>SXGQ01890779.1_pt1 | contig 15290 bp, 15 predicted proteins | sample 3178371 | NCBI WGS metagenome assembly SXGQ01 (sample SAMN11356859, study PRJNA531348) | freshwater metagenome | isolation source: freshwater sample F1-20 | place: China: Fuxian Lake, Yuxi | collected 2017-12-25
GAGGTGATTCGTCGGCTCGTCGAGCAAGAGCAAATCGGAGCGACACATGAGTGCTCGCGCGAGATTTGCCCGCATGCGCATACCGCCGGAAAAATCGGCGATGGGACGATCGATGGCGGCCGGGTCGAAGCCAAGACCATCGAGCAACTCAGCAGCTCGAGTACGAGCCGTGTATCCACCCAGTGCGGCGTATTCGCCGAGGAGGTTAGCGTGATGCATACCATCGTCCGATTGCTCCGCTTGGGCGAGCTCGAGCTCGCAGGCGCGCAGAGCGGCGTCGCCATCGATGACATGTTCAATGACGGGCTGCTGTGAGTGCGGCAGTTCTTGCGCCACCGACGCTACGGAAAGTTTGCCGGGAAGCTCGAATTCTCCGCGGTCGGGTGCGAGCTCCCCGCGCAGCAAGGTCAGGAGCGAAGATTTGCCGCAGCCGTTCCGCCCGACGAGTCCGACCTTCTCACCACGGAGGATGCTGACCGATACGTCTTCGAGCAGAGGGTCTGGACCGCGACGAAGTTGAATATTGCGCAGATGAATCACGGGCGCGATTGTACGTGTATGCTCGTCGCTCATGCGTCCCACGCAAGATTTGTCCGACTCTCTGAGCGAACTTGAGCTCACCGGCCGGAGTCGCACGCACGTCACCGAAGCGACTGATATCGGCTGTACCCTCCATCGAGAGGCGATGTCTGCCTTTGTTGCCATGCGTACCGCTGCACGAGCGGCGGGTCTCGATTTGTGTGCCGCCTCGTCGTTCAGGGATTTCGATCGTCAGCTGGCGATCTGGAACGGGAAATTTCGCGGCGATCGACCGATTCTCGACCGAACAGGCCGACAACTAGACACGGTATCGCTCTCGCCTGACGAGCGAGTCGAGGCGATTCTGGTCTGGTCGGCGCTACCGGGGGCGAGCCGACACCATTGGGGCACGGACTTCGACGTGTTCGACGCCGCAGCGATGCCTGAGCGATCTCGGCTTCAGTTGATCCCTCAAGAATATGCCGGCGACGGACCCTTTGCGCCGCTTACATCATGGCTCGATGCGCACATGCATCGATTCGGGTTTTTCCGACCGTATGTCGCACCAAATGGAGGAGGGGAGCCACGCGGTGTCAGCCCCGAACCTTGGCATCTCAGCTTCGCCCCGTTTGCGACGCGCTGCTTGAATCAGCTGACTCCCGAGGTCCTGTCACGCGCCATCGAGTCTTCGTCGATCGACGGTCGCGAGATCGTGCTGGCGCGTATCGAAGAACTGCACCATCGCTTCGTGGCCGATGTCGCGTCCGCGTCTGCAGCCTCACTCGCGGTGGAACTCAGCGACCACCGGCGTATGGTCTGAGGGACGCTCCCCGCGGCGCGGCTCGCGATCGATGTGTGAGGCCACGCAACGTTTTGCGAGGGCAGTGGTCGCGAGGATCAGATCGATCCGCAGTCCGTGATTGCGTCGGAAAGCGGCTGCGCGGTAATCCCACCAGCTGAACGACTTCTCGGGCTGATCAAAATTTCTAAAGACATCGACGAGACCGGCGTCGAGCAGTTTTCGATACGCGGCGCGCTCCGGTTCGCTGACGTGCACACTTCCTACCCAAGCGGCCGGATCATGTACATCACGATCTTCCGGTGCGATGTTGAAGTCACCGAGGACGATGACATCGCGATCTTTGAGCACGGTGCTTCGTAGCCAGTGGTCGAGCGCTTCGAGCCAACGGAGTTTGTAAGCGTATTTATCCGAGCCCGGTTCCTGGCCGTTTGGCACATAGAGATCGAGCACTATGAGACCGTCGGTCTCCGCGGCGAGCACCCTTCGTTGCTCGTCTTCGAATCCGGGAATGCCGGTAGCGATGACCTTAAGCGGTTTTTTGGAAAGTATGGCGACGCCGTTGTACGTCCGCTGTCCGCTGTAGGCGACTTCATATCCGAGATTGGCGATCTCTTCTGCCGGAAAATCGAGATCCGGAATCTTGGTTTCCTGCAGAGCGACGACGTCGGGCTTCGCGGTGGCGAGCCATTCGGCAAGCTGGGGCAGTCGGACCCTCAGGGAATTGACGTTCCAGGTGGCGATGGTGGTCTTGGTCATGGCTCTAGGGTAATGCACCGACGACGAAACGGTCATGCTCCCCGCAGCAAGAGGTCGGGACGCCGTGTACGATTCGGCCATGACGACGAGAAAATTCGATTTGGTGGTGATCGGCGGTGGCAGCGGCGGACTCGCCTGTGCACAGCGTGCAACGGAGTACGGCGCAAAAGTGGCGCTCATCGAGTCTGCCCGGCTCGGAGGCACCTGCGTCAACGTCGGCTGCGTTCCGAAAAAAGTAATGTGGAATGCAGCTCAGATCGCCCACGCAGCACACGATGCAGCGCATTACGGTTTCGATCTAGACCTGCGCAGCCATGACTGGGGCGCGCTGCGCGAGGCTCGCGAGGCCTACATTCACCGACTCAATGGCATCTACGAGCGTAATCTCGCAAACAAAAAAATCGAGTTTCTACGTGGGCATGGCCGGTTCACCGCAGTGGGTGAGGTACGTGTCGGTGACGAAACACTCGAGGCGCCACACGTCGTGATCGCTACCGGAGGGCGACCGGTTGTTCCCGCTATCCCAGGCGCTGAGTTCGGGATCACCTCCGACGGATTCTTCGCTCTCGAGAAAAAACCTGATCGCGTCGCGGTCGTGGGCAGTGGCTACATCGCCGTCGAGCTTGCCGGGGTGTTCGCCGCGCTCGGCAGTCGGGTGTCGCTCGTCATTCGCCACGAGCATGTGCTACGTCACTTCGACAGCATGCTCGGCAACACCCTCATGAAGATCATGCGTGATGAGGGAACCGCTATCGAACTGAATGCTACGCCTCGCGCGCTCGAACGCGATGCCGACGGAAGTCTGCATTTGCTGACGAACGACGGACGTACCCTCGGTGCGTTCGACTGCGTCGTTTGGGCGATCGGTCGTGAACCGATAGTCGAAGGTATCGGCCTCGATCGTGCGGGCGTGAAGTTGGATGACTCCGGGCACATCGCTGTCGATCGGTTCCAGCAAACCAACATCGGTGGCACTTATGCCATCGGCGATGTCACGGGACGCGCCTTGTTGACGCCTGTAGCGATCGCCGCAGGGCGTCGACTGTCCGACAGAGTCTTCGGAGGCATGACCGAGCGTCATCTCGATTATTCAAATATTCCGACAGTGGTCTTCAGTCATCCTCCGATTGGTACGGTTGGTCTCAGCGAACAGGAAGCCCGAGATCGTTATGGTGCCGAATCTTTGAAGATCTACACTTCAGGGTTCGTGCCGATGTATCACGCCCTGACGTCGCGCAAGCCGCGTGCCGAAATGAAGCTCGTAACGGTAGGCCCTGAGCAGCGAGTGGTGGGCTGTCATGTCATCGGTGCAGGTGCCGACGAAATGCTTCAAGGATTCGCCGTCGCCGTGAAGATGGGTGCGACCAAACGCGACTTCGACGACACTATCGCCATTCATCCGACGAGCGCAGAAGAATTCGTCACGATGCGCTGACGGCTTTGATCTCACCGAGCAGTAGTCGTCGCAGATATTCCGGTGCGACGAGATGACAGTAACGCGTACCCCGAAACTGTGGGGGCGCCGCCAGATAGCGCGGATCGAGCCAGTCGTTACGCATGGCTTTTGCTTGCAGCCGGAGAAAGCCCGACTCGTCTACGCGGGCGATCGCGTACGGCTCGAGCCAAATAGGGCCCATCGTGGTCACGATGTCCGTATCCATCACTACTTTTTTTCCGCTGTCGAACCGTGCGCGTCGGCGCTCGGCCGGGGTCATGGAGTCGAGGACGCGCTGCAAGGTAAGGGCGTTTACCCCGCTGCAACCGATATCGGCGCCCGCTGCGTCGGCACCGTACTCGCTGACGAGATGATCTGCCGTTTTCATTTTGCAGGACACCATCATCGGCAACGCGTTGGGTTCAGTGCTCTCGGGCCAGACGTATTGTGTAGTGACGAGAGGGCGAGCGACGGGCTTCGACTTGGTGAAGGCTGGGGCATCCGTATGGATCTCGTTGCGTGCCGGCACCTTCGAGTTGACGATGGCGGCTTGAGCCTCGACGCAGAAGCTGTCGGTGGTTTTGACGGGGGCGATCGAGACCACCGGTGTCGAGGAGCAGCCGGACACCAAAATGGCTGAGGCCAACACGCACATGGAAGAGTTCGAAGCCATCGTCATTCCCCCTTTGTCCGCAAGGTACACGCTTTTATCGCTCAAAGTTGACTTGGTGGGCAGCGCCGACCGAAATCGTCGGGTGACACTTCCACGACTCATCAAATCGACCCGCCTTGGCAGCGCGACGCTCGTTGCAGCGCTATTGTTGGTCGCTGGCTGCGAGCGCGGGCCCGCGCCGCTACCGTCCGAGTCTCTACAGATCCGAATCAACTTGTTGTGCAGCACGTGTGATGACTTCCTGCGGTGCGAAGTCTCTGGCGTTACACCTGAGGCTAATGCTTATCGTCTCTACAGACTGCGCGAAAAGAGTTTTTGGGCGCAGATTGCGACGATCTGGGATTACCTCATTCAATTAGTCCGTCGCAAGACGACTGACGTCCGACCTCTGTCGGTCTATGAAAATCACGGCGAACTTCGTCGGGTTTCGAGCGTCGTCGGTAAGGCCCGAATCGACGCGGCCTCAGGTCTCATCCAGTTACCAGACTCGACGATCGACATGCGGAATGGCGAGTGGCGGACATCCACCGGTGAGTTGCAGGGGCAGTGCCGTGCGGTACCTCGCCGCGAGGGCTATGCATGGGTACGAGCAATGCTCGGGCGCGAACTGCCCGCCGGTAAATCGCCATGAGCGAACGTCGAAAGCTTGGCGCTGGCCGGATTGCGCTGCTCGCTTTACGGTACCTACTTGCCCTTTTTTTCCTTGGTGCAGCCGTCAATAAATGGCGCCAGCAATACATCACTACCGACCGCTTGTCGCAGATCTTCATGCAGCGGCTCGAAGAGATCGATCCGGAATCCTTCGGTGCGTGGTTCATCGAGAACATCGGACTGCCGTACTATCAACCGCTTGCTTGGCTCGTGTGCTGGGGAGAAACCTTCATCGCAGCGGGCTTATTGTTTGGTTTCATGACGCGCAGTGCTGCGGCAGGCGCAATGCTCATGATGTTTTCTTTTGCGATCGGCGGGTACTATGACGCCTCACTGATCGTACTCGCGCTGATGTTTCTTCCTTTCGTAATTTGGCCAACAGGCCAATGGCATGGTCTCGATGCGAGCATGCATACCCGCTATCCCTCGTTCTGGATATTTCGCTGACCTTGGAGACTATTCATGAGTGACCAATCCGCTGGCGTCAAGTTCGGCCCAGTTCGCCTGATGCCCGGAGTCACACGCGGACATGTCGGCGCTTATCTTTGGGCTGCGTTCGTCAGCATTGGAATTTTCACTTATGCGACAACGCTCCAACCGTATCTCCTCGAGGTGAACATCGGCGTACCCGTCGAGCAGCGCGGAGTCGTGTCGGGCGATCTGCAGTTCTGGCAAGAAATCATCACTCTGCTCTGTGTGGGCTTATTCGGAGCCTGGTCCGATCGGGTAGGGCGACGAATCGTCTACATCACAGGATTTCTCATCACGGCGCTCGCTTACGCCGCTTATCCGTTCGCGAACGATATCGGGCAATTACTGATCTACCGACTCATCTACGCTGTCGGCATCGCTGCGCTCGGCGGCATGTTGGCGACGGTGCTTGCCGATTATCCCGTCGATGCCGATCGCGGAAAGCTGACGGGAATTTCCTTCTTTCTAAATGCCGTCGGCGCACTGTTGTTCTTCGCTGTCCTCACGCGGCTTCCCTCGCTTTATCAGGGATTCGGCGCCACCGAAACCGAAGCGGGGCGATTCGCCTATCTCACCATCGCCGCCGTATGCGTCGTGAGTGCGCTCATCATGGTTGGCCTAAAGCCGGGGCGACCTGATCAGATGACCGAACGACTGCCGTTGCGCACCTTGATGACTCAAGGCCTCGCGGCGGGTCGACAGCCGCGCATCGCCTTGGCTTACGCCGCGTCGTTCGCGGCACGCGCCGACCTGGTGATCGTCGCGCTGTTTCTCTCGTTGTGGGTGCAGACGGTAGCGATAGCCGATGGTGCGACAGCGGCCGAAGCGTCGTCACGACAAGGCGCGTTGTTCGGCATCGTTCAGGGCTCCGCGATGCTGTGGGCACCGATCTTCGGCTGGATGGCCGACAAGGTGAATCGAGTGACCCTCGTCATCATCGCAACGGTGCTTTCCGTGATCGGTTATGGCTGGATGGGATTCACGCCCGACCCCGCGCTAGGCGGTTTGGCGTTCGGTGCGGCGGCCATGCTCGGCATCGGTCAGGCGAGCGGTATTCTCGCTTCGCAAGTGCTGATCGCTCAGGAAGCGCCGAGTGCCATTCGCGGCGCGGTCATCGGAATGGTGGGTTTCTTTGGCGCCCTCGGCATCCTCGCCATCTCAAAGATTGGCGGCTACACCTTTGATGAATGGCGACCCGGCTCTCCGTTCATCATCATGGCGGGAGCCAACGTCCTTCTGCTGGTGTTCGCTATCTGGGTGCGTTCGCGCCGCTGAATCGACTGCGCGAGAAGAGCACCGCACCGACAGCCAGCGAAACCGCAGCCGCTACGAACGGCGCGCCTGGAAACTGCATCTGCTCCATCGATAGGCTGAACAGGTGAGTCATCGTGAACGGGGTGACGAGTGCCGTGAAGCTCACGATTCCCGAGATGGCGCCTTGGAGTTCTCCCTGTGCATTGGAGGGTACCTGCCGCGAGAGAATCGCACGGATCGACGGCATGGTGAGACCAATCAGGCAGGCGACCGGGACACTGGCGAAGAGCATCCAGGGTTCCGTTGAAAAGGCGTAACCCAAAAAACCGATCGAGCCCGCCGAAAGCCCTATCAGTGCGGAGCGATGTTCTCCAAGCTTGCGACTGAAGATTCCTACGAGACCGCCTTGCACTACTGCCGTGCCGAGTCCGAGGACGGCGAGAGAGATGCCCATCTCGCGTTCGCCCCATCCGAATTTCGCCATGGTCATCCACGTCCAGGTCGAGGGTAGCGTGTCGTGTCCGATTTGGTACATGAACAACACGAAGAGCAGTAACGCGGCACCCGGAATCGCGCGCATGGATTTGATTGCTCCCAGTACGTTCGCTCGGCGTGCTGAGAACGCTCGTCGCTGCGCCTCCGGCAAAGTTTCTTTGAGAACGACTACCGCAATCAGGAAGTTGATCGCAGTAAACACTGCCGCAGCAAAGAAAGGCACACGCGGTCCGTATCCACCGAGCAAGCCTCCGACGACGGGGCCCACGATGAAACCCATGCCCCAGGCGGCTCCGTTGAGCCCAAAATATTTAGCACGTTGGTCGGGAGGAATGATATCGGCCACGACGGCATTGGCAGTCGAAAATGTGGCTCCGGCAATTCCGGCGATGAATCGGCCGACGAATAGCCAAGCGAGCGTAGGGGCGAGGCCCATGAGCACGTAGTCCACGGACAGCGCCGCGAGCGAAGCGAGGAGGATGGGCTTTCTTCCGTATCGATCGCTGAGATTTCCGAGCACAGGCGAGAAAATGAATTGCATCGACGCGTAAGCGAGGGTGAGCCAGCCTGCGATGGGCGCCGCGTCTGCAAGCGACGCACCAGATAGCTGCATGACGAGTTGCGGTGCAACCGGAATGATGATGCCGATGCCCATCGAGTCGATGAACAACGCCATCGCAACGACGGGCAACATCCGTCGTCGTGGATCGGAGCTCATGCCCAACCCGCACCTCGCGAGGCTCGATAACGTTGCACCATTTCGAGTGCGGAGCGCTCAGCGGGAGGAAGATCGACGTCAGTTGAGGCGATGGGCGTCGTACGTTCACCCCAGCGCAATAGATGCGCGCAGAAAGTAAGCCCTCCGCCAAACGCCGGCATCAACAGCAGTGAGCCAGGCTGAACGCGCCCCTCTTCGAGGGCCTCGCAAAGCGCCACGGGTACGGTCGCCGCCGACATATTGCCGTAGCGACTGACGCTGACGTAGACGCGATCCATGGGAACACCCGCACGCTTGGCTACGGCCTCGATGATGCGCAAATTGGCTTGGTGCGGAACTGCAAGATGGACATCGTCGGCGGTGAGGCCTGCACGGGTGAGCACATCTTCGCTCGCGAGTCCCATGCCATTCACGGCTTTCTTGAAAATCTCCTGGCCTTCGAACTGCCACTCCGTCGAGCCGAGCATCCGTCCTTGATGAACATAGGCACCGCCAATACCGTGGATTCGAAGAATCTCGCGAGACTCGCCGTAGCAACCGAGTTTCTCGAGCATCAAGCCTTCGTTTTTGTCGGTGGCTTGCAAGACTACCGCTGCACAGCCATCACCAAAAAGCACCGACACGTTGCGATCGTTCCAGTCCATGTAGGGCGAGATCAGCTCGCCTCCGACGACGAGAGCATTACGAACGACGCCGCTCTTGATCATCGCGGCAGCAGTCGATAGTCCGTAGAGAAAACTCGTGCAAGCGGTATTGACGTCCATTGCACCGCAGCCATCGGCACCGAGTCGGCGTTGCAGACCCGAGGCCATATTCGGGCACTGATCATCATGTGTTGTCGTACCGAAGACGATGAGCTCGAGGTCTTTGCCTTCGAGCCCTGCACAGGCGAGCGCGCGTGCGGAGGCGACATAAGCCATATCGCCGAGCGATACATGCGAAACCCGACGCTCCTTGATTCCAGTTCGAGTGGTGATCCACTCGTCCGTGGTATCCAGAAAGGTTGCGATATCCGCGTTGGTGAGTACGGCCGGTGGCAAACATTTGCCCCAACCCGTTATCGTGGCATTCAACATAAGTCCCCCGTGGCCGCGAGGATACTCCGGTTTGTCGATTCCGTCAGTCGGCCATGAGAGTCGAAGTTTTTGGCGTTTCGCGAACCCGGGCCGCTATGTTCGATTCGGCCACTGATGAGGGGGATTTCTATATGTGGATGCCGCCGCTCGAGGACGCCTGGCAAGGCAAGGTGCAGTTCTATGAATTGCTATTCGGCACTTGGACCGCCTATGCGTTTCTCGTAGTGCTCTGGCAACGAATCCTGAAAGAGCCACTCGACGAATGGCGTTACGTGCTCCTCTCGTTCTTTGGCGCCGGCGCGTTCTGGGTCAACCACTATTTTCAGCAGTCGCCATTCTGGCTCTGGCTCATCAATCTCTACACCGTTTTCTTTCTTGTCGCGTGGTGGACGATCGCAATTCGTGGGCGACAGCGCTCTGGGGGATGGAAGTTCGGCGCATGGGTCGCTGCGGTCGTCTATACCGTAGTGTTCATCATGTTCGAGCAGCTCGCTCGTTACGGCGTCGAGAATTGGGGCATGCACGAGTTTTGCTGGATGGCACTCTCGTTCTTCGGATTCTGGTGGTTGATCGTTTGGCGAGCACGATCGACCGTTCAGCCGAAGCCGATCAAGGAAGACCCGTATCCCAAACCGGAATGGCGTGGTGCCGGGGGAAATCTTTGATCGGGTATCGCGTTTAACTCGAAGCGAGAACTTCCAGTGAGACTCGCTCTGCGGATTCGAAAGCGCCTTCCATCCCGCGGCTGCCGACAGCGGTGTGTTCGCCACAGAAGAAGAGTCGCTTGTGAGGCTTCGCGATAGACGCACGCAGCTCGCGAACCTGTCCTGGCTGGAAGATTGCCCAGTCACCTGCCGAGAATGGGTCCGCACTCCATGAATGCACCGCCGCGACGCGTAGCAAACCTTTCGAGGCAGGACGCAGCCGTTCGAACTCGGAGACCACCAAACGCGAGCTTTCTTCGGTCCCGAGGCGATCGAGATATTGCGCATTCAGACCACGAGCCCATACGGTAAGACTCGTCACTTCGTCATCGGTTTTTCCGAATCGTTGTGCGAGCACCATCCCGAGCGGTCCGTCTGTCCACATCGAGGGAGATAATCCGTCGTCTAGCCAGAAGGGGCGTTTGGCAATCAGGTGGTATTGGGTAATCGGAATGTAACCGAGCGACTGAATGGCTTTGTACTGAGTTGGCTCTGGCAACGGATCGATGGCGACGTGGCGGAGGGTGGAGAACGGCATAGAGCAGACAACCGCTTTAGCCTTATAACTACGACCATCACCGCAGGTCACTTTTGCGCTCTGATCTGTGACCTCTATTGCAGTGACACGCTGATTAAGCAGTAAATCGCCCTTAAGCTTTCGAGCCATCGCCATCGGCAGACGCTGGTTACCGCCCTTGAAGGATCCGATCAGAACACCCGGCGGAACGCCGCCTGCTGGAACTCCGGTAGAAACGTTAGACGCACCCGTTCGTGAGAAGGCCGTGACAGCTCCGCGGTTGACTGCCATCCAGTGATCCGCGAAAGCTTGCTGCAACAGTGAAACATCACGAGCCGTAGTGCCATAGGCGATGTTGGTATCAAAACCGAGACGGATCATGTCATCGGTCGCGCCATGGGCTCTCAGGAAGTCGTGGACCGAGATGTCGTGCTGAGCATGTTTTGGGTCGTACCAGTTCTCAAGATCACGAAAAGGCATGTGCTGCCGGAACATGGCATCGCCCCAGCTCCATGGAGGTAACTTTCGTAGCTCTCCTGCGAAAGGATTTCTCGGGTGCGTTGCCCAGTCTTTAAGCGCAATACGCTCATTACCGATGAACAACTCTTGGCCCGCACGATTGGCAAAGAGTCGAGGCGCCAGATTGACGATCTCGATCTTGTGACGTGCAGCTGCCGCGATGCAGCGACCGTAGGCGTTGGCGATGGTATTGCCACCGACTTCGGGATACCCAGGGAGATCGAACAGCGTATAGACCCGACCGCCGACGCGGTCACGCCCTTCGAGAACGAGGACAGAAAGGCCGTTCTCTTCGAGAGTCAGTGCAGTTTCGAGACCAGAGAGTCCGGCACCGATGACAATGACGTCGGGGTCTTTGGCCCCAGATGCATACGCGCGAGCCGAGAGTCCCGCGATCGCAGTCGATACAGCGGTCGATACGACGAATTCACGACGGTTCATACTCATGATCTTCTCTCCCGTCTAACTCAACGCATTCTACAAATCAGCAATTGAGGTTCCGTGATGGAACCAATATACAACCGACCTCCAAAGGCCGCGCCAACGCTACCTGCGGAAATCTCCGATCCATCATTGACGTAGATCGGAGTCGTGGTGTCAGACGCATGGCGAAGGATGGTGGTTGGAGCTTCATGCGTCGCATCACCAAAATGGCGGATCAGATCGACGAGTTTCGCGTGCGTAGCAATCCACAGTGCCCCGTCGGCATCAACATTGATGTTATCCGGCGAGCTGTCGAGATCGATGTGCTGCTTAAAGTTCAGATCCCCCGTCAGCGGGTTACGTGTGTAGACCGAGACCCTTTTACCAAGGGTTTCGGCGACGTAGACAGTGAGACCGTCGGGAGACAGCCCCATTCCTACCGCGCTTTTTAGGCCGTCGGCTGCGACACGCATCGACTCGCCATCGAAATAGACGACTTTCGATAATCCTGTACGAAACAACGACTCTGCGATTCGACCTAAAAAGCCGGCATCGCCTTTGTCGTTGGCGACATAAAACTGCTGTGGACCGACTGCAACGATGGCGTTCGGAGACGCGAGCAGCGGATCACGTATCGATCCGACGTGCGTGAAGCGGTTATCGGCATTTTGCTCGAAGAGCTCTATGACGTGCTCGTCACCTTCCGGATGGCTGATCACGAACAAGCGCTGCTTGCCATCGCCCATGCGGTAAAGCGACATGCCGTGCGGCCGGAAGCCGGAGGGTGCCGAAGAGAGCGCGGGATCGGTCCGAAGCGGATCGGTAACCAAGTCGACTTGAAGTACCGTCCCCTCGACGGCTTTACCTTCTACGAGTCCACGACGGTCGAGAGAGGATAGATACGCGATACTTCGATTGCGATCGATCTGGATATCTTCTGCACTCGCATTGAGGGGAAGTGTGGAGCACACGCCGGGCGATCTGACGCTGAGAGCGCGGAACTGTCCACCGAAGGACATGAACTCCAAGGTGAATAGAACAACGACGATCGCAAATACGCCTACGAAGATCAGCGTTCTTTTTTTCCAAGTTTTCACGTAGCCAAGACCCCCGAAGCACCGTGATGTTCCGCCCTAGACGATTGTAACGCCTTTATCAGTCGATCAACGCCGCCGCTCGCAGCCCCTCGATCATGGCAGTTCGCAAAAGATACTGCCGCGCCCGTTCTGGATCTGCGGCAATCGCACGCATCTCCATCTGGCGAGCAGTGCGGCGAGCGACGTCGGTTTCTTCGAGCAGCTGCTTGTTTGCGATGGTTTGTGCCTGAAGATAACGCTCGGCGACGGTGCGCCGTTGCCGATCGTATCGATCGAGCGGAGCGCCATCACCGCTCTCTATAGTTCTGATGAGATGTTCCGCGAGTGAGTGTGCATCGTGGATGCCGAAGTTGAGCCCCATTCCTCCAAGCGGGTTATTGATATGTGCGGCATCCCCGGCGAGGAGAACCCGACCCTGTCTATATGAAGCGGCTACACGTTGGTGCACTGCGTATAGATTCACGTGTACGACACGCCCCGATACGCTCTCCGGCACGAACTTTTCGAGGCGCGTAGCCGCGCGTGTACCGTCTAGTAGATCCGACTCATTCTCATCGGGCCGAATCGGAAATACGCAGCGCCAGATCCCGCGTCCATCCTCACCGGGCACCTTGAATGTCGCGGCCCATTCCACAGGATCCATGGTGTAAGAACTGTAGGCAAATCCCAGCGATTCAAAGTCGAAAGTGGTGGTGATGACGAGAAAACGTTCCGGCCAAGTGAACCCTTTGAACTCAATGTTCTGGCTCTTTCGAACGAGACTTCGACCACCATCCGCACCTACGAGATAGGAGCCGGAGAGAGACTCACGCCGTCCGTCCGCATGAGTTAAGCCGACGTGCACTGTCGATTCGTCTTGTGACACCTCATCCACCGCGGCACCGTGGATGATCGTGGCAAGCGGCGAACGCGCTACCCGTCGCTCCATCATCTCGACGAGCTTGTGCTGCTCGCACTGAAGCCGATAAGGGTAAGGCGTGTCGTCTGCGAGCAGTCCGAGATCAAACTCTGCGACAAGCCCTTCCCGTCGATCTCGGAACTGCCATCGTGGCGCGATGATGCCATTCGAATGCAAATCGTCCGTAACGCCGGACGGCGAGAGCATTTCGAGGGTCGGCGGATGATAGGTGGCTGCGCGAGGATCCGCGTGAGGCTCGACGCTGCGTTCGATCACCGTTACGGGAATTCCACGCTGAGACAAAAACAGCGCGGTCGCCATGCCGCTCGGCCCACCCCCCGCGATTAGCACTCGATCGCTCATCGCGTCATGTCGTCAGAGTTCTTCGAGGGTGCGCCCATGACCCCGTATCCGATCTTCGATGCCGCAACGTCGCAGGGCATCCCAATAGGTGATTGCATTGATCGCTAGCACCGGCTTTCCGAAAGACCGTTCGGCCTCGGCGCAGATGCCGATCGCAGCGAGGTTGGTACCCACCTGCACGATGGCATCGACGTCGTCGCCATTCAGAGCATGCAAAGCATCGACTACTTGTTGCCGTGGCGTGTGAGCAATCTGTACAGGTGAAGGGCATTTGAGCCCGATCAGTCGAGGAATCAAAAACCCTGCCTCCTCGAAGTATCGTCGAACTTGTTCGTCGCCTCGAGGTTGGTGAGGCGTGAGCACTGCGATCGATTTGGCGCCAAATCGTTGCAATGCTGCGACGGTGGCGGTTGATCCCATCGACACGCCAACGCCAGCTCGCTCGGCGAGTTCGCGCTGCAATTCGTCGGCAGCCGCAACGCCACCCCAAAAAGCCTCGAGCGCGACGCCCATGATCACATGCGTCGGCTGACAGGTCATCACCTGATCGATCGCCGTGCGCATGCCATCACGCATGGCTTGCACGTGTTCCATGAATGCCTGATCACTGGTGAGCGGTCTTTCTTTGATGCTGATACGTCCGGTCTGGTTGGTGACCCCCTGAGGTCTCAGCATCTCGGATTCCGGCTGACAGCTGGTGTTAGTCGAGGGGACGACGATGGCAATACGCGCTCGATGGCCGAGTTGATCCGTCATACGTTGATAGCTGTTCCGGTGAGATGAGTGGACAATGACGACGCGAAGAACGCCACATAGGTGGCGACGTCTTCCGGTGTGGCGAGTTCGCGTACACCCGTTCGCTCGAGGAACGTTTTAGTCGCTTCTTCGGCGGTTATGCCGCTACGCTCCGCCTCGGCTTTCATCAAGCCATCGAGACGCGATGAGCGAACGGGGCCGGGATTTACGGCATTAATGGTGACTCCGAGCGGTTTGAGTTCCTTTGCTAGGCCGCGAACGACGGCGAGTAACGCGGCGTTAGCCGCAGCGCCGGGCAGCATACGTGGATCGGACTTTTCGGCGGAGTTTCCGGCGACGACAACGATGCGACCACGTTTTGATTTCGCCATACGGGCCGTCACAGTACGCAGGATACGCAGCGTGCCGAATAGCTTCACTTCGAGATTACGCTGCCACGCTGCGTCATCGAGGTCCCAAAAAACTCCGCCTTGCGAGGCGCCTGCAGCCGAGATGAACACGTCGATACCGCCGAGATTTTTCTCGGCCGTGTCGATGGCTGTATCGATCGATTCCTGTTGCCCGAGATCGCAGAGGCCGATGAGATGACGACGACCACTCGCTGAGGCGGGTAAGCCCTCGGCTACGGCATGCAGCTGATCGATGTTTCGACCGAGTAGTACAAGATGCGCGCCTTCATCCGCGAGTTTTCGTGCGATGGCACGACCCAGAGTGCCATTCGCCCCGCAGAGGACGATACGGTGATCCGAGAGTTGAAGTTCCTCGGACACGATTCGATCAGAGGCGGTTACGCGCGATCGCCGCACCGGCACCCAGAGCGCGCAATTTTCCGCGAGCGAGCTCAGCCGAGAGCGGCGCCATACCGCAATTGGTACACGGCAGGAGACGCGACTTCTCCACGTGCTGTGTAGCCTCGAGAATGTTGTGAGCGACTTCTTCGGGGGTCTCGAGTTTGCCTGGTAGCACTTCGATTGCACCCACCAATAATTCTTTGTCGGGCAGCAGGCGCAGCACCTCGTGAGGGACGCGCGAGCCCGCGAACTCGAGCGAGACCTGCTTCACGCTGCTCTGGTTGATCCACGGGAAGATCTGTTCGTACTGCCGCCACTGGTTACCGAGTGATTCCTTCCAGCGGATGTTCGCCTCGATGCCATAGCCGTAGC
>SXGQ01051487.1_pt1 | contig 15286 bp, 13 predicted proteins | sample 3178371 | NCBI WGS metagenome assembly SXGQ01 (sample SAMN11356859, study PRJNA531348) | freshwater metagenome | isolation source: freshwater sample F1-20 | place: China: Fuxian Lake, Yuxi | collected 2017-12-25
AGGGCTCTCCATGACAACAACAACCACAGCAACGCACCGGCGACGCACCACCACTCCGATGATGTCGCGGGGCGAACTTGAGGCCGCCGTGTGCGCCGGCATGACGCGCTTCGAGCAGGAGTACATGGGTCGCGGACCGAAAGCGATCACGACTCATCTGCTGGGCGACATGCTGGTCGTGCGCCTGTCCGGCGTGCTGACCGCGGCCGAGCAGCATCTCGTGAAGTCGCTGCCCGCTGACAAGGGGCGCGACCTGCTCAAGCAGGTTCGAACGCATCTGATTGAGACGGCCAGGCCTCTCATGCACGCCATGATTGAGAAAGAGACCGGCGTCAAAGTGGTGAGCCTGCATCACGACATCAGCACCGCGACGGGCGAGGAGATCGTGGTGTTCACGCTCGCCGAGTCGCCTGTCTGCCGCGAGGTGGAGAAGCGGCCGCGGGCGAACGGCGGCGGTTGATTGAATGGCGGCGTGGCCCAGCGGATCGAGTTGGTTGGAACGAGCGATTGGTCAACGCTTGAGCGCCCGCGAGCCTGCGCGGCGCGGCGTGCCACCCTGGATTGGTTCGGACGTGCGCGGCCGGGTATTCTCAGGTCATGAAGCCGACGCACTGGTGCTGCCTGATCCTGTGGGTGATGCCAACTTGTCTCTACGCGGAACCGCCCGAGGCGGTGGCTCCACCCGCGGCCCGCGCGCCGATCGAACAGCCCAACGCGGCGCTGTGGTACTGGCGTGCGATACACCTTGCCGGTCCGGACTTGTCGGATCGCGTTCGGGCCGTTGTCGGCGATCTGCCTGACCCAGAGTGGACACCCAGTCCGGAGCTGCGCGAGTTGATCGACGGGCTGGAAGACAGCCTAGATGAGTTGCAGCGAGGAGCGGCACACGAGTGGTGTGACTGGGGTGCTGATTACGACATGGGAATCAACAACATGCGGCTCCCGCACGTTGCGCCGATGCGCATGCTGGCGATTGTTGCGGCTGCGGATGCGCAGGTGCGGCTCGTTGACGGCGCCGTCGATGGATGCGTTGATCGGCTCACAACCTTGCTCCGTATGTCGAGGCATGTCGGTCAGTGTGACAACCTGATCTGCGGAGTGGCCGCCAACTCGCTGTTCGTGATCGCCTGCAACAGCATCGAGAGGGCAATCGAGAGCGGTCTGCTTTCCGCCGATCACCAAGCATCACTGCTGCGGGAGCTTGGGCGGCTTGACCCATCCGATCCTGCCAGCATCAGGGCCGCGGCAGTCGGCGAGGCGCACCGGATGCTGCCGTGGGTCGAGCGGGACATGGAGAACGACGCTGCGCAGATTCGTCAGTTGCTGCGTGACTCCGGGCGGAATGAGTCCGTCGAACTCATCACGAATCTGGTTGCCGCGCGATCGAATGTTGCGGCGGTCAGGCGGTACGCGAATGACATGGCCGCAGCGTGGCACGCGCCGGATGTGAGCGAGGCGGTGGCGCGGGTCGAAAGCGGCATCGCGGAGGACAAGTATGGCGCGCTGGTCCGCGTGTTCACCCCATCGCATCGTCGAGCGGTCGAGCAGTACATCAAGAGCATTGAGATGCTCAACACGATCAAGGACCGGCTCGGTGCTATGGAGCCTGTTCGGGCGCCCGATGAGTGATCCAACGCCATTCGGGTTGTGATCGGGCCCGGCCCCGGCAGCGTCTGAATCCAGTACAGGCCGCCCAGGCGATGCGTCCGCGGCCAATAGGTGAGGGGCCTTTGATCCCCGCACCCGAGGCAGGCCGATATCCCCCCTGAGGTGGGGTTCCGCTGTGGCGGAGTCCCGGCTACCATTCCTCTTCTATGGCACGCAGCGGCACCACCGGGAGCGGACCCATGGGACTCGACTTCGCCATCGATGAGCTGTACGCCACCGGCTGGCAGACCCTGGACAGCACGGGCTGCGGCTGCACGCCCGAGGGACGGCTGTTCCCGGGTGTGGACCGGATTACGCAGGAGTTTGCGCGGTCGGGCTTCACGCTGTCGCTGCGGCGGATGGACCCCTTCGACTGCACGCGAGCCGAGTGGGCCGACTCGAGCGGGCGCACGGCCGGCGGCGTGGTGGGCTCGCACCCTGAGGAGGCGGCGGTGTACGCCTTGGCGCACCTGCGCCGACAGACGGTTCTGCAGGCCGTGGGCACACCCTGAGCCGGGTCTCGGCGGGTGTCGGGGGTCCGGTTTGACGCGGGTCGCGAGGTTCGTACACTTCCACCCTGTCCCGGCCCCATCGTCTAGCCTGGTCTAGGACGCCAGGTTCTCATCCTGGAAACCGGGGTTCGAATCCCCGTGGGGTCATTGTGACTCGAGATTGATACTGCATGACCCTCCCGCGCTATTGAGCGAGGGAGCGGTCGGCGTATTTCTCGGTCGCGCGATGGGTTCATTCCAGCCGCCCCTTCCATGCATCGCCAGTGGCCGATGTGCGCGCGGCCCGCGCCACACTCTGTCGACCCTGGCCTTGCTGACTCGCCGGTCTCATGCCCTCGTGTGTCACGCGGCTGGAAGCGTTCCACGCCGCGACGCACCACACGCAGGAGCAACGACCATGAGCGCCAGCAGGAAGACCAGAACGCCAGCCAGCCCCAAGCCCAAGTCGGCCACCAAGCCCAAGACGGCCCCCCGGAACGCCAAGGCCGCCACACGTGCCCACCCCGCGGCCAAGGCCAGCCCCACGGCCAAGCCCAAGGCAACGCCCCACGCCGCCACCACGCCCACGCGTGCCAGCGCCATCAACGCGGTGATCCTCCGCGAGATCAAGATCAGGGGCGCGGCAGCGCGCTTCCGCAAGGTCGGCGGCGTGCTGTTCGAAGCGGGCAAGTGCGCAGCGTCCAACGCGAAACGCAGCCCGCGCATCACGCCGAGCGACAACCCCGACCATCGGTCGGGGTTGTCACGGTGAGCGTTCGCACCAGCGCGATCGCGCTCAGCCCGTCACCTTGACCGTCACCTGGCTCACCACTGACTCGCCGCGGGCCTTGGGCCCACCCAGCACCAGCGGTGCCTTGAGAACCATGACGCATGCCGAGCCAGCTTCGCGGTCGAAGACCACCGACTCGAGGCAACGCCGTATGGCGGCTTGGCGCTCGACCACCGGCGATTCCCGAAGCGTCGCCTCCAGCCCCGCGATGAACCGCGCGGTCTCGTCGGTCAACGCCCGCACCTCCTGACCCTTGAGCGTGGCCCGCTCGAGGTCCTCGGCCTCGGTCTCGAGGCGCTGGCGCTCGGCCTGCAGTTGTGAGTTGCCGTGCATCCGGATGAGGCGATGGAAGTTACTGCAGCAACCCCATCGTCAAATGGCCTCTAAGAGCCCATTGATGGCCCATTGAAAGGCGTTTACAAGGAAGAACACTGGGTTCGCAGAGGTCGAAGCCGGCAGGCGTCCCGCAGAGTCCGGGACTGGTCAAGGATTCTCCCGGGTTGGTGCGGAGAGCCGGGGGCACGGACGGCTGTGGCCCACCACCTCTGCGCTTGCCTGAACAGACACGCGGGCGGCTGTACACGCTTCCACTGGGGCTCGGCTGTACCAGCGGTCGGGTTGCACATCGCTGCGCCGGATCCAGGCGGCAAGCGATGGTCGATTGAAGAGTTACGCGTACGGCTTGATGTCTTGCCTGATCAGCCAACGTGCAGGTGCCTGCACGCGGAAGGCCAGAAGAGGTTGGAACACTGTGAAGTTGGCTCCGGCGATGCGCTTCGCTGATCGCTGCCGCGTGTCTGTACTGGGATGAGTCTCTCGCACGTGCATCGGCCGCCCGCGGCATCTGCGTTGTCGCACCACCACGAGTAAGGAGTGTTCATGTCCCAACTGACCAAGCGTGTTCTTGGAGTGTTCGTGGCAGCAGCCGCATCGGCGCTCCTGGGAGCGTGCGCGCAGGGCGACCGGGCAGGCGAACGGGTCGAGGTGCGCCTCCTCACCCCCAGCATGCTGGATGAGTACGTGGCCGGGGCGGAGTCCAATGACACCACGAGCCCCTCGGCGGCGTTCGTCGCCTCACTGAAGGGGGACGGCAAGAAGAGCGCCCCCGCCCTGTTCAAGGACCGTGTGGCAGACCTCAAGTCGCAACCAGCGGGGTCGCCGTGGCTTCGGTACGACGACCTGAGCAGCCCGATCCTCGGCGCGCTCGTACCCTTGCTCGCGGGCGTGGCCGTGGACTTCATCGTCAGCCAGCTCGATCAGGCCGCCGAGTCGTTCGAGGCGCAGTGGGGCTCCGCGCCGTTCCACGACGGGTTCTGGCTCCGCGTGGCGGCGGCACATGCGCCCGGCGGCACCAACATCCTCTCCCTCGACCAGCAGCGTGTCAGCTTCGTGGGTGCGGACAGCGCGGAGTTCGAGATCCGCGGCTCCAGGGCGTATTCGGTATCGAAGAACGAACTCTACCCCGAGCCGCTCACGGACAAGTCGGTGCATGTCCTGACCGGGCCTCTCAAGGGTAAGGTCGTCACGATCGTCGAACGCTGGCAGCCCAGGTACGTCGGTGTGGAGATCGTCCGCTCGACGAAACAGTTCCCCGCCGAGTCCGGAGGGGCGTCGCGTGCGATCCTGCTGTTCCTGCCCTCCAAGAGCGACGACCGGCTGTTCCTCGTGTACCCGTTCTTCTACGGCAACCGCAGCTCAAAGGCATCGCTCGGGGGCTCGTCGCAGAGCCTCTCGGCGACCATCGCACTGGAACTCGCGGCTACGTGGGTCGGGAAGGATGACCGTGCAGTTCAAGCGACTGTGGCGCAGGCGGTGTTCGAGGTCGGCGGGTACGACATGACCGGCCCCAAGGCGCGCTTCTGGGGCGATCCGGCGATCGAGTCCGTCGGCTGGTTCGCCGCGGGGCCGGTCGGCGTGTCGCGGGCCGAAAGCGACACGGCGGGGGTGTTCCGGGTGTCGTGCTCGGTGACCGAGCGCGACGAGAGCGATTCCAGGCAGTGGATCGAGCGAGCCTCGAAGTTCATCGGCGAGCAGCGCACGTTGGTGGTCGAGCGAGCTCAGGAGGTGGTCGATGCTCCAGCCAAGTAGGTGCCTGGCGCTGGTCGCGATGGCCTTGCTTCTGGGCTGCGGCTCGGATCGGCCATCTCCCAACGACGAGGCCCCGTCGGTGGGGCGGGCAGCCTCCGCCCCGGGCGCCGGTCCGTCCGGCGCACCCACGAAGGCGCCCGAGCAGCAAAGCGCTGTTGACTGGTGGGAGCAGTACGTCGAGGCCCTTCGAGCAGCTCCGGTCGGTGAGATGCGGGTCTTGGGTGTGAACACCCGGTCGGAGCGCGACTGCACCAAGTGCGATCCGAATGTGCCCGACGTCTATCGGCGGGACGTCCGACTCGCCGAGGCCGCTATGAAGGACATGAACCTGAATCGGACCATCGGGCCGTTCCTGGTCTGCGGCGTCCCGGACCGCGATGGGCGGTTCACGGACTGTGTGGCGATCCGGATCGGCGACCGGCCCGGGCGGTACACCGTCGAAGGCTCTGGCGTGCTTGTGGATGGCGGCACGGCGGTGCTCACAGCACGCCACGTCTGGAACCGGGTGGGAACAGACCCGACACTGCGGGTCGTAGTCGCCGATCAAGCCTCGTCCACCGACGCCGCGCGGCTGTTCACGGTGACCCGCCCCAGTCATGCCCACCCTCAGGGTGCCGACCTCGTGAAACTGACCCTCGACCGACCGGTACCGGCCGAGCTGTACACGCCGCACGATATCGCCGACCCTGCCTCAATCGCCAAGGGGTCGCGGCTCGTGCTCTCGGGGTACGGCATCGACGCCGGAGGCGACAAGGGAGTGCGAAGGATCGTGAACGTCCACGTCGCGGAAGCGCCGTGCGACGCTACGGACCCGATCGACTACGGGTGCACGCCGACGATCGAGTTCGTTGCCGCCGAACCGGTGGCCTGGTGCGACTCGTGCTCGTACGACAGCGGTGGGCCGGCGTACGTTGAGGTGCGACCCGGTGTGTGGGCCATCGTCGGGATCATCAAGGGCCCGATCCCCCGACAACAGCGCCAGGCCCTATGCGGCGAGCGGACGGGTGCGTGCGGATGTGGATCGGTCCTGACGTACGCGATCCAGCACGAGGATCTGAAGTGATGCACAGTTGGGATGGCCGTCTGTCACGCCTGACTGCCGGAAAGGCTTGAGAAGTGTTGAGCAGGCTGATTCTGCCCGAACTCACTGGACAAGTCACTGAATCAATCATAACTGTACAACTAGATGTAAGGCGACATATGAGCGAGTGCTGTGCAGCGCACGCACAGGGAGTCGCGTGTCGCGTGCATCACTGAGTATTGAGGATCACGAACTTGCAAGAATACAATCGCAGAACTCGAAGCTCGGCAGGCTGAACGGAGTTGGGTGGCGGCAGGTCGGTTGTCGGTTCCGCGGCAAGGGCCAAGTAATCTCCACGCAGCGCTGGAACCCTCCGCATCCTCATGACACCGGCCGCAGCACGTGGAGCATCGAGTCCGATCTGGAGAAGCCTCCAATGTCAACTCCCGTCGCAGCGTCAGCAGCAAGTGATACCGATGTCGGAGCGGGCCGATCAGCTCCCATCGACGCGACCCGCAACGGCCTGCTCGGCTCCGCGAGGTCGCCGGCGGAGGCCGGCCGCCCAAGGCGGCGTCGAGGCCCGCTGCGTACCGCGGTCTACTGCGCGCTCGAGCAGGACATTCTGTTCACGATCGTGCCGCTGCTCGTCCTAATCATTCTTTACCTGCTCTTCAAGCTTGTAGGGGTGAAGTACTCGAATGATGGCATCACATCGCTCACCCCAGACATCCTCTTCGCGACGATCATCCTTGGTGGAATCGCAGTATCACGAACAAGCTCCACGCGCGGGGAGTCGAAAGCGGGGATGTCCGAGAACGGCGACGATGACCTCGGAATCGGCGCAATGCAGTTGAAGGCCAAGCATGGCTTCCGTTCAAAGTTGATGTTGGTATTCTACCTGCTGTGCATCATCGTGCTGGCCGTAGGCATCCTTTACTCAAGAGACTTGCTCACGTTCTCGACCACAAGCAAGTCTGCGGCCACGCCGCCCGTGACTGCGGCGCCAGCGGATGCTGCCGGGGGAGAGGGTGCCGGTGCCGGCTCTGTGTCGGTTAGCGGATCGGCCGCTGCGGCATCAGCCGGGGACGATCGTGCGGCTGCATCAGAGACAGCCCTGCAAAAAGTGAAGAAAGAACAGGCGCTTAATAGTAATGGAGGTTGGATACTATTTACTCTGAGTATTATCTTGCTGGGCATTTCCCTGTGTCTTGTAACGCTGACTCAGTACCAGTCTGTTCTGCAACAGCAGGCTCGCGTTTCGGATGATCCGACGGAAGCCGCGAAGCAGCTGGCAGATGTGGCCATGCGACTCCGGGACCATCTCGACAAGTTCGCGGAGGATGTGAAGGCTCATGACGATCTCGTGCAACGATCACATGTTCAGACGCAGAGACGGTATCGAACCGCGAGGATAAGTCTTGATGGCGAGGTATCGAATCTGCACGACTGCTGCAAGGCGATCAGTCGGGAGCTCCACGCCGACGCCTGACGAGTCCCGTGCCGAAGCGCCGTCGATCACTGCGACTGTCACCTCCGCAGGCCAACTGCCGGGTGAGTGCTGTTGCCTCATCCGACTACGCGCACCTGGCCCGATGAAGTTGCGGACTCATGGGACGCCTGGCTTCCCAGTGCGATGTGGGGGCGGACCTCACTTTTGTCTCGGTGCCAGGTCGCGATGTCAGGTTGCTGCAGCCGGCGCACTGGCCGCACGCCCAACTTCCGGCATGCCTCGCGGAACGGCACACCGCGCTCGCCCAGCCTCAGCGTGAACGCGATCTGCTCCCAGGTCAACTTGCCCTGCTTCATCGACGTGGCGACTTGGCCTCCCAGATCGTGACCGGACGCTCGCCGAGATGTTCTTATTCCTTCTGGATCAGGATCTGGGGTAGAGCGCAGTCGCACTTCAGGCGGCGGTTTGCGCCGCTTCAGGCGCAATCAACGTGTTGACGGCGACGATGAATCGGGACACCGGTGTCGGCGTGCTGAGCGCCCGCCACATCCGAACTCCGATCACTGCATCGTTCAGGGCAAGCTGACTCGCCGGCGAGAGCATCAGAACCGGCAATGCCCGGACCCCGGCTTCCTGCTCTGCGCTGATCAGTCGTTCGGCCAATGCATCGCGCTCCCTGGCATGAGTAATGTGAACGACAGCCACGTTCGGCGGCTCCTCGCCCGTGGGTCCTGAGAGTTCGCCGCAGAAGATTCGGTATGCATCAATCTCCGGGGCAGCGCTGATGTGGAGCGGCCTGAACGGGGCGGTCAGCGTCGTGCGGAGCTGCTCCGAGCGGCTCGGCCAGGCACTGCCTGTCGTGTGCGACATCAGCGCGAACTTGGTGTCGTCGGTTTGCTGCCGCGCCGATTCCTCGATCGTGCGGATCGTGGCGGGCGGGATGTCCAAGGCGCGGCAGTGCTCCTCCGTTGGATAGATGGTCTCGTTACCGCTGGTTCCGAGCAGCATCGCGTGAGCAAGGCGATTGGCCAGGCCCAGCCGCAGGATCTCGGGCATCCGCTTGGGTGCAACGCCTCGCACGTTCCCGGCGGAGAGGTGGTGGTACATGATGGGCTCCACCAGGTGCTTGGGGAACTTCCAGGCGTTCAACAGCCGGTCCATCACGTCGGCGTGATTCAGGAGCAGCATGCGGGACTCGACCAGCTCCAGCGGGGTATGGAGTCGTCGAGCCGTTTCAATGACCCCGATGTACTGATCTCCGAGCGCTTCGGCGAATATGACGCGCCCGAGATCATGCAGCAGACCGCTCGTGAACGCGGAGTCCGCCTCCGCTCCGTCCATGGAGTGAGCGATCTCCGCTGCAATGATGCCGCATGCAATCGAATGCTCCCAGAACTGCGCGGTGCTCACATGCTCCTTGAACGCCGGCGAGTTGAAGCGTTCGACGACGCCGATGTTCAGCACCGTCTGGCGGATGCCCTCCATGCCGATCCGAAGGATCGCCTTCTGGACGTTGTCCACACGATCTCCGCGTGAGTACACGGATGAGTTGGCGATCTTCAGGATCTTGAGGGCCATCGCCTGGTCCTGCCTCACGGCCTTCGATATGGCTTCCAGTGAGCCATCGGGGCTCGAGGTGAGCTTGAGGACCTGAGAAACCGTGGGCGAGAACCCCTTGAGCTCCTCGCACGCCTTGAGTCGTTCCATGAGCTCCGAGCGAGTCAGGATCGGCTTGAGCGATTTGATGTCGATCGCTGCAGCGTTCTCACGCTCGCTCTCGGACAGAGCCCGCGTGATGGCGTGCTGCGCCAGCGCATCGATCAAAGCCGCAGGCGGAGACTTGTTATCGCTGGCGGGAGCCACCGGCCCTGCGGCGGCCGATGGAGACGCCGCCTCGGGCGGAGTCGTTTCTTCTGGGGCTGCAGCGCTCAGTGCCCTGGCGACAGGCTTCGGCGCGACCGTGGACGGGGCCGGGGCGAGTACGGTTCGCACCTTCTCCATCATCGCCACGAGCGAGAAGCCAGACTTGAGCAAGTAGCCTGAGATGCCGAGCTTCACGGCTTCGGTGATTCGTGCACGATCAGCCTCGGCGGACAGGATGATCACCGGGGTCGCCATAAGCAGCTTGTTCGCGCGCAGCTTTCGCAAGAAGGCCAGGCCGTCCATCACCGGCATTCCAAGGTCAAGCAGCACGAGTGCCGGCTGTGCCGAGTTGACCGCGGCCAGCGCCTCAAGTCCGTTGCACGCGGTGCTCGTCTCAAAGCCCTCGGCGCGCAGCACCGCCTCGATCGGTTCGCGAAAGATGGGCATGTCGTCCACGATGAGGATCACCGCCATAGGGGGGGCATCGACTCTTCTGGTTCGTCGTTCGAGCGCCTGATCGTCCGGCGGCTCAAGTTGCGTGTGGACACGCAACTGCGCCCGCGACCGGTGTCGGCCCTGCCGAGCTTCCCGTGGCGTGTCCTGACGTCGCAAACCGAGCTCCGACGGTCACTTCGTGCACTTCACGGATACTCGAGCCCCTCATCCTTGATTGTTCACCTGGCGATCGCACCCGGACGCTATCATCATGACAGCGTTGATCGTCGCCTTCGACGATGTTGAACCGCTGGCACGGAGTCAAGCGATGGCCATCGGCAAGCAGTCCGGCAGCGCGGAAGGTCAGTCAAGTTCAGGTGAGGTCGCACGTCCGCATGTTGTCGGGCGCGGCGTGGTGTCGGTGCGCTTCAGCATCGAGGAGTTCGCCACCCCGCCGGTCCGTGATGCGCTGGTGCTGGGCAGGCGGTCACCGGTCGGGTGTATGGCGCTGCGGAAGGCGCTGGCGTTTCTCCACACGGCTCCCTTTGTACACATCGAAGTCGACGACGACACGGTCGCCGATATCGTGGTGCGTGAGTCGATCGTGCAGATCGTCGGGCGCGAGAAGCTCATCGCACTGGTCCTCCACCGCGTCAAGCCGCTGATGACCGATCTGGACATCCTGCATCTGGACATCGAGGCCAAACTGCACCTGGAGGCGGAAGTCTAGGCCACGGCCATGCATACTCTGTGCGCTATCGACGCTCTCATTGATCGCGTACCCGTCTTCGAGTCCGACCGCTACCCCGCCGACCTGGCGGCCCGTGAGAGGAGCAGTCAGACAACGCACGTGGCGGTGGTGGATGCGGAGGGGGCCGGCCGGTTCCTGGGGCTGCTGGGCCTCAAGGAACTGATGGAACGCCGCCGTGGCGCGGAGCTGACCTTCGGCGATCTGGTCGCCCGCACGACGACACTCCGGGTCGGTCCACAGACGCGCTTGCTGGAAGTGGTTGAGCGGCTCATGGAGCACAAGCAGGATGCGGCGGCCGTGCTCGATTCCGATGGCCAGTATCTGGGAACGGTGACAGTTGCCGAAGCCCGGCAGCGGCTGGAGGAGCGCCGCGCCAAGGTCCTTGCAGAAGGCGAGCGGCACTTTCGGTCCATCTTCGAGCAGGTCGCGGTGGGCGTCGCCCAGGTCGCCCCCGAATGGACGCTGGATGGAGGTCAACCCAAGGCTGTGCACCATCGTTGGCTACACCAGGGAAGAGCTCCTGGCCACGACGCTTCAGGCCATCACACACCCCGATGACCAGGGCGTCGACCACGACTACGTGCTCCGTCTCTTCGCCGGCGAGATCGCGACGTACTCGACAGAGAAGCGATATCGTCGCAAGGACGGTGAGTTCAACTGGGTCAATGCCACGGTGTCGCTGGTGCGGGATGTGGAAGGGGGGGGCGGGCCCCTGCATTTCGTGTCAGTGGTCGAGGACATCAACGCGCGCAAGCTCGCCGAGGTGGCTGCCGCGGAAGCCGCGGCGAGTCTGGAACTGGCCGTGAATGCCTCCAACATTGGCCTGTGGGATTGGGATCTGCGGACGAACAAGGTCCGCTACTCACGGGTGTGGAAGAGTCAGCTCGGATACGCCGAACACGAGATTGCCGACGAGTACTTCGAGTGGGAGCGGCGCGTTCACCCTGACGACCTGGGCCCGGCGAAGTCTCGTATCGAGCGATGCCTGACAGCGCCGTACGGGCTGTACGAGATCGAGTTTCGCATGCGACACAAGGATGGCTCTTGGCGGTGGATGTACACCCGGGGCGAAGTCACCCGGGATGCGGTCGGCACGCCGGTCCGCATGCTCGGCTGCCACGTCGATGTGACCGAGTCAAAGCGGTTGTCCGAGGAGGCCCGCGCATCTGCGGCGTTCCTTCGGGCCACGATCGACGCTCTGGCGTTCAGCACCGCCGTCGTCGACCGTACGGGAAGGGTCGTCGTTGTCAATCGATGGTGGCGTGCGTTCGCAGCGGAGAACGGCGGCGGCTACTCCACCGGGCTGGAAGGGGCGAACTACCTTGACCTCTGCGATCACGTGTCGAGCGACAGCGATGAGGCCGATGCCAGCACCTTCGCCGCTTCACTGCGATCGGTGCTCGCGGGCGGTTCGGATCCCCTGCCGATGGAGTATGCCTGCCATTCTCCCACCCAGAAGCGGTGGTTCCAGGCTTGGATTTGCGGGTTCTCCCAGGGTGCGGATCGCTTCGCGGTGATCTCTCACCAGGATGTCACAGCGATCCGACTCGCTGCCGGGCGCGAAGCAGCCGACCAGCAACGCAAGGCGGTCGCCATCATCGCCGCGGGCGTGGCCCACGAGTTCAACAGCTTGCTTTTCGCGGCGGCACTCCAGTTGCACCGACACCTCCACGGGTCAACGGGTGGTGGCGAGCCGAGCAAGGCGCAGGCGGCCGAGTTGATCCAGCAGGCCCAGTCGCTCGCCTCGGCGCTGCTCGACCTGTATTCCGGACCGGCGACCGGGGAGATCGAGCTGTTGTCGCTCTACCCGTGGCTGCCCGAGACGGTGGCGCGGCTCGCGACGGTCCTTCCTTCGGGCATCAGCGTCTCGACGGAGGTCGAGTTTGATCTACCCGAGGTCTTCGGGCACGCGTTGGGACTGGAGCAGGTGCTCAGAAACCTGCTGTTCAATGCCGCGAACGTGCTGGGCGATCGCGGCGAGATCCGGGTGCGCGCGACGCTGGCGTCCGTCGATGGCCGACCGATGATTGAGATCCGCGTCAGCGACGACGGCCCGGGCATTCCTGAATCCCTGCGATCCCGGGTCTTTGAGCCGGGATTCACCACCAAGACGCTGTCGTACCGCTCGGGGCTGGGGCTGGCCATCGCGACCAAGCTGCTGGAGCAGTTCCGCGGCTCGCTTTCCTATGAACCAGTCACGCCCACGGGTTCGACGTTCATCGTCCGGCTTGACGCCCGACCAGGAGATCCCTGATGAGCAGTGTCCTCACGATTGTGCTCGCCGATGACCACCCGATCCTGCGGCAGGGCCTTGAGGGGCACTTCGCCGCCACGGAAGGGTTCACGGTCGTCGGCAGCGTCGGCGATGCCCAGTCGGCGGTCAACCTCTGCCGCGAGCGACGCCCGGATCTGCTGCTGCTGGATGTCGAGATGCCCGGGCGCGATGCGCTGGGGGCCATGACCGACATCAAGGCGGTCAGCCCAGACACACGCATCGTGATCTTTTCCGCATTCTGCCGCGATCTGTTGATCGATCTGGCCATTGAAGGCCGGGCCGCTGGCTACCTGCTCAAGTCCGACTCTCCGCACCATATCCTGGCCGCACTGTCCAGAGTGATGAAGGGCGAGCGGGTGTACTCCAAGGATGTGCTGGCACGCCTCTCGCGACCGGGCCGTAAGGCGAACCATGGTGATGCGGGTGTGACGCTTCTCTCAACGCTCAGCCCGCGTGAGCTTGAAGTGCTCCGTTACATCGGGCAGGGCCTCGACAACACCACCATGGCCAAGACGATGCACCTGTCGATTCGGACGGTGGAGCGGCACGTGCTGAGACTCATGCGGGACTTGAAGATTAGCGACCGCACACAGTTGACGGCGCTCGCGCACAGGTCTGGTTTGGTGAGCTGACCCATCCTCCATGGGCGCGATTGCGCAACGACACGCAACAAGTGGCTGCGGGTATCGGGCGATACACCTGTTGACACAGAGCCTCCGCGATTGACCTCCGTGGTCGCGGCACGCCTTTCCCGTCGATGTCGGGGTTATCTGCCCCGTCATCGGCTTGCGTCCTGTTCTGCGAGAGCTTTGGGGCCGTGCAGCGACATGCAAGGCGTTGACCCGGATCAACAACACGCCGGGTCGCTGCACCGGCGCAGGGTGCAGTCGAGCGAGCCCTGATGTCTATGGAAACACCATCGAACCGATCTCAGCGCAAAGCCACGCTCACCGTGTGGAGCATGGTGGGGGTCGTGGTCCTCGTCAGCGGCATCATCCTGGGGGTGTTCGCCCTGCGGATGCGTCTTGCAGGGTTGCTCTTGAATGAGCTGAATGCTCTGCGAGCAGCAGGCGATGTCGTGCAGAGTGACTTTGGGCAGTATCTGCAGCAGGTGAACACACGGCTTCGCGATGGGCGACCGGTTGAGCGCGATCCGCTGTCGAGACCAACCGAGACTCCAACGCCGCCCAATCTCAGGCCGCTGCTGTCGATCATGTATGGCAAGCAGCATGCGGCGCTCCGGCATCAGGTCACTGCTGCCGCTCCCATCTTCTCCCGGCTGGCGACGGTGCTGATCGAACAAGATTCCATCTCCGATGAGCTCCACAGGAGTGCTCGGGATGTGCAGATGAATCAGGCAGCATTCATCACAGCGATGATCCAGCTCAGGGGAGAGATCGTCCGTGTCCAGGCACACACCGACCAGGCCGGCGGGACGGACCTGACATTGCTGACGTCAGCCCCGCTGCAGGCGATCCTCGTTGAAGCCCAGAATCTGGGCATGCTTGCAGGGAACCTCGACGATGCCGCGCCCGACGCCGAGTGCACGCATGCGATTGGTGCCTCGGTGGGGCCCTCGCTCTCACGACTGACCGCTCTTGCAGCGCAGATTACCGGGCCGAGTGCGGGTCCGGTGACCACATCGGTCGCGGGGATCGTCACCGCCTTTCGGGGCAACGAAGCCGCGGGCACCCTCGGGATCCTGGAGGGACTCCGTGAGGCGCGAGCGCTGGCTCGAAGAGATGCAAGGATCCGGAGCGAAGCGAGCGATCTGCTCACTCAAGCGCTCGGTATTCAGGAGTCGGTGCGTCAACTCGTCGCCGCTCAGGCCAACACGCTCCGCGATGAGCTGAGCCTCTCATTCAGCGAAGCCCTGCGCCAGTCCCTGGTCGCCTCTGGACTGGGCTTGCTCGTGCTGGTCGTGCTCGCCAGAGTCCTGGCCGCGAACGCCCGCCGCCACGTTCACCAGGCCTTTGAAGCAGAGGCTTTCGTGCGCAGCGCTGTTGATTCGTTGGAGTCTCACACCGTCGTTCTTGGTGGCGATGCGGAGATCCTGTCGGTGAATCAAGCCTGGAGAGAGTTCGCCAGCGCCAACGGCGGAACCGATCGAGAGGTGTTTGAAGGCGCAAACTATGTCGCGGCATGCGATAAAGCCGCGGCCCACTGCCCCGAGGCGGCGCAGGTTGCGGCCGCAGTGCGAGCCGTTCTGGCGGGCGAGGCTGAGCCGAAGCCCATTGAGTATCCGTGTCACGCACCCGACGAGCAGCGCTGGTTCCTGTGCTCGATCCGTGGGTTCAGCCGCGGCGCGAACCGGTTTGCAGTGGTCTCCCATCTCAATGTCACCGCTGCCAAGAAGGCCGAAGCGGAGCTCGCAGCGACGAACGCCCAGCTCGTGGAGTCACAGCAGCACCTTGAAGCACGCGTTGTCGAGCGCACCGCTGAGCTTGCCCAGGCCACCCTCGCCGCGCAGGCCGC
>SXGQ01302239.1_pt1 | contig 15286 bp, 15 predicted proteins | sample 3178371 | NCBI WGS metagenome assembly SXGQ01 (sample SAMN11356859, study PRJNA531348) | freshwater metagenome | isolation source: freshwater sample F1-20 | place: China: Fuxian Lake, Yuxi | collected 2017-12-25
ACGCCGAGCGTGGCGGCGCCGGAGCCGAAGGCGGCGGAGATGCGTGAGGAAAGTCCGTAGCCCGTGGAGGCACCGATCACCAAGACCGACTTGGGTCCGCCCTGGATGGGCTTGCGGGACTTCACGTAAGCGATCTGCTCGCGGACCGCCGCGGCGCAGCCTTCGGGGTGGGAGGTGATGCAGATGAACCCGCGGACGCGAGGCTTCAGGACTTGCTGGGACATAAGGACACCTTTGGAGGGGGAGGGGATGAGTTCAATCTGGAATTGGGAGTTAAACATAGGTGTAGGCGGTTAGCGGATGGCGGATGGCGGTTGGGACGATGCAAGAAACGGAAGGGTGGGGAGATTATGGGGTCTAGGTGTGGGGTGCGTTTGTCAGTCGTGTCATGGGTAATGGCGGGACGTGCGGTGGAAGCACGTTTCTCGATGATGGGGAGTCTATGCATCCCCAAGAGCATCCCAAGGTGGTCAGTTATCGTGATCTTTCGGCGTGGAAGGCCGCCAAGGCCCTCGCGGTCGAAGTCTATCGTGTCGTGAATGTCGCGGCGGTCCGGAATGACTTCGCGCTCGTCGATCAGCTGCGCCGGGCGGCGATCTCCGTGCCATCGAACATCGCCGAAGGCGCTGGCCGTGGGCCGAATCAGGATGCCTTGCGGTTCCTTTACATCGCGAGGGGCTCGTTGTGCGAGCTGCGTACCCAGGTGGAGGTGATGCAGGAGGCAGGCCTGTTGGATGGTCGTATCTGCGAGTCGCTTCTGGGGCGCGCCGAGGAGACGGGCCGTCTCCTCGGAGGACTTGTTCGTTTCCGGGCCTCCCGCCGTGACGGTGAGGCGGAGGTTCCGTCCGCTGCCAAGGCATCTGCGCCTTCGTTTCGTCCTCCTGATGCACGCCGCTGACCTTTAAGCTCTTCGGGGGTTCATAACCCTTGCTTGTGAGGGGTGGTTGCGGATTGTTGCCACCTTCGCGGTCTAACCGCCAACCGCCAACCGCTAACCGCCAACCGCTTCCGCATTCCCCATGTTCAGTACGAGACTCTCTTTCGCCGATACGACCAACGCCTTGAGCAAGGCGAAGGCGAAGCGTCTCGCCGCCGGGCAGCCGGTACTCGATCTCGCCGATTCGAATCCGGCCAACGCGGGCTTCGCATGGTCCGCGACCGATCTCGGTCCGCTGCTCCGTCGCGATGGCATCCAGCGCCAGGATCCGAATCCGCTCGGCTTGGCTTCGGCCCGCACGGCGATCTCCGATTACTATTCTTCGCGCGGAGCCCGCGTGCCAGTCGACCAGCTCTTCCTCACTGCCAGTACCAGCGAGGCCTACTCCTGGATCTTCAAACTGCTCTGTAACCCCGGCGACGAAGTACTCGTACCTGCGCCGTCGTATCCGCTGCTCGAAGTCATCGCCGCGCTCGAAGGCGTGACACTTCGCCCTTATCAGCTCGTCCAGCTCGCCGGCGAATGGGTCATCGACGCCGCCACGCTGAGCGTCAACCGCCAGACCCGCGCCGTCCTCTGCATTAATCCGTCCAACCCGACCGGCGCGTTCGTGGGCCGTCGCGATCGCGACGTGCTGCGCGGCTTCGCCCTGAAGCACGGCCTCGCGATCGTGTGCGACGAAGTCTTCCTCGATTATCCCGCCGAAGGCGTCGCCTCGCCCGGTACCTGGGCCGGTGAAGCCAACGTCATGACATTCGTCCTCAGCGGCCTCTCCAAGGTCGCGCTCGCGCCGCAGCTGAAGCTCGGCTGGATCGTCGTCGCCGGCCCGGCCTCTTCGACGCTCGAAGCCTGTCGCCGACTCGAGCACATCGCTGACGCCTTCCTTTCCGTGAACACCCCTGCTCAGCTCGCCTTGCCGGACCTCCTGCGTCGCGCCGAGCCGCTCCGCGCCCTCGTCCGTACCCGCGTCGCCCAAGGGGAGGTCGCCCTCCGTGCCTGGGCTACTTCGACCGCTTCCGGTTGCGCGGTCCTGCCTCGCCCGGCCGGCTGGACGGCGATCCTGACCTTGCCCCCTGGCGTCCATGAGGACCGCTTCCTGATGAACGCCCTGAGTGAAGGCGTCTGGGCTCACCCCGGATATTTCTACGGGATGCCGGCGACCGTCCCGAGCGTCGTTTTGAGCCTTTTGACCCCGCCAGACACCCTTTCGGTAGGCCTTCAGGGTCTCGAGCGGGCTTTGAAGCGGACTTAAGGGGTAATTACCGCTTGCCAACGGCCTCGGCACTCCTTTGCTCCGACTTTCCAAAAGGAGCCCGAACACTATGTCCCGTATCTGCAGCGTCACCGGCAAGCGCCCCGTCAAAGGCCGCCGAATCATTCACCGAGGTCAGTCCAAGAAGAGCGGCGGTATCGGCTTCCAGCTCGTGAAGCAGACCAAGCGCACGTTCAAGCCGAACGTCCAGCGCATCCGCGTCGTCCAGCCTAACGGCTCGGTGAAGCGCCAGTGGGTCTCGGTCAAGGCCCTCAAGGCCGGCCTTGTCACCAAGGGCTAAGCCTGGGTCTCACGACTCCATTAAAAACCCGCCGCGAACCGGCGGGTTTTTTGTGCCCTGATTACTTGGCGCCGAACCGCTGCCAGAGCACCGTGCCCCAGATGGCCAGGGCGATGACGATGGTCAGGAAGACCGCTGCGCTGCCCATGTCCTTGGCCCGCTTGGCCAAAGGGTGACGCTCCATCGAGATGTGGTCGGTATTCGCCTCGATGGCCGAGTTGATGAGCTCGACGATCAGGATCAGCTGCAGGCAGGAGAAGAGCAGGGCCTTCTCGAGGAAGCTGACCGGAACGAACCAAGCGATAATCGAAAGCGGCACCACCACCATGAGCTCCTGCTTAAAAGCTTCCTCGTGCTTAGCCGCCGCCCGCAGGCCATCCCAGGTGTAGCGCAAGGCGTTGAAGAGGCGGGCTGGCCCGCCTTTGGACTTCATGGATTGGCCGTAAGGCTTAGGATTGGACATCTCTCGGCACCTTACCCCCCTGTTTTGACAGGGCAAAGGCATTTTTAGGCTCCAAAAATCGCTTGCCAGAGGGGGGTGCTACCTTAGGTTCAGAGGTTCCTTAGTCGGAAAACCTACCATGCGCGACGATTACCTCCAAGATGCCCGTAAAGTCATCCCTGATGCGAACATTCTCATCAATGTGATCTCCAAGCGCGTGAAGCAGCTACGCAGCACGGCCGACTACTCCGTCCAGCCGCCCAAGTATAACCACACCCTGGGCGACGTGTTCGAAAAGCTTTCCCCCGAAGATATCGCCCTGCGCGAAGTCATCGAAGGTCGTATCTCTTGGGAGTTCCGTCCTGAGGATCGTCTGCCTGCCTAAGGCAGTCTCCCGCCTCTGCCGGCTTGCCGGCGTGTAGCCCTTTCGTCATCCGATGGCCGCCCGCCGAGAGCATGTTCTACCCGAGGTCAATAACCCGAAGGCGGGACGTGACTATTTCATCGGCCCGACCTTCGAAGCCGGGATCGTCCTACGTGGCACCGAGGTGAAGTCTCTTCGTGCCGGCCGAGCCAACATCGCCGATGCGTTCATCAAGATCAGCCCGAAGGGCGTGATGCTCTACCACGCGCATATCGCGGAGTATGATTTCGGTAATCTCAACAACCATGCCTCCTACCGCACGCGGCAGCTGCTGCTGAAGGAGGCCGAAATCGAGAAGATTGCCGCGGAAATCCAGTCCGGCGGCCACGCGATCATTCCGTTGAAGATTTACTTCAAGCATGGCTTGGCGAAGTGCCTCCTCGCCGTGGGCAAGGGCAAGAAGATGCATGACAAGCGTCAGGACATCAAGGAACGCGAAGCCAAGCGCGAGATTTCGCGCGCGATGAGCCGACGGAAGTGAAGCCGCCACTCCATCTCGTCCTGCTCCGCCCGGAGATCCCGCCGAATACCGGCAACGTGGGCCGCATGTGCGCCGTGACGGGCTGCGTGCTGCACCTCGTCCACCCTCTGGGCTTCAAGATCGACGACGCCAAGCTGCGTCGCGCCGGTATGGATTACTGGCATGAACTCGACGTCCGCCATCACGATAACTGGGAAGCCTTCCTCGCTTCGCCCGGTCGCCCTGAGCGACTCTGGCTTTTCACCACCAAGACCACGCGCGGTCTCTGGGATGCGCAATTCCAAGAAGGGGACGGGCTTGTCTTCGGCAACGAAGGCTCCGGTACGCCCGACCAGATCCACGCGTGGTTCGGTCCGGACCGCGAAGTGAAGATCCCGCACTTCAACGATAAGACCCGCTCGCTCAACCTCTCGACCGCCTGCGGGATCGCGACGTATGAGGCCCTCCGCCAGATCAAGAGAGTCGGATGACTGAGTCGATGACAGAGGACTGAGTCGATGACGGATGGGGCTTAGTCGGGTCGGGACTTGCGGTAGGCAATTAGGCCACCGATGAGTCGGCCCACCAGGGTCATCTGTCCGGCGATGCTTCGGCTGTCCTCAACTTCAATCAGGCCTGCGCGCAGGCAGACGACTATCTGTGACTCGAGTTCGCAGAGCGAGCCGCGGGCAATATAGAGGAATCTCAACGAGTCCCGATTTGTCCCCCGGCCGTTGCCTTCGGCGATATTCGAGGGGATGGAAATGGCGGCGCGGCGTATCTGATCGGCCAACCCGCGGTCGATGGTTTTGGCCCGCCTGCCGCAAAGTTTATAAATCAACACCGCCAGGTCCCTTGATTCCGCCCATGCCTTAAGCTGCCGATAAGGCGGGCCCTCTGCCGAAGATTCCATGCTCCAGGGTGGTCGCTTGGTTCACTCGTGGCAACGAGGGCAGTCCCCCAGCCGCTTGTCGGGCGGTTTCTGTCATCGATTCAGTCCTCTGTCATCGACTCAGCCATCTACTCCTCCCGCTTGCCTTCCCCCTGCCGCCGTTACTCTTTCCCTTCATGTCCCGTCTCGACGTCATCCGCACCCGCATCGCGCCTGCCCGTGCCCGCCTCCTCGCGCACCCGCTCTATGCGCGGATGGCCTCGCTCGACGACGTCCGCGTGTTCATGCGGTCGCACGTCTTCGCGGTCTGGGATTTCATGTCGCTGCTGAAGCGACTCCAGCGCGACCTCACGTGTGTGACCGTCCCGTGGGTGCCGGTCGGCGATGCCGAGGTGCGTTTCCTGATCAACGAGATCGTCTGCGGTGAAGAATCCGACGTCGATCCGCGCGGGGGCCGCATCGCCCACTTCGATCTCTATCTGCGAGCCATGCATGAGGCCGGCTCTGATACGTCCGCCGTCGACAAGGCGCTCGCCTCCGTCCGCGCGGGTGGCTCGACCGCTTCCGCTTTGGTTTCCGCCGGTGTCTCGTCTGGTGCCGCCGCGTTCTCCGGTGCGACCTTCTCCCTGGCGACCCACGGTAAGTCGCATGAAGTTGCCGCGGCCTTCACCTTCGGCCGAGAAGATCTGATTCCCGACATGTTCACCGAGCTGGTCACGCGGCTTAGCCGCGAATACCCGGGCAAGCTCGACACCTTCCGCTATTACCTCGAGCGACACATCGAGGTCGATGGCGGCCACCACGGTGCCATCTCGCTGCGCATGGTCGAACTGCTCTGCGGTGACGATGATCGCAAGTGGGCCGAAGCCGCCGAGGCTTCGGTCGCCGCTATCGAGTCGCGCATCGCCCTCTGGGATGCGATTCTAGGGGAGCTTAGGGCTGCCTGACGCGCAGGTTGCGGTATTCGACCTTCATCGGTGGGCCGACGTGCACCTGGACGCCGAGCTTGCCCTCGGGATGGCGGGCGGCGGCATCGTCGTCGATGACCACGCTCATGACATGCCCGTTGAGGATGTGCACCTGCGTGCCGCCGCGGACGATGAGGTGGTATTCGTTCCAGCCGCCGTTGCGGATGAAGGTGGCAAGTTCCTTCGGGTCGCCGACCGAACCGACGACTTCGGCCTTCCTGCCCGGCCGCACACGCGTGATCTGGCCGCGGAGCGCGTTGAAGGTGCGACCCCGTTCCTCGTAGTTCTGGCCAGTGTGTTTGTTCTTTCCGTCGATATCGGCCTGCGGGCCGGTCAGCGCGAAGGTCAGCCCGGCAACTTCGGCGCTGTGGTAGTTGATGCCGCTGTTGCCTGCGTCCGAGATGCGATACTCCGCCTTGAGCTCGAAATCACCGGGCAGCGAGCCTTCCCAGATGATGAAGATGTTTCGCTTCACGATGGTCTCAGGCGTGATCTCGCCGACGATCGCGCCGCCTTCGCAGCGCCAGTATTTCGGATCGCCAGACCAGCCTTTGAGGGTCTTGCCGTCGAAGAGGCTCTTCCATCCGAGGTTTTCCTCGGCCGAAGGGACGGGCATGGTCTGTTTCGGTGTGGGCGGGATGACTTCAGCGGCGCCCAGGCTCAGGCTGGCGGCGAGGAGGAAGGGCAGGGCTTTCATGGGGTGCGGCTGGTTTAAAGTGGAAGCCAAACCCAGTCGCTCCTAAAAAGCCTACAACTCCACCCCATGGCCGAAACCAATCGCCCTCTCGCTAACCGTATCCTCTACGGATTGCTCTTCGGCGTCATCGCCGGCCTTATCACCCTTGGAGCCGGCCATTATTCGCCGTCGTCCCTCGCTTTCATGCGCAAGGTCGCGACGAACGTCTTCGATCCGTTCGGCCAGATCTTCCTCCGCCTGCTGTTCTTCGTGGTGATTCCGCTGGTGTTCGCCTCGCTCGCAGCCGGCGTGGCCCAGTTGGGACGACTCGATCGCCTCGGACCGCTCGCCGGTCGCACCTTTGCCCTGTTCTTCCTGAACATGGCCATCGCCGTCGGCCTTGGTCTGTTGATGATGAATATCCTCCGCCCAGGTGACCAGCTGGATACGGCCGCGAAGGCCATGCTCATGCACGAGTACGGCGGTGCCGCGCAGAAGCATGTCGCCGTGGCTGCGGCCACGCCGACCATGTCCTTGTCCAGCCTCGTGGAGATGTTCATGCCCAAGAATCTCTTCGGCGCCGTCGTCGGCCACGCCAACGGCGCACTCGGCGATATCCTTCCACTCATCCTCTTCGCTCTGCTCGTCGGCGTCGTCGGCACGCAGCTATCCGACACGAAACGCCAGCAACTGCTTTCGACGCTCGACCTCGTTGCTGAGCTCATGACGGGCATCGTGCGGATTGCCCTGAAGCTCGCACCCTACGCCGTGCCGCTGATGATCTATAGTGTCATCGTCAAGGTCGGGCTCGACATCCTGCTCGCCCTCGGGGTCTTCGTCCTCGGCTGCCTTGCGGTCATGTTCCTCCATCTCTTCGGCGTCCTGTCGCTGTGGCTGCGGTTCTGGACGGATCGCAAGCCGCTGGCGTTCTTCCGTGATATCCGGGGGGTGCTGGTCACCGCTTTCTCGACGAGTTCCAGCAACGCGACCCTTCCCGCCGCGCTGGAGTGCTCCAAGCACACCCTCGGCCTCAAGCCCAGCGTGGTCGGCTTCGTTCTGCCTCTCGGCGCGACCATGAACATGAGCGGTACGGCCCTCTTCGAAGGCTGCGTGGTGCTCTTCGTCGCTCAGGTCTTCGGCGTGGATCTTTCCGCCGGCCAGCAGCTGATGCTGCTCTGCCTCTCCGTGCTGAGCGCCGTCGCTGTCGCCGGTATCCCGGGCGGCTCGTTGCCGCTGATCGCCGGACTGCTGGTGACGTTCGGTATCCCCGCCGAGGGTATCGGAATCGTGCTCGGCGTGGACCGGATCCTCGACATGGCCCGCACGACGACGAATGTCGGCGCAGACTTGGTGACGGCCGCCGTGGTCGATGTCTACGAGCGCAAGGTTGACGTATCGTCGACTTAGGGACGGGTCAGCAGGATCACGCCGAGGATGCCAATCGCGCCGCCGAGCCAGAGGCGCCATGAGGGGCGCTGGCCTTCGATGACCCAATGCATCACGAGGCCGATGAGCGGCGTCAGGGCGACCACGCTGAGCACGAGCGCGGCGGGGTGTTGCGTGAGGGCCCACTGGTAGCAGGCCACGCCGAGCGCCGGGCCGGAGATGCCGTTCATGAGCATCCACCAGGGAGCGGAGGCGGAAGCGTACGGTCGGCGCACCTTTGCGAGCAGGCCTTCCTTGCGCGATACCCAAAGCAGAAAGAGTAACACGACAGGAACTCCCCCGAGCAGGCGCACGAATGCCTGGGCGAAGCCATCCGGAATAGTTTCTCCGGCTTGCTTGCACGCTTCGACGGTCAGTGGGGTGCTCACCGCGCCGCAAGCCTGGCCGAGGGCCGAGAGCACGCCGAGCCACACGCCGGTGCGACGGTCCGCTGGGTCGCCTTCGGCGGGCGCCCCGAGCGCGACGCCGACGCCGATGAGGATGACGAGAGCCGCCAGCATCTGCGCCCCGTTGGGTGAATGTCCGAGCGCCTGATATTCAAGGATGAGCGCGAACGGCGCGGCGAGGCACTGGGTGAGCAGCATCGTGAGGCCGACGCCGATGCGGGGCAGGGCGTGGAAGAGGGCGATGTCGCCGACGCCGAGCCCGAGGGCGCCGCCGAGGATCAGCCAGCCCCAGCCGGCGGAGAAGGGTTGCCGTTCGCTGAGGACGACGAAGAGACCGACGAGGACAATCCCAACCAGCAGGCGACCGAGGTTCGCGAGGTCGGGTCCGTGGTACGCGGAGCTACGACGGGCGCACGTCACGGACCAGGCGTATAAAAATGCTGCTCCGAGCGCGTATTCCATCAGTCGAATTTCTCGAGTACGGCGACGCCGACGGCGTCGGCCCGCATGCGGCCTTCGCCGGTCAGACGGAAGTTCGGGCCGGCGAGTTCCATGAGGCCTTCCTCGATGAGGTCGGCGAATAACTTGCTTACGCCCTGCGGCAGGGGCGCGTCGAAGCGCGCGGCGAGCGCATGCGGATCGACGCCGGCGTTGAGGCGTAACCCGAAGACGAGTGCGTCGCAGAGCAGGTCCGGGGGGCTAAGGTCCTTGACCTGCTCGAGCACGGGTTGGCTGGCTTCGATGCCTTTGATCCATTGATCGAGATTCGAGGGGTTCGTCCAGCGGCGAGAGCCCCACTGCGACGAGGCGGAAGGGCCGTAGCCGATCCACGCGCCCATCTCCCAGGTGATGAGGTTATGCCGGCACGCATGGCCAGCGTGGGCGAAGTTCGAGGTCTCGTATTGGACGTAGCCGTTTTCATCGAGCGTCTCCCAGGTCCGGCGATAGAGGCGGGCTTCTAGCTCGCGGTCGATCTTCACCTTGCCCTGCGAGAGCTTCACGAACATCGCGGTATCCTCCTCGAAGGTCAGGCAGTAGGTCGATAGGTGGTCAGGCTTGAGCGACATCGCGCGATGCAGGTCGTCGGTCCAGCGCTTCTCGTCTTGGCCGGGGATGGCGAAGATGAGGTCGAGGTTGCGTGAAGCGAAGCCGGCGGCCTCGATCAGTTCCCAGGCCTCCATGATCTGCTTGGGTGAATGACGGCGGCCGAGGGCGTCCAGCGTGACGTCGTCGAAGCTCTGCACGCCCATCGAGACGCGCGTGACGCCGATCTCCTTGAGCGCGGCGAGCTTATCGGCGCGCACGGAAGATGGCGCCAGCTCGACGGTCCATTCGCCGGGCCGGCCGGCGGCCTGGGTCATGGCCTTGCCCAGTCGCAACAGGTCTTCCGCGGGCAGGAGCCCCGGCGTGCCGCCGCCCCAGAAGGCGGTTTCGACCCGGCCAGGCGGGTGGAGTTCCATCTCCCTTTCGATGGCGCAGAGGTAGCGGTCGATTTCGCCGCGTTTCGGCTGCTCCTGGTAGAACGAGCAGAAGTCGCACGACGACGCGCAGAACGGGACGTGCAGGTAGAGGGCCGTCGCGGACTGGACGGGCGCGGACATCACTCGAGGCCGAGCTGCTTGCGGCCCGCCTCGGAGATCATGCGTGGATTCCAGACCGGGTCCCACACGATCTCGACTTCAGCGGATTCCACGCCGGGCAGGGCTTCCATCTTCGACTTCGCGTCGGCCGCGATGACGGGACCCATGCCGCAACCTTGCGCGGTCAGCGTCATCTTCGCGGCGACCTTCTGTCCACCGCGCTCGCCGGGCGAGAGTTCGAGGTGATAGATGAGGCCGAGGTCCACGATATTGACCGGGATTTCCGGATCGAAGCATCCCTTGAGCGCTTCCCAGAGGGCTTCCTGGTTCACCGGGCCGCTGATGACGGCCTCGTCCTTCTTGCCGTATTGGCTGACGGCGTCGGTGCCGAGGGCTTCGATGTCCGCCGGGGCGATACGAAAGAGGCCCATCGGGGTGCGGACGGTGACCGAGCCGCCGAGCGCCTGGGTGACCGTGACTTCCGTCCCGCTTTCCAGTACCACGACATCCCCGGCAGGGATCAAGGTCGCGGCGCAGTCGCGGATGAGTTTGTGGGTCGAGGACATGCAGAGAAAACAGGCGGTTAAGGCGGGGGACGCAAGCGTGGCGTGCCGGCGGATGTGCTTTTGGAGGTAATCGGGTTGCAACATGAGATGACGAGCAGGGTTGTGGGCGGCCGGCGGAGGGCTAACTTCCAAGCAACCCCACTTCCCATGCGCTGTTTCCTGGCCCTGTTCCTCGCCCTCACCGCCCACTCCGCCCCGGTCTCCCTCTTCGATGGCAAGACGCTGTCAGGCTGGGAAGGTGACGCCGCCTGGTGGCGCGTCGAGGCTGGCGAGATCCGCGGCGGTTCGCTTACGACGAAGGTCCCGAAGAACTTCTTCCTCGCGACGGAGAAGTCGTACCAGAATTTTGACCTACGCATCAAGCTCCGCCTCACGGGCACGGGTTTCGTCAACAGCGGTATCCAGATGCGCAGCGTGCGTGTGCCGAATAGCTCGGAGATGAGCGGCTACCAGGTGGACTACGGTAAGGGCTGGTACGGCAAGATCTACGACGAGAGCCGCCGCAATAAGGTCATCGCTCAGTCGAAGGACGCCGCCGCCGTGCTCGCCGCCGTCAAGGAAGGCGAATGGAACGAATATCGCATCCTTGCCGAAGGGAATCGCATCCGCAGCTGGGTCAATGGCGTGCCCGCGCTGGATTACGTCGAGACCGAACCGAATATCGCCGCCGACGGCAAGATCGGCATCCAAATCCATTCCGGCGGCATGGCCGAGATCCAGGCCAAGGACATTACGATTGAAGAACTTCCCGCCACGCCCGGCGCCCTGACCTGGGATAAGGTGAAGCCGACCGCGAAGAAGGCCGAGCCGGCCAAGGCGGCCTCTCCCCGCAAGGATACGAGCTACAACGACGTGCAGGGCGTGCGCCGCACCGCCGAGGAGCAGCAGAAGCTGTTCAAGCTGCCCGAGGGCTTCGAGATCGAGCTCTTCGCCAAGGAATCCGCTGACTTCGGTAAGTTCATCATGCTGATCTTCGACCAGCAGGGTAGGGCGTGGTCGAGTACCGCGCTGGAATACCCCGTCGACGCCAACGAGAGCCCCGCCGCCGCGGAGGCGCTCTATAAGTCCAAGGCCCGCGACAAGGTCGTCGTCTTCGATAAGCCCTTTGAGTCCGGCGTGCGCCAGCCGCGCGCTTTCGCCGACGGCCTGGCGATCCCGGAAGGTGTCCTGCCGTATAAGGATGGCGCGGTCGTCCAGCACGGCCACGACGTGGTGTTCCTTCGCGACACCGACGGCGACGGCAAGGCCGACAAGCGCGAGGTCTTGCTGACCGGCTTCGGCATCCAGGATTCGCACCTCTTCCCGCACCAGTTCACCCGCGCGCCGTTCGGTTGGTTCTGGCTCGCCCAAGGCGCCTTCAATTCAGGCAAGGTCACGTCCACCAAGGGCGACGTCACCGACTTCCCGAACACCCGCATGGCCCGCTTCCGTCCGGACGGCAGCTTCTTCGAGCCGACGAGCATCGGTCCCTGCAACATCTGGGGTCTCGTCCTCACCGGTGAAGGAGAGGCATTCATCCAGGAGGCTAATGACTACGGCTACCCGGTCATGCCGTTCCATGAATACGCGCTCTATCCCGGGTGCGCGGACCGCCTCGCGAAATCCTACCAGCCGCCGTTCCCCGTCCAGGCTCCTGATTTCAAGATGAGCGGCAGCGGCCTGAGCGGCCTCGCGCTCTCCGACGTCGGCGTCTGGCCGAAGGGCTACGACGGCGTGATGTATATCGCCAACCCGATCACCTCGAAGGTCAACGCCGTCCGCCAGCATCGCGAGGGCTCGGGCTATCGCCTCGAGAAGCTCGAGGACTTCGTCAGCTGCGACGACCCGTTCTTCCGTCCGATCGCGATGACGATGGGCCCAGATGGCTGCCTTTACGTCATCGATTGGTATAACAAGATCATCAGCCATAACGAGGTCGCCCGTAACCATCCGGACCGCGATAAGCAGTCCGGCCGCATCTGGCGCATCAAGCCGAAGGGCTTTGTTCCTCAGGTGGTGCCGGATTACACCAAGCTCACTTCCGCCGACCTGGTCGCGCGCCTGGGCTCCAAGATCGTCGGCGACGCCCATCTCGCCTGGCAAACGCTCGCCGACCGACGTCCTGAAGAGGCCACGACCGCCGCGCTGTCCGCGCTCGCCGGCGATGCATCGGCTGCCGCCGCCCGCCGCATCCAAGCCCTCTGGGTCCTGGCCGAGCACGGTAAGAAGGTCGGTCCGCTCGCCGGGCGCCTCCTTGCTGATCCGAATCGGAATGTCCGCCGCGAAGCGGTGAACGCGCTGCGTCACCTCGGGGCATGGTCGCCCCATTTCGAGGCGCTGGCCGCGCTCTCTGCCGACCCTGATGCGGAAGTCCGCGCCGCAGCCATCAAGGCCCTCGGCGAGTCTTCCGCGAAGCACCCTGCCGCACTCGGCGTGATGATGCGCTTCGCCGGACCTTCGCTCGACGCCCCCACCGCCCCGGATCGTCGAGGCAAGCCGATCAAGGTTGGCGTCGCCTATGAGCGCGACTTCGAGCGCTTCCTTGTGCGCATGTATCTCGAGCGTCAGCCCGAGGCCGTCGCCACCTTCCTTGCCTCGCAGGAAGCAAAGTCTCTCCCCGCCGAAGGACGCATGTTCGCCGCGCTCGCGCTCGACCCCAAGGTCGGCGCTCCGCTCGTCGCCGAACTCGTCGGTCAGCTCAACCGCGCACCCGGCCCCGATGAACTCTTCGCCGTGGCCAAGACCCTCGACCAGCCGGAGAGCGTCGCCGTTCTGCGCAAGCTCCTGGCCGACGCCGCTGTGCGTAACCGCGTTGTCGAGATTCTGCTCGTTACCCGCACCGACCTCGATCCAGCCAAGGTCGGACCCGTCGTCGCCGAGGCCGCGCAGGCTTTGCTCGCCCAAGGTGTCGCCGAACGTGCCCTGGCCGCACAACTCATCGGCGGCTTCCAGCTGCTTGCGCTCGAAGACGACCTGCTCGCCTTGGTCGGACGCGAGGAGTCTCGTCGCGATGCGCTCATCAGTCTGCAGCAGTTGCGCACGACGAAGCCAGATGCCGTCGCCGTACTCGTCGGCACGTCGCCGGCCGAGGTTTCGAATCTGGCCCTGCGCGCCCTCGTCGCCTCGCGTGCGCCGCAGGCTTCCGCGCTCGCGATGAAGCTTTATCCGGCCCTTTCCGTGAACGACCGCAAGGTCGTGCTCGATGGCATCAGCGGCACCAAGGCGGGAGCTAAGGCCATCGCCGCGGGCCTAGCCGACAAATCCGTCGCCGTCGCCGACATCGAGACCCCCGTCGCCGAGAAGCTGGCCATCGCCTTGGGCGATAGTCCCGAACTCGCGGTCGTCTCCGCTCAGCTGGGTGGCGTCTTCCGCGGCGTCTTGGCCCTCGACGGCACCAATGATGCCGTCGCCAAGTCCGGCCTCGTCCTCAAGGGTGCCTTCACCGTGGAGACCTGGGTGCGGCTTGACGGTAAGATCGATAATAACGACAGCATCCTCGGTTCGGCGGACAAGCTGGACCTTAATTTCGCAGGCGGCGTCTTCCGTGCCTACATGGGCTCGAAGATCCGCGACGCCGTCGTCTCAGCCAAGCCGACCTCCCCGGGTATCTGGACGCATGTCGCGCTCACGCGTGACTCCGCCGGGATCCTGCGCCTCTTCCAGGACGGCGAACTCACCGGAACTTCGAAGTCGGCCCTGCCTCAGGACATCCCTGGCCTGACCCTCGGCTGGTCTTCGCCGGGAGCCGGCACGCAGGGTGCTTTCGCCGAATACCGTATCTGGGACGTCGAGCGCAAGCCGTCCGAAGTCCGTACGAACATGACCCGCACTTTTGCTGGCGAAAAGCTTCCGCAGTCGCTGGTGTTCGCGTCGGCCAGCGGCGACGCCGCCTGGGGTAAACTCGGTAAGGGCGCCAAGGTCGTACGTACCACCGATGCGCCGCCGCTCCTCAACGCCGAGCAGTTCGCCGCGGTCGAGCAGAAGACGGCCCGCTTCATGGCGCTGTCGGCCAAGGCCGGCGACGCCACGAAGGGCAAGGTCCTCGTCGCGCTCTGCCAGGCCTGCCACGTGATCAACGGTCAAGGCGGCCAGCTCGGACCCAACCTGTCCGGCGCGGGCGCGATGGGCATGGAAGCCGTCATCCGCAATATCATCGAGCCCAACGCCGCCATCGAGGCCGCTTACCGTATCTTCCAGATGAAGCTAAAGGCTGGTGAGGTCATCGAGGCTTTCTACGTCTCCGAGGATGCCACGGCTTACGTGATCCGTCAGGCCGGCGGCGCCGACCGTCGCGTGCCCAAGGCTGAAGTGGCTTCCGCTAAATACCTGCGCCGTTCGCTCATGCCGGAAGGCTTGCTCGACGGCTTCACGGACGAGCAGATCACGGACCTCTTCGCCTACCTCAAGACGCTCAAGTAAGCCCTGCCCCTACCCCTATCCCTACCCCTATCAGGCCTTCTTCGCTTGCCGAGGGGGCGTAGGGGCTTACGGCTTGAGGCATGTCCGTCTGGTTCAATCCTGCCCGTGAAATCGACGCCCTGCTGCGCAAGGCGGCCGCTTCCGTCCCCGGCCTCGAGGCCGACTTCAATCCGGAGCTGAAGCCCTCCGATCCCCGTCACGCCGACTTCCAGGCCAACGGCGTCCTCGCCGCCGCCAAGAAGGCCAAGGCCAACCCTCGCGCCCTCGCCACCGCGCTCGTCGAAGCCGTTCGCGCTCAGGGCGGACTGGACGACAAGATCGTGCAGATGGAAGTCGCCGGTCCGGGCTTCATCAATTTCAAGCTCACGCCCGCCGCCCTCGGCGCCTGGCTCCGCGAATATCGCGACGAATCCAAGTGGCGCGCCGGCGCGGCCCGCCTGATGGGCGGCCGCAAGGTCGTCATCGACTACCCGTCGCCGCACACCGCCAAGCAGATGCACGTCGGCCACCTCCGCCCGATCGTCATCGGCGAGGCCGTCGCCCGCCTGATCGAGTTCT
>SXGQ01307866.1_pt1 | contig 15284 bp, 11 predicted proteins | sample 3178371 | NCBI WGS metagenome assembly SXGQ01 (sample SAMN11356859, study PRJNA531348) | freshwater metagenome | isolation source: freshwater sample F1-20 | place: China: Fuxian Lake, Yuxi | collected 2017-12-25
AACGGGGTGAGATAGAGCTCGTAGTCGATGAGATCGTGGGCGATTCCGGCATCGTTCAGGGACCTGCGAAGCGCGAACAGGCACACAATCGAACTGAGGAGCCCGACGCTCACGACGAGGACAACGGCAGCAGTTTCTGGCGGGAAGCCTGCGGTCACGATGAGTGCAACGCCGATGGCGCTCCCCACGACCCGTGATCCGACCCGCACAGACATCAGACGCAGCACCTCGCGCCACCTGCGCAGACCAATGAGCGGTCCCTCAAGGATCGTGAGAACCGTCGGGTAGAGCAGCAGGGCACACGACAACGCAACGGGCCAAACCGTTGCCTCCCACTTGCTTCCCCAAAGGAGGCGGGAGGCGCTTGGGTAGCAGGTTGGTACGGCCATCACCAGCAGCGGCATGAACACAATTCCCGACAGGAATGCCGATCGGATGGACTCTGATGACGCCCTTGGATCTGAGCGCGTTTGGGCGGTATGCGGCGCCAGCACCGATTGGATCGTGCCGGCGAGGAGCCGAAAGGGTTGCGCCGTCAGTTGCGTGGCAAAGTAGTACACGCCGAGCGAGGCGACCGGCACGAACCAACTTGCCACGAATGTGTCGCCCTGCTCCGCGAGGCTCGTGACGACCGCGATCGAAAGCGGGAGCGGCAACATGGATGCCATGGTTCCGATCCACTGGGGTGGCGCGGAGAAGTCACTTCGGCGCAGCCGCGCCATCACCAAGAGCGGCAGTGCCTTCAGCAGTTCGCCCATCAATTGCGCAATGGCGAATGTCAGGGCACCCCAGCCGTTGCGCGCACACCAAAGCGCGACCACGAGCTTGACGACCGATGCAACTGTCTCGATCCAGGCGACCGAGGCAAATCGCAGTTCCGAGAGCATCTTGCCTCGCGGGAACGATCCCACCATCGCAATGAGGTTCGTGAGACTCAGGGTGAGCAGAATCCATCCGAGCAGCTCTTGCTTGTAGATCAGGCGAACCGGTAGCGCGGCACCGAGCGTGAGCAGGCAACCGAAGACCGAGAACACGATGGAGACTCGCAGGAGGCTGCCGCCCAGGTCCTTGAACTCGTTCGGCTGCATCGATTGGAGGAACACCCCCGTCCCACCGCCGCGCATGATGAAGGTCACGGCTGCTATCGACAGTCCGATTGCGTACACGCCGAAGTCGTCAGGGGTCAAGTAGAGAGCCGTGATGATCTGCGTAAGCAGGCCACTCAATCGCACCGCCACCGAGGCGGCGGAGGCGGCAAGAATGTTGAAAATGCGATTGTGTCGATGGGGCATGGTCGCTTCCCTGCTGCGGAAGCTCCCCAACGGAAGCAAGAAGAATACTTCAATGCCACTTGCCTGCGGGTGTTCCCGAGGCAACAATTGTGTGAATGCGTACTGCTTTGTGGAGATTCCTCCTCTGTTCGGCTCTCGCCGCTGTCCTCGCGACAATGGTGCGCGCGGACGACCTTTCGCTTGCAGGACCGAAGACCCCTTCACGCCGGGATGTGACGGTCGTTCGTTCGGATGGCTCCTCGTTCGTGGCCACCGTGCACTATCCCGCCACATCGACAGCGGTGAATGCGCCAGTCGATGCAAGCGGCGGTCCGCTGCCGATGCTTGCGTTCGGTCATGGCTTTGTGACTCCCGTGAACCTGTATCTGTCGACGGGTGCGCATCTCGCATCGCATGGGATCATCGTGATCTTCCCGCAGTCGCAGGGTGGGTTGCTGCCGAGCCACTCCGCGTTCGCGGCGGATCTGGTGTCGTCGATGGACTGGCTTGCTGCGCAGTCAACGGTGGCCGGATCGCCCTGGCACGGCGCGATCGATGGCGAGCGCCGAGCCGTTGCGGGGCATTCGATGGGGGGCGGATGCGCGCTCTTGGCGGCAAAATCCGACGAGCGCATTCGCGCCGTGATCGGGCTGGCGGCTGCGAACACGAACCCGTCGTCGATCGCGGCTGCGTTGGATGTGCGGTGTGCAGCACGCTTGATCGTCGGCAGTCAAGACACGATCGTCCCACCATCATCGACGAGCGCCATGTACCCGAATCTCGCGGGGCCAGCGCAGTCGATCACCATCACGGGTGGGTTCCACTGCGGCTTCATCGACAGTGCGATCGTCTTCTGCGACGCTGGGTCGATCACGCGCGCCCAGCAGTTGGCGATCACGCGGCGTGAGATGACCGAGTTCCTGTTGCTGTACCTCGGGGGCGATCGCGCGCGTTGCGGCGAGGTGTGGAGCGATCCGCCTTCGGGCGACGGCGTCGTGCAGCAGTCGCGTCGCACGCCCGATCTCGATGGGAACGGTCGCCTGGACGGCGCAGACCTCGCGCTGCTGTTGTCGGCGTTCGGCACTGGAGGCTGTCTCGACCTGAACGGCGATGACGCCGTGGATGGAGCGGATCTCGCCCAGTTGCTCGCGGCTTGGTCTGCCTGAGGGTTCGACGCGCGTCTGCTACCTTTCGGGAGTCCGCTCTGCGCGGCGAGGAGCACTGCAACTCCGCGCGCGCTGCGAATCGTGAGGAGACAACCACTTCCATGGCGCTTCCCCAACTGACCGACGAGCAGATTCGCGACTTGTCCCGCGAGGAGAAGGATCGCTGGTGGCTGAAGAATGTGTTCCGCGGCGACATGCCGCAGTTGACCTTGCGGTCGGGCATCACGGGGTTCCTGCTTGGCGGAGTGCTCAGCGCGACCAACTTGTATGTCGGAGCCAAGACGGGCTGGACACTCGGGGTCGGTGTGACGAGTGTGATCCTGAGCTTCGTGATCTTCCGCGCCATGGCGCGCTCTGGGTTCCTCAAGGACCTGACCATCCTGGAGAACAACGCGGTGCAGTCGATCGCGACGGCCGCGGGCTACATGACGGGCCCGCTGATCAGTGGACTGATGGCGTACATGTTCATCGAGAATCGGGCGTTGCCATGGTTCCAGATCATGGTGTGGAACATTCTCGCGAGCATCCTTGGCGTGCTCGTGGCGTTCCCGCTGAAACGGCGCTTCATCAACGACGAGCAGCAGCCCTTTCCCGAGGGGCGCGCCGCGGGCGTCGTGATGGATTCGCTCTATCCGATGGCGCCGCGCGGCGGCACCGACCACATGGTGAACAACCTTCCGGTCGAACGCGCCAGCGAGGCTGGTGACGATGAGGGTGCGCGCGCAGGCATCTTCAAGGCGAAGGCGCTCGCTGCAGCGGCAGCAATCGGGGCGATCGTGCAGATGCTGGTCACGGTGGGGTGGATGTCGCTCCTGCAGATCAAGGTGCTCGGCACATCAAAGAGCCAAGAGACGATTTGGCATCTCACCGAGCGGCTCGACAAGTGGTACTACGACTACGCGTTGAAGGCGCAGGCGTGGGTGCCTCGTGTGCAGGGCGTGACCGTGGAGCAGCTCGGCGTGACCGTCGGCATCGAACTCGCCATGTTCGGTGCGGGCGGGCTGATGGGCCTTCGCCTCACCAACAGCCTGATGATCGGCATGGCGCTCAACTACCTGCTGATCGCGCCCCTGATGATCGCGAGCGGCGAGATCCTGCCGAAGAATTATGCGGCGATCGTTCAGTCCGACGGAACATTTGACCTCTCCAACGCGATCTTCGGGCAGCGGCACATCATGAACGCCTGGAGCCTGTGGTGGGGCGTTTCGATGATGGTGACCGCGAGCCTCGCTGGATTGCTTGCCAAGCCCAAGGTGATCGTGAGTGCGTTTACGGGATTGTTCCGTCGCGGCGGCAGCAACGACGATTGCCTGCGGCACATCGAGTTCCCCATGTGGATCACGCTCGTGGGCGTGCCGATCATGGTGGCAGTGACGGTGCTGATGAACTGGCTGTGGTTCGGAGTGAACCCATGGCTCGGGCTGCTGTCGATTCCGCTCATCGTGCTGCTGACCTTGATTGCCGCGAACGCCACCGCGCTGACGAGCATCACACCGACGGGCGCGCTGTCGAAGATCACGCAGTTCACCTTTGGTGCGGCCAACCCAGCGCATGCGGGCACCAACCTGATCACTGCCGGCATGACCACGGAAGTGGCGAGCAACGCAAGCAACCTGCTGATGGACATCAAGCCTGGCTACATGCTTGGCGCAAAGCCGCGGCAGCAGGCATGGGGACATGTGATCGGCATCTTCGCGGGTGCGATCGCGAGCACGCCGCTGTTCTTCGTGCTGTTCTTGAGCGACTGGACCCCCGAGACAGGACAGACGCTCCGCGATGCAGCCACGCAGAAGTACGACATGATCGGTGCCGTGCAGTGGGCGGCGATTGCCGAGGTGATTCGCGGCATGGGCTCGAGCAGCGGCGAGACGATCCAGGTGGTGGACGGCATCCGAAAGTATTGGGGCGTCCTGCCGGTGAGTGCAGCGATCGCCATGGGTTTCGGTGCCCTTGCCGCGGTGGTGTTCGAGGTGTTGAAGGTCGTGACGCGCGGCAAGTTCCCGCTCAGTGCGGTCGGCATCGGTCTTGGTGTCGTGCTCGGGCCGGAATCAACGATCATGATGTGGGTCGGAGCGCTGGTGTTCTCGTTCTTGGAGGCGATCAACCGAAGTCGGATCGGATCGTTTGGTCATCGACTGTGGGTCGATGGACGCGAGGCGGTGTGCGCTGGAGTGATCGCGGGTTGGGCACTCTTCGGCGTGGGCGATGGTGTCATCCTCGCCTTCGTGGAAGTACCCAAGACCGAAGCCGAGGTCGCGCAAATGGAGAAGCAGGCGCTCGAAGAAGCGAAGGCGGCGGAAGCCGCCGTGTTTGGACAGCCAGCGACGGTTCCTGCTGCTGCGCCGCCCGCACCCGCGCCCGCGACGCCCCCTGCACCTGCACCCGCACCCACGCCGGCACCCAAGCCGTGATCGGGGTCCCCAACCGTCGCACGAACTTCACCACTTCCGTTGAGCAGCACGGAGCCGTTGGTGGCGCATCGCCGCGCGACGCGTTCCTGCTTGATGACGGGTCGCCGATCGTCAGGAGAGGATGTGTCGCATGATCCGAAAGGCTGATCCGTGTGTGCTCGTGATCTTTGGCGCATCGGGCGACTTGACCGCGCGCAAACTGATCCCTGCGCTGTACGAGATGCACACCCTCGGAAACTTGCCCGAGGCATTCCGTGTGCTCGGCGTTTCGCGCCGCGCCAAGAGCGATGCCCAGTGGCGGGACGAATTGGCGGCATCGGTTCAGGAGCACGCCACGCGCTGGGATGCCGTGCGCTGGCGGGACTTCTCGCAGTGCATTGAGTACTTCGCCGGCGATGCCGCGCAAGGGGAGATGTACCCAGCGCTCGCCGAACGCATGGCCACAATGGATTCGTCTGCGGGTACGCGCGGCAACAGGCTCTTCTACCTTTCGGTCGCGCCGGAACTCTACGAGTCGATCGTGCAGCGCATCGATGAGGCGGAGCTCGTGACCGAGGGACGGCGTTGGTGCTCGATCGATGCGCGGACGCGCTCGTGGCAGCGCATCGTCGTCGAGAAGCCGTTCGGTCATGATGAGGAAAGCGCGGCGAGCCTGAACCGCGCACTCGGTCGTGTGTTCGAGGAGGATGACATTTATCGCATCGATCACTACCTCGGCAAGGAGGTGGTGCAGGCGATGTTGGTGCTGCGTTTCGCAAACACGATGTTCGAGCCAGTATGGAATCACCGCTATGTCGATCATGTGCAGATCACCGCATCCGAGAAGGTCGGCGTGGGGAATCGCACGGCGTTCTATGACCAGACGGGTGCGATCCGCGACATGATCCAGTCGCATCTGCTGCAGATTTTCGCCTTCGCGGCGATGGAGCCACCAACGAGCATCACCGCGGAGGAGATTCGTGCCGAGAAGATCAAGGTGGTGCGCGCGCTTCGCCCCACGACCGATGCGGAGGTGCAGTCGCATGGGGCGCTTGGGCAGTACGCGGGGTCAACCGCGGAGGGTGCTTATGCGGAGTTGCCCGGCGTCGGCAGTGGAAGCAAGACCGAGACATTCGCCGCGCTCAAGTTGCATGTCGACAATTGGCGCTGGGCAGGGACGCCGTTCTATCTCCGCACAGGAAAGCGAATGGCCGCGAAGCGCACTGAAGTGGTTGTGCAGTTCAAGCGCCCTGCGGCAGACCTCTTTCGCGAGATCCCGCATGCGGCGGGCGGCGTGCGTGGGAATCGACTCGTGATCGAGATCGCACCGATGCAGCGCACGGTGCTTCGATTCGAGACCAAGGTGCCCGGCACGCCGCTGCGGATGGATGGAGTGGAGATGCAGGCGGATCTGGAAAAGCAATTCGGTGTTGCTGCGGTCGAGGCGTATGGACCGCTGCTGGTCGATGCGATGCGTGGCGATCAGTCGCTCTACAAGCACCGCCTCGAAGTGGAGAGCGGATGGGCAGCCGTGATGCCGTTCTTGGATCAGCGATCGGCTGGTTTACGGTGTGGGATTGCAAGCAACTATGCGCAAGGGTCGTGGGGGCCTGCTGCTGCGGATGATCTGATGAGGCGCGATGGTCGCGCGTGGCACGATGGATGATCGGGGGAGCATGGGCGGTACCTTGGTGCGATGCACACTTTGGAATTGACGGGGCAGCATGTCAGGAGCGGGGGTTCTGTCATGGCGTTCGTTGTGGTGAGCAGTATGGTGGTCTGGGCGAGCGTCGCTTTCGGGGTGAGTGCGGCTGCCACACCGCCGCAGGATGCGAAGGAGGCAGCAGCGGATCCGGCGTTGGAACGCGTGAAGGCGATGCCGATCGTCCCCGCTCCGCTCGACGAGGCAACGCTCCGCAACTGCATGCGCGCGGTCGGACTGCGTTCCCGCGGCGGTGACGCGGCGAAGGCAGTCGATGCGGCGATCGTGAAGGCGTTCGAGGCAGCGAAGGAACAGCGCGCGGCATTCGATGGGGGCGCGCTGGTTGTCGCACAGAAGTCGATCGCACAGCAAGTGGGCGTAAGCGGGGGGTTCAATGCCGCGGCACTGAACACGGTGGCCCAGGCGCGGCGGAGCGCATCGGAGATCGACTTGCAGGTGGTCTCCGTGGTGGCGAGTGCGATGGAGGATGCCAAGGATGCAAGCCGCACCCGACTGGTGGATGCGCTGCGTCAGATGCTGCGCATCGATGCGGCGATGAGCACGATGGAGCGGATGCCGCTCGTGCCGGTGTCGTTCATCTCCGTGGGGCCTGGACTGCAAACGATCAATCTGGCGACGGACCGCGGTGTGCTGACCCGCGACTTGCTGATTGCCGATCTGGAGCGGCGCGCGGAGACGGCCGAGGGGCTGTCGCTGGCATCGCTGGAGGTGTCGACGGCCGATGCGCAGTCAATGAACTCGACGATCCAGATGAGCCTGACGAGTGTGCTGGCGCAGGGGGTCGCCGTTGATCCTGAGCTGCTGCGTGTCCTGTCATCGCTGATGCTCAGTCGACCGGCGGTGAAGCCTGCGGCTGCGCTCGCGAAGCTCGACGCGGATCTGGTGCAGGCGCTCGCGACCGCACTGACCGCCGTCGAGGCGGCTGATGTAGTGATGGCACTTGATCCGCGCGCGATGCGTCGCGGCGTGGGGGCGCTTGACATCAGGCGGCTCTGTGCGGAGTCGGCGCTGCTGAAAGGCGTGACGGCGGAGCAGGCAACCAAGATCGAGTCGATCCTTGAGAGTTGGCAGAAGGCGCAGTTGGCGGCGTACCAAGGTGTGCTCGATGTGGATGCGCGCTGGTTGCGCGACACGCAGTCGCTCGCTGAGCGGCTGAAGGCGGACGATCCCGCGACCTGGCAAGTGAACCCGCCTTCGCCCGCGCTGCAGCAAGTGGCCAAGGAAATGACGCAGCGCCGCGAGCAATCGAAGGCGGCGAAGGACGCGTCCGAACGCGCCCGCGATCAACTGAAGGGAACCCTCGGCGAGGAGCTGTGGCTGCAGTTGGTGCCGGCGGCGGCGAAGCCTGCGTGAGGCGGCCACCGCGCATCCTGTCGGCACTCAGTTGGCTGCACATTCGTCTCTTCGGAGATGCGTGTGACCAATCCGCCCGCCAGAATCACGGCCTTCAAGACCCGAGGCTATCGGCTTCTCACACGGTCGCGTAGCCCAGTCGTTCCATCGTTGCGCCTGCAATGCGCCGAAAGCCGTCGATGTCTTCGGGAGTCCAGTCTTCTCGACTGGGGTGGGCGAACGCATCGGAGTGGTTGTACTTCTTCGCCAGCCATTGGCGGTCGGCGGACATACCCACAAAGGACTCGACCCGCTCCAGCTCCAACGCGCTGCGCCTCGGGTCGCCCGTGAGGTCCTCCAGTCGCACCACCATCCATCGGTCTCGCGGTACGACAGCCAGCCGCGCGCGCGCCGTGTTGTATCTGTACTGCCAAAGCCAGGCCATTCGCTCCACGGGCCGCATGGTGGGCCAGTCCGCGCGCCAAGGATCGTCACCCGTTGGCTCCAGTCCGAAGCCCGTGAAGATGGGCTTGCGCTGCAGCCCTAGCGTCAGCCGCATCCACCGACGAACCGCGCGCCATACGCCTGGGCGGGGTAGTCCGTCCGGCAGGTGGTATCCCCGCGTAATGCCGCTGCGCACGAAGTCGCGACCATCGCGTGTTCCGAGGACGATGCGAACATCTGGGTCCATGGCGAACGCGGCGTCCAACAGGTGCACATACGGGTTGCTTGAGTCGCGGAATGTGCGCAGGTCAACCCCGTCGAGGTGCCGCCGCATGATGCAAAGGCGCGTCGATGCATCCGCGAGCAGGTCATGCGGCGGCGAGTAGAAGTCTGGCAGTTCGCGAATGATGCGGGCGAGCCGAGACACTTGGTACTCGTGGTGCGTGGCGAACAGTTTGGAGTACAGGCCTGTGCCGCTGCGACCGCTCCCTGTGAAAAGGATCATTGCCATGGGGAGCCTAGTTGAAAGTGTTTGCCGCTTCAGGCAATCGTGTGGGCTGCAGTGGGGCTCGAGGAAAGGTGGAGTTCGCCGAGGTAGGTGCGGCCGATTCGAGGACACTTTGCAATCGATTCGGCTACGGCATCAGAGAGTGAAACCACGCGATTTGCATTGCTCGCGGCGAGAATTGCGCCAAATCGGGACATGTGTTGCGCGGAGCAGCGCCCCAATCGATCATCGAGCGAAACGGCCCGCCTCAAAGGGCGCGGATCAGTCGCGTTGCGGTCCTTTCCCAGATGGTCGCGTTCCAACTCGACGACTGGCTGTGGCTGCAGTGGGTGCCGGCTCCTGCACCGCGCGGTTCGCTCGCTTCGCTCAGCGACGAACCGTGTGGCGTTGTGCAAACATAGGCTTCGGATGTCATGGGATGGGGCGGTGCCCGAGCGCGCGACGCACGCCATCGAGCCGCTTGATCCCCGTTCGGATCAGTTTGGTCCAGCGGAGCGAGCGAGAGCTGTAACGATCCTTCAGCATGCAATGAATCACCCGCCGCCAACAATGCCCTGGTGTTCCAACGGGGATCAAGAGGTCGAAGTTCGCCAGATATCCGTCGACTGTGCTTTGGAAGTCCATCGGCATCCCACTGCGGCCTGTGATGCGCTCGGGGCGCGATTGCGTCCTAGGGGCTCGGTCGAGATCACGGAGTTGGTAGAGGTGCCCAGGCAGCGGGCGCAACGGCCCCAAGAGGGTGCAAGCGGCGATGAGGACGTGGTCGCCGGCCAGACACCTGCGTAGCGGAATGCGTGCGAGCATCTCGCGACGAAACATTCCGTGCATTGGCGCGAGCTCCTCGCCTGCCGCCACCGTCCACAGGTATCGCAAAAGGGCGCCGACCTCCGGTGGCGCCACGCCCGCGGGACCCTCGTTGCGCAGCACACGATCGTTCTCGTCGATCAGTTGAAAGTAGGTGAAACTGCCGCAGGCACTCGGTTCGCGCTGCAGGCGCTTGACGTGGTGTGCCACATAGTCCGCGTGCACAGTGTCGTGACCGCCAATCCAAGCGAAGAACGGGCTTTCCGAGGCGTCTCGCAAAAAGATGAAGTTGTCGTTTGCACCAACATTCGTCGGCTGCCGCACATAAATGAAGCGAAGGTCATGTTCGGCGAATGTCCTGCAGATTCGCTCGGTGTCGTCGGTCGAGGCGTTGTCGGAAATCAGCGCGATGAAGTCGCGATGCGACTGTTCCTGAATCGACCGAAGCGTTCGCTCGATGTACCGCCCTTCGTTGTATGCGGGAATCCCCAGCACCACCGTGCCGTGCCGCGCGATGACGGGAGTGCGGCTGCCCTGCATCGACTTATCGCGTGCGGCGGAGGTATCCATCGGGCGCCACGGTGAGCAGCAGTTTGTGCTGAATGTCGCGATTGATCTCAAACTCGGGGTGCGTGCCTAGCCATGCATGCACCGCCGACTTTGGGCTGTTGCCGGGTCCCCAAGGACGGTCGATCGAGAGAGCCGCCGGCATGTCGTCGAGCAGCGTGTCGAACACGACGCAGTAGCTGCCCACGCTGGTGAGGGGTGCATAGGCCTCCAGTTCAGCCAGCACATGATCATGGGTATGGTTGCTGTCCAAACAGACCATCACGCGCCCATAACCAGCAGCGATCGACTGCACCTGTGCCACGATCTCGGGAGCCACGCTGGAGCCCTGAATCATGCGGATGCGCGAGGACATCGGATGCGCCTCGATGGCGGCGCGATTGTGCGGACGAATGTCGATGTCGATTCCCAGCACGCAGCGATGGCTTTGGCGGGGGTCCAGCGTCTCGCAACGCTCCACTGCATCAGCCATGTCAAGGAGCGCCAGCATGGAAGCACTGAACACCAGCGAGCCGCCATGGGCGATGCCAGTTTCGATGATCAGGTCGGGACGCACCGCCCACACCAGCTCCTGCATCGCCCAAGCGTCCGTGGGGACTTGAATGGCTGGGCGATCCATCCATCTGAAGTTGTAAGGCCAGCGATGCGGTGCTACCTCTCGAACCCAAATGCGCGACAAGGCTTGAACGTCCGTGTCGGCGGCCAAGGAGCGGATGTTCCGATCCACCTCTTGCTTGAATGCCTCATGCGGGTCCATGGGTGAAGTTGCTCCATGAAATGGTGGCGGGTTGAATGTACTGCGCGCCCGCGGGTCCGCAGTTGGCGGCCAAGTCCAGAGCTGACACCGAAGGCGTGAATGGACCGTGCAACTGCGGATACGGGAGGCATCGATACTGCATGTACGAGACGGCGATGCCGACCCGCTCGAATGCGGCGTGGTCCAAGTACTTTCGCGCACCATGGCCAGTGATGTACTCGCTGCCACCCAGCGCACGAACAATGTTCAGCACACGCTCGCTGCCGCTGCCGCCGATTCCGAGATCGGGCGCGCGAACAATTCGGAGGGTTGGGTTCAGTCCGAAGTGAGCCTGCAGACCGCGCATGCTTCGAAGCGCGAGTTCGCCGATGGATTGGGCGGGGGGCTCAACAATGTCGTCAAACAGCCGCAGCATCTCCTTGGCGAAGGGCGCATCCGCATAGGCCTGTCGCAGTATGCCGCGCTGGCACGACCGCCAATCCTCGGACTCATCCACAAGCACCTCGTCGATGCGCTGTCCGAGGCGTAGGTTTCGAAGCGGCACGCTCAGCCACCGACTCCCTGCGGCGGTCTTCGCTTGCACCCGACTGGTAAAGCTGCCCTTGGAGAACTGCACATCGTCATACACCACAAAAACATCTGCGAGGCTCATCTGCTCCAGGAAGCCGACCCAAGGGAAGTACATCGACTGCGAGATCACTATTCGCATGATCAGCTCGTTGCCTCCAGCAGGCACTCCATGAGAATCACATCGCGCCAAGCTCCCTCGATGTGCACATGAGAGCGCAGCAGTCCGCAGCGCACGAAGCCCGCCCGCTCATAGCAGCGGATCGCCTGTTGGTTGTCATGCCGCACCTGCAACGACATCTTTCGTAGCCCGCGGGTGGCTCGGAGGTGCTCCATCAACAATGTCAGCGTGCGTCCGCCGTGACCAAGGCCCTGCGCCTCGGGTGCCAATCCGATGCCCAACTCGCCTCGGCGGTTCAGCGGGTCCAAGTCGGAAACTTGCACGAACCCAAGCGGCCGATCGGTGGTGGATTCGGCGATGACGAGCAGCATGCGCCCTGGTCGTGCGGTGCGGTCATGCAACCATTGGCGGACCTTCGCCTCGTCACTGCCGCGCGCTTGAGTCAGCAGTTGCGCCTGGAGGGCGGCATCGTTGCGTAGGCGCATCAGGAATGGAATGTCAGTGTCCAACCACGGACGCAGACGCGTCGCACCGCGCTCGATCGTCATGGAGTCCCCTCGTCCAAAAACACGGGACGAACATTTCGTTCGCGCAGCCATTGCATGTTTGCCACGGCATTGCGCGCGATGGCGGGATTGAGTCCCACCAACAGGTGGTGCACATCGTTCGGAAGGGATTCGGGGGCAAGGATGGGAACGCCAAACAGGTGCCGACCTTGGCGAAAGGGGCTGGCATCGAGCATGCATCGGACGAGGCTCGCATCCCGAAGCGTGGTGATGATGTATGCGCCGTAGAACCCCGACCCGTAGACGGCCGCGGGCTGTCCATCCAAATCCTCCTCAGACTTTCGAATGCGATGGTTCATGCCGCGCCAGTATTCGGCCACGCGCTCGGACATCAGTGCCGACTCTTCGACGGCTGGCGCTGGGGTCGGTTCGCCGCAGCGGGTCGCACTGAACACCAGCGCTCCGCGGTGGACCTGGTCTTCGATGGTGATGTGACGGAAACCAGCATCGTGCAGGAGGCGGTGAAGTGACGGGCGGGTGAAATGGTTCACATGGTCGATCACCACCCAGTCAGCAACGTTGCCAAAAGTGTCCGGCACGATGCCGTAAAAGGTGCCTCGATCCGAAAGGAGCGCCGCCACCCGTTTCACCGTTTCGGTCGGATTGGTGATGTGTTCGAGGGCGAAGAAAGAGGTGACGAGGTCAAAGCGAGCGGTCCAGTCTGAGGGAATCGAGTCCACTGCGTGAAGCGCATTCGGCAACAGTCTGCGCCAGTGCTCGCGGTACATGGGACTCACATCAAAAAGATGAACCTGCAGGTCAGGACGAAGCGAGTGGAGTCGGGCCGGCATGCTGCCTTTGGCACAACCGTAGTCCAACAACCTCGCGCCCACTGGCAGGGGGACCCGTTCGAGCAAGGTTCGCACCTGATGGTCGGTGCGGAAAACGATTCGTCCTTCGTGCACCTCGTAGACTTGGTCCTCGTCGTCCTGTTCCAGCAGGATGCGGTAGTCCGATTGGTAATAGCCGCGCTCATCAGGCAGCGGCTCACCGCGCAAGTGCCCGCACTGAGCGCAGCGCCACACGCGCACTCGACCCTCGCGACGCTCGCACAGTGATGTCAGCGAGCCACCCGACGGTGCCTCATAGATTGGCGATCCAAGCGGACTCTCGCAGACATTGCAGCGCACGGAATTGCCTAGGCGCCGACAAACAGCTCCGGATGCACCTGACGGAAATCGACCCCCGATGCGAACGAGCCTTTCCAACCGTGCGATCGACCAACCGGATCGTTGAAGTTGAAGTAGCGGAACTGCATTGACCAGCGGCTCCGATCGCTGCGGTTGTGCCCCGAAGCGTGCAGCACCAAGAAGTCCATCACGATCAGATCGCCTGGCGAGCTGATCGGCGCCACCTGCTCGTACTGCGACAGCCACCTCTCCTCGTCCTTGATCTTCAGCGCGTAGGCACCTGTTCGTCCTGCCCCTTCTGGGTCGGCGTTGAACACCGGCAGCGGTCCGGCCTTGTGGGATCCTGGGCACATCACCACGGGACCCATGTCGACCGTCACGGGCGCGAGCGGCGACCACAGCACCAAGCCGTCCACGCTTCGCAACTGCGCTGGGTACTCCTGGTGCCACATCGCTCGGAACTTGTCCTCAAAGGGGTTGTCGATGCGGATGCCGTAGCCACCAGCGGCCACTGCGGGGATCGACCCCGGACGCAACTCTCGCATGAGCGCCTCGTGTGACGGGTGAGAAACAAGGCGGAAGAAGGCGGGGATTTGCTTGACGGCGTCGTAGACCTCGCCACCCCACGCGCGATTGGCTGCAATCAGTTCCCGGTAGCCGTTGTCGAAGGTGTTTGGTGAGTAAGCGGGCCGCGAGTCGGCGACGCCGTGACGCAGCATCACCTGCCCGATCACCTCATGGATACCGCGCTGAATCGCCTCGATGTCCTCCGTCGCGTAGAACCCTGGCAGCACGAGAATGCCGGTTTCATGAAATGTGGCAACCTGTTGGGGCGTGAGGTACCTCTTCATGGGCGTGTCTCCTCTTCGGCAGTTCGAAGCTCGTCGTCAGCCTGCACCGCCGACTTGATTTTGCAGCACACTACACACTCGGTCCAATTCCTGCTCGGTCATTTCGTGGTAACTCGGCAGATTGATGGCGCGAGTTGGAATGTCCCATGAATGGAGATTCTGTCGCCGAGGTTCGAACATGGGCAACCCGGAGAGGGGCCAGAAAAAGACTCGCGCATCGATGTGCTCGGCGGCGAACGCTGCCTGTAGTTGCTCGCGGGTGACGCCCGTCTCTGGCGCAAACACGGCCGTCGGCATCCATGCGCCGTTCACCGTGTCGGCAGACTCGTGGTTCAAACGCACGCCACGCAGGCCAGCAAGCCGAGCACGGTAGCCAGCCAGAATGGCACGCTTGCGCGCGATGAGTTCCTCGATGCGTTCCAATTGCGCGCAGCCGATGGCAGCCTGCAGGTTCGACATCTTGTACTTGAAGCCCACCGCGTCGGCCCAGAACTGCCGCACCTGCCCACGCTCCCGTCCATGGTTGCTCAGCGTGAGCACGCGCTCGAACAGGGCGTCATCGCTGGTGACGAACATGCCGCCCTCGCCAGTCGTGAGTGTCTTGGTGCCATGAAAACTGAAAGCCCCGAACGCGCCGATCGATCCAGCGCGGCGCCCGCGGTGCTGCGAACCGATTGCCTCGGCTGCGTCCTCGATCACGGGTAGCCCATGGCGCTTCCCGATGTCGAGCAGCGCATCGAGATCGCAAACACTCCCATACAAGTGAACGGCCAAGATGGCCTTGGTGCGGGGGGTGATGGCGCGTTCAACATGCTTTGGGTCCAGACACCACGAGTCCGGCAGGATGTCGACGAAGATTGGCGTTGCGCCCAGGTGCACGATCGGCGCTGCAGATGCGATCCAGTTGGTGTCTGCGAGAATCACTTCGTCGTTCGCGCCGATACCGAGACCAGCCATGCCCAGATGCAGTGCGCCCGTGCAACTGGAGGTGGCGATGGCGTACTTCGCACCGAGGTGCGCCGCGAAGCCCTTCTCGAACCGAGTCAGGTACTCGTAGCAGCGTTCGCCCCAACCGTTCGCGGCCGCG
>SXGQ01589110.1_pt1 | contig 15281 bp, 14 predicted proteins | sample 3178371 | NCBI WGS metagenome assembly SXGQ01 (sample SAMN11356859, study PRJNA531348) | freshwater metagenome | isolation source: freshwater sample F1-20 | place: China: Fuxian Lake, Yuxi | collected 2017-12-25
CCGCGCGTCTGCAAACGGGGATGATGTGAGCCAGCCGTGGATCACGGCGGGATCGATCGAGCAACTCGCCGCCAAGTCTCGCCTCGAAGTCGAAATCGACGGCGACTACATTGCGATCGCCCGCTTGAACGGCCAACTGCACGCCTTCGAAGACCGCTGCACCCACGACGGCGAGGCGCTCGCCGGTGCCGAGCTAGAGCGTGATGCCACCACACCCTGCGGTGTCGTAATCTGCCCACGACATGGCGCTCGCTTCTGTCTCGAGACCGGCGCCGCACTCACGCCACCGGCTTACGAGCCGATCCGTATTTTCGAGGCTCGAGAGCGCGACGGCCAAATCGAGGTGCGTCGACCTTGATGCAACGACGCTTGACGCTGCTGCGCCACGGTCACGCCGAAGCGTCGGCGTCCGGTGGCGATAGCGATCGCGCCCTGGATGAGAGCGGCCGCAACGAGGTGACCACTGCCGCGGCGGCGCTTGCGCGCCTCGAAAAGCCGACTCGATTGATCGTCAGCAGCGCCCGCCGCACTCGAGAGACGGCTGCGATCCTCACTCAGATTCTTGCGCTACAGTCGGCGCAGATCGAATATCTCCCGGAGCTGTATTTGGCGAGCACCGGAACCTTGCGACGAGTCATCGACGCGCAACCCGATGAGCACACTCAGTTGTGCCTCATCGGCCACAACCCGGGATTATCGGATTTCGTCTTCGAAACGCTACCGGAGGGCTTGCCGCGTGAGACCTTTCGCGGCCTGAGCACGGGCGGATGGACGTCGTGGCAATTCACCGCTACCAGTTGGCGGGCATTCGCGCCCAAGGTCGGTTACACCATCACGCAGGGTTGATCGTTCAATCAATTTTGCCGGCCAAAGCCTGCGCGATATAACGGGCGGGCACTCGAGTTCGTGGCAGGCGAACACTCGGCATGACGTCGGCGAACCAGTCGCGCACCGGACGATCGAGCGCGACGCCATGCATGTAGTTGTACAGCGCAGTGCCGAGTGCTTTGCCAAGCGAATCGTGATCGACACCCGTCGGATCGTGGAAACCAATATCGTTGCGCGCGAATCGTCCCGACGATGGTGCAACCAAGGTAACGCCATACTCAGCCGGGTTTAGACCCACCGGTGAATGTACCGTACAGGTGAACCGATGGAAGTATCCCGACTGCAGACAACCTTCGGCGAATAGCTGGCGAACGTATTCGAGAGAATCCATGGTTTCGGCCACGGTCTGCGTCGGAAATCCGTACATCAGATAAGCGTGCACAAGGATGCCCGCATCGGTGAAGGCGCGTGTCACACGCGCCACCTGCGCGACGGACACCCCTTTTTTCATGAGCTTCAATAGGCGATCGGAGGCAACTTCGAGCCCACCAGAGACGGCAATACAACCACTCGCCGCCAACGCCTCGCACAGCGTTGGCGTAAAGGTCTTCTCGAAGCGAATGTTTCCCCACCACGAGATCGTCGTCTTTCGACGCAGCAACTCGGCAGCAAGTGATTTCAATACTTTGGGCGGTGCTGCCTCATCGACGAAATGAAAACCGGTCTCGCCGGTCTCGGCAACGATCGCCTCGATTCGGTCGACTAGCACCGCAGCCGCGGCGGTTTGATAGTTGGCGATGTAATCGAGGCTCACATCACAAAAACTACATTTCTTCCAATAGCAACCATGCGCGATAGTGAGCTTGTTCCAACGACCCTCGGACCATAATCGGTGCATCGGATTGAGCATGTCGAGCAGCGAGAGATAGCGCTCAAGAGGCAAGCCTTGCCAACTCGGTGTGCCGGTGTCGGCAAAGGCGATCTCCAGATCACCTGCATCGACGTAGCGCACCTCACCGGCCGCGTTGCGAAGGAAGGTGCGGATCAAATGCGCGTCATGACGTCGGCCCTGCCAATGCTCGATGAGCGCCCAGAGCGGCGCCTCACCGCGATCGAGGGTCACGTAGTCGACGAAATCAAAGAGTCGCGGTTCGGCAAGCTCACGCAATTCGGTGTTCGCATAGCCACCTCCCATCACGATGGTCGCATCAGGCCGCTCGGTGCGTATGGTCTGGGCAATACGCAAGGCACCGTAGAGCGCTCCAGGAAACGGCACCGACAGCAAGACGATATCCGGCTGATGCTGCTGCAGAACCTGCCGGGTAAGCCGCTCGAGGTGTTGATCGAGTAGGTTTCGGGGCCGTGCCAGAGCCTGCGCCAACGGCTCGAAGCTCGATTGGCTCGCCGCCAATTTTTCACCGTAGCGCACGAACTCGAAGCCCGGATCGACGGCATCGCGGATCACATCGGCGATATCGTTGAGGTACAGCGTGGCAACGTGTCGCGCGCGATCCTGCGTCCCCAAAGCACCAAACGCCCACGCGAGCGGATCCTCACCCTCATAGGCCGAGAGAGCCGCAAACCGAGGCCCCTCCGGCAAATAACGGCGCGAGACGATACGATGCGCCAACGTGGCATCCCGTCCCTGCAAAAACGCGATGACAGACTCAACGGTCGATGCATAGATTTCACTCGCCGCGAGGAAAGAGCGCTCCGCCTCCGTTCGCCGCTTCACGTGACGCTGCTCAACGGCCGCTGCAAGCGCCTCGAGCCCAGCCGCCGTCATCACGGACAACACAAGCTCCAGCGCGAGATCCGCCTGAGCGATCGGTACCTCGCGGCTACGCAAAAATCCGGTGAGGTAAGCCGTCGCCGGATACGGGGTGTTCAACTGGGTCATCGGCGGGATCAGCGCGAGGACGTTCGGCGGCGGCAAAGACATTTGTGCATTATGCGAGATACCGAGACACGGTTGAAATGCCGATCACGCGTCCCCACTCATGATTGAAATTCCATTCTCGAGCGCGACACCATGAGCCAAGCCCTAGCTGTGACCACCGCGAACTTCCGCGAACAAGTCATTGAATCCTCCCATCAGCAGCCCGTCTTGGTGGATTTTTGGGCGCCTTGGTGCGGACCCTGTCGCATGCTAGGGCCCGTGCTCGATCAATTGGCCGCGAACACACCCGGCATCAAGGTCGTGAAGCTCAATACCGACGAAGAGCCGGAGGTCGCCAGCGCTTATTCGATTCGCAGCATTCCCGCAGTGAAGCTTTTTAAGAACGGCCAAGTCGTCGATGAATTCGTCGGCGCACAACCGCTCGGCGCGGTCAAAGCCTTTGTCGCAGCGCACCTGCCCAAAGACATCGACCCGCGCCTGGCAGAGGCGGAGCAGTGGATCCTGGCGGGCAACATAGGCGAAGCGGAAACCCTGCTCGACTCGCTATCGCCGGTGATGCAGAGCGAGCCAGAGGTCAAAGCCTTGCGTGCGAAGCTGTATTTCGCCCGCATCGCACTATCGCCCGATGAAACCGACTCCATCCAAACAGCGCGTGTCGCGGCGGCGCGCTATCTGCTGAAAGATGCTTGGACATCCGGGGTGGAGTCACTTTTTGCGGCTGCAGAACGCAATCGTCGCTACGCCACGAGCGCTGGTCGCGAGGATCTTCGGCAGGCGTTTGATCTCGGCACGGCCGATGAAGTCAGTCTCGCGGCTGCGCGTCGCCGTCTTGCAGCACTGCTATATTGACGGCCCGGTGCCCCCGCGCTAGTGCGCGGCCTCATCACGCAGGCGAGCCGCCTCAGCCTCACCCAAGTAGGCCTTGATCCAACCGCGGGCGAGGTACAACAAAGGAATGAGAGCGATTGCCGCGCCGAGTTTATAGAGGTAGTTGACCGTTCCGACCGCCAAAAACTGCGAAATGGGCCACTGCTGCGGCCCGAGCACGAAAGCGATGTAGAGCACGACGAAGCTGTCGATGAATTGCGAAACCGCCGTTGATCCGGTGGCCCGCAACCATACGAGCTTTTCACCCGTGAATCGGCGAATCCGGTGGAAGACGGCCACATCGATCAATTGACCGATCAAAAAGGCCACAACCGACCCCATGATGGTCCACAGCCCCTGGCCGAAAATCTGCGCGTAGGCGTGCTGGATGTCGGGAACTCCGAGATCCCGATTGGCATCTACCCAGAAGCCGGCCGGCGCAAGCGCGATAGAGGCGTACGCTGCAAAAAATGCGTAACAGATGAAGGCGACGGCGATCCACGAAATCAACCGAACGCCGCGTGGACCAAAGTATTCGTTGATGACGTCGGTCATCACGAACACGAATGGCCAGAGCAGCACACCCGCGGTGAAGTTGAGATTGCCCGTGATCCCGAGCAACGACCACTCGAACGGCGCAATCCCGAGCGTACTCTCGAGCGAGAAGATTTTCACGCCGACGAACTCGGCCAACAGCGCGTTGGTGAGAAAAAAACCGGCCAATACGATGAATAGCCGAGTCGCCTTGCCGTCCGTGATGCGCATCGCTGTGGGTCAGTAAGGTGTGCAGAAGCAGTGGGCGTAGAGCCGATCGGCGATCGCATACCGATTGAACCGCACCACCTCACGCTCCACCGGTCCGAAATCGCGCTTGGCCGCCTGCAAGACCCGAGCGGACATCAGATCGTCGGGACCCGCAACTCGCAGCATCAACGATGCTGCGGATGTTTCGACGGAGGCCACGAGCTCTTGTGCCCAGCTCTTGTCGGACTCGAGATAATCGCGCTCGTACTTACCCTCTTCGAGCCCCGCCCGCTTGGCTGCCGCTGCAACGGCTTGATCGAGCGAACCTAACTGATCGACGAGACCTCGATCTTTTGCATCGCGCCCCGACCACACTCGCCCTTGAGCAATCGCATCGACATCATCGCGCGATTTGTTGCGACCCTTGGATACGCGCGCCAGGAAGTCTTCGTAACCGCGCTCGATCGTGGCCTGCAGCAACATCGCAGCAGCCGGACCCACCGATCGATCGAGTCGCAGTTCACCCGAGAGCGGCGTCGTGCCGACGCCGTCGGTATTCACGCCGATCTTGTCGAGTGCCCGCGGTGCCGTCGGGAAGAGCCCGAAGATACCGATGGATCCGGTGATCGTCGCGGGGCTCGCCCAGATCTCATCCGCCGGTGCGGCGATGTAATAGCCGCCTGAAGCAGCGAGGTCACCCATCGAAACGACGACCGGTCGGCCGGTTTCTTTGAAAGCCAGCACTTCACGATAAATCTTTTCCGACGCCAGCACGCTACCGCCCGGACTGTCGATGCGCAGCACCAGCGCCTTGATGTCTTGATCCAATCGAGCTTTGCGGATCAACGCCGACATATCATCACCAGCGATCACACCGCCGCCACCAGACCCATCGACGATCTCGCCGGAACCGACCAGCACAGCGACGCGCGCATCCGGATGGCGCGAGATCTTGTCCTCGGCACGCACGATGCGCAGATAATCGTCGAGCCCTACGCTGCGATAAGTCTCTTTCTCGTCGTCCTTCGCAGCGAGCTCCATCACACGCTTTTCAACTTCGAGCGGTGTCTTCAGCGCCGTCACGAGTTTCGCATCAAGGGCGACCTTGGCCGTATCACCCTTGGCCGCCTTGACCGTGGGTGAGAGCGTATCGACGTACTGGCGCAGCGCCGCCGGCTCCATACCGCGCGCGACGGCGACGACATCGAGGTAGGTGCTCCACAGCGAATCGATGAAGGTCTGACTCGAAATGCGATCTTCGGGCGACATATCGTCGCGAATCCAAGGCTCGACGGCGCTCTTGAAAGTGCCGACGCGAAATACATTGACATCGATGCCGAGCTTATCGAGCGCGGATTTGTAATAGTTCCGATAGCGCTCGTAACCCTCGAGAACAACGAGCCCCATCGGATCGAGATAAATCTCATCCGCGTGCGCCGCGACGTAGTAGGAATCGCGGCCATAGCCAGTGCCGTACGCAATCACCTTCTTGCCCGACTCGCGGAACGAAGTTACCGCACGCGCAAATTCATCGAGAGTCGGTTGACCGGCAGCGCCCATCGCATCGAACTCGAGCACGAGTGTCTTGATGCGCTTGTCTTCCTTAGCCGCTTCGATGGCATCGGTCAGATCACGCAGGGTGGTCTCGTTGCGACCGAGGCCGCGCGCTTCGGCGAGCGCAACTTCCAGCGGATCACCGCTTTGTTGCTCGACGATCTCGCCCTCGGGGCGAATCACTAGCGCCGCGTCGTCGGGCATTTTCGGAATGCTGCCTTGCAGCGCTCCCACGACGAAACCGAAGATCGCAAGCAGCAGCAACAGATGCAGCGTCTTGCGCAAACCTTCGAACAGAGCCACGACGAAGCGGAAAAACCTACGCATGAACGCGAACCTCCACCATCAAAAACAAACGCCACCCCGAAAACTCGGGGTGGCGTTCACAAGTCTAGCAATGGGCGGGGCGGAGACGCCACGCGCCCGAGCGATCAGACTTTTTCTTCGATGCGGGCAGCCTTGCCCGACAACCCGCGCAGGTAGTAGAGCTTGGCGCGACGGACGTTACCGCGACGCTTCACCGACACATCGGCGATGCTCGGGCTGTGCGACTGGAAAGTACGCTCGACACCCTCACCGTGCGACATCTTGCGCACCGTAAACGACGAGTTGAAACCGCGATTGCTTTTGGCGATCACGACGCCCTCGTAAGCCTGCACGCGCTCACGATCGCCTTCGACCACTTTCACGTTCACCACCACCGTGTCGCCCGGCTTGAAATCCGGCAACTGACGGGTGATACGACGTTGTTCCATTTCCGCGATGACATTAGCCATTTTCATCCACCTCTCGCTCGGCGAGATACTCGTTCAACAGGGCGCTCTCCTCTTCGGCGAGCGCTCGACCTTGGCCATTATCGGCCCTTAGCAGATCGGGGCGCCGCAACCAGGTGCGACCCACGGCCTGCTTCATTCTCCAGCGCGCAATTGCCGCATGGTTTCCACCTTGCAGCACCTGCGGCACCGATCGTCCCTCCCACTCGACCGGACGCGTGTAATGCGGCCAATCGAGTCTGCCGTCCGAGTGCGATTCCTGCTCACTCGAGCGCTCGTCACCGAGCACTCCGGGCAGCAAACGCACCACGGCATCGATGACCGTGAGCGCCGCGAACTCGCCACCGGAGAGCACGTAGTCTCCGAGTGACACCTCGCGATCGATGCGCGCGTCGATCACCCGCTGATCCAAGCCCTCGTAGCGGCTCGCCACCAGCACTAAGGCGGGCGAGGCTGCGAAACTTCGCGCCATCGCCTGCTCGAATCTCTCGCCCTGCGCTGACAAGTGCACCCGCGGGGTACCTGCAGCCACGAGGCTACTCGCCCGATCGATCGCCGCCGCCCAGGGCACCGGCGTTCCAACCATGCCCGGACCGCCGCCGTAAGGGCGATCATCGACCGTCTTGTGTGGATCTGTCGCGTATTGCCGCGGGTCCACACACTCGATCTGCACCAAGCCGCGCAGCATCGCGCGACCCAAGACGCCGTGTTCCAGAGCCCCCCGAACGAGGTCGGGGAACAACGTCACCACGACGATTTTCATAGATCCGCTGGCCAATCCACCAGGATGGTCTTCGCGGCGTCGTCGATCTCGCGAAGGTGCTCCCGGCTGCTGGGAACCCATCGCTCGCGCTCACCCTTGACCACCATGACGGCATTCGCCGGCAAGTCCTCGAACCCCTCGATGGTGCCGAATTCGACACCCTCCAGGTTGCGCACCTGGTAACCGATCAGATCGTGTCGGTAGTGCTCCCCGGGTTCCAAGGGGGGCAACTCCGCACGGGGTACCTCGATGATGCAGCCGACCCAAGGTTCAGCTGTCTCTCGTTGGGAGACCCCTTCCAGACGCACCAGCAAGCCTTTTGGGCTGCCATCTGCCTCTGCCACCGCCGTCATTTGCCGCTGCCCGGAGGCGCTACGCAAATGCCAGGTGGGGTAGTCCAATATGGCCTCAGGGGGATCCGTCCAGGATTGCAGGTGCAACCAACCCTTCAAGCCTTTGGGGCGACCAAGTCGTCCCAACTCAACCCAGTCGCGGTTCAGGCCGCAGCCTGAGCGACCTTGCGATAATCGCTGACCAGCGACTTCACGCGGTCGGACTGCTTGGCACCCTGACCCACCCAATACTCGATACGGGCGAGGTCGAGCTTCAGTTTCGGCTCGCTCTTGCGCGCCACAGGATTAAAAAAGCCCACGTTTTCAAGGCTCGCGCCGCCCTGTCGCTTGCGGCTATCGGTCACAACGACGTGATAAAAGGGCGAATTCTTCGCACCACGCCGCGTCAGACGAATCGTCACCATAGGTCGTTACGCTCTCGGTCGTAGCCCCGCGGGGCTGAAAAAGAGCGCGGAGTCTACAGAAATCAGGGACTTGATGGAAGCGCTCTTAAGGCTTCGGAAAACCCGGTGGAAGCCCGCCCCCCTTGAGGGCGCCGAGCATGCGGCGAAATTTGCCACCCTTCATGCTCTTCATCATCCGCTGCATCTCGGTGAACTGCTTCAGCAAGCGGTTCACATCCTGCACTTGGGTGCCTGAACCGGTCGCGATCCGCCGGCGACGCGAACCATCGATGATGTCGGGTTTGCGTCGCTCTCGATGGGTCATGGAGTTGATGATGGCGATCTGGCGGCGGATCTGGGCGTCACCCTCACCTGCCGGCATCCCTCCTTTGGCGAGATTGCCCGGGAGCTTGTCCATCAGCGACTCGAGACCGCCCAAGCTCTGCACCTGCTCGAGTTGGCCTTTCAGGTCGTAGAAGTCGAAGCGGCCACCGCCCATGACCTTCTTGGCAAGGCGCTCGGCCTCGGCGGCATCAACCTTGCCCTGCACCTGTTCGACCAGCGCAACGACGTCGCCCATGCCAAGAATGCGCCCGGCCATGCGTTCGGGGTCGAAGGGCTGCAGCGCATCGCTCTTTTCACCGACGCCCAAAAACAGAATCGGCTTGCCAGTCACATGCCGCACGGACAAGGCCGCGCCGCCGCGGGCATCACCGTCGATCTTGGTCAGGATCACACCCGTCAATTCCAGTGCAGAACTGAAGGCCTTGGCCGAATTCAGCGCATCTTGTCCCGCCATGGCATCAACGACAAACAGCCGCTCATGCGAACCCACCGCGGCATCGATCGCTTGCGCCTCGGCCATCAATTCCGAATCGACATGCAAACGACCGGCGGTGTCGACGATGAGAACGTCGAACACGCCCTGCTTGGCCGCCTCCAAAGCAGTCCGAGCGATCCGCAGCGAATCATCGCTCGGGTCGCAGGCGTGGAACGAGGCGCCCACTTGCTCGGCCAAGCGCTGCAACTGCGTGATCGCCGCCGGGCGCCGAACGTCCGTACTGACCAGCAAAACCCGCTTTTTACGTTCTTCGATGAGCCAGCGCGCGAGCTTGGCCGCCGTGGTGGTCTTACCGGCACCCTGCAGACCCGCGAGCAGCACCACGTAGGGTGGCTGGGCCCTCAGCTCAAAACCGGCCCGAGCGCCCCCCATGAGCTCGACGAGCTCGCGGTGGATGATCGAGACGAAAACCTGACCCGGTGTGAGACTGGTCGCAACCTCTTGCCCTTGGGCTTTTTCCTTGACCGTCTCAAGAAAGGATTTGATAACTGGGAGGGCAACATCCGCCTCGAGCAGCGCTATGCGCACCTCGCGCAGGGTCTCGGCGATGTTGTCCTCGCTGATCCGACCCTTGCCGCGCAGGTTTTGGACCGTCTTCGCGAGTTTTTGACTCAGGTTTTCGAACATCGCATGATTATAGCCGTGAGTGATCCGGCCCTCCCCGTCTTGATAGGCCTCCTCGCGCTTTGTCTCGTCTTGTCCGCGTTCTTCTCGGGCACCGAAACAGCGCTGATGAGTTTCAACCGTTATCAGTTGCGCACCATGGTCAACCAAGGCCATCGTGGCGCCTTGCTCGCCGAACGGCTGTTGCAACGCCCCGATCGGCTCATCGGCTTGATCCTTCTCGGCAACAACCTCGTCAACAATCTCGCGGCGACGCTCGTCGCCATCATCGTGCTGCGTACCTACGGCGAAGAGTGGGTTGCCGTGGGCGCGGGCGTGATCACGCTCGTGATGCTGATCTTCTGCGAGGTCGGCCCCAAGACCTACGCGGCGCTACACCCCCGACGGCTCGCGACGACCTCGTCCTACGTTTACATCGCACTGCAATGGATATTGCGACCCGCGGTGTATGCGATCAACTGGATCACCAACGGTGCGCTGCGCCTCGTGGGTCTGAACGTCGATCGTCAAACTCAGCAAAACACCCTCTCGCGCGAAGAGCTGCGCACCGTCGTCGCCGAAGCAGGCTTGATGATTCCGCGCAGTCACCAGCAAATGCTGATCGGCATTTTGGACCTCGAGCGGATCACGGTGAACGACATCATGATTCCGCGGCAGGATATCTCGGGCATCGATCTCGACGATGATTGGGAGCGTATCCTCGATCAACTGCGTCAAACCCCGCATACGCGCCTGCCCGTCTACCGCGGCGATATGGGAAACATGTTGGGTTTATTGCATATGAAGCGCGTCGCGCAGGAACTCGCGCGAGGCTCGCTCGATCGCGAGCGGCTTGGCGAAGTGGCCGTGCAACGCGAGCCGTATTACGTGCCCGAGGGCACACCACTGACCACGCAGCTGCAAAATTTTCAGCGTGATCGACGTCGACTGGCGTTCGTCGTCGACGAATATGGCGAGGTCATGGGCCTCGTCACACTCGAGGACCTCCTCGAGGAAATCGTCGGTGAATTTACACAGAACGCGGCCACGCTGTCGCATCGCGATATTCATCGCGATCGATCCGGTGCCTACATCATCAACGGCGGCACGACGATCCGCACGCTTAACCGTACGCTCGGCTGGCAACTCCCCACCGACGGGCCGAAAACCTTGAACGGACTTTTGATCGAGCGACTCGAGACGATCCCGAACTCCGGTACCTCACTACGCATCGACAACCTCGAGATGGAGGTGCTACAGGTAGCCGACAACACGGTGCGTACCGTGAAGGTGCGCGTCACGAGTGACTCAGGTGCCGAAGGCGGCGGCGAGAGCCTCGGATAATCTCGAGACACTTTTGACCTGCAGCCCTTCGATGGGTTTTCGAGGGGCGTTGTCCGCAGCCACGATCGCCACGCGAAAACCCTGCTTGGCCGCTTCGCGCAAGCGCTCCTCGCCGTAGGCTACGGGCCGCACCTCGCCGGTCAAACCCACCTCGCCAAATGCGACCAAGGTCGCGCAGAGGGGTTTGTCGCGCAAACTCGACGCCAGGGTGAGCAGAACCGGAAGATCGCTCGCCGTTTCGTGCAAGGACAAACCGCCCACCACGTTGGCGAAGACATCATGGTCCTGCAGCGACAATCCGCCATGCCGATTGAGCACAGCGAGCAACATCGCGAGGCGCGTGGAGTCGAGTCCTTGCGCGACCCGCCGCGGATTGCCAAAGCGCATGGGATCGACGAGCCCCTGGATTTCGACCAGCAAAGGGCGCCCTCCCTCTCGGGCTACGGTCACGAGGCTGCCGGGAGCAATCTCGGTTGGCCTCGCGAGGAAAATCGCCGATGGGTTCGCGATTTCTTTGAGACCAGACTCGGTCATGGCGAAGAAGGCCAACTCGTTGACCGCTCCAAAACGATTTTTAGTGGCACGCACGATGCGATAACGCGAACCGGCGTCGCTCTCGAAATACAACACGGTATCGACCAAATGCTCGAGAACCTTGGGACCGGCGATCGTACCTTCGCGCGTGACATGACCGATGATGAGCACCGTGGTCCCTGTGCTCTTGGCGTAGCGCACCAAGGCGGCCGCACACTCGCGCAACTGCGAGACACCACCCGCACTCGCCGCCACCTCCGGCAAGTACACCGTCTGGATCGAATCGACGATCAGCAGCGATGCTTTCGAATCGCGTGCCGCCTCGAGGATCACATCGAGACTCGGCTCGGACATCAACTGGAGATTGGCCACATCGAGACCAAGACGTCCTGCACGCGCAGCGACCTGCGAGGCAGACTCTTCCCCAGTGGCATAGAGCACGCTCGCCTCAGCGCAAACGCGCGCGCCGACCTGCAGCAACAAAGTCGACTTGCCGATACCGGGATCGCCTCCCAACAGCACCACGCTGCCAGCTACCAGACCACCGCCCACGACTCGATCGAGTTCGCCGGAGCCCGTTCGCCGCCGCGCTGCCGAGGCGGCCCCGTCGAGTTTGCCAAGTAGCGTGGCCTTGGCCGTCGCCGCGGCGGACCGCACCGGCGACGCACGACGCTCCTTGAGCGCGGCCTCCATCGTATTCCACTGCTGGCATTGGCTGCATTGGCCCTGCCAGCGCGTCGCCTCCGCACCGCAGGAGCGACACACGAAAATTTCGCGTACTTTGCTCATGAGTGTCGGATGCTAGCACGCGCAAGTCGATGACCGTTTCCGCCGAAAAACGCCGTAAGCCCGGTGGGAGGAACCGTCTATGCAAACAACCATCCGACTCGACGCTGCGGCCGTGAGCGACCGCGGTCTCAAGCGCACCACGAACGAAGATTGCGTGCTTTGCGACCCGCTTCTCGGCTTATTCGCCGTCGCCGATGGCATGGGCGGGCACGCCAGTGGAGAGGTTGCGAGCCGCCTCGCCATCGATACGGTACATCGCGAGTGGCGTGACGCTCGCTCACGGCGGGCAGCCCCTGAAGGCGATCCGGCAGATTGCAATCGCTTGCTCGGCGATGTCGTCGCCGCCGCCAACCGACTCGTCCTGCAGCGCTCGCGGAGTTGCGATTTGTTCGCCGGCATGGGCACGACCCTGCTTGTGGCCGTATTGCACGACATGACGCTGCACTACGCCCATGTCGGTGACTCGCGCCTATACCGATTGCGGGATGAACAGTTAGTGCTGTTGACGCGCGATCACACCGTCGCCCAATGGAGATTGGATCTTGGTTTGTGCACCGCTGCAGAAGCGCGAGCGTCCTCCGGCGCACATCGCCTTACACGGGCGATCGGTATGGACCCAGACTGCGGCGTCGACGTGGCTGCATGCCGTTGCGAACCCGGTGACGGATTCCTGCTCTGCAGCGACGGCTTGAATCACGAACTAGAAGACGAGGCGATAGCGCGTGAATGGCGCAACGCGATGCGTCGCGATGATTCAGCCGACAGTCTGTGCCGTGCGTTGATCAACCAAGCCAATCAAGCAGGCGGTCGTGACAATGTCAGCGTGCTCGCGCTGCACCTGCGCGCGCACGGTCGATCGACGACTCAATCGACGTAGACGCGCGGCACCCGAGCGGTCACCCGGCACAACAACTCGTAGCCGATCGTGCCCGCATATTTTGCGATCTCGTCGACCGCGAGTCCTAATCCCCACAACACAACGCGATCACCGATGGCGACGTTCGGGACATCGGTCACGTCGACCGTGATCATATCCATCGAAACGCGCCCCACGAGCGACACTCGATGACCCGCCACCAACACTGGCGTACCGCTCGGACAACCGCGCGGCACGCCATCGGCGTAACCCGCGGCGATCACAGCCAAGCGCGTGTGTCTAGCGGCCGTCCAAGTTGCTCCGTAGCCCACCGATTCACCGACCTCGAGATCGCGCAGTGCAATGACCTCGCTCTCGAGGCTCATGACCGGTTCGAGGCCAAGTTCTGAAGCGGTACGCTCGCTCGTCGGCGAACAGCCATAGAGCGCGATGCCAGTGCGCACCCAATCGCCTTGTGTCTTCGCGCCTCGGATGATGCCAGCCGAGTTCCCAACGCTGCGCAGACTTGGAATCTCCGCCGAAACCGCCGTAAAGCACGCAAGCTGGCGAGCGGTGAGTGGGTGCGCCGACTCGTCTGCCGTCGCGAGATGCGTCATGAGACGGATTTCTTTGACGATCTTGAGAGTCTTCAAGCGCATGGCTACGAAGGGTGCCTCGACTTTGTTGAAGCCCAGTCGATTCATCCCGGTGTTGAGCTTGAGCCATACGACGATAGGTTCGACCGCAGCGGTCGTAACGCGCGACTCCAACCAATCGATCTGATGCCTCGAGTGCACAACGAGCTCGAATCGATGCTCTAGCGCCAGCGACAACTCATCGGGCGAAAATACCCCCTCCATCAAGACGATGGGCGCAGTAATGCCCGCTGCGCGTAACTCAAGGCCTTCACCCAAACGCGCAACGCCGTAAGCGTCGGCCGACAAGGTTCGAGCGGCTTCCACGGCGCCATGTCCGTAAGCATTCGCCTTGATGACCGCCAGCATGCGCGACGTTGGCGCAGTGCGCCGTAGCAGCGCAAGATTCCGCTGCCATGCACGGCGGGAGATCACGGCGCGGATCGGACCCTGCGCCACCGAACTCAACGCAGTACGCCCTCGGCGTATGAATCCGGCGCGTAATTCACAAAGCGCGAGTACTGACCTTGAAAGGTCAGTACGAAGGTGCCGGTCTCACCGTTACGGTGCTTGGCGAGATCGATCTCCGCCATGCCTTTCTTGGTGGTGTTCTTATCGTAAACCTCTTCGCGATAGATCAGCAGGATCATGTCGGCGTCCTGCTCGATCGCGCCCGACTCACGAAGATCCGACATCACCGGCTTCTTGTCGACACGCTGCTCAACACCGCGATTGAGCTGCGAGAGCGCGATGACCGGCAAATGCAATTCTTTGGCGAGCGCCTTCAGGCCGCGCGAAATCTCCGCTATTTCGGTCGCGCGGTTCTCTTGGTTACCCGGCACCTGCATCAGTTGTAGATAGTCGACCACGACGAGGTTCAGACCGTGCTCTCGGTGTACGCGACGTGCACGCGCACGCAGTTCGGTCGGGGTCAGGCCCGGTGTCTCGTCGATGAAGATCCGCGCTTCGGAGAGCTGCCCCGCCGCTCCGGTGATTCGTGGCCAATCATCGTCGGAGATTTGACCGCTGCGAATGTGCTGCAAACTGACCCGACCGATCGAGGAGAGCATACGAGTCAGCAGCTGCTCGGAGGGCATTTCCATCGAGAAGATCGCAACGGAAGCCTTCACGCCCTCTTTGAGCGCGGCATACTCAGCCATGTTGACCGCAAACGTGGTCTTGCCCATCGAGGGTCGGCCAGCGACGACCACGAGATCACCGCCACGCAATCCGCCGGTCTTGCGATCGAATTCGTCGAAGCCGGTCGGCAAGCCTCGCATGCCGTCGGGGTTGTTGTGCCACTCGTCGATCTGATCGATCAACGCCGGCATCAAAGATTGCACGGCAACCGCGCCGTCGCGCTGTCCGCGCACGCCTTGCTCGGCGATCGCGAATACGCGGCTCTCGGCCGTATCGACGAGTTCGCGAGCCGTCTCGCCTTCGTTGTTGAAGACCGACGCCGCAATATCCGTGCCGGCTTTGAGCAACTGACGCAGCAGCGAGCGCTCGCGGAC
>SXGQ01036691.1_pt1 | contig 15277 bp, 11 predicted proteins | sample 3178371 | NCBI WGS metagenome assembly SXGQ01 (sample SAMN11356859, study PRJNA531348) | freshwater metagenome | isolation source: freshwater sample F1-20 | place: China: Fuxian Lake, Yuxi | collected 2017-12-25
AACTGATTCCAGCCGTCGAAGAGGAGCCGGGGTCGGCGGCCGAAGGAGAGCTGGCGCGGGACGCCGAGCTGCGGGTGGCTGGGATGGTTGTTGAGCACCAGCACTACATCCGCAGCGGCGAGCGCCGTGCGGACATCGGGAGCCACTCGAAGTGTATGCTTCTCGAGGGCGGCAGCGCTGACAACGGCGTCCCAGACCTGCACGTCGGCGCCGAGCTCCATGAGCCGCTTGGCGACAGCGATAGAAGTGGAGCCGCGCAGGTCTGCGTTCTCCGGATAGCCCTTGAATGCCATCCCGATGGCGAGCACGCGGAGCCCCACGACCGTCGACCCGTGGGCGGCGAGCCAGCGCTCGATTACGCGAATTGGGTATTCCTTGGCCAACTCGTTGACCTCGCGGCCCTGTATGCTGAGCCGAGGCCGGAAGCCGATAGCCCCGACCGGCTGGCTGTAGAGCAGAGGATCCTTCGTCAGGCAGTACCCGCCCACCCCGGGGCTCGGGAACGGAATCGGGTTGCGCGGATAGCCCTCATTGGCCGCCTGGATGACATTGAAGGCGTTCAGGTTGTGGCAGTCGCAGACGAGCGCAAGCTCGTTGGCGAAGGCGAAGGAGAGGTCGCGGAAGGAGTTGTTGGCGACCTTGATGAGCTCTGCGGCCTCGAGGGAGTCGACGCGCACCACCGAAGGGGTAAGCGTGGACCAGAACGCGGCCGCGCGCTCGGTGCAGATTTCGTCATGCCCACCGACGATCTGCGGCAGCGTTCGCAGCTCATGCAGCGCCCGACCCTCGACGGTGCGCTCCGGGGTGAACGCCACGAAGAAGTCGGCTCCCGCCTTGAGGGCCGTCTGCTTCTGCAGGAAGGCGGTGAACGTCTTGCGCGTAAATCCTACCGGCACAGTCGAGCGCAATAATACGAGGTCGCCCTTTTTGAGCAGCGGCACCAGTGTACGGGCCACGGCCATCAGCGCGTCGGTGTTGGCGCGGCCCTGGTCGTCGACCGGCGAGCCGACGGCAACGATGTGAATCTGGTGGTCCTGTGTCTCAAGGCGCTCGGCGTACATCATACGTTGGTTGCGCACTGCGAGGTCGAGCATGTCGGTCAGCCCCGGCTCGAACATGTCGACTTTGCCGCGCCGCAAGGCGTCGCAGAGAGTCGTGTTCGTGTCCACGCCGGTAACCGTGTGGCCGACGTTAGCAAGGCTGGCGGCGAGGGTCAGGCCGACGTGGCCCAACCCATACACGGCAACCTTCTGCGAGCGGTGGCTACTGCGCAGCAGCAGCTCCGTCACATCCAGTACGTCGACAAGACGGTTCGAGTCATCCACGACAAGCACATGCCGCACGGCGGCGTGGAGCCGCCGCACGGATTTCATCCGACCGATGACCTCAGCGACGATCGACGACGATGGGGTGGCGCTCGGGATGGTGACGGGATCCTTCACCATGATCTCGGCGACGGCCGTCTCGAAGGCGACGCCGCGCGCGTAGGCCCGGCGGATGTCACCGTCGGTCAAAACGCCTGCCACCTCACTGGCCTCGTTGACGACAACCGCGATGCCATCCACTTGCGTGGCGGACCGCTTAGTGGCCATCCGCAACACCGCGTCATGTATGCTGTGTGTTGGCGAGAGAACGACGACCCGCCCAGAATGCTCCGCTTGCGTGCTCATGCGATCGGTGTTTCCTCCCAATTGAAGATCATGCGGCTACCCGGCTCGGCACCCGTCCGGCGGCTTGCGAACCGCCCGCGATAGTAGTCGCGGTTTAGCAGTTCGCCGTCCGTCAGATCGCGGCGCTCTGCCCCGATGCACTGCCGCCAGTCCTCATGGAACTCGTCGAGGTGCGCGCGCTGATCATCGGTCGAGAGCCGCGAGAACTCGTGCAGGTCGCGCAACTGCGCAGGCGTGATCGATACTGGGCCGTCACGTGTATCGGCGACGCCGAGGATGGTGAAGTGGCGCTCGATGACCTGCGCCCCGAGGTGGATGGCGACCTTCGAGGCAATGACCCCGTCGACGTCCGCCCGCGAGTGGTCGGAGTATCCAACGACCGGCGCCAGGCGCCGGAGGTAGGCCATGCGTGCCAAGTGCGACTCGGAGAGCGGCGTCGGATACATCGTGACGCAGTGCAGCATGGCAAAATCGGCGCCCGCAAGCACCGCGGCCGCATGCTCGATCTCGTCGTCAAACGTCGCGCCCGTTGAAACGAGGATTCGATCGAACTTCGCCTTCAGCTCCCGCAAGAGCGGAAACGATGCGCAATCATAGGACGCAACCTTCACCTCGCGGAAACCGCGCTCGTAGATGAAGTTGACGGAATCGCGTGAGAAGCAGGTCGTCATCGGTACGAGGCCAGCCTTGTGACAGAGTTCGACGAAGCGCTCTTGGCCACGGGCGTCGATCTCGAGACCCTTGAGGCGCTCGTACTCAGACGCGTAGGGACGCTTGATCGCGAGGGTCCGGCCGTCTCGGACGTGGCCCTCCTCAAACTGCGGGCGGAACGCAACCTGGTGGGCGAAGATCGTCTGAATCTTGCCGACCTGTGCTCCGTTCTCCGCGGCCGCATACACCATTCGTTCCAGCACGCCGTATTCCCCGTTGTGGTTCTGGCAGAACTCCGCAATCAGCTGCACTGTCACTTACCTCCCTCCCATTTGGCAAACAAGTCAAGGATGTGGCGGTCCGCCTGAACCACGGCTTCGAACGTCTGGCCGCCGATGTGCGGCGTTATAATCAAATTCCTCAATCGGCGCGCCTCCCGGATAACGGAGTGCCCAGGATCACCGGCCGACGCCTCATCCGCGAGAACATCGAGAGCGGCACCGGCGATGGCGCCACGACGCAGAGCGTCGAGCAGCGCCGCCTCGTCCACAATCTGGCCGCGTGCAACGTTGACAAGCACGGCCTCCGGCTTCATCGCCGCGAGTACGCGGGCATCGATTAGCCCGATCGTCTCAGGCACGAGGCTCGCATAAATAGACAAAACATCCACTGATCGCGCGAGCTGCGTCAGTGTACGGACCCGCGTGATGTAGGCGGGCATTGTCCGGACGTGCGGGTCGTAGGCCGACAATGACATGCCGAAGCCCCGGGCGATGCTGGCTGCGATCCGGCCGAGGCGCCCGAACCCCACGATGCCAAAACGCTTGCCGGCCAGCGTTCGACCGCGGAATGGCGTCTGCTCCCAGCGTCCTCGCTTCACGGCCTCGAAGGCCTCCGGCAGGTTCCGGTATAGTGCCAGCAGCAGCGCAAAGCTGTGTTCTGCCGTGTTCGGCAGGCGCCGCAGGAAGGCCGTGCGCCCGCGCAACGAAAAAATCGCCACCGACCGCGCCGCACAGGCGGCAAGGTCGATATGATCGACGCCGGTAGTCGCGGAGAAGACGGCGCGCAGCTTCGGGAAGCCGGCTAGCATCGCCGCGTCGACACGAGTCCCGACGCGCACGAAGATTGCCGTCGCTTCGCCTCGACTGCGAGTCAGCCGCCGCATTCGCGACAATTCCCCCCGGCACTCTGGGGAGAACGCCTCCGCATCCGGCAGGTAGACCCTAGCCGCGGCAGCCCTCACCGCGGGGCTCCGCGGTTGAGCAGGATCTCTGCGAGAACGAAATCCAACTCCGTGTCAATGTTCACGGAGCGCGCCGGTGGCACGACGAGCGCCTGCGCGGACTGGCCGACCATGCTATGGCCGTCCATTACGACGGAGCGCCGTGCGATGTACACCGATCCCTCGCGGATGTAGACCGGCGGAAGGTGCTGGCGCGGCCGCATGTCCTCGAAGCCTTGGTCAATGTAGTTGACGAGTATTCCGCCCGCGACGATGCGCTTCATGCGGAATGGGTGGTGCCCACCGACGTCCACGACGGAGACCACGGAGTCCGCCTTGGGTGCCTGGAGCAACGCGAGGCCTCGTTCGATGTCGTCCGCCGTGCGCAGCGGCGTCGTCGGCTGCAGCAGTACGATCACCGAGACAGTGGTCCCGCCCGCCTCGACCGCTGCAACTGCATGCTGCACAACCGGCAGCGTCTGCGCTGTATCGGTCGCGAGGTCCGGCGGCCGCTTCACCACCTCAACCCCCGCGAACCCGGCAGCTACAGAGGCGATTTCCGCGTCTTCGGTCGAGACCACAACGCGGTCGATCGAGCGCGCGGCCAGCGCCGCCTCGATCGTCCACCCGATTAAGGGCTTGCCGCCGAGTATCCGGATGTTCTTGCGCGGCACCCCCTTCGATCCGCCACGCGCGGGCACCACCGCGATCACTGACATGTTGGAGACGGAGGCAGGGAGTAAACGAGGGCCCGCATTACTCTGACCGCACGAAGAGGGTGTGGTAGCGGTACCACGAAAAGTTAACAATGCCTGTACGCTGGGCGAATTCCGACTTGAGGTAGACGTGGTAGCGCCCATCGTTGCGCTCGATGAGCCGCCGCACGGTTGGTCGGCGGCCATCTACGACAATGACGCGAGGAAAGACGCCATTCGCCCAAAAGAGCTCGACATCGAGGTTTGGAATAATTTTATCCGGATCTTTGAGCTTTAGCGCATTCGGATCGACGTTGAGGTGAAAGCTACTCGGCCCGTCGACATAGACGAAATCGTAGTACCGCGTGTGGTCAATGTCGTAATATGTCCCGTGCTCATAGTCTCGTTCCACGAGGATCCGCGCGCTGGCGAGCGGTTCGAGATTGGCGGCGAGAGCACCAGCTGTGGTTAGCATCCGGTCGAGCCAGTATTGACTTTCTTCGCAGGTGGTCACGCGGTTTCGGTCTCGCATTTGCTTCGCAAACAGCAGCGATGATGTCCCGCAGCCAAGCTCGATGATTGAGGTCGGACCGAACTCGTCCACCAGCGCCACGAGCTCAAACAGGCGCAGCCATTGGTAATCACCGGAGAGCCCACCGTCCCGCCGTGCGGAGAGCTGGGCCTCGACGATATCCGGGTGGTGATGCGCCAGGTAGCGATAGCTCGCCGCCGTCTGGAGGCGCTTGCTCAGCTCTTGCATGAAAAACGAGACCTTCTGCAGCAGCGCCTGCGCTACGCTGCCCCGAACAGGGCTGGTGAACGAACTCTGCACCGCCTCGCTGTGCTTCATAGCATCGAACTCACTTCGCATGTTTCCCTCCTGCTATGTGATCATTAGGCCGTGCGCTCGCAGTCAACCGATCCACGAGCCGGCACAACCGAACCGGGTAGGGGACGTCGTCCGCATACACCACGTATTGCACGTCGCGGCGCGTGCGATGTCCCACGTCGGGATCGCGCGCGAAAGCTATCAGGCGCTGCGCGTCGCTCACGAAATCTTCTTGGCGGTGGCAGACGATAGCGTCGCGAAACTGCTCCCAACAGTCGTGATGATCGTACTGGATGAGCGTATCCACCGAAAACTCCATGCCTGGTTCGGGGTACGCGGGCAGCAACACCGGTTTGCCCACGAGCATCGCCTCGATACCCATAGTTGTGAGGGACGAGACGACGGCATCCGCAGCGGTCAGCAAAAACGGGTAATAGCCGTAATCGGGCACGAAGCGCTTGACGTTGTAGCCAGGGTCGGTCAATGATGCCACGTAGTGCTCCCGCAGCTGCTCATCCATAGTGACATGCTGGAAGCTACGGTCGAAGAAGTTCCGCTCGCCGCGCGACACTTCGCGCCAAGGGTGTGGGCGATATACCACGTGCGTCCCCGGCAGCCGCCCGTCCGTGATCGCCTGCTCGAGGATACTGAGGAGTGCGATCTCGTCCCGGTAGCGGGAGATGCCGAGGTAGAGGAGCAGGAGCTTGTCGTCTGGCACACCGTTGCGCATGCGCACGTCGCGGATGCGCTCGGATTCGCTGATATCGGCCTGTCGGTACAGCTCGAACTGCGGGGCCCCAAGTAGGAAGACCTCCGAGGCTGGCATGCGGTGTATCGCGACCGCCTGGTTGCGCGTCTGGTCCCCCCAAACCCCGAGATGATCGGGTAGGACTGGCAGCAAGCCTTTGCAAGATACGTTGTCCCAGTTGAACATCAACATCAACGAAGGAATGCCCGCCGCCTTCGCCGACTTCACGCAGTCAATCGAGAACGAATCGGAGAAGCCCGACGGTACGATAATGAACGCCGGCCTTATCGTGGTGATTGCGACGTCCACTTCGGCCAGCTTCCCGAGCACTCGTTCCGTCGCCCAACAGACCGCCTCGCAGACGCCGGGCGCCGAGAGCGCCAGGAAGGCCGCCCGACGGATTGGAGACAGCCGTCGGTAGAAAGTGCCTTGATACTTCAAGTCGAAGGAGCGGCTCCGGGCCCGGTAGCGACGCATGGTCAGAAATCCGGTGCGGTACCGCTGTATCGTACGGCGGTCCACATCATCATCCTGCACATGGATCACGCGGTCGCCGGCAATCGGCTTCGCCACCTTCGACGACACGAGATACCAAACCTCGTAGCGCGCCTCCAGCTCGGCAAAGGCGCCCGAGTCGATGAAGTTGCGTACGAAGATATCGCCCGCAATTGGGATAAGAACGCGCTTACGGACCGTCGTCATGCAGCCGTCCCTCCCCTTTCAGTGCGACGACCTGGTCGGCGATGCGCATCATCGCGTCGCGGTGCGTCACCGCGATGATTGTCACTCTGCCCTTGAGCTTCTTTAGCGTGCGGATGATGCGTTCCTCCGTCTCCGAATCCAAGTTTGCCGTGGCCTCATCGAGCACGAGGGCGCTCGGCTTGCGCAGCAGCGCGCGCGCAAGGGCGATCCGCTGCTTCTGGCCGGCGGAGAGCCCTTGCCCTTGCTCTGTGATGCGATGATGCATACCGAGCGACAGCTGCTGCACGAAGTCACACTCGGCCATCCGTAAAGCTTCGCCGACCTCGTCGTCGGTGGTGGTAAGGTGTAACCCGTAGAGCACATTCTCGCGAATTGTGCCCTCGATGAGGAAGCTCTCGGGGCCAACGTAGCCAATAGACGGCAGTACCAAATTCCGCACTTCGTGCAGCGGCTGCCATGCGCCACTCGCCCCAGCGCGGGTCATGCGGACGTCGATGGCACCGGCATCTGGCTCGAGCATCCCGAGGACGAGGAGCAACACCGTGGTCTTGCCTGCACCTGAGGGACCGCGCAACATGACGGACCCACCCGGCGCGACCTCGAGGTGCAGGCCCTCGATGACGGGATGCGCCGACTCCGGATAGGCGAAGGTGACGTCGCGCAGGCGCCAACCGATGGGACCGCTCTCGTGCGCAGCGAGGTTCAGCAGTGGGATGTTGGGCGTGATGCGCCCGCGCGCCTCATCACGCCACCACCCGAGCGATGCGTCGAGCAACGGCTTGTTGAGGACAACGTATGAATACTGCTTCGAGAGTTCCGACACGCTCTGAACGAAGCGCATCAGGAGATACAGGTACGAGACCAGCGCGCCGGCGACCAATTCCGCGCTCATATGGCTAAAGAGAATAATTGTGCACACGGCCGCGATGCCGAGAAAACTCGGCAATGCGAAACGGATGCCTGATACCCGATGGTACGTATCGAAGTGCATGCGATACTTGACCAGGCTGGACTGCGCCTTGCGTTCCTCTAGCCGCTGCGTGCCGTAAATCTGGATGAGCAGCAGGTTGCGGATGCTCACGAGCAGGCGGCGGTTGGTGCTCTCCCACTCTCGCTTCAGTCCGATGGCCGAGGAGAGGATGCGATCACCTAGCGCGCGCGTCACAGCACCGAGGACGAGCATGGCAAGGAGCACGATACCCGTCGTGACCGGTGCGATTGCTATCATGCTGATGCCGATCACTCCGATCGTCGTACCCGAGACCAGCACAGACTGCAGGCTCATAATCGAGACGCCGATCGCGTTGGTATGCTCGTTGAACAACGAGACCGTCCTTGAAGTGCTCGCCGAGGAGCTGCCGAAGGCCCAGTGCAGTATGCGCGATCGTTGTAGATGCTTTACCGCCTCTGCTGAAAGACCCTTCAGTGTTGTCTGCGCCCACTGCAGGAGCGTACGCAGAGTCGCCAAAATTACGAAGACGGCGAGCGCCCAGCCGAGCCCTAGGTTGGGAATCCAGGCCGGCAGCTGCACCGCACCGACCGTCATCAACCCAAGTGACGCAAACAGCGACTGGATGCCGAAGGCGAATAGGAGCTCAACGAGCGCCAGCGCTAGGCTCGACAGTAACGAGGCGAGTAGCAGGCGAATGACCTCTGGGCCAAAGAAGTCGCGATAGACACCGAGCCGAGGTCGGGACTGTGAGCCGACAGGAGATTCCATGGGTAGCGGTGTAAATTGGCGTGAACGCTTCCGTCTCTGGCGAAGGAGTCGCGGGACATCTTGGTATCGACCCAGCCCGTACGGACACAGTTAACGATTGTCCCCGGGCTTGTGTGCCCGATATCTTGAGACTTCATTAAAGCTAATCATCGCGCCTTTTCGCGCGTAGCAGTCCACGTGGCCCTTCTCGCCGCGCTGACTCACCGAATTCGAGAAGTTGTCTTTTCGCCCGATATCGCCAGTCGCCTGGACGGAGGCGCTTGAGAGAAAGAGCATCGCATCGGGCCTCGGGCGGATCATGCGAGGCCAGTGCTTGTCCGTTATATCGGGCACCAGAAAGCCATCCGGCATACAAATGGCAGGTTGACAGGTCAGGATATTGAAGTCATCACCCAATGTTGGATGTTGCTGGTGCTCGGGACGGAATGACGCGCGCTTCAAGACGGATTCGATGCTTTGCGACCCGATCGATACGATGCTGCGTGCACGCTGAGGCAGGGTAAGAGGATACGACACTTTCGGAGTTAACTCCATCATGAAACCGGGCCGCGGCGGTGTGGGAAATGAGCGGCGCCGACAACTTTAGACACCGTGAGGAGTAGTAGGGAATACTAAACTCCGCTCCGAGCTTTTCCAATGCGGACCAGCACCCAGCCTTGAGTGTCGCAGCAGATCAAAGATTTCTGAGTTTGTTGGTCGACCGAGTATTCGGTGACCAGAGATGCTCCTAAGATGTTTTCAGCTCCTTGGCTACAAAATCGCAGGCAAAGTGGATAACACGTGGTCACTACCTGCGAGGTCGCTGGGCATCTGCTAGATCGTTTAGTTCAGAGCCAAGAAACGCTTTCTTGTGCTAGTCCATGCCTGTGCTTGTGAGAAGTAGCTTGGGGTCGTCGCCCGCGGCGAGCAATGAAATCGGGAGGAGAGCCGACTAGACGGTGGCGCGGGGCGACGGCAATCCTAGCCGTGCGCCGGTGCGCCACTCAAGTTCCGCCGTGTCGGCGATTCGCTCAGCAAGCAACACACGCAGCACCGTATCAGCGACATCAGTCCGGACGTACTCGGGCGGTGGCGTCCAAACCGACTGGCGGGCCATCACGAAATCCACGGCACGGACGATGTCGTCGCGACCCGTGCCAGCCACGTAGTTCGAACCACACTCGATGGTCTCCGGACGTTCCGTCACGTCTCGGATTGTTACGTTGGGTACTCCGAAGATACAGGTTTCCTCCTGGACGGTGCCGCTGTCCGAGAGTACGCAACGTGCCTGCCGCTCTAGCTGTACGAAGTCGAAAAACCCGAGCGGCTCGAGTGCGCGGATTCCGCGCGCGGCGAGATCAATGCCCGCAGCTTGTACGCGCTCGCGAGTGCGTGGATGCAACGAACAGAGCACGGGCAAGCCGTAGGTTTCGCCAATCGTGGACACTGCATCAACAATGGAGAGCAAACGATGGAGTACGTCGACGTTCTCGGCGCGATGCGCCGTCACGAGGATGTAGCCCCCCGCCGTGACGCCGAGATCCTCGAGGGCGCGGCTTGCGGTGATGCGCGCCCAGTGCCGGTCGATGATCTCCTTGATGGGATTCCCCGTCACGATGACGCGCGAGCGGTGGAAGCCCTCGGCAAGCAGGTTGTCGCGGCTACGCTCGGTGTACGGCAGGAGGACCGTGCTCGAATGATCGATGATGCGCCGGTTCACTTCCTCGGGCACGCGGTCATCGAAGCAGCGGTTGCCGGCCTCCATGTGATACACGGGGATGCCCAAACGGCGGGCGCAGATCGCGGCGAGGCCGCTGTTCGTGTCGCCGAGGATCAAGAGGCGGTCGGGGCGGCGCTCGACAAGAATCGGCTCGATCGCGGTGAGCAGCTTGCCGACCTGGTCGCCGAAGCCGAAGCCGCGGATGCCAAGGTTGATGTCCGGCGCACGGACACCGAGCTCATGGAAAAAGATCGCGTCGAGCCGCTCGTCGTAGTTCTGCCCCGTGTGCACCAGCGTGTGCTCCGTGTGCTCGTCGAGCGCGCGGATGATCAGGCTGAGCCGGATGATTTCCGGCCGCGTGCCGAGGATCGTCAGGACCTTCAGGCGCCGGAAGCCGGCGCCCTCGACCGTTGCCGGCGGCGTCATCGCGCAGCCTCCGTCTCGCCGAGGCGCGGATAGAAGGTCGTGTCGGCGACGAGCTGCGCCGTGAGCTCGCTCCAGTCGGGCGGCCGGTAGCCGGTCGCCGCAGCAAAGCGATCGCCACGCAGGGTGCGGTCAATGCGTACGTCGTCGTCGGGGACGATTACCACATCGAGGTTGTAGGCCTCACGCAGGCGCAGGAGCAGGTCGTACTTCGAGAGCCGACCGCTCGACACCTGGTACAGCCCCGAGAGGTTCGGATGCTCGGCGATCACCGTCGCGACGACCTCGGCGAGATGGTTCGTCGTAACGCCCGACCAGAGGGCCTGCCGATACCCCTTGATGCGCCGTCCGCGCTGCCGCAGGAACCAGTCGAGCAATGAATCGTGGCGCATCAACTCGCGCCCGATGATCGAGGTACGCAATGTCACCGCGTTGGCCGTCGCGACCTCCCCGAGGTGCTTGGTGCGCCCGTACAGGTCATCCGCATCCGAGAGATCGTCCTCGGCGTAATCGCCGCGCAGGCCGCTGAACACGCAATCCGACGAGACGTGCACTACGCGTCCGCCGGTGGTCGCGAGATGCTCCGCGAGCAGGTGCGGCAGCAGCGCATTGATGGAAATGCTGGGAATCGCACTCGTCGCCTCGACGCGCTGCTTGATGACGCCGACGCAATTGACGACGATGTCGGGATTCGTCTCGGCGAGCACCGCCTTCACGGCGGCCCAATCGGCTAAGTCGACGCAGTCGAGCACCGCATCGCCATGGAGAAATCCGTACGGAGCGATTTCCGGCGCCGACTTCCGCGCGCGCATGACGCCGCGCACATCGCCGAACGTCCGGCCGAGGACCTGGAACATCTTGTGCCCGAGCATACCGCTCACGCCGAGTACGAGCACCCGCGGCGCCGTCGCGCGCGCCGGCGTCACTGGCCCCCCTGCCCCGGCGTGCGCCGCGCGGTGCGTTGGAACAGGCGTTGCGCGCCGGCCGTGGCGGCGGCCACCTCGAGCCGCAGTCGGTCGAGCTCGGGGCCCTGCTGCTCGGCGAGCTTGCCCTTCAGGTTGAGCAAGGCCACGAATACCACGACGACGGCTCCACCGATCACGGCGCCGAACACCAACCCGACGAGCAAGCCGCGCGGGTCGGGCTCGGTGGGCACTTCGGGCGCGGACAGCACCGAGAGCACCGGCACGTCTCGCACCTCATCGAGGCGCGCCGCCTCGTAGGCCGAGCTCCGGGCGAGATAAACCTGGTTCCGACGCGTGACGGTGCGGCCCAAGCGATCGCGCTTGATCGTGAGGGAGGGCGAGAAGCGCCATTCGCGGTTCGCTTCGAGGAAGCGCTCTTCTTCCTCCTCGGCGGCGGTGAGCTCGGCCAGCGCCTCCTTCATCCGCTCCTCGGCGAAGGCGCGCTCCCGGCTCGCGGACCCTTGCCAGCGCTCGAGGTTCACCTGATTGAGGGCGTCGATCACGCCGGCGAGCACGTCGCGCGCGGCGAGGGGCTCCGTGGCGGTGAAGGTGAGCTCGATGGCCCCGAGCTCGACCTTCGCCAAGAGTGACCCCTCGAGGGCCTCGATGGCCAACCGCCGTTTACGGGCGGGCGAACCCTCAACCTGCAACCAATCGATGGTGCGAACCCGCGACGTGTCGCCGGACTCACCCAGAGTCGCCACGGGCATCTCGACGACCTTCCGCAGCACCGCATCAGAGGTCGCGAGGTTGGCGAAGAACGACGCCGACTGGGTCGGATCGCCCCCGAGGCCGCCGAATCCCGGCATGGAGATCGACGACAGGCCGCCATCGCGGGCCTCCGAAATGATCGAGGCGGTGGCGGAGTACGTCCGCGGGGCCGTGCCGATTCGAAGTCCGTTCCATGCGGCACCCACGAGCAGGCCCGCGACAATCACGCGCCGCCAACGAATGAACGAAACGAGCAGGTCAATCAGGCTAAACTCCGTGTCGCCCCTCTGTTCACCTTCGTCGTATTGGTCACCTGTCATGGTTTTCCTCCCAGCTCCGAATACTTTGGACCGGCCAAGTGCGCACATGCGACGCCGAGGATGAGGCCGACGAGTGGCGTGGCCAACGGAACAGATGTGAAGAGAAGGGCATGAAAGGTCAAGATGGTTGGCCAATGGCGGAGCCACGCGCTCCCAAACCATTGCCGGAACGCGCCGGTCACAGCCACTAAAACTAACACGGAGATGAATCCAAGTTCGAAAAGCGCCGAGCCGTAGCCGCTCATCGGCCGGTAGCCGCCTGGCACGACGGGAATGAACGCGAAGCGGTACGAAATCGTCGGCGTGAAGGCGTCCCAGGCCTCGAAGCCATACGGAATCGTCCACGAGCTGAAGAACCCCGCCACTGCGTAGATGATGCTGGCGGCGCGCACGGCACCGCTCTCGTCGGCGCTGACGAGCAGCCGCGGGTCCTGGAGCGCCAGTCTCGCGATGGTCTGCAGACGCGAGCCTTGCAGCCCGGGGATCGCGCCGGCGACCAGCAATTGCAGCGAGGCGAACGCGACGAGCGCCGCGGGGATCGCGACGCGTAGCCCGCCGCGCGCGCCGAGGTCCCGGATGACGTTCCCGCCCGCCCAGAGGAGCAGGATCAACACCGCCATCGACGACCGGGAAAACAGCACGAGCTGCACGACCGCCACCGTGATCGCGATCGTCCGCCGGCGCCCGTCGAGCACCATCAGCGCGGCGAACATGAGCAACAGGCAGACCTGTCCGTACATGGCCGGCTCGGGCGCAAGCGCCACGACGCCGCGGGACTCGCTGGTGCGGGCATCGGCCAACAGGAAGGTGAGGAACTGCCGGCTCACGAACGTCTGGATAGCCCCGACCGTGAACCACGTCCACACCGCCGCATAGATGCCCCGCCCCACCAGGGCGCGGTCGGCACGCACCAGCTTCCACGACACCGCCGCGACGACGAACGCGCTGACGTAGTTGGACCAGTTGCGCACCGCGACTAGCGAGACCCCGTCGAGCAGCAGGAGCGGCAGGCCCGCGAGCGCCGTGAGGAGCAGGAAAGCAATGGGCCACGGGAAGTTCACCGTGCGTGTGCACGCGAGCAGCATCAACCCGAACAGCAAGGCGGTCGGCTGCGTGTCGCTGCCGATGCCGGGCGCCACCTTCACGAACGAAAAGCACACCCCAGCCAGGAACGCGATTGCCAGCGCGCGTTCCAAGATCCCCAGCGCAGGGAACGGAACCCCGAGGGGTGCCTCGAGGGACGCGCTGGATCCGCTCATGCGGGCCGCCGGAGGAGTTGGTCGTACGCATCGGCGGTCGCCGTGCGCGAGAGTCGCGACTGCGCGTAGGCACGGCCGCGTGCGCCCATCGCGCGCCGCGCGGACTCGTCCGACCGTACCCGGCGGATCGCCGCCGCCAGCGCGTGGGCGTCACCGGGCTCGACGAGCACGCCGCAGCCGGCCTGCTCGACGAGGTTCGCGAGGTCGGACTCACGCGGTGCCAGCGGCAGGACCGGCGACGCGCAGGCCATGATACGCGCGACCTTGGACGGGATCGCCTCCGCGGCCGCCGCCCCGATGAGCGGGACGAGCGACAGGTCGCAGCTCGCGTAGATCTGCGGCACGAGCGTGTAGGGCTGCTGCGGCAGGAACGTCAGGTTGGCTAGGCCGCGGGCACGGGCCTCGGCCTCGAGCGTCGAGCGCTGGACGCCTTCCCCGACCATCAGGAACTGGATGCCGGGCTCGTCGCGCAGCAGGGCCGCCACCTCAAGCACCGCGTCCAATCCCTGGAAGGGCCCCATGTTGCCAGCGTAGCCGACAACGAATTTGCCGGTCAGTCCATGGTCCCGGGCGAAGTCGTTGTCGCGCGGCAGCGGCACCATGGCGTCCACGTCCGCCGGGTTCGGAATGAGTTCCACCGGCGTCGCGCCCGCACGCTCGCGCACGCGACGTGCCATCGTGGCGCCGACGACCGTCACCGCGAACGCGTGGCGGTAGACGAACCGCTCGAGCCGGCGGAGGGCTCCGATGATCCACGGGTTGCGGAGGTACCCGCTGTTAACCGCGAGATCGGGATACAGCTCTTGCACGTTGTACACGAAGCGCGCGCGCCGCCCGACGTTGATGGCCCAGGCGACGACGCCCAGTGTGAGCAGGGGGGAGGGCACGATGATCGTCGCCGCCCGCGGCAGCACGAAGCGGCCGAGGATGAAGGTCATCGCATGGAACCACAGCCAACTGGCGACGCGGCGCGCGATGATGCCCGACTTCTGCGGCATCGCGACGTGCGTCACCTCGACGCCGCGGAAGCGGCTCGTGAAGACGAAGCGCCCCCAGCGGCGCGCGAGCGGCTGCGCGCGCCGCGCCTCCTCGTCCACCGAGTAATGCGGCGTGCTCGTGAGCACGCGCACGCGGTGGCCGCGGCGTTGCAGATCTTCGGCCAAGTCGCCGAAGATCTGGGCCGTGGACACACCGTCGGGCGCGAACATCAGGATCAGGATCAGCACGTCCTGACCGCGCGGCGCCTCAGCCGCCACGGCGCAGATCCATCGGCTGCGTGCGGGCCCATTGCACATACTCGCGCAGCCCGGCCGACAGCTCCTCGCGCGGCGCGAAGCCGAGGCGGTCCTGCGCGGCGCGGATGTCGGCGAGGCTGTCTCGCACGTCTCCGGCGCGGGGCGGCCCGTAGCGGGCCGAGAGCTCCAGCCCGCTCGCACGGAGGAGCTCGACGAGGGCATTGATCGAGACCCGCGTGCCACTGCCGATGTTGAAGGCGCCGCTCACGCCGCGCGACATCGCGGCACGCACGTTGGCCTGCACCACGTCCCGCACATGGCAGAAGTCGCGCGTCTGCTCACCGTCCCCGAAGATCGTGATGCCCTCGCCGGCGAGGGACCGGACGACAAAGATCGGGATCACGTTGCCGTAGGCGTCGAAGCGCTGC
>SXGQ01808676.1_pt1 | contig 15275 bp, 9 predicted proteins | sample 3178371 | NCBI WGS metagenome assembly SXGQ01 (sample SAMN11356859, study PRJNA531348) | freshwater metagenome | isolation source: freshwater sample F1-20 | place: China: Fuxian Lake, Yuxi | collected 2017-12-25
ATTATGACGAATATTGTCCATGTATGCCATGCTACAGATTGACCATTGCTTTAGTATCTCTTCGTCCTCATATCCCCTCAGAGGATGCTGTGGGAATACAAAATGGTGCAGTTTCTCAGCGGAATTATTACCTGGTGCGTCCTCGAGCCTTCTTCCAAGGTCGTAAGCAACCTGGAGACTTGCTAATGTTCCCAAAAACGGTGAATGGCTTCCCATTATGCTCATGTGACTGGAGGAATGGTCCGGAAGCCAGTCATACTGGGATTGCAAAGGCATCTTGAATGAAGGAACGCACTGCTTGGATGCCCCGTGGGGGCTGCTCCTGCAGGGGGTGGCCACTGTGGGGTGGGTTCAGCACGGATTCGCCCAATGTGTTTTTCACCTGGCGAGGATATGTCCCCGGCTTCACGACAACTGCATCGCTCCTTGCTGGTGAGCACAATGCTCACAACGATATGCATGGGAAATGGTCGTCGCTGAGAACGCCAACCGACCACAGCGAATGAACCTGGGGTCAAGCTAAGAAACTAGGACCTCCCATCGAAGGCTTAGGCATTGGTCACGATTGCACACGACAATACACTGCATCTGCCCATCGACATCACAAGGCATAACCCGACACATATTTCCACTGGGGGGTAAACATGAACACCTGCCAAGGCAAACATCTGCATATTTGCAAATACATGTGAAGAGAGGGCCTACGATACTTTTGCTAGGTGTGCAATATGAACCTTAACATGTGGTACGAAACTGCACCAACTGCACCATCATATGATATTCGATGTCCCAAAAAAGGGGCCTGCTACAAAAAAAAATAATCGACTGCAAGCGAGAGTCGGGAACATTGCCATGAGCATGTGGCGAGGGAACACAAGCCGAAACACAATCACACAATTCTACCTTGGGGGGTACCAAGGCCACACAACTGCCTGAGCGAAGTATGGCAACTTTCGACATGATGCCTGTGGGTGGACTCGCAACTACACGACAAAACAAGACTCACCCACACCTTCGATTGCACGCTGGTTTGCCGACCCATGTCACCAAGAGGACAACTGCACCTACAATATGACTGGCATGCTGCCCCATACCCAACTGAACACAACATGAACGAGGAACACAGTCATCGCAAACCCACCCCCTGAAGCTTTGATGGTAAAGCTCACCGGCCAAAACAACATGATGTCAATCACTTGAGTGGCCCAGCATCGGTCATGGCAAGTTGGTTGGCTGCTGGCCTAGGCTAGGGGTCAACCCATGACAATCCTGAATCTCGACCGAAACTGTATGACCTCTCCGATGTGGGCTGCAGCGCTGCCGAGCAACATGGCTACATGTTGACATCAAGACGATACACTGACTCGCATGCCACTGCGCAAGCAAGCCAGACACAACCAAGTAAACATACACACACACAAACACACACACCTAACACAATGACATGCAAACGAGGACCCCGACACAAACACATCTATGCACAAGATTTCACCTGGGCCGACATATAACCAAGTTTAACATCGTGGCAACATGTGTGGCCCAACTGCTTGCGAGAGGCAAGCTCGACGATCAATGTGCACAAGTTCCCCCATCGTCGCAAAGCCCCCCCCCAGACTACTAACCACAACGTAAGCTGCTCTACCTCGGTGACACATGGGACGAGCACTTGTCACCAAATCATGGGCCATCTGCGAGAGGCAACGATGTTAACACATGCACAAGAAGTTCCGAACACATTCAAACCTATATTCAAGTTGGCCCTGCTGGGAAAATAACTCGCCGAAACCGATATCGAATCGGACAAACACCTCGCAATGGCACTACTACAAACGAGGCGAACCGATACACAAGCTAACACCACTCATGCTGGGATGCACTCCAAGGTGAAAGAGAGCACTCGCATGCACCGAACTGGCTCGTACGAGGAACATCACACACAACCACAATAATGGCTGCCACCTCCCACCTCTCCCCTCCACGACAAGACAAGAAGCCCAACCTTGCTGGCCACATCGCTGATGGATCCTGGCTGATGCTGTCCACCAGCCCTGCAACCTACACCTCCTCCTGCAACCCTTTGTCGGATGCAACCGACAAGCAATGCAACGAAACAAAGGCTGGCAGACACGAGGCAAACTGGAGCATCTTTTGTTTTTGCACTGGCTGCCTTCGCCGGACAACCATACTGTCATCAATCTCGGAAGACTCCACTGTCCTTGGCTGCCCCAGCAAGCCCAGGAACTCAAGAGTCCTTTTTCGTCTTCGGCGACTTCTCCTTGGTCGCCGACACCTTCGTCGTCGTCGTCGCCATCTTGCCGAACGCCTCGAGCAACTGCAACAACGACAAGGGCAAAACACTTCTCTTGCGCTCGAGGAAATCTCGGGCCTCCTTCTGGGTGTCATCGCTCGACTTCTTGTCCAAGATCGCGACTGCTGTGATCAAGACCAAAGCTTGCTTTGCGGACTTGAAGGCCGAGTCGCAGAACTGCAACTTCTCGGCATACTCGATGTCCTCCTTCAAGGGAGGCTTCAACTCCCAATCCTCATGGGTGCTCGCACAATGTGCCATGGCACCACACAGCATGACACATTCCTCCGACAACTTGTCCTTCCCTGTGAAGTTCAGCAGCTGCTTCTTCGCGAGCTTCGGGTGGTAGACCTTGTCGGTGACGACATGCGAAAAGGCTGGTGTCAATTTCGACAGCTTCTCCGCGACATTGAAGGTGTTGTCGACGACGATGCCAATGGTGTGTCGCTTCAGCCTGCCAAACACAAAGCAAGCTGACGACGACCAGAGGCTCGCTTGCTCGATGCTGAATCTCCACTTGGCTGGGGCGGAAGCGATGACCTGGAACCGATCATCCTTGATCATGTCCTGCACAGAGCCAAGGTCCTCGCCCAAACGCTCCATCGCAGCCTCGACCTCGGGCTTCAGCTTGTGGTTGTGCAGACAGGCCGATGTCAAGGCCATGGACTTCACGAAGCTGATGCCCAAGGCGATCTCGTGCAAGACCATGTACAACGTCAACATGTCGAAGACAGCAGAACGAAGCGGCCGATCACCTTCAACAACCTCACCCTCCAACAAGGAGGCAAGGGTCGGGTCATCCTCAACTTGCTTGTCATCTTCATCGTCCACCATGATTCCCTTCAAGATCTCAAGCAATGCAGCAGCTCGAGTCTGGCTGTGCTGGCCTTCCTTGTCGACAAGACTCTTCCTGAAGCTGGAGAGGTCCCCATCCAATGCCAAGCAATCGACCAACTTGCTGCAAAGATCCGCTGCCTTGCTGCTGTCGTCCTTCTCGAGCGAGGCCAGCTTGTCCAACCTCAAGACCGGCAACTTCAAGGTGTCCACGAGAGAAGCGAAGACACCCTGCTGCAAGCAAGCCAAGCTGTCTCGCGATATGCGCACGATCGGGCAAGAACCCAACCTCGAAAGGCTGGCGAGCGCATCTCCCACGACCACCTCCTCGGAATCGCGACCGACCCCCTTCAACACCACTCCCTTTGCCTCGAAGGCAGCAACCTGCAACTCCAAGACATGGCCCCACTTTGCAACCCGATCGCGCACTCGAAGGACAACATCGAGAAAGGTTGGTGCAAGGTTGCCTCCCATGCGATTCGCCTGCCACTCGTCGATGCAAGACTTCCAAGTCGCAGGATAGAAGACACCCCGAAGCTCCTGGATCGCATTCACACAAGACAGCAATGAGGTCGCAACGTTTTGTGCTGCTACCACCGACTCCCTGCACTTGTTCATGTCGCTGGTGACTTCCCCCTCGAAGACACCGAAGACCTTGCTCTTCAAAGCATTGTCGATGCATGCGAGGAGGTCCTGCCAATCGTCAGAGGTGGCGATGGTCTGAATCGGCTCGACGATGGCAGCAGCGAGCTCCGACTGCAATATGCGCTTCTGTTCGTCGAAAGCCTGTGTGATCTCGGGGCTGAGCGAAGCCATGGCATCCAAGCCCGAGCTCGACTCACACAGCTTGTCGAAAGGGCCCTGCAATCTGCGAGCCCACTCTAAGAGCTGAACTTCCGCTACACATGCCCCGACTTCTTTGAACTGCTTCGCCCATGCCTGGACAGCCGACTTCTGATCGTGCAAATTCGCCTGAGAGCTGAAGAGCCCCAAACCCTCAACCACCAAGGTCAAGGACTCATACATCGCATGGACTGCAGTCATGTCCATCGCTCGCGCAGCATTCTGGACCATGTGGCTCCCATCTTCGCCAGCAACCACATTCAACATGACCTTCGAGGTCAAGACACACAAGCCACCTTCGATCTTGTTGATGCCCAACTCGTCACCGACCTGCTTCTGCAAGAGAGTGCCAGCGATCTCCTGCAAGTGCGCACCACAAGGGCCCTTGAAGAACTCCGTAAATCGAATCATCCTGGGCGAGGAGACGAGCTCGAGGGAAGACCGAATGGAGGCAGCCTTGACATCCGAACCTGGCTTGGCCAAGCTCAAGAGGTAGGCGAGCTGCGAGAGCTCGTCGGCGAACTGACCGAACTCGCTGCTGGCAGATCGCACTGCCTGCCCAATCGCTGTCACATCCTCCGCCAATGCCTCGCGCTTCTCGTCGAAATCCTCCACTGAAAACCTCATGAAGTGCAACCCAGCAGCATGTGCGATCAAGTCCCTCACCCAAACCTCTGCATCCAAGGCCTGCCCATCTTCAGAACTTGTGCCTCCTCGGCTGGCACTCGTAAGAAGCACAATGGATGACTGCAACAATGTTTCCACTGGCTGAGCCAAGCACTGGGACTCGACCACCGAGCTGTGGAAGTCGAGCTTGTACCTGACGAGCTCCAAGGTGCTGTGTACCTGGACCTCCTGATCCCCCAAGAATGCGCAAAACTTCTCGCAAGACTCCGAGCAAGCCATGAACTGCTCGTGTTTCTTGTGCCTCTGGTAAACACGCCAGAGACGAACGAACGACTTGCCTGCACTCAAGCCCTGCTCGAACTCACTGCAGACAGTCTCGACCTTCTTGTTGCCGCCGATGCTGTCCCACTTGCTCGCCGAGAAGATGGCGACCTTGGGTGTAAACGAACCCTCCTTCGCAAGAGATGTCCACGATGATGTGCCGAATGATGCTTCCAACCACTGCTTCGTCAACATGACCTGGCCATTGAGCTTCTTGCCCAATGTCGTCGGTGCTTGGCTGGTAGCCGAAGCCGACTGCGCTGAACCACTGGACCAAGTACCACCTCCACTGACGAACTTCGACAAAAACTCCTTCTCCCCCTCGATGCCTGTCTGCAAGATAAGACTCGAAGGCCATCGACAACCCTCCTTCGGTGCAGGCAACTGGAATCTTGATGAACTGTCATGCATCTTCACATCGCGCAGGGCTGGTCGCACAACCCCAAGCCTCGGCATGCCCTCCTCGTCGACGAGTTGGGTCAAGTTCGACAAGTCCACTGGGCCCTTTCCGACCGAAAAGGTCTCGATCGACATGGGCGAGAAGGGCAAACCGAGGAAGGCGAACACCCATCGAAGTGTCTCACACCGGCGCTCCACCATGGCCTTCGTGACCTTGCTGTGGTTCTCGAGGACGAGCGAGAGATATGCGATGAGGCACTGCCAGAACTGTACCGCATGATCGCGATCAGACAGCCAAACAGGGAAGAGGGCCAAGGAGCTTGTGTGAGAGAACATCGTACGCCAACACGTATGGCAATCTTTGCACCATGCTCCCTTGTTGTCGCCGGCACCCCATTGCAAAGGCTCACCCTGCTCCCAAAAGCCTGGGTCGCCTATCTTCCGAGTGCAACCGAGACATGGCACCCTCTTTCCCGCACTTGCAACCTCATCTGCAACTACCACTGCACCACTGCTGCTGCCACTGCTGCTGGTCACCATCTGAAGATCCGAAGCCGAACCCCCGAATGAATCCGAGCTCGCTGGCGGAGCGAAGGCGAGCCCACATCGCCTCCTCTTCGTAGCCACTGCAACTGCACCCCCCTTCGTCGGCCTCTTGGAAGCAGGGCTGCCAATCGTCTGCTCAGCTTGCTCTAATGCCTCGAGAGCATCCATTGCTGCATGAATGGCCGGCTTCACCGAACTAGCCGACGACCGATGCTCGAGACCCTCCTGACATGGCCACAGAAACACACATGTTTGCAACAAGACTCCTGCTGCAACCCAACGAGAGAAGCAAGTGGGAGGGTGTGATTAAGACGAACAGCATCGGCAACTACCAAGAGCTGAGACCAACCTGACAAGTTTCATAAACTCACAGACCTGAACCTAACTTGTGACTGCTACACCTGTGCTAAGCAATGTGGCGACCGAAGACACTTGTGTGGGGTCCAACTGCAGTCGCGATCATCCTATGGGTCTCAAGCTGATCAAGAAAGGGGTCCCTGAATCATACAATGACCATGGACATCGATGCAAACCCCTCGGGGAGCCATGGCCCTTGGAACCACTACCATGACCTCAACCACCCAAGGAGCCAAGCGAACTGGAAAGCGAGTGACCTCACACATGCAGTCAACTGTCATGGGCAAGCAAGTCCTGAATACATTTGCTGACATAACTAGATCATGCCATGTGCTGAGGCGAATGCAACTGCAATACTTGCCTAGTTAAGAGCCTCCTCTGTGCATTTCGTCCGACGACTGCACCGAGCCTTCGCTACCGATGATGTCATGATACACTAGGCCTCTAAAGCGAAACCTACATGCCGACCTCATCAACACGAGGCAACACTCGTCACTGCACATGTCCCCTAAAGCATTGACAAACACAGAACAAACATACGATCTAACAACAACACTGATCTGCCCCCCCTTCCCTGATGCAAATGCACACGAGCCAACTACCACTGAGACTGTGCAAGACGAACAACTATCTCTGGCGAGTGTGCTCCCCCCCCCAGCAATCGCAAGGGCATGCCACCTGCATGCGAGCAACGAGCTCTGCTTGCTGGGCAACTGTGCCACACACGATGCAGACATGTGTAAGGTTGCTCGGCTTGCCAATGTCACTGCAGATGTCTCGCCCCATGCCTGTCCCATCAATCTTCGCCTACCTCCTGTGCCATGTGTCTGCTCGTGCCCCTCGCTCCTGTGTCACTGTCTCGCCCATGATCTCCAATCTGAATATGCCCAGCCCCCCTACCTGCCATCTGCCCTCCACCTGCCTTTGCTCATAACCCTGCTGGCACTGCATGTACACCCCTACCACTCCCCTCGACTTTGCCTTTGCCTGTGCCTCTTCCCACCCTCTGTCACATCTGAACTAATCTCAACATATGCCTCTACCTTTGAACTCAATGGCATGGCCACGACTTGGCGATGTGGATGTTGACACACCCATATGACCTTGGACAGAAATAAAACACGAAGGTGCTCGTCATGGCTTCACTGGGGCACTTGTGGGCAAAGTGTTCGGTCGGGCCTAGGTGGGCCCCCTGGCCTGGTGAGCCCCCCTACACCCCCCTGTGTACCGAGCCATTGTATCACACATGCGAAACACAATCTGTCATCGACGGATCGGGGCAATCTGCTCTCGGCACTACATACCACCACACCCACCCAATCGACAGATTAAAGGACAATCTGTCGACCACACCCCCCACCGACCGTCGACAGATTAAGAGATGATCTGTCGATATGACGACAAAACGAGGCACGAGTGCCTGGAACAGATGGATACCATCTGCTTTTGGCATGCAGATTTTCAGACGACCTACCCTGGGCGATGCCAGGCACTGGGGTCGTGCAAGACAATGCGACTAAGGCCTGCCTCGGGCACCACTCCACTGTGGCATGCACACAGCTGCTGACAAGTCTGGCAACAACGAAGGAAAGCACTGGAGAGACTGTAGAGCGACCACAAACACGAAACAATGGCAGCGATAATGGTCGTGGCTTTGGCGACGACGATGGCAATGGCGACACCTGCACATGGCAACAATGATGATAACCGCTGGTGCTGGTGATGGCATCCATTCAGCCATAATGCTGAACAATATCGCCATTTCGCTTATGGCCATGGCGATTGTGGCGACCACGATGACGACGAATCAAATTCGCGATGGTGGCCAAACGATGTGCACAACGATGGTGGCGACGACGATGTCGAAACCATGATGGCAATAGTGGCCACGACGATGGCGACCAAGGAGGACGACACACGAAGATGTGCACAAAGAGAACAAACCTGTGAGTGAGTGGCTACGAACAAACCGAACAACTAATGCTGCCACGCAGCAACAAGTCGCTGCCTCGTGTTCGTGTTCCCTGTTTCTCTCGTTGCCTGCTTCGCCCCTCCCCACATCTCTCCCCCCTGGGCTCCCCCTGTCCTCCTCTTGTCTAGATCTTCACATCGCTCCCCCTTCTGCCATCGCCCACCCCCTAACATCCCCACCTCCTCAATGCCATGCCTTCTGACTCTGTCAAGTCTAGTCGGGCTTCTCTAGGTTATTTGGCTGCATGTGTGCCCCTCGTCGCTGCTCCCTCGCATGTTCGCTGCCTACATGTTCGCTCGCTCGCTCGCTCTAAATATGAAGACTTCTTCGTGGTGCCACCCCTGCCAATGGCCAGACTCACAATCCATACCTGCTTCACCTCCAGCCCAAACCATTGTGCTACTTGCCACCTGGCCCTTGCGAAACTTGTGACTAACAACAACGTAAGACATCATGGCTCTGTCCAATGTGCCTCAAACACGATGGCTGATCACAACAAAGCCAACACCATGAATTGTGGCTTGCAAGGGGGTGGGTGGGTGGGGGGGAGGAGGTGGAACCGACATGGTCAAGTCGGAGGCGAAGCTAGGATAGGCAAGGCACGACGACGAACATGCTACCAAGGGGCCCTATGGAGATCACATGCTGTGCACGAGTACACACAACAAAAGCCATGCAAAAACTCAACAATGTGAAAACCTTACGCGACACGAACACTCTCGCATATCATGTAACACGATGGGCCAAACCATTGTCACTCATTCAAAACAAACCTGAAGCTATGCCCAAGGTTTCGGACATCTGATGCCAAAGCAACGAGGAAGTGACGATAGTGGCAAAGTCTGCCTTCGCCCCTCGTCATACCGAATGGCATTCGCATGATCTTGGGTGTCGTGAGACACACCTGGGTAGGAGAGCCTCATACATTACTGGCAACGAACAACACGAAACACAAACATACAACACAAGAGGAGCTACCGTCCCTACTGGACCCAACATAGCAACACGATGTGGTGGTCCCAACTGGAATAGCCAAACACTGGGGTGAAACATTGCGAAAATCGTACACTGGGTGGGAGCTGCTGGTGTTCCCAGCCATGCTACATCTTCTGCCCCAAACCACTCCCCCCACAAACAGACACCACTCATGACACCCAACACGAGCCTTACAAACATGAAGCAATCGCCCAGAACTCGTTCTTCCGATTTTATCACAGTGCACACCTGCACTCTCTCCAAGGTCACCGAGCGACACGACATCCCCTACGAAGACGAGGAAGCTGCATCCATTCTCGGAAAAGTGCCAGCTCTCCCCTTCGCCATGTGGGCGATCCCTTTCTCCTTGAGAAAGTCTCTGCTCCCCGCTGCTGTGAGATCTCCGGAAAACAACCAACACAGGAGGTCGTTGTCTGTGATCGACCACCGAGTTTTGGCGAAAGAGCAACCAGGGTGTCGATAGCACCTGATCGACACAGACCTGCTCGCCAATGGCTTCGATGCAGGCCATGTCGTAATCCGAGCTAGGGGAGAGAGCAAAGACTTGTATGGCTCGATATCACAAGTCACATAGCCCATCGGAGAGACTGTACAAGCCCGAACAGCCTCAAAGAGCGATACCAAGGCCGCCCCCTCCGAGTTCTCCTCCTCCTCCTCCCCATCCTCCTTGTCGCTGTCGTCGCCCTCTGTGCCACCACTTGCAGAGGCAACGACCTTCGCAAGGTCTTCTGCTGCCTTGATGTCCTCCGGGTCGATCGAGCCATGCACATCGGCCTCTGCTGCAGCAAGCTCCGCCTCCATCGCCTCGTCGCCATTCGCCAAGTTGTGCAACACATCGTCCGCATGGTCGACCTCTGGGTCGACTGGCACATGCACTGTGCCTGCCAAGTCGGTTCCGGAAAGAGGGCCCTTCCCTGCAGCACTGCCTCTGCTGCTGCTGCTGCTCAAAGGGTCTTCCACATCGAGCTCGGGGGGCAAGAACCTGTCGGCTGCGCTCGCTGTCGCCTTCTTCTTCAACTTGGCTGGTGCAACCACTGGCTGCAGAGGGTCAACTCCATCCACAACCATGTACAACAAGGAGTCGACCTCGACCTTGATGTGATGTTGAACCTTGCCGAAAGCCCACCAAGATCGTTTTGCAACCATCTCATAACAAGCCTCGTCGGAAGTGACGATGTCGATGACCTGTGCCCCCGAAGAACCAGGAATCCTGCACCTCCTCTGCCCGATCATGATGTCAAAGGGCACGTTCGCGAAGTTGATCGTGGACTCGTCGGTCATATGGCACCTGGCCAAACTCTGGACCTTAGGAGAAAAACGTGCATCGACCAACAAGAACAGCATCGTGATCGCATCTTCGTCGGTGTCGTTCTCGGCATGCTTACCGACAAAGCGAAGCAAAATGTCAGCCGACTCCACCTCCTGCTTGCTGAGTGTGTCGACGAACCGATACAACCTTGTGGTCAAGAGTGTCAAGGCAGCAGCCTCATCCTCGCCAAGCTTGTGTTGTCGACAAACGTTCCTACGATCGCCAAGACAACCGTCGATGCAAACATCCCTGCCAGCCAAGTCAGACATCCGATCACGAGGCTGCTCCTTCAACATCAAGCGCTCATCGTGCCAAGTCTTGGCCTCTGCCTCCTTGCCCACACCCTTATGCAAGTCGTGCTGTATCATCGTGGCCACTGGAACGATCAAGTTCTCGGGTATCGTGCCACCACCCCAGAGTCCTTGAAAAGGTCCACTGCGCATGTCGTCATCTTGCAGGGCGACGATGGCAGCCTTCCGACGAGAGTTGCCAGCTAAGTGCATCAATCGCCACATGTCGTACTCGTCGCTCTCGTCTGCCAAAATCCGCTGCCAATCGCTCTTCGCCTCGTCCTCGCATCGCTGCCTCTGCTCTGGGGTCATCGGCCGACCTGGAGAATGCAACGACTTGAAGGCCTGTCGTTTCGAATTGTGGTGCTCCATCTTGGGGTTGCTGCCAGTGGGCTTCTTCGTGTTGTCGCCAGCCTTGTGCAAGCCATCGCCGATGCACTTCGCGAAACAGCAAGAGCCTCCTCGATGCACATGCGCAGATCGCACCTTTCTCAGCAAAAACTTGTTCGCACTTACTGTCGGGGAGCGACCACTAGCTGGCCCATTGAGGTCGGACCTCATCTGTGCATGTGACCGCTCTGAATCGTCGATGCACAGAAAAGTTGACTCTGCCCAAGCATGTATGATACCAGGACCCCTCCCGAAGATGAGGTCAGCTTTGGTCGGGCAGAGTCGTCTCAGAGCCAAGCAACCAGAAGGCAAGCAACCATCAGGCTCGTCCTCGAAGCTCTTGCACACCTCCTCCTTCACCGAGTTGTCGACCTCCATGGCCAAAGCAGCCAGCGAATAGGGAGGCCTGGCGAAGCGCACCTCGAAACAATCGAAAACGCCAGCAGCACACTGCAGGAGCTGAGTCCTTGCCTTCAACCGGATGTCGGGGTTCGCTAGCTCGACCCCAAGGCTTGGAAGAACGAACCAATGGCTCGTCGCATCCCCACTCCAATTCCGCAGCAAGCCACACAAGTCCACGAGGGCCTTGGTGATGGGAGAAGCACCAGGCTGCATCAATGACAAGATGGTTGCACGACTCTGGCCTCCATGACCCATGAGCTTGTACATGATGTTGTCCACTGCGACTGTGCTCAAGCAAGAGACCATCAAGTCCATCGGCATCTCCTCGTGGCACATAGCTCGGCAAAAACGTAAAAGTCGTAGTTTGTTCTGGCTGGCGAAGTCGTCGTGGTCGATCGCGATGGCCCTCGCCAGCATGGCCTCCAAACCGTCGGACACCTCCCACGAAGTCCGAATGTGGTCCAAGGCCTTGGGAAGGATCCGAGGACCAAGGCTGCACACCAATGCCCTCTTGGCAGTTGTGGGAGTATGTGTCCACCTGGAAACACACATCTGTGGCCAAGCCCTCGTCACCATGAACTTCACGATGGGTGCGCTCACCTTGTCGACGCTCTCGCTCCTGGAAGTACAACATCGAGACCCCACTGCTTTGCCTCGCAACCGATGGTCGTCAGAATCAGCTGTGACGAAGCACCAATGTGTCAGCTGGAACTGGCCACCATTCGCCGCAAGCTGCTCGGCAGTGCCCAAGTCGATCGTAGACATGTAGTCGAGCAAGTCGTCGTGGAAGCCAGTCCTTTTCCTCTCACCCTTCGCAGTCGTGGTCCACATGAACTCATCTCCACCATGCTTGTAGAGAAACTCGACGAACCTGTCTGCATTGTGTTCGAACTCGACTGGCCGAGCCCTTCGCTCGATACGTAAATCGCGAGAAATCACGAAGCTCAAGGCATCCACAAGAGCACCGCTGTTCTTCCCCACCCGAAGCCAACGAGTGAAGCTGGACAGAGCATTCACAATCGCTTGCACCATCTTGACACGACTCCTTGCGATGGCGACCCTGTGCAAGCTGCACAAGTGCGAGAACACGAAGATGTTGGGCAACTGCAACTTCTCGATGGTAAAAAAGATCCACTCGCAAACGTTTGTATTCGCAGTCGCTCCATCTCGGCTCAAGGAAAGGATGACGACCTCTGCCGAAGCAGCCATAGCTCGCATCTTCACGATGCTCTCCAGAGATATTGGCAAGCTCCGGAGCAAGCCCTCCAAGAGGTAGTTGGCAGTCTGTCGCCACAAGAAGAGTGGGCGAACAAGCCAAGGAGCCGAGACCACCTCAGGATGAGCTGCCAAGCCGCCGGGGAACTCGAAGATATACATCTGGCCTGTCTGGACCATCGTTTGCACTCGCTCTCGAGATGACGAAGGCGATGACCTGTTCACTGTCTTGGCCTTGTCTGGGGAGCGCATCGACTGCAATGTCTCATCCCACTGGTAGCTCAACCCAACAATGCGCAAGTTGGGTTCGCAAGCGACTGGCTCGAACACCTTGTCGTCCGCATACACCTGCTCGCAATCCATGATGCAATCCACGAATCGCGACATCGCCCGAGCCTGCTTGCTTGTCATATGTTTCGCAGCACCCTGCTGCACTGGCAGCATCGCTTGGTGCATCACCATCTGCACCTTCATCTCATCACCGTTCTCCTTCAAGACAATCTGCATGGACCTTTCCACCCCCAAGCTGTTCCGCACAGCTGGGCAATCGCTAGCAACGAGTGCCAAACCTCGTCGCAAGTTCGTGTCGTTCTGCTTCAAGGCCTCGTTCTCCTTCGCCAAGAGCTTCCTCTTCTTCTCGGACCTGGCATGCTGGATGTGCTCCCATGACCTTCGTTGAAACTTTTGTCGTGCTGGTGCTGCTACGACCACCTGCATCGCACGAATGTCCTCCACCTCGTCGGCTAAACCACCACCATCGCCCGCACCTCTTGCAACTGCTGCTGCTGCTGCTGCTGCCACAAGCTGTGGCTGCAGCCTCTGATGGGCAGGCTCGCTGGAACTCGAAGCCCTGGAACCTCCAGCGAGCCCTCGCAACCAAGCGAGGTCCTCCAACTCGTCATCCATGCGACAAGCTTCTGCCAAGCCTGCTCTCGCATGGGGGCGGAACCAAAATGGCTACGGATGTCTTGCAGTGGTTGTACGACGAGTGCAAGCAACATACGCCGAGGGGAACACAACTTACACATGCCTGGCAACTCATAGTCGTGTACCTTCTCTCATGGGGCATCGGCCTGGCACTCAAGGGAACTGTTGCATGTAACAAACACAAACCATCTCGGTCACATGTTCCCGAACAACACAATCGGCATGATGCCAGGACAACAACACCAACAATCACTTAGGTTTAACACTAACTGGGGCATCCCCGACCTGAACATCGACATTACTTCGATGCCCCATGATCCTCACAATGGCTCCTACACAGAAGTTGAAGACACCAATTTTCAAGGTCAACAACGAAACACCTCCAACAAAACATATCACAACCCTTAGATCGACATGCAAATGCCCAACAAATTCGGGATGGCTTTCTGAAGACACACACACCGCCATCTCTCAAACACACACACACAATGCATGCCAACTACTGACCTGCAATTGGGTGTCAAGGGGGAACCGAACTACCACAACAATGGTCGTTGCTGGAAAGTGTGTCGTGCCTAAATAGTATCCACTAACAACGACCTTCAAGGACAACATGTGTTCCAACATGTGTGCAAGGAAGCAAAGCCGACAAATGTGCTACTGCAACCCAACATACTACAATTACGAGACATTGGACTCGGGTCGCAAGCATTGGCAAGGAACTGGTGGAGTGGTTGAGGAACTACAACTACGATGACACGAGGAAATCGTGAACATCACACATGCTCAACATACTCGTGCGACGACTAAAGCTGTGCTGTGGAATCATCGCTTTGACACCTTGTTGGGGCTCGGCTAGCCCCCTCCTTCTGCAAGCTAGCGAAGCTAAGTCAATGCAAGCCCACATGAGATTGTACGGACACGAATGATTGCAAAGGCCGAACATGTCTGGGGAATCATCGAATCGAAAACACAAATACCAACCACACCTACACCCTCATGTGTGTTCGTACTTGTGTTGGGGGGGAACCCTGATCTCACGACTACAGTGATGTTATGTATATGATGTATCCATTGTACGAAAAACGGATTGCGCCTTTTTGTTTTTTTAGGGCTGGTGTGGATGCAAACAGTTGTGAGCAGATCGGGTACATCTGTTTTTTTGGGGGGCTGTCCTGCACAAAGCATGGAATACAGCCCCCCCGGGACATCCAAGGCATGTGGATGGAGATGCCGGGGGCGGCTGGGTTGCTGCCTCCCTGCGTAATTCTCCGAACCTCTTCATCCCAGTCATGCTCGATATTGTCCTGGTCCTCTCCGGCGATGAAGTTCTCGAGTCGCCGTCTGATCCACTTGTAGGTGTGAACCTTCTTGGCCTTCTTTTTGTCATCCATTGCAACCCGATGGTAGTACTCGAAGTCACACTTGAGCTTGTCGATTTTCTTGAACTGTTTGAAGAAAAACTTGTGAGTGAAGCTGATCCTTACTCGGACGGTTCTTGGGGTCCATTCCCTCAAGCACCCAGTCGAATAGCTCCAG
>SXGQ01528329.1_pt1 | contig 15266 bp, 12 predicted proteins | sample 3178371 | NCBI WGS metagenome assembly SXGQ01 (sample SAMN11356859, study PRJNA531348) | freshwater metagenome | isolation source: freshwater sample F1-20 | place: China: Fuxian Lake, Yuxi | collected 2017-12-25
GCATCGTAGGCAGCTTGGTCGCCATGCGGGTGAAACCGGCCCAAAACGTCGCCCACCACACGCGCGCTCTTGACCGGCTTGGCCCCGGTGTTGCCATTGGCGCCGCCAAAACTCAGCCCCATGCGCGACATGGCGTAGAGGATGCGCCGCTGCACCGGCTTTTGGCCGTCGCAGACATCGGGCAGGGCCCGACCCTTGACCACGCTCAGGGCGTACTCTAGGTAGGCACGTTGCGCGTAGCTGCCCAGGCCGGGCGCCTCGGGGCTCTCGGGCGGTGGAGGGGCAGAGAAATCCAGGCCGGGTTGCTCGCTCATGACTAGGGCTCGGTGGGAATTTTGGTGGGCCGCGCGGGCAACAGTGTCTCGAACGGCCCAATCATGTTGGCACGTCCGAAAGCGCCACCCCGAACCTCACTGAGGAGCGGCAGCACCCGGCTGGGCGGCTCGACGGCTGCAGCAGCGCCAGACTGGGCCACTTGCAGCGGCTCTGCAGATTTAAGCAGCCGGTAGAGTTGAAGCACGGTTTTGACATAGTTCTGAGTTTCGGGGTAATTCGGCACTGCATTGCCGGCCCGCTGCACCGCACCCTCGCCGGCGTTGTAGGCTGCCAGCACCAGTTCCAACTGGCCGGGAAACAAGCCCATCAGGTGGCGCAGATAGCGGCTGCCAGTGCTCAGGTTGAGCGCTGGGTCAGCCAGCTTTTTCTGCACTGGGGTCCGGCCGTCATTGGGCAGGCCAAAACGCGCTGCGGTGGCGGGCATAACCTGCATCAGGCCAATCGCACCCTTGGGCGAAACCGCCAGCGCATCAAAGCCTGACTCGGCGGCGATCAGGGCTTGCAGCAGTTCGAGCTCGAGGCCGTGGCTGATAGCGGCCTGCTCAATCGGCTGACGCACCGAGCGGTAAAGCGGCGAGCGGTCCAGAAAACCCAGCAGCCAGGCTCTGCTGGCAGCCGGCCGGGCCAGGCCGGCAGGGTCGCGCAAGCCGCTTGGCGTGGCGCCGGGCTTGGGCGCGCGGCCGCTGGGCGCCTCAGCACCAATAAAAAACAGCGCATAACGTGGGTCAATTTGCTCCGCAGCAAAGCGGGTCACGCCGCGGTCGTCAACAAAGGCCCAGATCTCAGAGCGGGCTGTGGCTGACAAGAACAAAAGGCTCAAAGCCAGCAAGTACCAAAGCTTGCCAAGCCATTCAAGCCCGGGCTGGCGCTGCTTGTTGACCCGGGCGCCCATCAAATATCGATCTCGACCGAGTCGCCGTGCAACTCCATCAGCTCACGGCGGGCGGCTGCCTCGCCCTTGCCCATCAGCTTGCTAATCAGGCCCTCGGTCTGGGCAAAGTCCATGCCACCGAGCTGCACCGGCAGCAGGCGGCGGGTGTCGGGGTTGAGGGTTGTCTCCCACAGCTGCTCGGCATTCATCTCTCCCAGGCCCTTGAAGCGGCTGATGCTCCAGGCGCTGTCGCGCACGCCATCCTTGCGCAATTTATCGAGGATGGCGCCGAGCTCGGCCTCGTCGAGCGCGTAGGCCTTGGACGCCGGCTTTTTGCCACGTGCCGGGGCGTCGACCCGGAACAGCGGCGGCCGCGCCACATACACATGGCCGGTCTCAATCAGCTTGGGGAAATGCCGGAAAAATAGCGTGAGCAGCAACACCTGAATGTGCGAGCCGTCCACATCGGCATCCGACAGGATGCAAACCTTGCCATAACGCAGACCACTGAGGTCAGGCGTGTCGAGCGGGCCGTGTGGGTCAACCCCAATGGCCACCGCAATGTCATGGATCTCGTTGTTGGCAAACAGCCGGTCGCGCTCCACCTCCCAGGTGTTGAGCACCTTGCCCCTCAGCGGCAAAATGGCTTGGCTTTCTTTGTCACGCCCCATCTTGGCGCTGCCGCCGGCCGAGTCGCCCTCTACCAGAAACACCTCGTTGTGCGCCAGATCACGGCTCTCGCAGTCGGTCAGTTTGCCCGGCAACACCGCCACACCTGAGCCCTTGCGCTTCTCGACTTTCTGCCCCGCCTTTTGCCGGCTTTGCGCCGCCTTGATCGCCAACTCGGCCAGTTTTTTTCCGTATTCGACATGCTGGTTGAGCCATAGCTCCAGCGCCGGCCGGACAAAGCCTGAGACTAGGCGAACCGCATCGCGGGAATTTAGCCGCTCTTTGATCTGGCCCTGAAACTGCGGGTCGAGTACCTTGGCCGACAGCACATAGCTGGCGCGGGCGAACACGTCTTCGGGGAGCAGCTTGACGCCCTTGGGAGCCAGTGCGTGCAATTCAATGAAACTCTTGACCGCCTGGAACAGGCCGTCACGCAGGCCGCTTTCGTGGGTACCGCCGGCGCTGGTCGGAATCAAATTAACATAGCTTTCGCGCACCGGCTGACCGTCTTCAGTGAAGGCGACACACCAGGAGGCGCCCTCGCCGTCGGCAAAGCTGTCGTGTTGGGCGTCGGCAAAGCCCTCGGCTTCAAACAAGGGAATCACCGGCTCGCCATTGAGGGTCTGCAACAGGTAATCGCGCAGGCCACCCTTGTAGACCCAGCTCTGTGTCTCTTTGGCTTTCTCGTTGACCAGGGTGACCGTGACGCCTGGCATCAGCACCGCCTTGCTGCGCAGCAGGTGCACCAGCTCTGCCATAGGCAGGTTGGGGGTCTCAAAGTAGCGGGCGTCGGGCCAGACCCGCACCGAGGTGCCAGATTTGCGGTCACCTTCGGCCACCTTGCGGGTTTGCAGCGGCTCGATCACATCGCCGCCCGAGAACGCCAGCTGCCCGACCATGCCTTCACGGTAGGTGGTGACTTCGAGCCGCTTAGCCAGGGCGTTGGTCACGCTCACGCCAACGCCATGCAGTCCGCCGGAGAAACTATAGGCGCCGCCCTGCCCCTTGTCGAACTTGCCGCCGGCATGCAGCCGGGTAAAGACCAGTTCAATCACCGGCGCGTTTTCTTCAGCGTGCAGGCCGAACGGGATGCCGCGCCCGTCATCCTCAATGCCGACCGAGGCGTCGGCATACAGCACGACACGGATTTTTTTGCCGTGCCCGGCCAGCGCCTCATCGGCGGCATTGTCGAGCACCTCCTGGATGACATGCAGCGGGTTGTCGGTGCGGGTGTACATGCCCGGGCGCTGCTTAACAGGCTCCAGCCCCTTGAGCACACGAATCGATGATTCGGAATATTCGACGCTTGGTTTGACGGCCATAGCGGCAGATTGTAGTGCGGGCCGGGCGTAAAGCTGTATACATTCACAGCTTTTTGACGCTAAGGCGACAGCCAGCCGGCTCGGGCTGGTGCCAGATTGGCTACCATAGGTGAATGAACAGCTTTCCCAAAATGCTCTCCACCAACCAAGTTTTGTTGTGCGGCGCCTGCATTCTGACCCTGTCTATGGGCATCCGCCACGGCTTTGGGCTGTGGTTACAGCCGATCACCCAGAGCCAGGGCTGGACCCGCGAGACCTTTGCCTTTGCGATTGCCATACAGAATCTGGCGTGGGGGGTGTTCGGTATCTTCGCCGGGATGGTGTCAGACCGCTTTGGTGCCTTCAAAGTGATTGTGGCTGGCTCTGTTTTTTATGCCCTTGGGCTGTTCGGCATGGCCCACGCCAGCACGCCCCTGCAGTTCACCATCTCGGCGGGGCTGCTCATCGGCATGGCGCAGGCTGGCACCACCTATGCCGTGATTTATGGGGTGATCGGCCGCAATGTGCCGGCTGAGCGGCGCTCTTGGGCCATGGGCATCGCGGCGGCGGCGGGTTCATTTGGCCAGTTCCTGATGGTTCCGGTGGAGGGCCTTCTGATTGAGCGCCTGGGCTGGCAACAGGCCCTGACGGCACTGGGCTTGGCCGTGCTGGTGGTCGTGCCACTGGCGCGCTGGCTGCGTGAACCCGGTTTTGCCGGCGGGGCGCCTGCCCAGCGCGAGCAGAGCATCTGGCAGGCGGTGCAAGAAGCGTTCCGCTACCGCAGTTTCCAATTGTTGATGGCAGGCTACTTTGTGTGCGGCTTCCAGCTCGTGTTCATTGGTGTGCATATGCCGAGCTATCTCAAAGACCATGGCCTGTCGCCGCAAGTGGCCAGCTACGCGCTGGCGCTGATCGGACTGTTCAATATCTTCGGTACTTATGGCGCCGGCATGCTGGGTCAGCGCCTGCCCAAGAAAAACATCCTGGCGTTCATCTACTTGGCCCGTGCCGCTGCGATTGCGCTCTTTTTGCTGGTTCCGCTGTCGCCCGCCAGCGTTTATGTGTTTGCCTCGGTCATGGGCCTGCTTTGGCTCTCCACCGTGCCGGTGACCAATGCCGCCGTAGCGCAGATTTTTGGCGTAGCCCACCTGTCCATGCTGAGTAGCTTTGTGTTCTTCAGCCACCAGATCGGCTCTTTCTTGGGCGTCTGGCTAGGCGGCTACTTGTACGACAAAACTGGCAGCTATGACGTGGTCTGGTACATGGCCATTGCGCTGGGCATCTTTGCCGCCCTGGTCAACCTGCCGGTCAAGGAGACCGCCATCGAGCGGCAGGTCCAGCCCCTGCGGGCGGCCGGCGCATGAAGCGCTGGTCGGTCTGGGCCGGGCCGGTACTGGCGCTGGCCGTGCTGCTGCTGGTGTTTTCGCTCTACACCCGACCTGATTTTTTGCTAACCGTGGCCAACCAGCTCTGGTCGTGTTTTTAATGATTTTGGCCGCCAGGCCACGCGGAGATTGATCATGGCGCTATGGAAAAAATAGCGCATGGTGGACTTGCTGCGTCGGACTGGGTGCAGCGCTGGGGCCGACTGGTGCCCGCTGGCGGGACCGTTCTGGATGTGGCCTGTGGGCAGGGTCGGCATGTGCGCTGGTTCGCAGCGCTGGGCCACCGGGTGACCGGGGTGGACCGCGCCGATGACGCCCTCGCAGGACTCAGCGGCCTGGCAGAGACGGTGCTGGCCGATATCGAAAACGGCCCCTGGCCCCTGGTGCAGGCCGGGCAGCCACGCCAGTTTGACGCCGTGGTGGTGACCAATTACCTGTGGCGCCCGCTACTGCCCACCCTGGCCGACAGTGTGACACCGGGCGGGCTGTTGATCTACGAGACCTTTGCCGCAGGCAACGCCACCGTAGGTCGGCCAGCCAACCCGGACTTCCTGCTGCAACCCGGCGAACTGCTGGCCCGTTTTGCAGATTGGCGGGTGATCGGATTCGAGGATGGCTTTCTGCCACAGCCGGAACGTTTTGTGCAGCGACTGTGCGCTGTGCGGCCTGGAGGCCCGGCGGCCGTGCTGCCGCAGCGTTACCCGCTCTCGTTAGAATTCGGGCTCCCTTCTTCTAACAGGCAGCCATGAGCTCTTCATTCAGTCCTATCCGTGGCAGCGTCGTGGCGCTCGCCACCCCCATGCACGACGATGGCAGTGTGGACTACCCTGCCCTGCGCCGGCTGATTGACTGGCACATCGCCGAGGGCACCGACTGTATTGGCGTGGTCGGCACCACCGGGGAGTCACCCACGGTCAATGTGGATGAGCATTGCGAAATCATTCGGGTCGCAGTCGATCAAGCTGCCGCCAGGGTGCCTATCATGGCCGGCTGCGGCGCCAACTCCACTGCCGAGGCAATCGAGCTCACCCGCTTCGCCAAAAAAGTTGGGGCCAATTGCCAGCTGCAGGTGGTGCCTTATTACAACAAGCCCACCCAAGAGGGACAGTACCTGCATTTCAAGGCCATTGCCGAAGCAGTTGACCTGCCCATGGTGCTGTACAACGTGCCGGGTCGCTCGGTGGCGGATATGGCTCATGACACCGTTCTGCGTCTGGCCCGGGTGCCGGGCATTGTCGGCATCAAGGAGGCCACCGGCAACATCGAGCGTGCCCAATGGCTGATCCACGAGGCGCCGGCCGAGTTTTCGATTTACTCGGGCGACGATCCCACCGCGGTGGCCTTGATGCTGTGCGGCGGCCACGGCAATGTCAGCGTCACGGCCAACATAGCACCCAGACTCATGCATGAACTTTGCGTTGCCGCCATTGCCGGCGACCGCCAGAGGGCCATGGCCCTGCAATTCAAGTTGCTGCCCCTGCATCGCCACCTGTTTGTCGAGGCCAACCCGATTCCCGTAAAGTGGGCCATGGCCCGTATGCAATTGTGCGGCCCTGCCCTGCGCTTGCCGATGACGCCGCTGAGCAAAGTTCATGAAGCAACGCTCGAGGCAGCGCTGCGCGGCTGCGGACTGATTTGAATTCGGGGTCGCCGTCCTGAGTCCTGTTAAGAAAGCACACTTGTGAAACCACGCTTCATGCTCTATCTCCTTGGCTGCGCTCTGGCGCTGTCCGGCTGCGCGGCCCTGGAGGGGGACAAAATAGATTATAAAAGTGCGGGCAAAGCGCCCACACTTGATGTCCCCCCCGACTTGACACAACTCGCCAAAGATTCCCGCTTTGCAGTTGCGGGCAATGCTGTCACGGCCTCCTCATTCAAGCCCGCTGCGGGCGTCCCGGCTGGCTTGACGGGGTTCGCGACCTTGGGTGATGTGCGCATCGAGCGCATTGGCAACCAGCGCTGGCTGGTAGTGAATCGACCGCCCGAGGCGCTTTGGCAGCCGGTTAACGACTTTTGGAAAGAGAGCGGTTTTTTAATGAGCAGCAGCCAGGCCAGCCTGGGCATCATGGAGACCGACTGGGCCGAGAACCGGGCCAAAATACCGCAGGACTTTATCCGCTCCACGCTGGGGAAAGTGTTGGACGGTCTGTATTCCTCGGGCGAGCGAGACCGGTTCCGCACCCGCCTGGAGAGCAGTGGCAGCGGCAGCACCGAAATCTTCATTAGCCACCGCAGCATGCTCGAGGTGTACGGCGATGCAGGCAAGACATCGACTGTTTGGCAGGCCCGACCGGCTGACCCGGAACTCGAAGCAGAAATGCTGCGCCGGCTGATGGTCAGGTTGGGCGCGTCTCAAGAACAGTCCAAGTCCGTACAGGCGGCTACGCCTGCTGCCAAGACCTCGCGCGTGGCAACCGTCAGCGGGCAAACCGTGGTGCAAATCGACGAGGGCTTTGAGCGAGCCTGGCGGCGGGTCGGCCTGTCGCTGGACCGCACCAACTTCACAGTGGAGGACCGGGACAGGTCCAAGGGCTTGTATTTTGTCCGCTATGTTGAACCAGTCGCCGACAAATCAGAGCCAGGTTTTTTCAGCAAGTTTTTCAGCGCTGCAAAAGCCGATGCCCAGCCCCTGAAGTTTCGAATTTCGCTGAGCAGCACCGCTAACCTGACAACCGTGGCGGTGCAAAACGCAAGCGGCGCAGCAGACCAGACTGCCAACGCCCAGCGAATTTTAAAAGTCATCTCGGAAGACCTGCAGTAAACCTGGGCTGGGTCTTGGGTATAAAAAAAGCCACCGGAGGGTGGCTTTTTTTTGTCGCTCAGGCTTACTTGCTGGCGGCGGCAGCGGGAGAAGAAGCTGCTGCTGCTGCGGCAGCGGTGGCAGCAGCCGTGGCGGCGGCGTCGGCCGGTGCGCTGGCAGCCTCAGCTGCGGGTGCAGCGGCCGGTGCCGGTGCCGGCGCTGGTGCAGGAGCTGGCGCTTCTTTTTTGCCACAAGCGGCGAGGGCTGCGGCTGCGATGAGAGCTGCCAAAACGAGTGATTTATTCATTTGATATTACCTTTTCAGTGGATGAAAAATTTGTGGGTATTGCCAGCGCTAACCAGTGTACTGGCCAAGCAAAATTGGCTTGCGCTAGTTTGCTTAGACTCAAATTATAGGATAAAAGTTTGACTGGTCGGCCCTGCCGCCGGCCTACTGGCCAGGCGCATGCAGCCAGCCTGAGGCCTGCCAATCGCGCAGCAGGGCTTGAGCATCAGGGCTTAAGACGGTGCAGTCACTGGCACTCAAGCACCGATCGTTCGCGAGTCGCTGCATCAGCCTGGCGTCCCGCCCGCTGGCGCGATAGGCCTCCCCGTTGATGAATACATGCTTACGGTCGAACATCATTTTGGTACAGCGATCCAGCCGCACCAGGCCGCCAAGCTTGGAGCTGCGCCTTGCAGGGCTGAACCAGACCGAAGCCGGGGGCTCGGTCAGATGCTCGCCCAGGGCCCGGTCTAGCGCCATGGGATCAGCCAGGGCCCGGCGCACTGCGTCTTTGGCAAAGGCCTGCAGTTGTGCCGGTATTTCTCCCGGATTGCCGGCCGCCGCTTGGCCTGGATCGCAGTAGATGGCATCGCCGCGCAAGTCTGCCGCATCGTCGGCCAGGCGTTGCAGCAACTCGCGCGCCAACTCCCCGGCCCGGGGCGCTCTGAAACCGATAGAACCGGTGAGACATTCGCTCAGTGCTACGCCATCGTGGGCGTAGCGCGGTGGCAGGTAGAGCATGTCGCCTGCATCGAGCACAAACTCCTGCTCGGGCACAAACGCTGACAGTATTTTCAAGTGCAGCCCCTCTTGCAGGCTGAGGTCTTTTTGCCTGCCAATGCGCCAGCGCCGTTGTCCTTGAAGCTGCAGCAAAAATACGTCGTAGCTGTCAAAGTGGGGCCCAACGCCGCCGCCCTCGGAGGCGTAGCTGACCATCAGGTCATCAAGCCGACAGTCTGGTGCAAAGCGAAAAGCCTGCAGCAACTCATGAGCCGCCTGCTGGTGCCGGTCTACGCCTTGAACCAAGAGGGTCCAACCGGGTCGCTTCAGCGGTGGCAAGGCCCGACGGGAAAACGGCCCCTGCCTGAGCCGCCAACCCCCGGGCTGCTGGCTTACCAGGCGAGACTGCACATCGTCCTGGCCTGCCAAGGCGAACAATTCGGCAGGGCTGAGAAGGGGGCGCCCCGCAGCTAGCGCCTGCCGCACCAGCAAGGGTTTTTTTTGCCAATGGCGCTGCATGAACTGCGCCGGACTCAAACCGCCCAACAGCGGCAGGGACTCAAAAACATTCATGGGCTGACATCCATTCAAGGTCGTGGCGGGATCGCCTGAGGACTGCGGCTTGGGATCAAGGACCCACCAAACTGCGACAATTCTCCTATGGAAATCAATCAACTCTGCGTGGTCTCGCTGACCTGGACCCTCAAAGACACCTTGGGCGAGACCCTGGACCTGCTAGATGAGCCGGTCGAATTTTTGGTCGGCGGCTCCGACCTGCTGCCCGTGATAGACGCCGCCCTGCAGGGCCACAGCGCTGGTGCCAAACTCGACCTGCACATCGAACCCGAACAGGGCTTCGGTGATTTCAACGAACAATTGATATTGCTGGAACCGCGTGAACTTTTCCCAGCCGACCTGCAGGAGGGCATGAGCTTTGAGGGGTCATCCCTGCCCAAGGGCTGCCGCGGCATCGTGGCGCCGCAGACCCTGTGCACGGTCACCGATATTTACCCGGAGCATGTGGTGCTCGACGGCAATCACCCGCTGGCCGGCATAGCACTCCGGCTCTCGCTCAAAGTGAAGTCGGTGCGAGCGGCGACCGAGGATGAAATCAGCGCAGGCTCAGCCGGCGCCGGGTTTTTCCGGGCCAGCCCGCTGGGTACTCAAGCGCCCGAGGCGGGCCTGCTGCACTGAGCTGCAAAGCCGAGCAAGAGCAGGAGCCGAACCCAGGCCTGTTGCAAGCGGTCTAAATCTCTGGGCCGGAGCGCTAGTTTTTGCCAGTAGAGCCGTAGCCAGCCTCGCCCCTCTGGCTGGGCGGGAACTCAGCAACCACCTCGAAGCGGGCCTGCACCACCGGCAGGATCAGCAGCTGGGCGATGCGCTCCATGGGCTCAATCGTGAAAGCATGGCTGCTTCGGTTCCAGGCGCTGACCATCAATTGGCCTTGGTAATCGCTGTCAATCAGGCCCACCAGGTTGCCCAGCACAATGCCATGTTTGTGGCCCAGACCAGAGCGCGGCAAGATCATGGCAGCGAAGTTCGGGTCTTTGAGGTAAATCGCAATGCCGGTTGGCACCAGTTGCCAGGCATTGGGCAGCAGGTTCAAGGGCGCGTCCAGGCAGGCGCGCAAATCGAGTCCTGCACTGCCCGGGGTGGCATAGGCCGGCAGCTGCTCGGCCATGCGCGGGTCGATGATCTTCACCTCAACATTCATCATGTCCGGCCTCCAGCCCCGATCCGATGGGCAATCTCAGTGATCAACTGACGGGCAAGCACCAGCTTGGCGTTGCGCGGCAGCTCGCGGCTGCCGGCTGCATCCACCAGCAGCAGGGCATTGTCATCGCGGCCAAAGGTGTCAGGGCCGATGTTGCCGACCAGCAGCGGTACGCCTTTGCGCACCCGTTTGACCTGTGCCTGGGCCAGCAGGTCATGGCTCTCGGCGGCGAAACCGACGCAATACAGAGCGCCGCTGCGACCACGCTCAGATTGGGCGACAGTAGCAAGAATGTCTGGGTTTTCGACAAACCCGATGGCCGGTGGCACGCCGGTCGGGGTTTTCTTGATTTTTTGCGCCATCGCCGCAGCCGGACGCCAGTCTGCCACCGCAGCACAGGCAATGAAGACCGTGGCACTGGCGATCTGTTGGTTGACTGCGGCGAGCATCTCATCCGCCGAGCGAACATTCCAACGCTGCACGCCACGCGGGGTGTCCAGGCTCACCGGCCCGGCGACCAAGCTCACCTGTGCGCCGGCTTCACGCGCCGCCCGGGCCAAGGCGAAACCCATTTTTCCACTCGACAGGTTAGTGATGCCGCGAACTGGGTCGATCGCCTCATAGGTCGGCCCAGCAGTAATCAAAACATGTTGGCCGACCAAGGTCTTGGGCTGAAAAAAAGCAAGCAGCTCATAGAGCAGCTCCAGCGCTTCGAGCATACGCCCGTCACCGGTTTCGCCGCAGGCCTGCTCGCCCTGTCCGACCGGCAGGACCGTGGCGCCATCCGCGCGCAATTGGGCCACATTGCGTTGCGTGGCCGGGTGAGCCCACATCTCGCGGTTCATGGCCGGCGCGAGCAGCAGGGGAAGACGCGCCAAGGGCCGCGCCAAACACAGCAAACTCAGCAGGTCGTCTGCCCGGCCCTGCACCAGCTTGGCCATGAAATCCGCGCTTGCCGGCGCAATCAGGCAGGCATCGGCCGCGCGGCTCAGCGTGATGTGCAGCATGTTGTTGTCGGCACGCGAGTCCCACTGGGAGTCGTACACGGGACGCTGGCTTAGTGCTTGCATGGTGACCGGGGTGATGAACTGGGCCGCAGCCTGAGTCATCACCACCTGCACGGTGGCGCCCTGCTTGATCAAGGCCCGGCACAGCTCTGCGGCCTTGTAGCAGGCAATGCCGCCAGTCAGGCCCAGCAGAATATGTTTCCCGGCAAGCTCGTTCATGGCACGCAATGTAGCAGAGCGGCTGCTGAGATCGCAGCCACAGCGCCGCTCGCCACAGGTACAACCTTATAATCTTCTTTTCCAACTGCCAGAGCTCGATGCTCCCCCTGACATGACCAAATTTGTCTTCGTCACCGGCGGTGTGGTGTCCTCCCTTGGCAAGGGAATCGCCTCAGCCTCCCTCGCAGCGATTTTGGAATCGCGGGGCCTCAAAGTCACCCTGATCAAACTCGATCCCTACCTCAATGTTGATCCCGGCACCATGTCGCCGTTCCAGCATGGCGAGGTGTTCGTGACCGACGATGGAGCAGAAACTGACCTTGACTTAGGGCATTACGAGCGTTTTGTAGAGACCCGCATGCGCCGTACCAACAACTTCACGACCGGCCAGATTTACAAAAGTGTGCTGGAAAAAGAACGCCGGGGTGACTACCTGGGTAAAACCGTGCAGGTGATCCCGCATGTCACCAATGAAATCCTGGAGTTCATCAAGCGGGGGGCGAGTTTTGGCGCCCTTGATGCCGCCGATGTGGCGATTGTCGAAATTGGCGGCACCGTGGGCGACATCGAATCACTTCCGTTCCTGGAGGCCGTGCGTCAGATGAGCCTGCAGCTGGGGCCCAACAACAGCGCTTTCGTGCACCTGAGCTATGTACCCTGGATCGCCGCTGCTGGCGAGCTCAAGACCAAACCAACACAACACACGGCCAAACAGCTGCGCGAGATTGGCATTCAGGCTGACGCTCTGGTTTGCCGTGCTGACCGGCCCATCCCTGAAGAAGAGCGGCAAAAAATCTCGCTTTTCTCCAACGTGCCGGTGTGGGGCGTGATCTCGATGTGGGACGTCGACACCATCTACAAAGTACCGCGCATGCTGCATGAGCAGGGCTTGGACGGCCTGATCTGCGACAAGCTGCGCTTGAACACGCCACCAGCCAAACTCAAGCGCTGGGATGACCTGGTTTACGAGACCGAACACCCGCAGTTGGAGGTCAACATTGCCATGGTTGGCAAGTATGTTGATCTGAGTGACAGCTACAAATCACTTAATGAGGCGCTGCGTCATGCTGGTATGAAAAACCACGCCCGGGTAAAGATTGATTACATAGACTCCGAAACCATCACCCCCGAGAGCGTCACGCAACTCGCCCGTGTGGACGCCATTCTGGTGCCTGGCGGCTTTGGCAAGCGCGGTATCGAGGGCAAAATCTGCGCGGCTCACTTTGCTAGGGAAAACAAGGTGCCCTACCTCGGCATCTGTTTGGGCATGCAAGTGGCCACCATCGAATTTGCCCGCCATGTCGCCGGTCTTGCAGAAGCCAACAGCACCGAGTTTGATCCCGAGACACTGCACCCGGTGATTGCCTTGATCACCGAATGGAAAGACCCGGACGGCAGCATCAAAACCCGGGACCAAAACTCTGATCTGGGCGGCACCATGCGCCTGGGTGCTCAGAGCTCGGATGTGGCACATGGCACGCTGGCGCACCAGATTTACGGCAACGTGGTGACCGAACGCCACCGGCACCGCTACGAGGCCAATGTGAACTACCTTGACATCCTGCGCCAACATGGCCTGCTGATCTCCGCCATGACACAGCGGGAACAACTGACCGAAATCGTTGAGCTGCCCAAGAACGTGCATCCCTGGTTTATGGGCGTTCAGTTTCACCCTGAGTTCAAGTCCACCCCCTGGAATGGGCACCCACTGTTCAACGCCTTCATCAAAGCCTCACTCGAGCACCGCAACGGTGGCAAGAACCTCAAGGCCGTCGCTTGATGAAACTTTGCGGTTTTGAGGTGGGCGGCCGGCAGCCATTTTTTTTAATTGCCGGGCCCTGTGTCATTGAGTCCGAACAATTGCAAATGGACACCGCGGGTACGCTCAAGGAGATCACCGCAGCCCTGGGCATCCCCTTTATTTTCAAGAGCAGCTTTGACAAAGCCAACCGATCCAGCGGAACCACTTTTCGTGGCCCTGGCATGGTCGAAGGCCTGTCTATTTTGGCCAAGGTCAAGCGCGAACTGCAGCTTGCCGTGCTCACAGATGTGCACGCAGAAGATCAAATCGCCGCTGTAGCGGCGGTGGTTGATGTGCTGCAGACTCCGGCGTTTTTGTGCCGTCAGACCGACTTCATTCGGGCAGTGGCCCAGTCCGGCAAGCCGGTCAACATTAAAAAAGGGCAGTTCCTGGCACCGCATGACATGCTCCATGTGCTGAGCAAAGCGCGCGCCGCAGCGCGGGACGCCGGCCTAGACGAAAACCGCTTCCTGGCCTGTGAACGGGGTGCGAGTTTTGGCTACAACAACCTGGTCAGCGACATGCGCTCGTTGGCGATTCTGCGTGAAACCGGAGCTCCGGTGGTGTTCGACGCCACCCACTCGGTGCAACTGCCGGGCGGACTCGGCAGATGCAGCGGGGGCCAGGGGAAGATGGTGCCAGTTTTGGCGCGCGCAGCCGCAGCGGTGGGCGTGGCTGGGCTGTTTATGGAAACCCACCCCGATCCGCAGCACGCCCTGAGCGACGGCCCCAATGCAGTGCCGCTCAAACACATGCGCGCCCTGCTAGAAACCCTGGTGGCGCTAGACCAGGTTGCCAAGCGAAACCCCTACCTTGAAGACAGCTTCGAGCGGGCGTTGCAAGCCCCATGACGCGTCCAAGAAAAAAGGGGTCGGCTTTGTTTATTGTTTTTTGTTAGGAAAGAAATCGATGAGTGCAATAGTTGATATCGTCGGACGCGAAATCCTGGATTCCCGTGGTAACCCGACAGTCGAATGTGACGTGCTGCTGGAATCAGGCACCATGGGCCGGGCTGCCGTACCCTCTGGCGCTTCAACTGGCAGCCGCGAAGCCATCGAGCTGCGCGACGGGGATCCGGCACGCTACCTCGGACGGGGCGTGCTCAAGGCGGTGGAGTACATCAACACCGAAATTTCTGAGGCGGTGCTCGGCCTGGATGCCTCGGAGCAGGCCTTTCTGGACAAAACCCTGATCGATCTCGATGGCACCGAAAACAAAGGCCGCCTGGGGGCCAATGCCATGCTCGCCGTATCGATGGCCGTGGCGCGCGCCGCCGCAGAAGAATCCGGTCTGCCCCTGTACCGCTATTTCGGCGGCATGGGCGCCATGCAAATGCCAGTGCCGATGATGAATGTGGTTAACGGCGGCGCGCATGCCAACAACAACCTCGACCTGCAGGAGTTCATGATCATCCCGGTGGGTGCGCCCAATTTTCGGGAAGCGCTGCGCTATGGCGCAGAGGTTTTTCATGCGCTCAAAAAAATTCTGCATGACAAGGGCATGAGCGTGGCAGTCGGCGACGAGGGGGGGTTCGCGCCCAATGTGGCAAGCCACGAGGCCGCCATACAGCTGATTTTGGAGGCGATAGACAAGGCCGGTTATGTCGCAGGCGAGCAGATCGCGCTCGGACTCGATTGCGCGGCCAGCGAGTTTTATCGCGATGGCAGGTATGTGCTGGTGGCCGAGGGACTGAGCTTGAGCGCTGAGGAGTGGACTGACGTATTGGCCACCTGGGTTGACAAATACCCCATCATCAGCATCGAAGATGCAATGAGCGAGGGCGATTGGGACGGCTGGAAAGTCTTCACCGATCGGCTCGGTAAAAAAGTGCAAATTGTTGGCGATGACCTGTTTGTCACCAACACCCGAATTTTCAAAGAGGGCATAGACAAAGGTATTGCCAACTCGATCCTGATCAAGATCAACCAGATCGGCACCTTGACCGAAACCTTCGCGGCCATCGAAATGGCGAAGCGGGCCGGCTATACCGCGGTCATCAGCCACCGTTCCGGCGAAACAGAAGACGCAACCATTGCCGATATTGCGGTGGGCACCAATGCCGGCCAAATCAAGACCGGCTCGTTGAGTCGCTCCGCGCGACCCAGCCGGCCCTCGTCGAGCAGGTCGTGCCCGCCATACTCACGATCGCGAAGATCCAGCGGACGCTCCAGTGCCTGCTCCAGGAGGGCCTGCCCGCACGGCCGCTCGCCGAGATCC
>SXGQ01312985.1_pt1 | contig 15265 bp, 14 predicted proteins | sample 3178371 | NCBI WGS metagenome assembly SXGQ01 (sample SAMN11356859, study PRJNA531348) | freshwater metagenome | isolation source: freshwater sample F1-20 | place: China: Fuxian Lake, Yuxi | collected 2017-12-25
AAGCGCGGGCTTGGCGTCCACGCCGCGCAGTACGCCGCGGCGGGCGGCGACCCGGCGCGCCGGGTGTCGCGCGTGGCGGTGTGCCCGGGCAGCGGCGCGAGCCTGCTGGATGCCGCGGCAGCGGCGGGGGCGGAGGTGTTCGTAACGGGCGAGATGAAGCACCACGAGGTGCGCGGGGCGTTGGAGCGCGGCATCAGCATCGTGCTGGCGGGCCACACCGAGACGGAGCGGGGCTACCTGCCGGTCTTGGCGCGGAAGCTTGAGACGGCCGCACCGGGTGTGAAGGTGATGGTGAGCCGCGTGGATCGGGCGCCGCTGGCGTGGGCGTGAGGGGACGCGGGCCAGCTCGGGTACATGGGCACTGTGGGTCGCGTTGTGGCGACACGGTGTCGAGCACTGGTGCCCGCGAAGCGCGGGTCACCAGTGGCACCCACCAGCCTGACTACTCGTCATCATCGAGTCGCCAGTTCCGTGCCTCGAGTGCTGCGGCGAACTCGGATCTGCTTGCATCCGTAGCGAAGGCGACGAGAACATCTTCACTATGACCGATGTGGACGACTGCCACGCCAGTCGCTGGCACAACATACAAGTCCGACGGCCAAGACCATCCGAAGACAACGCTGCTGGCTAACGCGGACACGAGGACTGGCCTATCGATCTTGTCAAACTCGATCGCGCCTTCTCCGGAATTGAGGGTCGCGAGGTCGTGGCACCAGACGCCTGCGACTGGGTGAGATCCCGTAAGTTCATTGATCCAGTTCGGTGACTTAGGCCAGAGGTATGCGGCCTCGTTGGCGCAGAGCACATCAAGCATGTCGGAGAGAAACCGGACGAGGAAGCCCGCGTCGTTGTCGGAGCTCCATGAGATGCTTGCGACGCTCTCGCTTTGAAAGGCGAGATTGCGAGGCCAGTTGGCGGCGTACTGGGCATTGATGCCGATACCGACGCGGCTCATCAAATTCAGAAACTCGTCAGCAGACAGCGGCTTCATGGGGACGTTCCAGATAGAGTGTGTATATCACCCCAGCACGTGCCCGCGTTCGGCGTAGAGCTTTTCCATGCGCTGCTGGATGGGCTCGGCCTGGGCGAGTGTGGTGGCGATGGCGATGAGGAGATCGATCAGGCCGTGGTAGTCGCGGAGGGCGATGTATTCCGGCGCGCAGCGGGCGGAGGCGAGGGCCTGGGGGTCGTTGGCCTGCACGCGGTCGAGGTCGGCCATGTTGTGGTAGTTGCCCAGGGGCAGGCAGAGGCAGGTGGCCTCGTAGCCGTAGGCGCAGAAGCACGAGGCCTCGCACGCGCCGCCGGGCATGAGCTTGCGCTGCCAGCGGAAGGGGTTGCCCGACTTCTCGCGCTGCTTGGACAGATCCTCGGCGGCCTTGGCGCAGGCGGCGGTCAGCATGGGGCTGAAGGTGCTGATGCGGTCGCCGACGCGGACGATCGGCCCCGCGCCGATGGGCGAATCATGAGGGATCGAACGGGAGTTCTCGAGCGCAATGACGCGGCAGCCCTCGGGCATTGTCTTGTGCTTGCAGGCGGCGATCGCGCCGACGAAGCCGACTTCCTCGGCCCGAGTGAACAGCAGCCGGACGTGGGCGGCCTCGGGGTTGCCGCGCAGGGCATCGAAGGCCGAGAGCGCGGCGGCCAGGGCGGCCAGATCGTCGCAGGCGTGGGTGTGGACCAGCTCGAGGCCGCTGGAGTCGGTGGTGATGGCGGGGTCGGGAACATCCCAGCGCCCAACGTCGCCGATGGCCAGTCGCTCGGCGTCGGCATCATCCGCGAGCTCGGCGATGCACTCGCGCCAGGGTTCCCTGGCCTCGGTGCTGGTGATGGTGGCCTTGAGGGGCTCGCCGTCCGCCGTGATGAGGACGATGGGGGCGTTGTTGAAGTACGGCGTCATCACGCCGCCGCGGAACGAGAGGTGAAGCGTGGCGGGGCCGATGAAGCGCTCGATGACGAAGGCGGGGTGGTCGAGGTGGGCGGTGATGTAGAGCGGGGGGAATCGGGAGTCGGGTGTCGGGAATCGGGAGATCACCAGGTTGCCGGCGGGGTCGGTCGTAAGTTGGAGGTCGGGGCGCTGGGCGACCCAGCGGGTGATCCAGTCGATCACGCGCTGCTCCTTGCCCGCGGCAGTCGGGATCGCGGTGACTTCCAGAAGCCAGGCCTGATGCTGGGAGCGGTCGGGGGTCATGGGCAGAGGATAGCCGGGAGTCGGGAATCGGCAGTCGGGAGTCGGGAGTCGGGAGTCGGAAGTGCCGCGGAGGGCGGCCCGGTGGCTTCCCGACTGCCCACTCCCCACTCCCTCTACCATGGCGGCATGTTCAGTTCGATCCCGGAGATTCTGGAGGACGTCCGCGCTGGGAAGTTCATCGTGCTCGTAGACGATGAGGACCGCGAGAACGAGGGGGACCTCGTGCTCGCGGCCCAGCACGCAACGCCCGATCGCATCAACGCCATCACGCGTCTGGCGGCGGGGTACCTGTGCCTGTCGCTGACGGAGGCGGACTGCGACCGGCTGCAGCTTCATCCGCAGGTGATGTCCAACACGTCGGTGCGAGGGACGCCCTTCACGGTGTCGATCGACGGGCACCCTCGTCACGGGGTGGGGACGGGGATCTCGGCGCAGGATCGCGCCAGCACGGTGCAACTGGCGATCAACCCCTCATCGACGCCGGACGACTTTGTTCGCCCCGGGCACATCAACCCGCTGCGCTCGCGTGACGGGGGGGTGCTGGTGCGGACGGGGCAGACGGAGGGGGCGGTGGACCTGGCGCGTCTGGCGGGGCTGCACCCCTCGGCTCTGGTGATCGAGATCGTGCGCGAGGACGGACAGATGGCGCGGCGGCCGGACCTGGAGGTCATGTGCCGCAAGCACGGCTGGAAGATGTGCTCGATCGAGCAGCTCATCGCGTACCGGCTGGAGCGTGAGCGGCTGGTGCGCCGCCTGGCGCCCGAGGCGGGCACGCCGATCCGGACCGAGCACGGGACCTTCAACCTGATCGCGTACCAGAGCGATGTGGACCCGCTGGCGCACGTGGCGCTGACGGTCGGGGATGTCGGGTCGCCGGATGCGAGCGGGCGTCCGGCGGAGCAGGCCGAGCCGGTGCTGGTGCGGATGCACCGCCGCAACGTGCTGGGGGACATCTTCGGGGATGTGGACTCATCAGTGGACGGAGCGACGGGGCGGGCGCTGCGGGCGTCGATGCGGGCGATCCAGCGCGAGGGGCGCGGGGCGCTGGTGTACCTGCGCCCCGAGGGCTCGGGCGACGGCCTGCACGAGCGGCTGACGTCGGTGCTCCGCCGCGGGACACCGATCAACGCGGTTCCCATGCATCTGCGTGAGTTCGGGATCGGGGGGCAGATCCTCCGCGACCTGGGGATCACGCGCGTGCGCCTCTTGAGCAACCATCCCAAGGCGCTGCCGGGGCTGGAGGCGTTCGGGCTGGAGATCGTGGAGCATGTGCCACTGGAATTGGACGCGGAGGGTTGAGCGCGTATAGTGAGGCTGTCGCACCGGGTGCGCGGGATGGTGTGGAGGCACGCTCCGAGTCTCCCCGCCGACCACGAGTCGATGGTCCGACGAGTTGTGCCAAGGCCCCACTGGGGCCTTTTTTTCTGCGCTCACCGCAGAGAAGACAGCTACTCACCACAGAGGCACAGAGAACACAGAGTGGGGATCAGTGTGGAGAGCATGCAGGGGCAAATGATTTGACTGTCTTGCCTTTCCCCACTGGCCATCTGGCCACTCCCCACTGGCCGCTTCGCTGTGTCCTCTGTGCCTCTGTGGTGAATCTGTATCTCCCTCTGCGATCTCTGCATCTCTGCGGTGAATAATGGATCACATGAGCGATATGGAACGCTATCACCGGCAGATGCTGCTTCCCGGGATCGGGGAGGCGGGGCAGCGTCGGCTTTTGGCGGGGCGGGCGGTGATCGTCGGCTGCGGGGCGCTGGGGACCGTGGCGGCCGAACTGCTGGTCCGCGCGGGGGTCGGAACGGTCACGATCGTTGATCGGGATGTGGTCGAACTGACCAACCTGCAGCGGCAGGTGCTGTTCGATGAGGCCGATGCGCGGGCAGGGTTGCCCAAGGCCGAGGCGGCACGCGCCAAGTTGCAGGCGATCAACAGCCAGGTTCACGTTGAAGCGGTGGTCGCCGATCTTGAAGCGCGTGGGGCGGAGAAGCTGATCGGGCGGGTCGTGGGGATGGGTGGTCGTGCGCGAAGGGTGTCCCTCCCCCCGGCCCCCTCCCAAAGGGAGGGGGAGTTAGATGCGGCCCCCTCCCAACCCCCGGAAGGGGAGGGGGAGAGCGTGCTGCTGGACTGCACGGACAACTTTGAGACGCGGTATCTGCTGAACGATGCGGCCGTGAAGCTGGGTGTGCCGCTGGTGTACGCCGGGGCGGTGGGCACGGTCGGAATGTCAATGACGGTGCTGCCCGGGGAGGGGCCGTGCCTGCGGTGCGTGTTTGAGGAACCGCCGGATGCTGGAAGTGCGCCGACGTGCGACACGGCCGGCGTGCTGGGGCCGGTGACGGCGATGATCGCCAGCGTGCAGGCGGCCGAGGCGATCAAGATTCTGGCGGGGCAACGCGGGGCGGTCAGCCGGGAGCTGGTGTCGGTGGACCTGTGGGGCAACTCGTGGCGCCGGATGGACCTGCGCACAGCGCGGCGGCCGGAGTGCCCGTGCTGCGGCGAGCGGCGGTTTGAGTTTCTCGACGGCCAGCGCGGGTCGCGAGCGGCGACGCTCTGCGGACGCGGCGCGGTGCAAGTGACGCCGCCGACGGTGGAGCAGCGGCTGGACCTCGTGGCCCTGGCGACGCGGCTCGGCCCCCATGCAACGGTGGAGGCCAGTCGGTTCCTCGTCAAGGGGACGCTCTGGGCTGAGCGGGGCGAGAATGGTGAGCCGCTGGAACTGACGGTCTTCCCCGACGGACGGGCGATCGTGAAGGGTACGACGGAACTGGATCGGGCCCGGGGGATCTACGCGAAGTACGTCGGGGCGTAGTTCACCGCAGAGACGCAGAGATCGCAGAGAGATCAGAAGGCAAACCACGGAGACACGGAGACACAGAGAGGGGAACTGTGTGAAGTACAGGCGCGTGCGCCCCTGCGAGTCTGCCTTCCCCCACTGGCCATCTGGCCACTCCCCACTGGCCTCTTCTCAGCGTTCTCTGCGTCTCTGCGGTGAACGCTCAGGCCGGGATGTCGATGCCGAAGAAGCGCCTGGTGTTGGCGTTGAGGATGTCGTGCATCTCGGTGAAGCTCTTGCCCTTGATCTCGGCGAGCTTCTCGGCGATGGGGCGGACGTACTTTGGCTCGTTGGGGCGCACGCCGCGGTGGGGCTCGGGGGAGAGGAACGGGGCATCGGTCTCGACCATGATGCGATCGAGTGGGGCGAGCTTGGCGGCCTCGCGCACCTCGGGGGCGTTCTTGTACGTCAGGACGCCGGTGAAGCTGACGCAGGCGCCGAAATCCAGCAGAAGGCGCATGTCGTCGGGGGTGCCGGTGAAGCAGTGGAAGACGAAGCGCCCGGGGTCGAGGCTGGTCTGCTTGAGGATCGGGATCAGCTCGGCGAAGGCCTTGCGGCAGTGAAGCTCCACGGGCTTGACGATGCCGGAGGACTGGATGAAGGCTAGTTGTTCGTCGAGGACGGCGCGCTGGACCGCTTTGGGGGGGTGGTCGTAATGGCTGTCGAGGCCGAGCTCGCCCCAGGCGACGCACTTTGGGTGTGAGGCCACCGTGCGGAGGTTGTCCCAATGGTGGGGGCCTTTGTCGGCGTAGAGGGGATGGACGCCTGCGGTGCACCAGACGTTGGGGTGAGCGGTAGCAATGCCGAGCGCCTCGAGGCAGTCGCGGGTGGTGGTGGAGATCGTGATGCAGCCGGTGACGCCCCACTCGCGGGCGGCGGCGAGGACCGCGTCGATGCGTCCTTCGTAGTCGGGAAAGGTCAGATGGCAGTGCGTGTCGATCATCGGCGGTAGTCTAGGGGACATGAAAGGCGGTGCTGCGTGCTGAACCGGGGCGTGCTGCGTGCGATGGGGGTGATGGCGGTGTTGGCGGCACTGGTAGCCGTGCCGCAGAGCCGGGGCCAGGATGCCGCGCCGCCGCGCGGGTACGACCGTTGGTACGTGATCGAGCTGCAGGGCCAGCGCGCGGGCCACATGCACGAGCAGCAGACGGTGGACGACGAGGGCCGTCTGAAGACGACAGGGGAGATCAAGTTCAAGGTGTCGCGGCTGGGGTCGGACATCAACGTCTCGATGAAGACCGAGTTTGTTGAGACCGGCGCGGGCGAGCCTGTCTCGATGTCGAGCCTGCAGAACATGGGCTTCGTGGAGCTGGAGCAGCGGTTCCGGTTCACCGAAGAGGGAGTCGAGCAGCGGACGCGCCAGGCCGGGCGGATGACGCGCCAATCGCACCCTCGCCCCGAGGGCACCTGGCTGACGCCGGGGCAGGTGCGCCTGTTCGTGGCCAAGCGGCTGGAGGCGGGGGCCAAGGACATCACCTACGCCACCATCGATCCCAATCAGGGGGTAAAGCCGGTGGTGATGAAGCACACGGTCGAGGGACCGACGACCGTCGAGGCCATGGGCAAGGTGGTGCCGGCGGTGAAGTGGAGTGTGACGCAGAGCGCGATGCCGGGGGTGACGAGCACGGAGTACGTCGATGCGCGGGGGATGCCGATCCGCAGCGAGGTGGACTTCGGCGGGATCACGATGACGGTGCTGGCCAGCGAGAAGGAGATCGCGCTGTCGCCCTTCTCTGCGCCTGAGTTGATGGCCCAGTCGCTGGTCGCGCCACGCGGAGACATTCCCAATCCGCGGGCGACGCGCCGGGCAACGTATGTGCTCGACCTGAAGGATGGCGACCTGTCGGACGTGCCGAGCGTCGGGGCCCAGCGGGTCGAGCCGATCGAGGATGGACGCGTGCGGGTGATCGTCGATCTTGATGCTCCGCTGGCGGCCGGCGATGACGATCTGGCCCGGCGGGCGGACTTCCTGAAGTCGTCGGCCACCGCCGACGCCGAAGACCCGGTGATCCGGCGGCTGGCCCAGCGAGCGTTGGCGAATGTGGGGGAGGGTGCGAGCGATCGGGAGCGGGCCGAGGCGCTGCGCCGGTTCGTGCACGCGTACATCGACAAGAAATCGCTCGGAGTGGGCTTCGCAACGGCGTCAGAAGTCGCGGCGATCAAGCAGGGCGACTGCACCGAGCACGCGGTGCTGCTGGTGGCCCTGCTTCGCGCCGCCGGGATCCCGGCCCAGGGGGTCAGCGGGCTGGTGTACGTCGACCAGTTCGTGGGCGAGGAGAAGGTCTTTGGCTATCACATGTGGAGCCAGGCGCTGCTGACCGGCGACGACGGCGTGGCCCGGTGGATCGACCTGGACGCCACTCTCGACGTAAAGCAACCATACGACGCGGCCCACATCGCGCTGGTAGTCAGTGACCTGGCGGACGACGGGATGATCAACTCAATGGTGCCGATCGCAACGATGCTGGGACGGCTGGGCATCGCGGTCGAGGCGGTTGAATGACGCGGTTCACCGCAGAGACGCAGAGAGCGCAGAGCAATACAGAGTTCACCACAGAGGCACAGAGAACACAGAGGGTGTTCAGTGTGCAATACATGAGATGCTGCCGGAGGTTCCCCCCCACTGGCCATCTGGCCACTGCCCACTGGCCTGTTCTCTGTGCCCTCTGTGCCTCTGTGGTTCATGTACGTTTCCTCTCTGCGGGCTCTGCGTCTCTGCGGTGAACTCCTGTAGGAGCGGGACATGAGCGAGCTTGAGCTGCCGCGGCTGCCGGGGCGGGATCCGGCGGGGCACAAGGGGACCTTCGGCACGGTCGCGGTGATCGGCGGCTGCGCCGAGCGTCCGACCGACGAGTCCGGCGGCGTCCACATGGTCGGCGGGCCTGCCTTGGCGGCCATTGCAGCGTTACGCGCCGGCGCCGGTCTGGTGCGCCTGGTGATGCCCGAGCCGGTGCTGGACGCCGGCCTTGGGATCGCCCCTTCGGCGACGGGGATCGCGCTGCCCGTGGACCATCAGGGACTGATCGTGGCCCACAAGGCGGCGTTTGTCATCGATGGTTTGCTCAGCGACGCGGACTGCGTGGTGATCGGGCCGGGGATGGGCGTGGGCGATGGGGCCCGGGCGGCGGTGCTGCGGGCGGTGGCGCAGGACTCGACGCCGGTCGTGGTCGACGCCGATGCGCTCAACAATCTCTCGGCGGTGGCCGAACTGGTCCGCGACTTCCGCGCCCCGGCGGTCCTGACGCCGCACGTCGGCGAGTTCCGACGACTGGCCGCGGGCATCGGCATGCACGTCGACCACGATGCCCCGCCGCAGGCCCCCCAGGCGGAGATGCTCGCGCAGCGGCTGGGGTGCGTCGTGGTGCTCAAGTCGGCACGGACGATCGTGAGCGACGGTCACCGGACATGGGAGAACCCCGAGAGCGAGTCGCGCAACAGCGCCCTGGCGACTGCGGGCACGGGCGACGTGCTCGCCGGGCTCATCGGTGGCCTGATCGCGCAGTTCCACCGTCGCCCGGTGCTGGCGGGGGAGCGAACGATTACCAGTGAGCGCCTCGGCGGGCTGAGCCTCTTTGACTGTGCCCGGCTCGCGGTTGCGGCCCACGCGCGAGCGGCGCGCCGGTGGACGCAGCGGGCGCACGCCGATGCGGGGATGCTGGCTGCCGAACTGGCAGAGGGGCTTCCCGAGGCCCTGCAGACGCTTCGTTAGGGTCGCACAAGCGGCCCAGCCCGCCCCGGCCGCAACCCTGCGTGTCTCAGGGTGGTGAATACAGGACGGGCGGCCGCGGTTTGGCCGAAACCGAAGTACCCAAAGGCCGAAGACCCCTATACTCGGCCATGCGGCGCTGACCGGCCGCGAGTCACACGTGAGATTCCTGCAAGGAGCCCTCCCCCATGTTTCGCACGAGCAACCCAGCCCTTCGCAAGAGTGAGTTCGCCCCTGCCCAGACGTGGGACGATCTGGACCGCCAGGGCCGCGGCATCAGCACCGCCGACCGCGGGGCCTCCGCCCCCGCGCGGGCGGCTGAGCCGGGCGTGATGACGGTCCAGGGGACGGTCAACAAGACGTTCCTGCTGCTGGGCCTGTGCGTTACGACGGCTGTGCTGGGCTGGAGCATGAGCACCAGCGAGAACCCGCTGTTCGGCCTGCCCTCGGTCAGCCCGTTTCTCCTGGCGATGATCGGCTTCATCGGCGGCCTGGTCCTGGTGCTGGTCGCCTCGTTCAACCCCAAGATCTCGCCGGTGGTCGCACCGATGTACGCGATCGTGAAGGGCTTTGCGGTCGGCGGCATCTCGGCGGCGTTCGCCTCATGGGCAGCGCCCAAGGCGGGGGTGGCGGTGAGCGCTTCGGCCACATCGCTCAACACGGGCCTGGTGCTCAATGCGGCGGTGCTGACCTTCGCCATCGCTGCGGGCGTGCTCGCAAGCTACGCCACCGGCCTCGTGCGCCCGGGCAAGACCTTCTACAACATCGTCATCGCCGGAACGATCGGCGCGGCCCTGTTCGGGCTGGTGGCGATGGTCACCGCGATGTTCGGCAACAACACGCTCGCCAGCGTCTACGACCCCAACAACGGCGGCCTGGTGAGCGTTGGCTTCTCGCTGCTGCTGGTGGTGCTGGCGTCGGCGAACCTGGTGCTGGACTTTGACATCGTGGCCAACGGCGCCCGCAACCGCGCCCCCAAGTACATGGAGTGGTACGGCGGCCTGAGCATCCTGGTCACGATGGTGTGGCTGTACATCGAAGTGCTCCGCCTGCTGGCCAAGCTGCGCTCGGGGGAATGATCACTCACCGCAGAGACGCAGAGAACGCAGAGAGAAGTCGCTCACTGAATACAACAACGCCCGGCCTTGCGGCCGGGCGTTTTTCTTTGGCGTTGGTTTGTGGGTCGGCGTGCGCGGTGGGTCAGTTGGTCGGGACGTCGCGCATCGGTTCGGCCTCGGGGGCCGGGACGGGTTCGGGTTCGGGCCCCGGGGCGGGAGCGGGCTGGGCGGAGCGGCGCTCGGGGGGCATCACGGCCGGGCCGCGGGGCACCACGGGGGTGCCGGGGGCGCCGGTCTGGGTTGTGACGGCCGAGGCTTCCTGGGGGGCGTTGAAGGGCGAACCGGGCATCGGCGTGCCGTGGAGTTCGGGCGCCGGGCGCAGGGCCATGTCGAGGCGGCGCGACTCGCGCCCGGGGCAGGGCATGCGGTTGTTGCGTCCGACGGAGGAGTTCCGGCCTTCGGGCGCCATGCCCCACACGATCTCGTCGGGCTTGTACTCGTTGGGCCCAGTGCCGCGTGAGAAGCTGACGATGAGCTGCTGGCCCACAGGGACGTCGACCGACCACAGCGACTCGCCGGTGCGGGTGTCGATCAGGGTGATCGTCTTGGGCTCCCAGGTTCGGCTGACATAGACGTACCGGTCGTCGGACCAGATGGCGCCGCCCTCGCCGGCGCAACCGGTCAATGCGAGCCCTGCCCCGGCGAGCACGCCGGCGAGAATGGTCTTGCGGATCGAACTGAAGTTGGGGCGCGAGGTCGTCATCCGGCGGCTCCTGTCGGGTTCGCTCGCGCGGCGGCGACGGGCGCGGGGGTAGGATGCCCCGCGTCGCCGGGCGCGCGTTCCGCCCGGTTCATCGTCCGGAAACGGGGGGCGACTGGAGCGGACCGGGTGTCAACGGCTCGATCCGGCCGGTCGGCCCGGGAGTGTGCCCGCGTGGAGCAAGCGAATCCCCAGTGGCGGATCGGGCACGGCTACGACCTGCACCGCCTGGAGCCGCCGCCGCCGGCCGGGCACGGGCGAGTGATGATCCTGGGGGGCGTCCGGCTTCAGCACGATGTCGGCCCGGTGGGCCACTCCGATGGCGACGCCCTGTACCACGCCGTGACCGACGCCCTCCTGGGGGCCATCGGGCAGCCGGACATCGGCCAACTCTTCCCGGATACCGACCCGCGCCACGACGGCGAGGACTCGGCGGTCTACATCGAAGAGGCCGCTCGAAGGGTCCGGGCCGCGGGCTACGAGGTCGCCAACATCGACTGCACGGTGATCCTCGAGCGCCCCAAGCTGTCGCCCGTGAAGGACCGGCTTCGCGCAAACATTGCGCAGCGGATTGGCGTGGCGATCGATCGGGTGAACGTCAAGGGCAAGACCCACGAGAAGGTGGACGCGGTCGGTGAGGGGCGGGCGGTGGAGGTGCACGTGGTCGCGATGCTGCAACGCATCGGTTGAAGGAAGGGAGCCGGAGCTGATGGCGCTGCGTCGGAAGTCAGATGGGGCCAGCGGGCCGGTGCGGACGGTAATCCACGACCGTGTGGAGGCGGCCCGTCGGGGCGAGAACCCGGCGGTGATCACGCGGCTGGCGTCGGGCTGGGCGGTGATGGGCGATACGCAGTACCTCGCGGGGTACTGCCTGCTGCTGCCGGACCCGGTGGTGCCATCGCTCAACGACATGGACGACGCCGGACGGGCCCAGTACTTGGCGGACATGGCCCGGATGGGCGATGCGGTGATGGCGGTGTGCCGCCCGACGCCGCGACGGATCAACTACGAGATGCTGGGTAATCTCGAACCCGCGCTGCACGCGCACGTCTTCCCGCGGTACGAGCACGAGCGGGACGCGATGCGGACCAAGCCCGTCTGGCTGTACGGCGACGAGATGTGGAAGAGCGCCGAGCACGCGTTTGACCCACGGAAACACGCCAAGCTGCAGCGGGCGCTGGCCAAGGCGCTCGAGGCCACTCCTGCGGCAGCCGGGCCCGGCGCAGGGGCGGGGGCCGATGGGGCGCGGCTCTGGCAGCAGGCGTGCACGTACGCGGCGGGAGCACACCGGCACCAGCTCCGCAAGGACGACAAGACGCCGTACATCGCGCATCCGTTCCGGGTGGCCATGACGATGCGAGACATCTTCGGTGAAACGGACCAGGAGGCGCTGGCCGCGGCGGTGCTGCACGACACCATCGAGGACACCACGACGGACTACGAGAATCTGTCGGAACGGTTTGGCGAGGTGGTGGCGGACACGGTGGCGGCGGTGAGCAAGGACATGCGACTGCGCGAGGATGTGCGTGAGCGGGAGTACGACGAGCAGCTCGGGCGCGCGGGGTGGCGGGCTCGGCTGATCAAGCTCTGCGACGTCTACGACAACATGGCTGAGACGATCGTGAGCCCGGCGGGGCCGACGATTGAGGAGCAGGCCGATCGCTGCCGCAGGGCCATCGCCCTGGCCCGCAGGGACACCAGCGGACGGCCCTCGATCGCCCGGGCCATCGAGGCGGTCGAGGGGTTGCTCAGGCACCCGAAGGTGAGTGGGAAACGTCCGAAAACCCGGCGGTGACAGGGGCTTGCGCGCTGGTGGCCGGGGCTGGGGGCGCTGGGGGATCAGGAAGCGGCCATGAACGCTGAAGCTGGGGGATGGGCCTTGTCGATCACCCATATATGGCGTTCCTTGGTGGAATCATCCCGGCCAATGTCGTGGGCATCGATCGCCCGGACCTCCGTCGGCTGCGCGAGCGCGAGGAGCGTCTGAGCGGCAAGGGGGCCCAGTCGTTCAAGCGCGCGATGGATGAGGCGGAGCTGAGCGCGGTGCCGGCGGTGGACGCCAGCGAGCCGGTGCACGACATCAAGCACAACGACACCGAGGAAGGCCACGAGGACCGTGCCGAGCACGGCTTCTACGACGCCTCGGGGCAGCCGATGCCGGGCCGGCGGATCGATGTCGCGGGCTGAACAAAGCGACAAAGCGATACAGCGATAAAGCGAAAATGAGGGCGCGCGGGGCGTCGGCTTGTGGCTTCTCTCAGCCCGCGGCGGCGGCATCGAGGTACCAGCGCAGCTCGCCGCCGATTGGCGTGATGCGGGTGATGGGGAGGTCGTCGGTCGGAGCGGCTGCGGCGGCGGCGACGCGGGCGATGGTGTCGCGTTTGCCCTGGCCCGTCACGAGGACCGCGATGAAGCGGGCGCTGTTGATCAGCGGCAGCGTCATGGTCACGCGGTCGGGTGGGGTGACTGTGGGGCCGGCGTTGATGGCGATGAGCCGGTCGCGCTCCTTGAGGGCGGGCGAACGCGGGAACAAGCTGGCGGTGTGGGCGTCGGCGCCCATGCCCAGGAGCACGAAGTCCAGGCGATCGTGGCCCTTCTCGCGCCAGGCGAGGACCTCGCGGAGTTCACGCTCGTAGCGGGTGTCGGCGTCGGGGGCGGTGGCGTCGATGGGGTGCAGGTGCGTGGCGGGGATGGCGGCATGGTCGCGGAAGTATTCGGCGATGTGCTTGTAGTTGCAGCGGTCGTCGGTGAGGGGGACGCGGCGCTCGTCGACGATCCACAGGTGGGTGCGGGCCCACGGGAATGTGCGATACAGCGGGTCGACCATCAGGCGGCGGTAGAAGGGCAGCGGCGTCGAGCCGCCAGAGAGGGCGATGTGGAAGTCGCCGAAGGACTGCACGCACTGCTGGGCGTGGATCATCATGTCGGCGGCGAGGAGGGCGTGGAGGTCCTCTTCATCGGGGGCGACAATGACCGCGCCGGGGAGCGCCGGGCGCTCGGGCTCGGGTTCGAGACTGAAGGGGATGGGGTCGGGGTCGGGCATGGGGGGAGGATAGCTTGGGGGCCAGTGGCCAGTGGGCAGTGGCCAGTGGGGCGAAGTACCGCGTTGAGGCTGTGGAACAGCGTCTGGGCTCTCAGATGGCGAGTCTGAACGCGTCGGTGCGCCCGGTCTGCCTCTCCGGGCCTCGGGCGTTCTGCCGGCAAGCCGCTTGCGTCCACGAGATGCCCGATGCATCGTGGGCATCGCCCCGAATCCCAGTGGATCGACCTCGCTGAGGGCTGCGCCACCATCGACGCGCGGTGCTGCATCGGCATCGCATTGAGCCTCAATTCTGGGCGTTATGGGGCCTCTGAAACCCGCACGAGCGAGATTCTTGGCTTGCCAAGATGTGGCTTCCCGGTAGTCTGGACGCGGTCGGCGAGCCCGCCGCTCAGGGACTCCGCCTCCGCGGCACAACCGCGTTTTTCCGATGTGTTCCGGGTTCAGAAGGAGAGACTCCTTGCGCACCTCTTCCGTCGTCGCAGTCGCTGCCCTCGTGGCAACAGCCAGCACCGCTCACGCGGGCGCCGATTTCCTCATCGCCAACTTCACCACTTCATTCACCGGACAGACCACCGCGCTCCCCACCTGGCAGCCATATCTCTCGTACGGCGATCCCTCCCTCCCCGGCGCGGTCATCATGAACGATGTCACGCTGGACTTCCTCGCCGTGGCCAACGGCACGCACTTCACCCTCACCGGCGACTTCCCCGCTTTCTCCGATCTCATCACCAACGGATCGAATGAAGCCATCTATCTCGGCATCAACGTTTCCGGTGGTACCGGCTCGCAGATCCTCAACGCCGAACTCCCGCTCTTTCAGAGCGCGTTCTTCGTCGCCCCCGGCGCCGGCAACCCTGACCTCGCCCCGTACACCCTGACTCGCATCGTCGTCCTGGGAACTTCCTTCCAGGGAACCGGCGGAAGCGGCTTTGAGGTCGGGATCGACTTTTCCTTCTACGGCGTCCCGGCGCCCTCAACCGCCCTCGCACTCATCGCGCCCATCGGCGTGGTGACGGTGCGTCGGCGCCGATAGGTCATCGGGCAGCACTTTGCAGGTACTCGCCGGGCGGATCGGCGCATCACGTCCGCGGATGCCGCTCCGAGCGTGCGTGCTGTGGCGCACGTGCTGCTCACGATGCGGGATCCTCTCACCGCGTCTCGCCTTTGGCAGGGTTGTGCCACTGTCGCCCGTCGCGTCCGAGCAGTTCGTCGGCGGCCTTGGGGCCCCACGAACCGGCGTCGTACGTCTCGATGCGCCGGCGGACCTCCTTGGAATCCAGCACAGGCTGGCAGATGCGCCAGCCGCTCTCGACCTCGTCTCGATGCTTGAAGAGGGTCTGATCGCTGCGCATGGCGTCGAGCATCAATGGGCCGTAGGCCTCGATGGGCTTGGCGTTGAAAGCCTTGGCGTAGTCCAGGTCCATCTTGACCGAATCGATGGTGAACTTCGGGCCCGGGACCTTGGCCTCAAAGCGCAGGCTGATGCCGTCCTCGGGGGCGATGTTGATGATGATGCGGTTGGCGGGGCGCTGGCCCACGGCGTTGGCGAGGCCGCTGGCGCGCCAGAGGTTGATCGGCGGCTGCTTGAACTGGACGACGATCTCGGTGAGCTTGCGGGCCATCTTTTTGCCCGAGCGCATGTAGAACGGCACGCCCGACCAGCGCCAGTTG
>SXGQ01266476.1_pt1 | contig 15264 bp, 12 predicted proteins | sample 3178371 | NCBI WGS metagenome assembly SXGQ01 (sample SAMN11356859, study PRJNA531348) | freshwater metagenome | isolation source: freshwater sample F1-20 | place: China: Fuxian Lake, Yuxi | collected 2017-12-25
AGCCCAACACTATACTGCGAAACCCTGCAGTCGGTCAAACGCAAAGTGCCCGACGTTGCGCAAGCCTGCGCCGCCCCCCTACACCCACCCTGCCTGCACTGCTGCCTCCCAGTCAGCCGGCTCATCCAGATCGGGCTCGGGCTTCAACCACGCATGGCTGAATCCACCCCCATCCAGTGCAGCACGCGTCTGCTCAGCCACCTGCGAACTCCCCCATGCCAACGCTCCGAACGCAGGCTCGCACACGCAGCCCATGCCCACCATCACGTAACCGCCGTCCAGCGCCGGCACAAACACGGCATCATGCGTCTGCAGCTCCTTACAGACAGACTGCACATGTTGATACCCCAGCGTCGGAGTGTCTGTGCCCATGATCAATGAACAGGCCGGCGACCCCAGCAGATCGAGCTGCCATTGCATGGCATCACGCATGCGAAGTCCCAGATGACCGGAAGATTGCGGCTGCAGTTGCCAGCGTTGCGGTCGTTCCAGTGTCCCGAGCAGATCCAGCCAATCGCCGACAGTTCCACCATCAGCCCACAACACGGCACGCACATGAGGAGGACAGGCGTCAATCCAATGCAGGCTGCGCAACAGCAATCGCTTGGCAGCGCGTGCAGCGCCTTCTTCGCCCAACAAAGGGATTAACCGCGTCTTGGCGCGCCCGGGTTCAGGCCACTTGGCAAACACACCCAACAGAAGCGGAGAGACTGCAACAGGAGAAGACACCGATCAGCCCCCGTCCGTATCCTTGCCCGAGAGCAGGCGCAGCACAGCCTTACCGGTGCGACGTGCCACCCCCGGTGGCCTGGCGCCAGCCGCCGCGGTCTCATTTAGGCCCTTCTCCGGCGGAAGATGGTGATACAGACGGTCCAGTTGCTCACGCTCAACCTGCGCTGCCGGTAGATCCAGCACCACGCGACCCTCATTCATGCCGATGATGCGATCGGCAAATTCCATGGCCAGATCGATATCGTGAAGCACCGCCACGGTGGTCAGGTTGCGCTCACGGGTGAGGTCGCGGATGAGGCGCATCATCTCGACGCTGGCAACCGGATCCAGCGCGGCTGTCGGCTCGTCGGCCAGCAGGATGTCCCCGCCCTGTACCAAAGCACGGGCAATGGCGACTTTCTGCCGCTCGCCACCCGACAGCGTGTCGGTACGGCGATCCATTTTGTCACTCATGCCCACGGCCTTGAGCGCCTGACGGGCATTCTCCATTTCGGTTTCCGGAAACCATCCAAACAGGGTTTTCCAGGGCGGCACGCGCGCCAGACTGCCCAGCACGGCATTGTTGAGCACGGACAGTCGCCCCACCACCTGCAAACCCTGCGGTATCCAGCCCAAACGGGTACGCACCGAGCGCATGCCCGCGGCACCCATGCTCCACGGATCCTGGCCAAACACCCGCACAGCACCGGTGTTGGGCTGCATCATCAGCCCCATCAGCTTGAGCAGACTGCTTTTGCCCGCACCGTTGGGGCCTAGTATGACCACACGTTGCCCGCGCGGCACCGTGAGCGTCACGTCGCTGACGATGATGGTGTCCTGCACCATCCAGAGGGCACGGCTGACCTCAATCGGGTCAGCGTGTCCTCTGCCGACTGCATCGGGACCGTACATGTGAACGCTCACGCCAATCCTGCCTGGCGATCAACGGGGCACCAGCTTGCCCGTGGCCAGACCCGCATCGCGGATTGGCTTGTAGAAGCTGTTGTCTTTTTTCACGAAGCCCGTGTAGTTCTTGGGCAGCAACTCGGGATTGTTTTTCAGTTCAGCCTCTACCCCCAACAGCGCCGCGGTAATCTTGTCCACCAAGGCCTTGTCCTTGAGCAACTCCGTGCTGACCGCAAACGCATCGTTGGGCAGCGGATCGGACGTCCAGATGATGCGGCTGTCGCTCGCCTTGATCAACCCCTGATCAATCATGGTGTCGCGATTGCGATTGAAGTCTGCGCCGGCATCCAGTTCACCGCGTGTCACCGACATTTCGATGGCCTGGTGCTTGGTGTGGATGACACGGGAAAAATACGTATCCGGGTTGATGCCCTTTTTCTGCATGTAGTGGAAGGGAATCAGATAACCGGACGTCGAGCCCTTGTCGCCGAATGCAAAAGTCTTGCCTTTCAGGTCGTCAAGGGACTGCGCCTTGGACTCTGGCCCGACCACGATGATGGCGAAATATTCAGGCTTGCCGTTGTACTGGATGGTGGCAATCGCCTGCGCGCCGCTCTCGTTATTGGCCAGCACATAGCCCCACGGACCCAGCAAAGCGATATCGGTTTCGCCATTGGCCAGCGATTTGGCCAGTCCTTCCCAGGTGTCCACGGTGCGCAGTTGCACCGGGCGGCCCACTTTGGCCTCCAGATATTTTGCCAGCGGCGTGTAGGTCGCATCGTTCTTGTTTTTGTCAGGCTGGAACATGCCCACGCCAAACTTCAAGGGCTCTTTGGACTGCGCCCAGGCGGCGCCACTGACCCACACACCCGAAGACAGGGCGACGACTGCGGCCAGACGCCCGGCACTGCCCAGCCATGTGCGGCGACCCGCGCGCGATGCGATGTTGCTCTCAGACATTGAAACTGCCTTGTGTGCCATGTTCTTGAAATGCTTGAAACCCACCTGCTCACCCCTCTGTGGCTTGTGTTTTGGAAAATACCGTGCAACACATGTTTGCATGTGCACAGTCTAGCCGATTCAGACCCGGGGATTGTGTCGCAGGTTCCCGGGCAGCATGACAAATTATTGCCTTTCACCCTCTGCCTGCTGCCTGGTGCCTTCTGGCCTCTGAGTACTGCCTGCTACCTAGTGCCTTCTGCTGGCGCGGTACATCTGTGCCAGCACTTGCGGCGACTCGCCCCGCCAATAGAGCCACCGCAGCTTCCACATCAGCACGATGGTGGACCATGCGCCGTTGGCATCCCACCGCCGGCCGGATGTCCTGACCTTCAGGGTCAGATTGCACGGCGGCTTCACTCGGCGCAGCCGTTTTGAAATCTCGACGTCTTCCATCAGCGGCTGATCCGGAAACCCGCCCACCGCCTGAAACAGCATCTTCGTGACAAACAAGCCCTGGTCGCCGGTGCTGATCCCCGTGAAACGCGAGCGCAGGTTGATCATGAAACCGATGACCGGCAGCCATTTGCTGCGGCCTGCCACCTCCACATCAAACCGCCCCCAGGTCGGCAGGTCCTCTGCCTGCGCCAGCAAATCCCGCAAAGCCCGCAGCGCTTCTGCCGGCAGCTCGGTATCCGCATGCAAAAAAAGCAGCGCCGGCGCCTTGGCACAGGCCGCGCCCGTGTTCATCTGACGCGCACGGCCGGGAGGGGTATCTAACCAGCGGTCAGCCAGACCCTTGGCGATCTGGCGCGATGCATCTTCGCTGCCGCCATCGGCCAGAATGATCTCCACACCCTGCTCCCTCCACGGCTGCAGGCGTGCCAGCACATCGGGCAACACGCTTGCCTCATTGAGCACGGGCATGATGATGGACAGCCAGGGCCGCCCCGTCATGAAGGTCGTCGTATAGGACTGTCCCCGTGGAGCACTCATCTGAAAAACAGGGTAGCCAAGCCGAGAAAAATGAAAAAACCCAGGCTGTCAGTCGAAAACGTGAGCAGCACCGAAGATCCCATCGCAGGATCGCGCCCCATTTTCTGCAGACCGAAGGGAACAGCCATGCCGATGAGGGCTCCGATCAACAGGTTGAGCATCATGGCCAGCATCATCAGCAACCCCAGCGTGACGCCTTGCGGCGTATCCGAATACAGCAGCCACGCAAAAAAACCGGCGATGCCGCCCCAAACACACCCATTGAGGAATGCGATGCCCAATTCCTTGTAAAGCAGGCGGCGGGCATTACCGGCTGTCACCTGCCCCAAGGCAATGGAGCGGATCATCAGCGTCATGGTCTGGTTACCCGAATTGCCGGCGATACCGGCCACAATCGGCATCAGGGTGGCCAACGCCACGACCTTCTCGATGGTGCCCTCAAAACTGCCGATGACGCGGCTGGCAAAAAATGCCGTGCACAGATTGACCGCCAGCCACAGCCAACGGTTTTTGGCGGACTCCCAGACCGAGGCAAACAGGTCTTCCTCTTCGCGCAGACCCGCCTGAGACAGCAACTCCGACTCGCCCTCTTCACGGATGACGTCCAGCACTTCGTTCACGGTCAGGCGCCCGACCAGTTTGCCGGCCGGGTCGGTGACCGGGGCACTGACCAGATCATAACGCTCGAAGGCCTGCGCGGCTTCGGACACGTCGTCCAGCGGCGAGAGTGTGAGCAACTCCACGCTCATCACATCGGCCACCATGACCTCCGGCTCATTGATGAGCAGACGGTCCAAGGGCAGTGCACCCTTCAGGTGGTCGTCCCGGTCCACGACAAACACCTGGTCGGTATGGTCGGGCAACTGGTCGAAACGGCGCAGGTAGCGCAGCACCACCTCCAGCGACACGTCGTCGCGGATGGTCACCATCTCAAAGTCCATGCGCGCGCCCACCGACTCTTCGGGGTAGGACATGGCAGCGCGCAACTGCTCGCGCTCTTCCAGCGACAGACCGGAGGCCAGTTCCTCCACCACCTCGCGGGGCAGATCTTGCGCCAGCTCTGCCAGTTCATTGGTATCGAGGTTTTCTGCCGCGGCAACGAGCTCTTCGTTGTCCATGGTGCGGATGAGGCTCTCCCGCACCGAGTCGGACAACTCCAGCAGGATCTCGCCCTCGCGCTCGGAACGCACCAGATCCCAGACAACCAGACGGTCTTCCAGCGGCAGCGATTCGAGGATGTAGGCTGTATCGGCCGGGTGAAGCTGACGCACCCGGTTGCGCAGCGCATTGACGTGCTGGCGGTGTACGAGGTCTTCGATCAGGGCCTGCCGTTCGCGATGCACCGGTGAGTGCTGGTTGTGCACCACACTTTCAACCACACGCGAGCGACGCAGCAGGTGCTGCACCTCCTCGAGCGCACGATGGGCGTCATCCACGTCGCGCGGAGGCGCCACGGGGTCAGAGGCCAGATCGTCCCGGATATCGGGGTGTGTACTCACGCGTGGGGCTCCCGCTGTTTGTGCTCGATCACGGCACAGAGGATACCCGAAAATCCGGCTCAAACCGCATGAGCAACCCACCCTGGCTATCCACGATGCGGTCAACCGGCATCCAGCCGCGCAGGCTGTTGATGACCCACACCGCCTTTGCGTGTTCGAGAGCCTGCACTCCAAGGCGACGGTGCTTGATACGACCGTTGGCCAACAGTTCCTGCTGCAGGATGCCGGGCAACTGCCAGACAGAATCAGGGGTCCACAAGCCCTGCGCATCGGCCACCACCAGATTGCCGCGTGCAGTCTCCAGCAACGCACCGTCGGCCGCCTTCAGCAACACATCCGGCTTGGCTGGCAACGGGCTGGCATGGCGCTCATAGGGTGCGCGCCAGGTGGTCTTGTGCCGGACGAAAGGCAGTTCGGCCGGATGGGCATCCATGGGTTGTTCTGCCAACTGCAGGCAAACAGGCAGCGGCAGGACATCGAGCGGGTAAAGCTCCACCGAAAGCCCACCATCGGCATCCAGCAGCCAACGCCCCCGCCACGCGCCTTCCGGGTGCTCTGCAGCACGGGCCTGCAATGTTGTGAGAATTCGCGAAGGATCGAACACATAGCCAAAGGCCAGAGCGCTTCTCGCCATACGCGCCATATGCAAAGACTGCCGGACCCAGACGCCGTCCTGCAGCCGCACGGTTTCCAGAATGCTGAAAGCCCGCGCAGCCCGATGGGCAATGCGGGTCTTCCACTGCCATTCTTCCCACTCGGCTGCCGGGTCTGAATACCAGGTCAGTCCGCTGCCCACGCCATAGTGCAACTGCCCGCTTGCCTTGCAGTGCACCAGCGTGCGGATGGCCACATTGAAAAATGCCTTGCCCCCGGGCGCCACCAACCCCACCGCCCCGCAGTACACACCCCGGGGCTGCCCCTCCAGTTCGGCCAGATGCCGCATGGCCTCGTGCTTCGGGGCGCCCGTCACACTGCCGCAGGGAAACAGGGCTTTGAGCACATCCTCCAGCGTCGCGCCATCGCGCGTGCGTGCCTGCACCGTCGATGTCATCTGTACTACAGTCGGATGCGTGTGCACATCAAACAGGGAAGGAACAGCAACCGTGCCGGGTCGGGCAATGCGCGAGAGATCATTGCGCAGCAGATCCACGATCATCACGTTCTCTGCACGGTCCTTGTCGCTGGAGCGCAGACGGTCGCGATCCTGTTGTTCGTCGCCACTGGGCGGAGCCGTTCCTTTCATGGGACGGGTCTGGATCAGATCACCGTCCCATTGGAAAAACAGTTCAGGCGAAGCGCTGACAAGAGCCCACCGGGGTGTTTCCATACAAAAACCCAGCATGGCCGGTTGCAACTGCGCCAAGCGGTCAAACAGGCCATGCGCGCTGCCCGCCCCCATGGCAGACAGGCCGGCGGTCAGATTGAGCTGATAGTAGCGGCCGTCTGCAATCGCCGCACGCACTGCGTCAATCGGTGCGGCAGCACAGTCGCTGGCAACGCGGTTATCCATCAACCAGGGCCGAACAAACGTAAATGGCTGCGGCTCAGCCCCAGACAGATCTTCAAGCCGGTCTGCAATCAGGAAACAGGCAAGGGGTAGCTCATCCGGCGAACCCGACGCGGAATGGTCTGCGGCTGTCACGAAAGCCGGATCAAATGCACAGGCCGCTTCATAACCGACAAAGCCGCAGCACCAGGCGCCGTCAAGCGACGCCTGCCATACACGGCGAACCAGCGGCAGCACCTCGTCCATGCGACGCGCCTCAAACAGCCGCGCAGCTGTACCCAGCCCCCCCTTTGCAAAGGGATGCAACCAGTCCGGCACATCGCCGCCGATCTGCCAGCGGACAGAGACCTGCGATGGCCCATCGGCGCGAAAATCCGGACATGTGTCCGACGGCTCATTCATGGCACTTGCATCCCGCCAAATAAAGTTGGTTTTGGTGGAACCAAAGCGCAGGGATCTGTAACTCAACACGGTCAGGAAAGCGTTTTGTCATGTCTCATGCCGCGCTGAAGCAACAGGCGCAAGCAGCCCTGTTTCAAACAGGCTCCGGGTATGAAACCTTGCCACTGTCCTCATGGGCTGACTCTGTCCTTCATTTGTTACTGGTTGATCATCAAAACTGCATGAGCGAAGAAACCACATCCGCCGCAACATCCGACAATGCCGCCAAGACCTCTGCCGGCAGCAGCATCGAGAGCACCGAGGGCAACCCAAATAGCGGCAACGCTGACATCCCCACGCATGCCGGTCTCCAGTCCGAGGCCGAAGAACCCGCATCGGGCCGGCATCTGGCCTTCGTACTGATTATAGTGCTTCCCCTGCTCATGCTGATGCCGCATGTCATTGCGCTGGCCTTGCCCTCATCGTGGCTGTGGTTGTCAGACGGCATGGCATGGTTTGGCGCCATTCTCACCCTGCTGATGATGACGGTGTATGCCGTACGTCACTACAGCTTTGCGCTGCACCGGCTTTTCTTTGATCAGCGGCAACCGTATCTGGACATCTCAACAGCGCATTGGCCCGCCATCACCGTACTGGTCATGGCCCACAACGAAGCACGGGTCATCGAAGGATCCCTGCTGGCCCTGCTCAACAGCGACTATCCTGCTGACCGGCTCACCATCAAACCCGTCAACGACCGCTCCACTGACAACACCGGCGCCATCCTCGACAGCCTGGCAGCACGGTTCCCGGGTCGCATTCATCCACTGCACCGGCGGGAGGGAACAGGCGGCAAACCGGCTGCTCTGGCATGGGCGTGCGAACAGGTCTCTGACAGCATCATCGTCATTTTCGATGCCGACTACCTGCCCGGCAAAGGACTGCTCAAACAACTGGTCAGCCCGTTTTTCGATCCGGAAGTCGGCGCCACCATGGGTCGGGTAGTACCCCTGAATGCCCGCTCCAACCTGCTGACCCGAACGCTGGCACTCGAACGTTGCGCCGGTTACCAGATCAGCCAGCAGGCCCGTCAAAACCTGCAACTCACCGCCCAGTACGGCGGTACGGTCGGAGCCGTACGCACAGCAGCGCTACAGCAGGTGGGGGGGTGGTCTATCGACTGTCTGGCCGAAGACACCGATCTGACTATCCGCCTGCGTTGCGCAGGTTGGCGGGTGGTCTATCAAAACCGTGCCGAATGCTACGAAGAGGTACCCGAAGAATGGCAGGTTCGCATGCGACAGCTCTCACGCTGGACGCAGGGGCACCACCATGTGTTTCTCCGTCAGTGGGCCACAGTGGTCAACTGCAAGCGCCTGCGGCCAGTCGAACGGCTAGATGCCATGTTGCTGCTGTCGGTTTTTCTGCTCTCACCCATCACACTGCTGGGCTGGAGCACTTGCCTCTACCTGTATTTCCGGGGCGACAACACGCTCAGCGCCTCACTGGCCCTCAGTCTTTCCATGATGATGTACTGCGGCATGGGAAACTTCAGCAGCTTTTTTGAAATATCGGCTGGCGCCATCCTTGACCGCAGCCGCTCCAGCCTGATTGTCATGCCCTTCATGATCCTCAATTTTCTGGTCAGTACCCTCATCATGTCGCGCGGCATTTTCAAACAGTCCTGGAACACACTGGCAGGCAAGCAGGGCATCTGGATCAAAACCAAGCGTTACCGAAAACCGGTCGAACAGATCGCCCGAAGCAGCGAAACACCAGAGGGAGGCAGCGTATGACGAGCCATTACCTGCTGCTCGCAGCCGCTTTCCTTTTTATTGCACTGTTGCCGGTTTTGCCCGCGCTGTTCAATATCTGGAGCACCGACAACAGCGCCTATCTCGAGATACCACACGACCGCAACGACGAGCCGCGTCACTTTTCCCGTCGGCTAAAAGACATCAGCCGAAACAGCGATCTGAGCGAATCCAGTTTCGTTGTACCAGACACCGTCAATGACGTCGCCGTCCAACTCAAATCGTCGTCGTTGTCACCGGCGGCTCCGCCTTTTTCCCGTCTGTTCTCAGCACAGCCACTGCAGGCCGAAACACGCATCGCCCTGCTCAAACCAGGCGTGCAGATTTCCGCTCCCATCACGTGGCTGGGCGATGTTGTATCGCGGGCCGACATGGTTCTGCCGAGCCAGAGCATCCTGCGCACCTTGCGCTGCGAAGGGCATTGCCTCATGCAACCGGACGCCACTGTCCTGCGCTGGCTCGACGCCCGCTCGCTCTATGTCACCGGCCCCAACACCCTGCCCCAGCGCACCACAGCCAAACACAGCATTTCAATGTCAACCGGGGTTCGGTTCAATCGGCTGTACGCCCCTCTGATCGAAATACAAAAGCAGGGCGAATCCGTGTTGTCGGCACCGGCAAGCGACGATTTGCCTGCACTTCCGCCAGATGTCGAGATCTGGCGACTCGACGCCGACATCGAGACCCTCTCGGGTCACAAACTGTTTGCCAGTGATGTCTATCTGTGTGCTGATAGTGCAGTCCACGCTGATGTCGTCTGCCATGGCGACCTGCACATCGGCGAGCGTGCTCTCATCAAGGGTAACCTCAAAATCAGGGGCGACCTGTTCATGCATGCAGGCAGTCGCATCATCGGCCATGTGCAGTGTCAGGGTTCCATCACGCTGGACCGTCAATGCGAAATTGATGGCGTTCTGTCGTCCTTGCGTCATCTCAGCGTCGCCGGAGACTGCACGCTCGGTACATCCACTGCCCCCACCAGCCTGATCGCAGACACCATCACGCTGCATTCCGGCGTGCGCGTTCATGGCCAGGTCTGGGCACGCCATTCAGGATCCAGCGATGTCTGACCTGCGCATCGCCTGCGTGCTGGGCACGCGTCCCGAGCTGATAAAAATGGCGCCGGTGATCCGCGCCATTCGCAAGCGTGCGGTCAACGTACAGTGCATACACAGCGGCCAGCACAGTGATCTGGCCACCACCGCCTTCAAGGACATGGGGCTGCACGCGGATCTGTGTCTTCTCACCCGACGGACTGACAGCAGCGTTGGCAGCCTGTTCAATTCACTGCATGGCAATCTGCACAGCCTGTTCGCACAGGACAAGCCGGCTGCAGTCCTCGTGCACGGGGACACCAGCACGGCGTGGGCTGCGTGCATGGCGGCTTTTTATCAAGGCATACCGGTGGGCCATGTTGAGGCAGGGCTCAGATGCCCAACGCTTGCAGAACCCTTCCCCGAAGAGTCGCACCGACGACTGATCGGCAGACTGGCCCGCTGGCATTTTGCACCCACACAACAAGCCGCAGCCCAGCTTCGATCTGAAAATACGCAAGGCGATATCGTGGTGTGCGGCAATACAGCCATCGACAGCATACTGACCCTCACGCGCAGTTGGGCGCAGGCCGACCACACGCCCTGTCCGCAGCTACTGTCTGCATGGCAACAAAAGCAAACCGGGGGCCTCAGACCATTTCGCCTTCTTGTCACACTCCATCGCCGCGAAAACCGGGGACAAACCTTGATCAATTTTGTCCGCGAACTGGGTCAGTGGTTGAGCCAGTCGGACTCTCACTCAGTCATATGGCCACTGCACGCAAACCCTGAACTTCAGGCTGAGATCCGTCATGCGGCAGTTGAACACATCGCCGCCCCCCTGAGACCAAGGATCATACTCACGCCTGCACTGTGCTATGCCGACACCATCTGGGCGCTCGCGCACTGCGACGCCATCGCTACCGACAGTGGCGGACTCCAGGAAGAGGCCAGTGCTTTTTTCAAGCCCGTTCTCATTTTGCGCAACAGCACCGAACGGCCCGAAGCCATACAGGCGGGTTACGCCCACTTGACCGGCTGCGGACAGGGTCGACTGCCGGCTGCCATCAACAGCATCCAGCAGGGGCTATGGCCCCGCAAGCCCGCCGAACACAGCCCGCAGCGCTGGCCCTTTGGCGACGGCAACGCTGCTGAGCGCATCGCTTCGCATCTGCTCAGATCCCTTTCAAACATCAATACAGCCGCATCATCATGAACCCGACACAACACATCATCGCCAGCACACTGGCAGCCCTCATTTTGTCCGGCACGGCAGGGGCACAAACGGCGCTCGTCGACCCATTCCGCAACACGGTGGTCACCCCCACCACACTTCCCAAGACTGCGCAGCAGACGCTGAACGCCGAAGTCGTGAACGGCACTGCCAGCGGCGGCGCACAGGAGGGTTTGGGCATGGCCTTGCGCTACACCAACACCCTGCCCGAACAAGTCAACAGCATCGAATACCGTCGCCAGTCGCGCTTCAATGACGAGGGACAGACAATCGCGCTGCAACAGACACGATCCCTCAATGAACGGCAACGGCTTACCGTAGGCGGCAACATCGGCGAAAGCTCGCTGTTTGCCCAAGCGGGACTGACCGGTCTGTTCGAACACGACTGGGGTATCAACCATGTCGGTGCCACACGCCTGGGTGCCTCGCACCAACGCTTGCGAAACTCCATTACCCAAAACTCCCTGCTGCTGGAACAGGCAGGTCGCATTTCCGTCGGGGCATCCGCACTGATCTGGCAGGTGGGGCGACAACAAGGCGTCAGCTCGCCGGGAGACAGATCCTTTCATGCCACGTATGTGGTAGCTCAATACCAGAGCCCGGACCGCTGGCGCGCCCTGCTGCGTCGCCAATGGTCCAGCGAGGCGTTCCAGCAGGTTTCCAATACGGGGGGACGTGCCGACTTCAGCAGCCAGAACCTGCGGGTAACCGTCGGTTATGAATGGCGTGCGCGCAACTGGATCAGCCTCTACCACGACCGGTATGACAACCCTTTCTACGACCGCCGCCAGGTGGGGCTGATGCTGGAGCACTCATGGTGAGCCGCGCAACGGCAGTCATTGCAAAAAACCGCTTGGCCCGACTCGTTGGGGTCGGACAGGAGACGCAAAGCCCCGAGCAGTTGCTCGCGCCTTTGCGCAACCGATTCTGGGACGGACAGTCCATTCCCATGCACCGTGCGCTGCGCCGACTGACACCTCGGCAATCAGACTTTCTGTCGATAGTGGCCATTCCCCTGATGACCACCATCATCCTGTGGATGTTCCGGGAAGACCTGAGCCTGTTCATGCTGGGTGCCATGTTCTTTTTCCTCGACCCCCTGATTGACACGCTCCGATTTGCGGCACACGAATTGCCCGGACTCGGTGCCGTCATCAGCGTACCGCGGGTACAGACCGCGGCACCGAACGCCTCGCAATGGTGGACAGGGTTTGCCATCAGCGGCTTGTGTCTTGTGGGGGCAGCGCTGCCCATGCGGTCACTGGTGGCTCTGCGCTGTTTCGCCGGTTTTTTCGGTGCCATCCAATTGCTGGCACAGATGTACTTTGCCACCGGACAGGGTGCGATGGCCGTCAATACGCAGGACTATCTGGTCGACAGCATGCAGTTGTCGCTCTACTGGATCTGGTTCACACCGTGGCTGTTGGGGCTAACGTTCAACCTGTTCCCCGTCTCTCAGATCCACAAACTGCGGGTCACCGCATTGACGGTCTGTCATCAGCTTGCACTGTTCCCGGTACAGTTTGCCGTGCAGGCCATCGTGCTCCATGAAGGGTCAGGGCTGTGGGCAGCCACCCTGTTTTTTGCCATCGGGCTGCCCTTCAATGTGTTCACCACCATCTGCTTTTATGGCATGGGCCTGGCATGGTCGCTGATCGAGAGAGAAGATCAATCGAGGTTGAAAAACTCGTAAACATCCCGCTTTTGCGCAATGGTATCGGCAATGCCCAGACGGATCAGCTCACGCGTATACGGCGCCTCAAACAGCAGATAACTCGCCAGGGCGGCGCCACGCACTTCGCTGCCGCCCTGCTGGCCACTGATCATGTTTCGTACGGCCTTGGGCAATATGCGCACATGTTTGGACGCAATCTCATCGATGCGCTGTGACGGTGCAATCACCAACAGACGTACGGGTTTCAGCGGTGTCTGGGCTGCAATATCGGGAGGCAGCAGACTCAGCGTCTTGTTGACTCGCATCAGACGCTCAATATCCACCGCCAGACTGTCCAAAAAGATGGATGCCATGGCATGGCCGGCAATCTGGGCCAACGTGGGGTAGGTATTGGACGGCACGTTACCGCCAAACATATGCGATCGTTCAAGTTGCGCCGCACCGATGATCATCACCCGTGTTGCACCGAGGTGAATAGCCGGACTGATGGGCGCAAGTTGCCGCATCGACCCATCACCAAAAAATTCCATCTGGCTTTCAAATTCAAGCGGGCGGGACGGAAAGATGAACGGAATGGCGGCCGAGGCCAACAAGTGGGCGACAGAAATGCGATCCTGCACGGCCACCCGCTGGGTCCTCACCCAGGGCTCGATCTTTTCATGAGCCTGAAAAAACGTGACGTGGTGACCGGAACTGTAGGACGAAGCCGACACGGCCAGCGCACGCAGGGCGCCACTTTCAAGCGCTTCGTCCAGACGGCGAAAATGCAGGAAACGGTTGAGCAGGTCTTCCAGCGGGCCATTGTCCAACAGGCTCTTGGGCTTTCGCCGCAGCATCAAACCCATATTCAACGCTGTCATGATGCGACTGTTTGAGGGTCGCCCTAACTGGTTGACGTCGTAGACCTGCTCGGCTGTGAAGTTTTCCCAGATGTCGACCATGGCCTCGACAGCCTCGAAAAAGTTCGAGCCGCCACAGGACAGGGCCGCCGCATTGATGGCGCCTGCCGACGTACCGCTGAGTATGGGAAAGGGATGCAAAAAGGAGGTGGCGCCCTCTTCCCAGAGCCATTTGGCAATCTGGTAGAGCACACCAACCTGGTAGGCGGCCCGGGCCCCGCCGCCGGTCAAGACCAGTCCAGCGGGGCCTGCCGCGATTTCGGGCGGAACAGGATTTAAAGCCATGTGATCGATTATTGCCGAGTCACACGGCCATGCAAACAGAAATTGGCGGTTTTAACGCTTGTTCAATTCCGTTCGCCGTTTGCATCCAACACTGCCAACGCTGTCATGTTGACCAGACGGCGAACCGTGGCCGATGGCGTAACGATGTGCACTGGCTTTGCAGCACCCAACAAAACCGGTCCGATGGCAATGCCGTTGCCACTGGCCGTCTTGAGCAGGTTGTAGGAAATATTGGCTGAATCGATGTCCGGACAGACCAGCAGGTTGGCATTGCCCTTCAGTGTACTGGTGGACAGGATGGCCTTGCGAACCGCCCCGTCGAGCGCACAGTCCCCGTGCATCTCTCCGTCAATTTCAAGCCAGGGTGCCTGTTGCTGCACCAGCGCGAGCGCCTCACGCATCTTCACTGCTGATGGCGCATTGCTTGAGCCAAAGTTGGAATGCGCCAGCAGGGCCGCTTTCGGTTCGATACCGAAGCGCTTCATTTCCTCGGCAGCCAGAATGGTGATTTCTGCCAGTTGCTCAGCAGTCGGATTGATGTTGACATGAGTGTCGGCCAACACCACCTGACGGTCCTGCAGCAAAAGCCCGTTCATGGCGCCGTAGACCTTGCAACCCGGACGCAGGCCGATGACCTGATCGATGTACTGCAGGTGCATGGCCGTTGAACCGAAGGTACCGCAGATCATGCCGTCGGCATGGCCCTTGTGCACCATCATCGCCCCAATCAGCGTAAGACGGCGGCGCATCTCGATCTTGGCATAAGCCTCCGTCACACCCTTGCGGCAGGTCAGGTCGTAATAGGTCTTCCAGTAGTCCTTGTACCGCTCGTCATACTCGGGGTTGACCAGTTCGAAATCGACCCCCGGGCGGACACGCAGGCCGAAGCGCTCCAGACGCTTTTCGATAACGGTCGGACGACCGATCAGGATGGGCTTGGCAATACCCTCATCCACAATGACCTGGGTAGCACGCAGCACACGCTCGTCTTCACCCTCGGCAATCACGATCCTGCATTTCTGACCGGTGCGCACGGCATTTTTGGCCACCGCAAAAATGGGCTTCATAAACGTGCCGCTCTGGTACACAAACTGCAGCAGCTGGTCGGAATAAGCAGCCATGTCTGCAATCGGACGGGTGGCCACACCGGAATCCATGGCAGCCTGCGCAACAGCAGGCGCGATCGACACTATCAGACGCGGATCAAACGGTTTGGGAATGAGATATTCCGGTCCAAAGCTCAGATTGGCTGAACGGTAGGCCGCAGCCACGACATCCGATTGTTCTTTGCGGGCCAACTCTGCCACGGCGCGAACTGCTGCGATTTCCATTTCGCGGGTGATGGTGGTGGCACCCACGTCCAGCGCACCCCGGACAATGAAGG
>SXGQ01050447.1_pt1 | contig 15263 bp, 12 predicted proteins | sample 3178371 | NCBI WGS metagenome assembly SXGQ01 (sample SAMN11356859, study PRJNA531348) | freshwater metagenome | isolation source: freshwater sample F1-20 | place: China: Fuxian Lake, Yuxi | collected 2017-12-25
ATGGAGGTGACGCAGTTCACGTACTTCCAGCAAGTGGGCGGCATTGATTGCAAACCGGTGCTGGGTGAAATCACTTACGGTATTGAGCGCCTTGCCATGTATCTGCAAGGCGTTGAGAATGTTTTTGATCTTGTCTGGACTGAGTGGGAAGACCATGGCGTGAAAAAATCGCTGACCTACGGCGATGTGTTTCACCAAAATGAAGTTGAGCAGTCTACCTACAACTTCGAGCATTCGAATGCCGAGTTCCTGTTCTCGCTGTTTTCGAATTATGAGTCCGAAGCCAAGCGGCTGATGGAAGCCAAGCTCGCACTTCCTGCCTATGAGATGGTGCTCAAGGCAGCGCACACCTTCAACTTGCTGGATGCGCGTGGCGCGATCTCTGTTACCGAACGCGCTGCCTATATTGGTCGCATTCGTAATCTGGCCCGAGCCGTCGCCGCAGCATATTACGCATCACGCGAGGCACTCGGCTTCCCTATGCTGGGTGATACGCGTAAAGCGGCTTGACTATCTTGCGCCTCGATCTATTCGACCATCTTCCGCTGAATATCTTCTATTGAATACCCGCCGCATAAACATTTTCCGCTTGAATACTTGCTGCATAAGCGCCCGCTGACTGCGTGCCGAGAAGCTGCCAATGACACACACACTGCTGCTTGAATTACTTACTGAAGAGCTACCACCCAAGGCGCTGGCGCGGCTTGGGGAGTCCTTTGCTACACTGATCCGTGACGGTCTGGCCGCGCGTGATTTTCTCGAAGCGGGTGTGGTAGCGACTGCCTACGCGACACCGCGCAGACTCGCCGTACACATCACCGCCGTACGCAGCGCATCGCCTGACAAGCCGATTCGCGAAAAAGTTTTACCCGTCAGCGTCGCGCTCGACAAAGACGGTAATGCCACCGCGCCGCTGCAAAAAAAATTAGCCGCCTTAGCGTCGCAGGCTGGTCGCGAAAGTATTCAACTGGCCGAGCTTGAGCGCGCTGGCGATGGCAAAGCGGAGAGTCTTTTTTTTAGCTACACCGCGCCGGGTCAGGCACTCGCCGCTGGTCTTCAGGCGACACTTGAAGAAAGTATTGGCAAGTTACCGATACCAAAGCTGATGAGCTATCAGCGCCCCGATGGCGAGACAGTTCAGTTTGTACGGCCTGTGCACGGGTTACTCGCACTGCTTGATGATCAAGTGGTACCTCTATCGATACTCGGGCTTCAATCTGACCGCACCACGCTCGGCCATCGGTTCTTATCCGAGAAATCGCTACTGACGATTCCGACCGCCGATCACTATGTAGATATCCTGCGTGAGCAGGGTAAAGTGATTGCGTCCTTCGATCAACGTAACCAAACCATTCATAGCGATTTGCTCGCTGCTGCCGGTGATGATGACATCCTGATGCCGCCGGCGCTGTTGGATGAAGTGACTGCACTGGTCGAGTGGCCGGTGGTTTACGCATGTAAATTCGATGATGAGTTTCTGGCGGTACCACAGGAATGTTTGATTCTTACTATGCAAACCAATCAGAAGTATTTTGCGCTGACGGATAAAACCGGCAAGCTGCGTTCGCGTTTTCTGATTGTCTCCAATATTCAAACGCCTGATCCGACCAATATCATCCGCGGCAATGAACGGGTGATTCGCCCGCGCCTGTCTGACGCAAAATTCTTTTTTGAACAAGACAGAAAGCGGCCCCTGCACGACCGCATCAGCGGCTTGGGTTCGGTGGTCTATCACAATAAGCTAGGCTCGCAAGCGGAGCGTAATGGGCGAGTTGTTGCACTAGCGGTGGCAATCGCCAAGTCGCTGGGTGCCGATGCTCAACTTGCAGAGCGCGCCGCGCTGCTATCGAAAGCAGATCTGCTGACCGACATGGTGGGAGAATTCCCCGAGCTGCAAGGAGTGATGGGCACCTACTATGCGCGCCATGATGGTGAGCATGACGAGGTGGCGACAGCTATTGGCGAGCATTACCAACCAAGATTTGCGGGTGACGCTTTGCCTTCAACGCGCACAGGTACCATCGTTGCGCTGGCCGACAAATTAGAGACGCTGGTGGGTATATGGGGAATTGGTCTGGCGCCCACCGGCGACAAAGACCCATTTGCTCTGCGTCGGCATGCGCTCGGTATCTTGCGTATGCTGATCGAGCAACAATTGAATCTGTCGCTATCACATCTGCTGGCGCTCGCAGCCGAGCCGTTCAAAGGAAATACTCACTTCGCCTCGCCTGTTAATGAGGTGATCGTTTTCCTGCATGACCGTTTGCGAGGCTTGCTACGTGATCGAGGCTACTCGCAAGATACCGTTGAAGCGGTTGTTTCTCAGGCACCGGATCGCTTGGACGACATTATCAAGCGTCTGGATGCAGTAAAAACATTTTCAGCGCTACCGGAATCTCAATCGCTCGCTGCTGCCAACAAGCGTATCACCAATATTCTCAAGAAAAATGAGCATGCGCTCGGCGAGATCAACCCGGCACTGCTGCATGAAGCGGCTGAGCAGCGGCTGTTTGGTGCGCTGACGGATACGCGCAGCGAGGTGGATAAGGCATTCGCCGCCGGCGACTTCAGCGCGACTTTGAAAGCACTCGCCGCGCTACGCGACGATGTGGATGCATTTTTTAATGATGTGATGGTGATGGCTGAAGATACCTCGCTCCGAAACAACCGCCTCTCATTACTGAGCACTTTGCACAGCATGATGAACCGTGTTGCTGATATTTCCAAATTGGCTACCTGACGCATCTCATATGCACACACAAAAAAAACTGGTGATTCTGGATCGTGACGGGGTAATCAATTTTGATTCTGATGAATACATCAAGTCGCCCTCGGAATGGCGAGCGATTCCGGGTTCACTGGAAGCGATCGCGCGCCTGAACCAAAACGGCTATCAGGTAGCGATTGCTACCAACCAGCAGGCTGTTGCGCGCGGACTGATCGATGTACGGATGTTGAATACGATTCATCAGAAGCTGCATCTATCAGCGCTGGCAGTTGGGGCGCATATCAACGCAATTTTCTTCTGTCCTCATGCGGTTGACGAGTTCTGTGACTGCCGTAAACCTCGGCCAGGTATGCTGACCGCTATTGGTAAACGATTTGGCGTCAGCCTTAAAGGTGTGCCGATGGTGGGCGACGCGCTACGCGATATGCAAGCGGCTTTCGAGGTGGGTTGCGCACCGTATCTGGTTCGCACCGGGAAAGGAGAAAAGACGCTTGCAACCGGTGGCCTGCCGCCCGGGACCCAAGTGTTCAATAATCTTGCCTCGGTTGTGGAGCAACTCCTTCATACCGCGCAGCTCGCTAGCGAAACTACTGACATTGCCCGTGCGGCGCTGATACAAAAGCGCTAGATCGTGGCGCTTAGCTTTAACGTACCTGCCTCTCTCAATAGGCCATGACCCGCCCGCTGCTGTTTATCCGCTCGCTGCTATTTGCTATCCTGATCGTGATCGCGACCGTGATCTGGGCAATCGGCTGCTTTGGCTTCGTACTGCTGCCGTACCGGCAGCGTTACTGGATGATCATCCGCTGGAATGTATTCATCTGCTACGCCGCGAAGTATGTGTGCGGTATTCATTGGCAGGTGAAGGGTTTTGATAATCTGCCTGATGCGCCGGTGATCTTGTTATCCAAGCACCAATCAGCGTGGGAGACAATTTTCTATTGCTGGTTGATGCCACGCCCGATGATCTTTGTTTTCAAGAAATCACTGCTGTACATTCCTTTCTTCGGCTGGGGATTAGCGATGCTACGAATGATTGCGATTGATCGCAGTCGTGGCCGTGAAGCGATGACGCAAGTGATTGAAACAGGCAAGCAACGGCTGGATGACGGGCAATGGGTGATCATGTTCCCGGAAGGAACCCGTACCGCGGTTGGTAGCCAGGGCAAGTACAAAAGCGGTGGCGCCATTCTCGCCATCGGCACCGACACCCCGGTAGTACCGATCGCGGTCAACTCGGGAGATTGCTGGCCGCGCAATGCATTTATTAAAAAACCCGGTACCATCACTGTATCGATTGGCGCGCCGATCTCGCCACAAGGCCTGACTGCGGGCCAGCTGATGGAGAAGGTCGAGCATTGGATAGAATCCGAGATGCGGGTGATTACACCCGGCGCTTACGCGTAGTAGGTATGCTGCTGAGACTGCTGATGACGTTTACCCGATTCTTCAAAAAACGAACCCCTGACCCTAACCAGCTCTCACTGGAGGCGCTTTTCAACGATAGCGCCACTGCATCACCTGCCGCCTCGACCGTACCCGATACGCCTATTCCTGCCGGGCACCGACGTATTCAGCTCGATAATCTCAATCTTGATTACCGGCTCATACGGTCAAAGCGAAAGACCATCGGGTTTTTGATTGATGACGAAGGCTTACGCGTTAGCGCGCCGCGCTGGATCACGATCAATGAAATTGAAGGCGCTATTGCGAGCAAGCAGCAATGGATTTTCCGAAAGATCAATGAGCAGCGCGAGCGCTCGGTTCGACGCTTGCAGCCCGCGATGGTTTGGCGCGATGGTGCAACGCTACCGTATTTGGGTGATGAGATCACCTTGCGCATCGCTGATTCTGCCAATCTCAACGGCGCTTTCTTTAATGCGCAAACGCGCGAACTGCATCTGAGCCTGCCTAGCCCAGCCAGTGAGCAGCAGCTGAAAGATCGTGTGCAAGGCTGGCTACAGAGCGAGGCAAAGCGGGTATTTGCTGAGCGGCTGACGATCTATGCCGAAAAACTCGGCGTGCGTTACAAGAGCTTTGCGCTATCTTCTGCGTCGACCCAATGGGGTTCTTGTACTGCCGATGGAAAAATCCGGCTGAACTGGCGCCTGATGCATTTTGCGCTACCCAATATCGACTATGTGGTCACCCATGAGCTATGTCATCTGCGCGAGATGAATCATGGACCGCAATTTTGGGCAACGGTGCAATCCGTATTTCCTGAATTTGAGCTAGCGCGCAAGACGCTGCGTGATCATGAACCGGCATTGCTGCCAAAATTTTAAAAGCCGGATTCGTCTAAGCTCTGCAGAACATTGCTGCACGACCAAGCTGGCGCACTGCGGTAGAGACCGCTACTGTCATGCGAGATCAGGGCGCTAGCAAGCGCGCCAACCCGACAAATTCCTCCAGACTGAGGGTCTCTGGCCGCGCTTGAGGATCAAGACCTGCGGCTACGAGTTGGCGCTCGTTGAACAAGCTACCCAAGCTATTTCTGATGACCTTCCGGCGCTGCGAAAAAGCAGTCGTGACTACTTGCTCTAGAAGATGCTGCTCACACGCGAGCGGCTGCGCTATCGGTATCATGCGAACGATCGCTGAATCCACTTTGGGCTGTGGCTCAAATGCCTGTGGCGGAACGAAGAACAGCAGGCTCATCTGGTATCGCCATTGCAGCATCACCGACAGCCTGCCGTAATCACGGCCTCCGGGCTGCGCAACCATGCGCTCAACTACCTCTTTTTGCAGCATGAAGTGCTGATCAGCGACGACCGGGGCATACTGCGCCAAGTGAAACAACAAAGGGGTAGAGATGTTGTACGGTAAATTACCGACGATGCGCAGCTTACGCTGATCCGTTCGAATGTGATCAAATTCAAACTGCAGCGCATCGCCGGCATGAATACACAGCGGCTTGGCTGCAAAATTCTTTTCCAGCAGCGAGATCAGATCCCGATCGAGTTCAACCACATGCAACTCGCGCAATTGCGCCAGTAATAGCTCGGTCATGGCACCTTTACCAGGGCCGATTTCAACCATGCAATCATCCGCCGACGGCGCAATCGCCGCGATAATCTGTTGAAGTACGCTGGCGTCGTGCAGGAAATTTTGTCCGAATCGTTTCTTCGGCAGGTGTTTCATTGGCTAGCGCGCACCATTTGGCATGCCACCCGGATCGCCTCTCGCATACTGGTCGGGTCCGCATGACCTAACCCCGCAGCAGCAAGATCCAAGGCTGTACCATGATCAACCGATGTACGAATAATCGGCAAACCCAGTGTGATGTTCACGCCATGGCCAAAGGTCGCATACTTGAGAACCGGTAAGCCTTGGTCGTGATACATCGCCAGTACGCAATCGGCATCATCTAAAAATCTGGGTTGAAATAAGGTATCTGCAGGATGAGGTCCGCTGACCTGCCAGCCTCGTTCACGCGCACGTTCGATAGCCGGCGAGATTTGCTCAATCTCCTCTCGGCCAAGATACCCGCCCTCGCCCGCATGAGGATTCAGACCGGTTACCAGAATACGAGGCTCGGCTATACCGAAGCGCGTCGTCAGATCATGATGCAGTATTGAAATCGTCGCCAATAAATGTTCAGTAGTAATGGCGGCGGGCACGTCTGCCAAAGCCAGATGCGTCGTCGCCAGCGCAACACGCAGCGCACCATCATCGGTATCGCCCGCCAACATCATCACCACATGATCAGTGCCGGTGCGCTCCGCAAAGTACTCGGTATGGCCGGTAAATGGATGACCCGCGTCATTGATCGTACGCTTTTGAACCGGCGCCGTAACGATGGCATCAACCGTCCCGGCTACTGCCGCATCGATCGCCTGATCAAGCATGGCAAGCACTGCATGGCCGTTACGCGCATCTAACTGACCTGGGCGGGGTGCTGCCGCGAGCGGCGAATCTAGCACACAGATCATGTTTTGGTGCAGCGTCAGCTCTGCAGCAGACTGAACGGTTCGCAGCACACGGCCAGGCGCAATCAGGCTACCCAAGGCTTTCATCTGCGACGCATCACCCACCAGCAAGCAATCGGCATCGCCAACCTCGAGCGCGGCACGAAGCGCGATTTCCGGCCCGATACCGGCTGGCTCGCCGCAAGTAATCGCGATGCGCGGTCGGCTCATGATGAACTGTCCGTGTTATCGAGCTGCGTCATCCACACGGTACTCGACATAGGCCCGATCACGTAGCTGCCGCAACCAATCCTCATAGGCCTCTTCCAGCTTTTGCTCGCGCAAAGCCTGCCGCGCTACCAAACGCTGGCGCTCGCGAGAGATCGCCTCGGATTTGCGTTCAAGTACCTCGATCAGGTGAAAGCCAAATGGCGACTCAATCGGCGGGCTGATCTCACCGGGTTTCAGTGAATTCATGGCGCGCTCGAACTCGGGCACGGTATCACCCGGATAAATCCAACCAAGGTCGCCGCCCTTGCTCGCCGAGCCATCATTGGAATAGAGCCGCGCCAAGTCTTCAAACGTCGCAGCATCATTTTCAAGTCGCGCCTTCAGCTCAATCAGCTTACGACGAGCCTCGGCCGCAGATACAATTTGATTCACCCTGATGAGAATATGGCGAGCGCGCGTTTGCTGCACTGTGTTGCCAGCGCCGGTATTTGCACCACCTGTCACGCGCCGACCCACCAGCTTCAGCACATGAAAGCCATTGGCGCTACGCACAAGCGGCGCCAGCTCGCCATCCTTCAGCTTATCCACTGCCTCGACAAACAGTTGCGGTAGTCGTGCCTGACTACGCCAGCCAAGCTCGCCGCCGCTTAATGCATCACCCGAATCCGAGAAAGTTGCTGCCACCTTGGCGAACTCAGCGCCTGATTTAATCTGCTCTATCGCCTGCTCGGCACGTTTTTTACGGTCGGCGATCTGCTGTGCCGAGGCATTTTCAGGCACCCGCACTAATATTTGCGCAATACTGAGCTCTTGCAGTGTGTCTGTATTACGGGCGTTGTTAGAGGCCAGGAAGCTGTCGATCTCTGATTCGGTAATTTGAAGTTTGTTGTCAACCTCACGCTCTCGCAAACGCTGTAGTGTAATTTCTTCACGAATCTCGTCTCGGAAACGGGCAAACGAAACACCGTCACGCTCGAGCTGGTCACGCAACACCTGTACCGAAATATTATTTTGCTCTGCAATTCTTGCGACTGCGCGATCGAGCATCGCATCATCAACCCGAATACCGAGGTCACGGGCCAGTTGCATTTGCGCGCGATTAATAATAAGCCGCTCAAGTAATTGCTTTTGCAGGATCTCGCGCTGAGGCAGCTGCATATTTTGCCGGCGCATACGCTGCTCAACAATCTGTATGCGATTGTTTAACTCTCTCATCGTTATGACGTCGGTATTGACTACCGCAACAATGGCATCGACGAGCACTGGCTGACGAGCAGTACGTGTACTTTTATCTTGTGGCTGCGCAGTCGATGCGATCAGCAGCAGCATGACCGGCGCGAGATACCGGTACCGTGAAAGAATCATTTTTGGCATGCGTTGAAAGATGATCATAACGATAAGTTGGAAAATATTCGCGAGACAGCGCGTGTGTTAAAAAATGACACCGCGTTAGCGCGCCGGCGTCACAGGCTGACCCAGCGACTGATAGCCAGGAATATTGAAGCGCAGTGCCTGCATGGGGTTGGTTCCCAGTGATGACAAACCATTGAACTCGAGTTGCAGGAAGATTGTGGTGTTGGTAGTACTGGTTGCAGTCGGTACACGCTGGCTGACCAAACGGAAAATCCAGCAATCGGCTTGATGCTCGACACCAAGCAAGGATTGACCGACGCGATTTTCGTCGAGCAAGTAGTTAATGCGGCCCACGCCATACCAGCGCGGCGCTATCGGCCACTGACCCGAGAGATCGACGAGCTCGTACTTGGTATTGGGAATATCAGCCAAGTTACGAGAATCTCTGCGGTACTGAACATTCAATACCTTTAACGGCTCTGGTTGCCAGTACACGCCGAAATTAACACGATTGATCTCACCACGCTGCTGGTTATACTGAAAATTGGCATCTAGCCGCGTCTCTCGAGTAACGCGCCCGGTCGCCAGTAACAATACATCTGATTTCTCGCCCGAATTGACAGCGGGATCGGTACCCAGCCCAACCCGAGGCTGCGAAAAGTTAAAGCGCTGAGCGATCGCCATCCGCAGACGCTCGGCGCCGTCACTTTCGAGATAGCGTGAGGTCATTGCCAGTGTCAGCTGGTTGGCATCGCCGATACGGTCATTACCGATAAAACGATTTTCGCGAAACATCATGCCGTAACTGAGATCAGCAATGGTTGAATCAAAGTTCGGGTAAAGACCACCATTCTGCTGCACATACGAGGTATAGGTGTAGTACGCCCGTGGCTCAAGCGTTTGTATCGCATCCCGACCAAAAAAACTGGCACTACGCTCGAACAGCAATCCTGAGTCGAGAGAAAACGTAGGCACAATACGACTGGGTGCCGTCATGGTCGAATTCGCGACCTGGTTCAGGTTGTAGTAAGTGGCATGTGCGGACAGACTTGGCACAATAAAAGAGCCTGGTGTGCGCAAGTAGTCATAGCTTACCCGTGGATTAACGACAAGGCGGTCGCCCTGCACTGCCGTGGGGTGTGAAAAATTAGTGTACTGGTAGCCAACGTTGACATTAAATCCGTTATCGTTGAAATCGGAGTAGTTCAGGTTCAGCTGCGGCAAACGCGCATACGGAATACCGATCGGCGCATTCCGGTCTTGTAGTACTTGGAAATCAGCCAGTTGCAAGGTGCCGCTCCATGGTCCGCCGGCGCTGTATGACATGGTCGCCACCTGTGACAGCAACCTGCGATTGATGCCGGGCCGCTCAAATACATGGCTGAACGGGAAGTCTCTCGCGTAGTCATTATCCGAGACTGCGTTGTAATCAACAGCTAAACCAACGCCGGGATACAAATTTTGATTATGACGTGCACTGACAGCGTACCGACTGCGGTTTGCGTAATCGGCGTCGTTCATGAACTCGAAACGAGTTTCACCCGCAAACTCACGCTCCAGATACCGTGCGTCGGCACCAAGCATCACACCGCGGGTCGACATGTACCGCGGGAACAGTGTTAGATCACGGTTTGGCGCAATATCCCAGTAATAAGGTACGGTCAGCTGAAGTCCGGTATTGGTCGAGGCGGTAAGCGTTGGCGCCAGAAAGCCTGATTTTCTGCCCTCGGTCAATGGAAAAGAAATACTTGGTGTGCCGGCCACCGGCACACCCTTGAACACCAGCACGGCGTTGCGGGCTTGGCCGATACCCGCGCCATCATCCAGGGTCAGCTTACTGGTTTTTAAATACCAGTCAGGATCAGGTCCGTTACAGGTGGTGTAGACCCCATTGGAAATAGTCGCGACATCTTCGGATTCGAAGTCAATCCGCTCGGCATGGCCTTGTGCATTTCGCTTCAGTAAGCGGTACACGATACTGTCCATGTAGCCGATGCCGGTGTCCAGCTTCAGCTTCAGTGTGTTGCCATTAAAACGGTCACCGGCACGCAAGACTCTCACGTCGCCATCTGCCTCGACTCTGTCATCAACGATGTCGTAGTACACCTGATTCGCATTGACCACTGTTTGGCCACGCGTCACCTCTACTTGCCGCTGTAACCGAACCTCGCGATCGGGACGTCCGGTGAGTTGCTCTCCTTCGATGATCGTTGGCGCATCGTCCTGACTGAGCTTGTCTGCCAACCAATTCTGCTGTGCATGTCCCGGGCGAGCGAACGCAGCGAGTACACACGCGGCCAGCGCGGTACGCAGAAAAAATTGGCAAGAAGCGGAGTTGGATCGCCGGATCATGGGGGCAAATTCAGTGTTAGGCGCCGCCGGCGCGTGGCGAATCCATTATTATAGGGGAACTCGTTAGCCGCCCAAGCCCCGATGGCGGCGGAGTTTCGCAACCTCGCCCGCGATGAATACCCCCGCACATGAAGATATCCGCCGGTCGCAGCTGTATGACTGGCTTGCTCAAGTTGATACACTCAAAACTATGCCGGACAGCCTGCGCCCGGCCTCCGCAGATGCCAGCTTTCGACGCTACTTTCGAGTAGACACCGCCGATGGCAAAACGCTGATCGCGATGGATGCGCCGCCGCCGCAGGAAGACGTCAGACCCTTTGTACATGTCGCGCGATTATTTGCCGATACAGGCATTACCGTGCCGGATATCCTTGCGCAAGATGTCGAGCGAGGCTTCCTGCTGCTCACCGATCTCGGCAGCACTACCTATCTCAAGCAGCTGAATCCGGACACGGCGCATAAGCTGTATATCGATGCCATCGAAGCGCTGGTGCAGCTCCAGGCGCATAGCGCGCCGGGGAAGCTACCGGAGTACGATCGCGAACTACTACAGCGCGAGCTGATGCTGTTCCCGGATTGGTATCTGAGCAAGCATCGGCATGCGACGCTCGATGATCAACAGCGCGCGGATCTCGATCGTGTGTTCGACACGCTGCTCGCTAACAACCTCGCCCAAGCACAAGTGTATGTGCATCGTGATTACCACTCGCGTAACCTGATGGTGCTACCAACCGGTAACCCTGGCATTTTGGATTTTCAAGATGCAGTGTATGGACCCATCACCTACGATTTGGTCTCACTGCTACGTGATGCCTATATCGAGTGGGATGAGGAGATGGTGCTCGATTGGGCGGTTCGTTACTGGGAGCGTGCGCGTAGCGCAGGGCTACCGGTTTCATCTGACATTGACATGTTTTATCGCGACTTTGAGTTCATGGGTATGCAACGTCACCTCAAAGTGCTTGGGATTTTTGCGCGTCTTTATCACCGCGATGGCAAAGATGGCTATCTGAACGACATACCGCTGGTTATGCACTATGTTCGGAAAACTGCCTATCGCTATAAAGAATTTTCGCCCCTGATCAGGCTGCTTGATACTTTGGAAGAAAAGCAGACAGGCGTTGGCTATACCTTCTGACATGAAGGCCATGATCTTCGCCGCAGGTCGAGGTGAGCGTATGCGGCCACTGACTGACACCTGCCCCAAGCCATTACTGACAGTGCGTGGTCGGCCGTTGATTGTCTGGCATATCCTTAACTTGGTACGTGCAGGTCTGACTGAGATCGTGATTAATCATGCTCACCTGGGTCACATGATTGAAGAGGCACTTGGTGATGGCAGCCGGTACGGAGCCAACATTGTTTACTCTGCAGAAGGCACAGCGCTAGAAACGGCGGGTGGTATTGCAAAGGCACGACATCTGCTGGGTGAAGCGCCTTTCGTTGCAGTTGCCGGCGACATCTATTGCCCGCACTTTGATTTCAGCAAAGTGAAAGATGTGCTTGAAGAAAGCGACCCATGGGGCAAAGCGTACGCTGCTAGCGAACGTGATCTCGGGTGGCTCTATCTGGTGAAAAATCCTGCGCATCATCCCGCGGGGGATTTTGCACTCGCAAACTTTTCTATTACGAATGATGGTGAGCCACGCTATACCTTCTCCGGTATTGGCGTCTATCGCCCGGAGCTGTTCGACAGTGTTACCCCCGGCGACAGCGCCAAGCTGGCACCCATCCTGCGGGAATTCGCCGATAAGGGCAAAATCGGGGGCGAGGTCTACCGTGGCGACTGGACCGATGTCGGTACCATTGACCGCCTGGAGCATTTGAACGCACCACTGAAAGCAGGATCATGACTGTGACAAGCTTTGCCCATAGGCGCACTGCGCTGCTTGAAAAAATGCATGCGCAAGGCGGCGGGGTGGCGATTATCCCAACCGCGCCTGAAGTGATGCGCAATGCCGATGCTGACTACCCGTACCGGCACGACAGCTATTTCTACTACCTGACCGGCTTCCCCGAGCCCGAGGCCACACTGGTACTGATCGCAGGTGCGCAAAACCAATCGATTCTGTTCTGTCGCGACAAGAACGAAGAGCGAGAGATTTGGGATGGCTACCGCTACGGGCCAGCCGGTGCAAAAGAAGCGTTTGGTTTTGATAGTTGCTTCACCATTGACAGCATCGATACCGAGTTACCCAAGCTGATGGCGAATGCGCCCGCACTGTTTTATGCACTCGGCAGCCAGGCCAAGTTAGACGAACAAATCCAACGCTGGCTAAACACAGTACGTGCCCAGGTGCGCGCGGGTATTAGTGCGCCTGGTGCTGCATTTGATATTCGTGCGATGCTGAATGAGATGCGCTTGATCAAAGATGCGCATGAGATCGCAACCATGCAGCGTGCCGCAGATATCGCTGCCGATGCGCACGCGCGTGCCATGCGCTGCGCCAAGCCGGGTTTGCGTGAATATCATCTCGAGGCCGAGCTACTGCATGAGTTTCGTCGCAATGGTTCGCAGTTTCCTGCTTACGGTTCTATCGTGGCCACTGGCGCTAATGCCTGTGTGCTCCACTATCGCGCCGGCGATGCTGAACTGCGTGATGGCGATTTAGTATTAATCGATGCCGGCTGTGAACTCGACAGCTATGCATCCGACATTACCCGAACATTTCCAGCGAATGGAAAATTCAGTGGCCCGCAAAAAACGCTGTATGAGATCGTCCTAGACGCACAACGCGCTGCGATTCAGGCCACCGGCCCGGGCAAGCGCTTTATCGACGGGCATGAGGCGGCGGTTCGCGTACTGGCACAGGGCATGCTGGATACCGGCTTACTGAACAAAGACAACGTCGGTACGCTGGATGATGTGATCGCCAATGACAGTTATCGCCAGTTTTATATGCACCGCACCGGTCATTGGTTGGGTATGGATGTGCATGATGTTGGTGATTATCGTGATCCCGCAGTCTCAGCCACTGAAAAACCGTCGCGCACCCTGGTGCCGGGCATGGTGCTGACGATTGAACCGGGTATATATGTGCGTCCGGCAGAAGGTGTGCCCGAAGCATTCTGGAACATCGGCATTCGTATCGAAGATGATGCGCTTGTCACCGCCGAGGGATGCCACATCCTGACGCACAAAGCACCCAAAACCGTCGACGACATCGAAGCGTTGATGCGCGACTGATCATGCGCACCGAGATCGACATCGCGATTGTCGGTGGTGGCCCCGTGGGGCTGTCACTGGCTGCGATGTTGGTTGCGCAGGGCATCGATCCCGGTAAGCTCGCGATTATTGATGCCAAGCCGACGGCAGCGGCTACCGCTGATCCACGATCGATTGCTTTATCGTATGGAAGCCGCGAGCTCTTGTCGACGATTTCTGGCTGGCCAGCAGCTGCAACGCCCATCACGCAGATTCATGTCTCCCGTCGTGGCAGTTTTGGTCGCACACTCATTCACAGCCAAGACTATCAGCTACCCGCGCTCGGCTATGTTTGCCGCTATGGCGATCTTGTTCAATCACTCGACCGTGCTATGCCGTCAGGCTTGGAGGTTTTGCGACCCGTCTCGGTAAGCAGCTTTCAAGGTCTTGCTGAGCGCGTGCTGCTATCGCTGTCGGATGGGCGAGAGGTGAGCGCCTCGGTGGTGGTGCAAGCAGAAGGTGGCGTATTCAGCGAGCAAACGCCCAAGGCACAGCATCGTGATTACGCCCAGATCGCTATTACCGCTGACGTTCATTCCGCTACGTCACCGCCCGGTCGGGCGTTTGAACGCTTCACTGCTGAAGGACCACTCGCCTTACTCCCGCAAGGCGATGGCTATGCCATGGTGTGGTGCGTTACGCCTGATACCGCCGAGCGCCTGCTTGCGATGGATGACGCAGGTTTTTTGGCTGAACTGCAAGGTATGTTTGGTCAGCGCGTTGGTACTTTCACGGAGCTTGGTCAGCGCTTTCACTACCCCTTGGGTTTGAATGCCCAACCGAAAACGCAAGACCGAATCATCGCGATTGGCAACGCAGCGCAAACACTCCACCCCGTCGCGGGGCAAGGATTAAATTTAGGTCTGCGTGATGCAGCAGTGCTGGCGAAAATGTTAGTTCAAGACCTAACACCGACGACGCTGGCAAGATTTGAACAATCGCGCCAGCCTGACAGAACAACGACGATACGTCTTACTGATGCAATGGCACGCGTGTTTGCAAATGGCTCAGACCGTTCACCATCACAACAGCTGCTGGGGTTGTCTTTAGGCTTGCTGGATTTCGTCCCGCCAGCAAAGCGCGCACTGGCGGAACAGATGATGTACGGTTGGCGATAAGAGGGTCGACATTTTGTTAAAGGCGTCAGATGGCCTTGACCATGTCTTCGATGACCTTCTTCGCATCACCAAACACCATCATGGTCTTGTCGAGGTAGAACAACTCATTGTCCAAACCGGCGTAACCTGAGGCCATCGAGCGCTTGTTCACGATAATGGTCTTTGCCTTGTACGCCTCGAGAATCGGCATGCCAGCGATCGGCGAGTTAGGATCTTTGGCAGCGGGGTTGACTACATCGTTCGCACCGAGCACCAGCACCACGTCAGCCTGACCGAATTCGCTGTTGATGTCTTCCATCTCAAAGACCTGGTCATAAGGCACCTCAGCTTCAGCCAGCAGCACGTTCATGTGCCCAGGCATACGTCCC
>SXGQ01087987.1_pt1 | contig 15261 bp, 15 predicted proteins | sample 3178371 | NCBI WGS metagenome assembly SXGQ01 (sample SAMN11356859, study PRJNA531348) | freshwater metagenome | isolation source: freshwater sample F1-20 | place: China: Fuxian Lake, Yuxi | collected 2017-12-25
CGCCAGCGCGATTGCGATTGCAGCCGCCATCAATTCGCAAACACCGGTGACCGGTGTCAGAGCCATTGCCAACGGCGCACAAGCCAAGGGCAGCGTCACCGACACCAGCGTGCCGGTGCTCGGCACCGACACCTACCACTCCTTGTTTGTCAATGGCACCGAAATTCAAGTGCTGTTCAAACAAGACGAGACAGGCACGGCCAGACGCACCAAGGTGGTGGAAGCCATCAACACCTATACCGGTACCCACGGTGTCACCGCTGCCGACAACGGCAATGGCGTGACCTTGACATCAGACGGTCGCAATTTGGCGGTCTGGTTCGACTCGAACGTCAAAGACCTGTCCGCTGCCAGCTTTGGTTTAGACAATGGTGACGCGGTTGAGCAAGTCGCGCGGGTCACATTGACTGGAACCACCAGCGCAACCGCTTCCGTGGTGATCAACGGCATCACCATCACTTCAGCTGCTGCTGCGACATTAGCAGACAGAACAACCGCATTAGCCAGTGCCATCAGCAGTGCCATCACCTCGGGCACCATCAAAAACGTCACAGTGTCCTCTGACACTGCCAACGGCTATGTCACCGTTACCTCTACTGTGGCAGGGTCGCCTTTTGAAATTTATGGCGCGAGCTCGGGCTCGTCTCTGAATTCGATCAACATTGCCGAGGTCACTGCCAACAGTCATGGCAGCAACCAAGTGACGGGTATTTTGGATGGCGATGCAGACAGCACCACCGCTCGTACCCTTTACGGCACGGTTCGCATGATTGTCACCGCACCGCAAATGCCTGGCTTGCCCATGCCGATTGGCGCACCGCCTTCGGACTATGAAACCTTGTTGCGTGCCAACGGTCGTCCGTTCTCTGTGACTTCCGGGGCCGATGGTTTTGGTGCCAACAGCAATTTCGAAGCCCTGGGCTTCCACGAAGGCACCTATGGCGGGCGCTCCAGCTCGGACATGGACCCGCCTAAAGTCGGACGTCTGGCTTTCCAAGTGGGCGCATCTGCCAACCAAATGATCACCATCGACTTGGCCGATTTCGGCAAAGCCGGCCCCATCACGGGCGACATCACCGGCGATGTGGACTTGAACATTGAGCAACGCAGCGTGCGCATCAACACACGCGAAGGCGCCAGCGCGGTTTTGGCCAAGCTCGATGATGCGATGGACAAGGTCAACGCCACACGCGCCACCATGGGTGCAGTGATGAACCGTTTAGACCATGTGATCACCAACTTGTCTAACGTGTCAATGAATTTGTCTGCGTCACGCAGCCAGATTGAAGACGCGGATTACGCGGCCGCTTCGACCGAATTGGCGAAGAACCAAATCATGCAGCAAGCCGGTACCGCTGTGTTGGCGCAAGCCAATACCAGCCAGCAATCGGTGCTCAAGTTGTTGGGCGGTTAACCGCTCGAATTGAACGATTCAGCAAGCAGGCTCGTGCATGCCACCGACTACTTTTTCTGACGAGGCTTCGAAAGCGCCAGATTGCTGGCAATGCCGCTACTTCGCCATCAGTTGGGACCCACGCAACCCTTACCAATGCAAGATGATGGGTTTCAAGAGCCGCATGATTCCCTCTTTCGAGGTGTTCAGGGCAGATGGCAACCACTGTCGCGGCTTCATGCCCAAAGTGGTTGAGTTGACTCCCGCTGCCAAATTGCAAGCCACACCCAGCGTCAGGAAATCCTCGCGTTACCTGTGGAAAGCTTAAGGGCTGGCTGTCGAAATGCCGACTTGTTAAATACTAGTGATTCATATCCATTTCACATGGAAACCTATAACAGCGTTTAAGTACTCAAAATTTCAGCTGGCACACGCATTGCTTATTGATCAGACCTTTGTTACTGGTTGATCAATGTGAACACTTCGACTTCAAACGTACTGCAAGCTGTCTGGCTGGATCCGTTCAGCCCGCTTGATGATGAGCAGCGTGCCCAGTTGGGTGAGGCCGGCCTGGCATTGCACGCGATTTCCACCTTGGGTGACTTGACCCTGGCGCTTCGACGCGCACACGTCATGATCATTCGTTTGGGCGACAGCGCGGATTTGCTGCGTGAGGTGCAAACCTTGATCGGTCAACTCGGATTCAATGTGCCTGTTATTTGCCGCGTGGAAAGACGCCGCATGGAAGTCACGGTGGACGCGATGCGCCACGGTGCACTGCATGTGCTGCCTGCGGATGAATGGACCGCTGCCGCTTGGCAAGCCGCTACCCAAGGCATGCACTTGGCCGACAGCAACCAACCCAAAAGTTTTGTGTTTGTCGATCCGGTCAGCCAACATTTGCTGGCATTGGCGCAACGCGTGGCACAAACCGAAGTCACGGCATTGTTGGTGGGACCGACTGGCGCCGGCAAGGAAGTGTTGGCGCGTGTGCTGCACGAGTCCTCGCAGCGTGCCAAGGGGCCGTTCGTGGCGCTCAATTGCTCGGCCTTGCCAGAGCATTTGATCGAAGACATGTTGTTTGGCCACGAAAAAGGTGCGTTCACAGGCGCACACAAAGACCACAAAGGATTGTTCGAGCAAGCGCAGGGCGGCACGGTGTTTTTGGATGAGATCGGTGAAATGCCCATCCATTTGCAAGCCAAGCTGTTGCGCGTACTGCAAGAGAAAAAACTCAACCGTTTAGGCGGTGAAGCCGCCATCGACTTGGACGTGCGTGTGATTGCCGCCACCAACAAAGATTTGCGCCAAGCCATTGAAGCGCGTGAATTCCGCGAAGACTTGTATTTCCGCATCAGCACTTTCCGCTTGCGTATTCAGCCGTTGTGCGAACGCCCGGGCGACATCTTGCCTTTGGCCATGCAGGCCTTAAACCGCTTGTCTAAAGACAGCGTGCCTTTGAGCTTGAGCCATGAAGCGCAGCTGATGTTGCAGCAATACCCCTGGCCTGGCAACGTGCGTGAACTTGAAAACGTGATTCAACGTGCGGTGGTGTTGTGCCGTGGTCGTGTGGTCACGCCCGCGCATTTGATGTTTGACGAAAACCAACCCCTGTCGCTGCAAGCCATGTCAGATACATCCATCATGCAAGCGGTGCATGTGGCAGAACCTACCCCGGCATCCCCAGACAGTTTCATCGTGCCCAACAGCGCAAATGACATGAAGGTCGCCGCCCCTGAGGACTTGATGTCAGCGGTGAAAGCCAGCGAACACCAAGTGATATTGGCAGCAATACAGGCCACCGAAAGCCGTGTTGAAGCAGCGAAAAAACTCGGCATCAGTCCGCGCACCTTGCGCTACAAGCTGGCCCAACTGCGCGAACGCGGTATGGACCTGGCCGTGGCCGCGTGATTAAGGAGCAGCAGCCATGATGGACGGAATATCAGGTAACAGCGTGAACACCATGATGGAGACGATTCGCGCTTACCAAAACAAGGCCGCAGGTGGTGTTGACCAAATCCACATCAAACCGCCGCAGGTGCAAGACATCCAGGCACCCAAAACCGAGCTGCCGAATTTCACCGAGTCGGTCAAGAACCTTCTCGACAAAGTCAATGAAGTGCAAGTCAAGTCCTCCAACTTGCAAGAAGCGTATCAACGCGGCGAAGACGTGCCTTTGACCGATGTGGTTTTGGGTATGCAGAAATCCTCTCTGGCATTCGAAGCCACCTTGCAGGTGCGCAACAAAGTGCTCAGAGCGTATGAAGAAATCATGAACATGCCGGTCTAACCTGAGAGAACACCATGGCAACCGCAAGTGCAACACTCAATACTCCCCTGGGCACCAGCTCGAATGCGCTGACCACCGATGCTGATGCAGGTGCAAGAAACAACAACGCCATGATGGCCAGTGGCACACCGATGCGCTCGATCACCGGTTCGGCGTTGACCGATCCCATGGGCATGATCCGCGATTTGGTGCGACAGCCTTCGGTGCGCAAAGTGCTGCCGATTGTGGTCATTTTGATGGTCGTGGCCGCGTTTGGTTTGGCTTCCATGTCGATGAAAACACCGCCGATGCGGGCCTTGACCATGATGTTGCCGGAGGCGGATAAACAGCTCGCTATCGAAACCCTCAAGACCGCCAATTTCAGTCCGGAGATAGACAACAACACCGGACAAATCATGGTGCCGGCTGACAAATACCAAGAAGCCCGCATGTTGCTGGCGTCCAAAGGTTTGCCCCGCACCGAAGTGCAAGGCATGGAAACGCTCAAAGACATGCCCGCCATGACCACCAGCCAGTTCATGGAACAGGTTCGCTACAACAACGCGATGGAGCAGGAGTTGGCGAAAACCATTTCGCAAATCGCAGGCATTCGCAGCGCGCGAGTGCATTTGGCTGCGCCCAAGCAAAGTGTGTTTGTGCGTGACCGAGTACCTACCAAGGCGTCGGTCATCATCACGCGTGCGCCCGGCAAAGAAGTGTCGTCTGCCAATGTGCAGGCCATCATTTCACTGGTGGCTTCCAGCGTGCCTTATTTGGCGCCAGAAAACGTGTCCGTGGTGGACAACTACGGCTCCTTGATGAATGAGATGTTGGGCCCACAACCGTTGGGGCTGACTGGCGCAGAGCTGCAGCAAAAACAGCAAATGGAAGACCTGTACCGCACCCGCTTGTTGCAGCTGCTCGCACCTATCGTGGGTGCTGAGAATGTGACGGCTCAGGTGACGTTGCAACTGGATTTCACGCAAGAAGAAATCACCACCGAAGATTTTGACCAAGGTGACAAGGGACCGAAAACCCGTTCTGAGTTGTATGTAGAAGACCGCAACACGTTCAAGGATGCGATTGGCATTCCTGGTTCACTCAGCAGCACGCCACCGAATCCGCCGATCAACCCGGCCGCCACCGATGCCACACCTGCCGACCCGAACAAAGGCGTGAGCGAAAAGGGCGTGCAAGTGGTGGCACGCAGCACCAAAAACTATGAACTCGACCGCGCAGTGCGCCACACCAAAAGCGCCATGGGCAATATTTCCAAACTCGGCGTGGGTGTGTTGATCAACGAGCGTCCGATCCCTGCTGGCATGAAAGTGGAGAAGCCTGCGGATGGCTCACCACCGCCCACCACCATTCCTTACACGCAAGAAGAACTCGATCGCTTGAATCAATTGGTTCGCGGTGCCGTGGGCTTCAACGACCAGCGTGGCGATGTGGTGACCGTGGTGGCAACACGCTTTGAGCCACCGGTGGACCCCAATGCCGTGCCCTGGTACAAAGACGAAGCTTTGGCTTCATTGGCCAACAGTGGTGTGGTCGCCGTGCTGTTCTTATTGTTCTTGATGGCTGTGGTTCGCCCCATGATCAAGAAATTGATCAAGCCAGAAGTCGACCCAGCGGCGATTGCAGCAGCTGCGATGGCAGCGGCCGCAGCCGAAGCCGCCACAGCAGAAAAATTGCGCACAGAACGCATTGCAGCCGCAGAGGCCGAAGCCGCAGCCAGGGTGGTGGCAGAACGCGCTGCCCGCGAAGAGGCCGAAGAAAAAGCCCGCAAAGAAGCCGAGGCCCAAGCCGAGGCCGAGCGATTGGCCGCAGAAGCCTTGGCCAAAGAAGCCGAAATGGCCGAGGAAGCCGCTGCCGCCGAGGCCGCCCGCATGGCCGAAGAAGAGGCCGCCCGCGAAGCAGAACGTTTGGCTGCTCTTGAACTGCAGGCAGAATCGGGCGAAGAAGTGGAATTGGAAGAAGGCGAATCGCTGGATGACCTCAAGGCACGCATGGGCAAACTCAAGCCCAAGAAAGCCAGCATCCCCGCAGATTTGCTCAAGAATGCCAACTCATACGATGACAAAGTCGCATTGATTCGCATGATTGTGTCTGACAACTCCGGCCGCGTGGCCAGTGTCATGCGCAACATGATCGAGTCTTGATGACCGACACGCTACCAAGGAAACGACATGGCTGAAAACGACACCATCCAATGGACCCCAGAGCTTCGCGCTGAAATGGGGGCCATGACCTCTACCCAGCGTGCAGCTGTGCTGATGCTGTTGCTGGGAGAAGAACAAGCGGCAGAGATTGTGAAATACCTCAGCCCCAAAGAAGTACAAGCTTTGGGTGCGGCCATGGTGCAAGCCTCATCGCTGTCCCAAGGTGCGGTGAATGTGGTGCTCGATCAATTCGTCGACATGCTGAAAAAACAAAACAGCGTGGGCTTGGGTGGCTCAGATTATGTGGACCGTGTCATGCGTTTGGCGCTGGGTGAAGACAAGGCCAATTCAGTGCTCAACCGCATCATGCCCGGGCAAGGCACCAAGGGTTTGGATATCTTGTCTTGGATGGACCCACGTTCCATCGCAGAAATGATTCGCACCGAACACCCGCAGGTGATTGCGATCATTTTGTCGATCTTGGAAACCAGTGTCGCTGCCGACGTGTTGGTCTACTTGCCGCCTGAAGTCCGCCCGGAAGTGATTCAGCGTGTGGCCGCGATGGACACGGTGCAGCCGTCTGCCATGGCCGAGTTGGAACAAATCATGAAGCAGCAATTTGCCAAGAGCTCGTCGTCTAAATCGTCAAGCTTTGGTGGTATCAAGGCCGCTGCCGACATCATGAACAAAACCAAAACCGATTTGGAACGTTCTGTCATGGATGGTTTGGAAGAGCTCGATGCCGATCTGATGTTGAAAATCCAAGACCAGATGTTCACCTTCGACAACCTGGCCACCGTGGACAACAAGGGTATTCAGGTGTTGATGCGCAATGTCGAGCCCGATCAATTGATGGTGGCTTTGAAAGGTGCGCCCGAAGAAGTGCTGGCGCGTTTCCTCGACAACATGTCAGAGCGCGCCCGTGGCATGTTCAAGGACGACATGGACGCACGCGGACCGGTGCGTGTGGCCGACGTCGAAGATGCACAAAAGAAAATCATGCGTTTGGCCCGCAAGCTGTCAGACACCGGCGAATTGATCTTGGGCGGAGCAGACTTTGTTTAATCCTGATCCGCAACCAGCCAAGCCGCGCCATTGGTTGGATGACACCTGGCTGAACTCGTCTTCGAAACCCATACCCAATTTTGGTGAGTTCGATTGGGCGAATGTGCCCAAATTGGATTACGCCACTTTCAAATTCAGACAACTGGCCACGCCCGAGCCTGCTAAGGTACTGGACGAAGACAGCGAATTTGTGTTGGAAACTTTTGGTCAACCCACCCGCTTTCGACAAGACGGCAAAACGGCACACGCCGAATTGCAACCAGACACTTTGTCTGCCCCCCAAACCGTTGACATAACGCAAGAATCGGATGCAGTTGACGACCCGCTACAAGCGCAGCAATTCGCTGCATTGCAAGCCCGCTTGCAGGCACAAGCCGAGCGCGATGCCGAGATGCGTCTTCAGCGCGAAGTGTTTGGCGCGGAATGCATGTGGAAGCGTGCCGAGGAAGACGAATGGTTGTCGGCATGGCCTTTAGGGGATGATGCCCCAGTGATTGATCCTGCCGCACTGGCTGCGGCACGCGAACAGGCGTATGCCCAAGGCCACGCTGATGGCACTGACGCTGGCAGGCAAGCAGGCCAGTCGCTAGGCCATGCGCAAGGATTGACCGAAGGCATGGCACAAGGCATGGCGCAGGCCCAAGCCGAGGCAGCTGATGCATTGGCCAAAGCTTTGGAAGAACAAAAAACTGAATTGACACAGGTGTTGCAAGAGCAACTGGGTTTGCTCGGACAACTGCACGACAAACTGCGTGCGTTCAGCAACGATCCACAAGCTTTGTTCGAACCGGTGAAGCGTTTGGCTTTGCATATCAGTGAACAACTGGTGTTGGCCGAATTGACGATTTCTGGCCAAGCGATTGAACGTTTGGTGCAGCGTTGTCTGGATGAAATCGATTTGCATGGCCAGTCTGCCGTCACGGTTGAATTGAATCCGCAAGACAAAGCGCGCTTGGAAGACTTGGGCGCAGAAGTGATCAAGCAAATGCAGTTGCTGGCGGTACCTGGTTTGCACCCTGGCAGTGTGCGTTTGGTGGTGAATGACAGCCAGATCGAAGATTTGATTGAACACCGGTTGCAAGCCATGGCCAACCGGTTATTGAACCAGCCCGAGTTGTGGCGCGAACAGTCGGCGTTTTTCCGCCAACCCTTGGCGCAGCGAGACGGGCAGGTCGAAGATGTGCCTGAACGCGTGACGTTTGACCCAGACCAGCAAGAGGACGACCATGCTTGATTTCATCAATATTGCGTTGCGCACCATCATGTGCTTGGCCTTCATTGCGTTGGTGGTGAGGCCCATGTTGATGTCCATGGTGCGACGCGAACCGAACACCTTGGAGTTGGAAGAAATGGCACAACTCGCTGTCAATTCTGCGTTCCGTGAACAGTTTGCAAGTTTTTATGCACCGAAACCCTTGCCACAACTTGAGGCGCCCCCATCCGCCAAAGATAAAAAGACGGCGACAGAACCGCTGCAGACAGCACCGACCCCTGTGGTGTTGACCGAAGAAGAAAAGCTTGCGCTGCAAGCATTGCAAGCCGAGATGGAAGCAGACAAACTGCGGCAGGCTGAATTGCTCAAAGGCCACGAAGAAGAAATGGCACGCCGCGCAGAGGTGGCCGCACTGGAAGCAGAGCGCCTGGCAGCCCTGGCGCTGGAACAGGCCCAGGTGCAAGACGAAGATGAAGAAACGGACGACGAATCATCGCTGGAAAAAATGCGCCAAAGCATGAAGAAAGAAAAGAAAAAGCCTGTGATACCAGCCGAACTGCTGGCGGGCAACAGTTATGAAGACAAGCTCATGGTGGTGCGTTATGTCACCGAGCAGGAACAAAACCGCGTGGCCAATGCCATCCGTTCCATGATCAAGATCAATTGATCACACCATGATGGATTTCGCCGCCGATATCGATGCCGTGCTGCCCCATTTGCGCACACCACAACCGCAACGCAGTGGTACCTTGGTGCGCTTGGTTGGCATGACCTTGGAGGCGCGTGGCGTGATGGCCCCACTGGGTGCGTGTTGCGAAGTTGTTGGTCGACACGGCCACCGAGTGGAAGCGGAAGTGGTCGGTTTCAACGACAAAATTTTGTTTTTGATGCCATTCACCGAGCCGGCTGGCGTGGGTCCCGGGGACATGGTACGCGTTGTCAGCAATTCTTCGTTGGTCAACCTGGGCCCCGAACTGCTGGGCCGGGTGATCGATGGCCGTTGCCAACCATTGGATGGCAAACCCCCGCCTGAGTGCAAAGAATTGCTCAGCTTGTTGGGCCGTCCCATCAACCCAATGGAACGCGGTCCGATCAACAAAATTTTGGATGTCGGTGTCAAAGCCATCAACGGTGTGTTGACCTTGGGGCGTGGCCAACGTTTGGGGTTGATCGCTGGCTCTGGCGTGGGCAAAAGTGTGTTGCTGGGCATGCTCACACGTTTCACCAAAGCCGATGTGGTGGTGATTGGCTTGATCGGTGAACGCGGCCGAGAAGTGCAAGCGTTTATCCAAGAGTCCTTGGGTGAAGAAGGCCTGGCCAAGTCGGTGGTGGTGGCAGCCCCTGCCAATGTGTCTCCGGTGTTGCGACTCAAAGCCACGCATTTGACGCATGTGATCGCTGAATATTTCCGTGACCAAGGCAAAGATGTGTTGATGCTGTGCGACAGCTTGACCCGTGTGGCGCACGCACAGCGTGAAATCGGTTTGGCGATTGGCGAACCCCCCACGGCCAAAGGTTATCCGCCATCGGTGTTTGGTTTGTTGCCCAATTTGATCGAGCGCGGTGGTGTGGGCAGACACGGCCACGGATCCATCACGGCCATCTATACCGTGCTGGCTGAAGGTGACGACGCCGCCGACCCGATCGTGGACATCGCCCGTGCCTCGCTGGACGGCCAGGTGATGTTGTCGCGCAAATTGGCCGATTCCGCGCATTACCCTGCGATTGATTTGACAGGGTCTATTTCGCGTTTGATGCAATCCTTGCTCAACAGCGAGGACATGAAGTCGGCCAATAAATTGCGTCGGCTGTGGTCCATTTATCAGCAAAACGTCGACTTGGTTCAAGTCGGCGCTTATGAGCACGGTTCCAACCCCGAGTTGGATGAAGCCATACGGTTGCATGACCGGATCGTCGCGTTCTTGCGCCAGGACATGCACATCAGCCAAGACTACGACAGCACCCGCGAGCAATTGCGTGCTTTATTGAACCAGACTTGAAAGCGATTCATCCATGAAGCCCCGCAGTTGCTGGTCCGTGTTGACCAAAAAAGCCAAAGACGAAGAAGAAGTCGCGCAAACAGCATGCGCTCGCGCTCGCAACAAAGTATTGGAGTTGCAACAAAGTCGCCAGCGCATGAACGATTTGTTGGAAGACTACAAGCAGCGCGCATTGGCGGCACAGTCACAATTGCAAACCATGGCGCAGGCCACCAACAGCCGACAGTTTTTATTGCAACTGCAGAACTTGGTGGACAGGGTAGACACCGATTTGAAAGTGGCGTTGCGTGAACTCGAACAGGCCAAAGCGGTTTTGTTGCAAGCCACGCACCAACGCATGAAGATGGAAACCATGCAAGAAAAAGATTTACATGCGGTGCAGCAATGGGCGCGCCAGCGCGATCAAAAAGACATGGACAGCTTGGGTTTGACCCTCTACAACCTCAAGGCTTGACCCAGCCCGCTTGCAACCAGTGCCAGTAATGGGGCTTGAACGCCCAAGGAATCAGCAGGGTCTGGGTGCCCGGCGCAAACACGCCGCCCGTGGCGTGGTCGTGCCACACCCCTTTGGCATTCAATCGTGTCAGCAACCATTGCGCGGCCTCAGGATGCAAAAACGTTTGTTGGTTGGCCCGCACTTTGGACGACTCTTCGGGCGCGTCATCCAGCCGTACCCACTCACAACATTCCACCGCTGGCAACGCCATGTCTGCATCCGTGCCGCCCGAATACATGTCGTGCAAACTGCCCCAAGCGCGGCCTTTCAACAAATGTTTGAGCTGCGCCAGTTGTCGCTCCGCAATCTCCTCGTCCCCCAAACGCACACCTACCTGGCCCAGCACGTTGTCAAACCAAACACACGCATTCGGGTGCTGCTTCAACAAAACCGGTAAGCCGGCAATCGCATCGCTGCGGTGGTAGTGCAATTGCACCGATTGGGTTTTGAGTGTGCGGCCATGTCGAAGACCAAACAAAAAGGGGACCAAGGGGTCAATGTCGTACACATCGATCCGTTCAAACTTGGCCAGCCAGGGGGTGGGCAGCATCCATCCGGCGCTGCAACCGATCAGGAGAAGGTGTTTTTCCTCGGGCTGAATGTTGGCCAAAAAAGAGGCGATATGTTCGCGCGTGGGCAACCAGCGTTGCAGCGACCGCGCGGCATGCACATGCCAATTCAGTCCACCCGTGCCGCCTGCGTTGACCATGTCTTTGATCCATGTGGCCAGTTGGTTTTTGCCAGCGAATGGGGTGCGTACCGTCATGATTTGCGAATTAATTTCATTTTTGACTCTTACCCGATAGATAATGCACACCATGCCAAACCATGACTGGGCTCAGTACTCTCTCAGTATGACATTCGTCTTGTTGCTGTTGGCGGCTGCTTTGTGGTGGCTGTCGCGTCGCAACAAGGGCTTTTTACTCCCCACCCACCAACGACGCATCCAAATTCTAGAGGCCTATCCCATGGGCTTGCGGCACAAACTGTTGTTGGTGCAAGTCGATCAGCAGCGCTTGCTTTTGTCAGTCACCAACTCTGAAATCCAAACCCTGCATGCATGGCGTGCAGATGCCTCTTCGTCCGCAGAACCAGGTGTCAACGATGCGAATTAAGTACTTCATATTGCCTTTGCTTGCGGTGTGCATGCTTTGGTTGCCTGACTTGGCCTTGTCCCAGGGCTTGCCCATGGTCACCGTGAATTCTGGCAAGGGCGGTCAGCAGTACAGCTTGACGTTGCAATTGCTGGGCTTGATGACGGTGCTCACCTTGCTGCCGTCGCTGTTGCTGATGATGACTTCATTTGTGCGGGTCATCATTGTCTTGTCGATATTGCGTCAAGCCCTGGGCACGGGCCAAACACCGCCCAACACCGTGCTGGTGGGTTTGGCCTTGTTCCTGACTTTTTTCATCATGACGCCGGTGTTTGACGATGTTTACACCAATGCAGTCGCACCTTACATGAGCGGCAATTTGCCCTTCGAGCAAGCCTTGGTGAAGGCAGAGGTCCCAGTGCGCCAGTTCATGACCTTACAAACACGCGAAGACGATATTGCCATGTTCATGCAAATTGCGCAGCGCAAAGAAGTCGCCAGTGCGGCGGAAGTCCCTTTCACCACCTTGGTACCTGCTTTCTTGACCTCTGAGCTCAAAAGCGCGTTCATGATTGGCTTCATGATTTACATAACGTTCGTGGTCATCGACCTGATCGTGGCCAGCTTGCTGATGTCCATGGGCATGATGATGCTCTCGCCCATGATCATCTCCATGCCATTCAAGTTGATGCTGTTTGTGCTGGTCGATGGTTGGACCCTGATCATGGGTTCGTTGGCGTCGAGTTTTATTTTCAAGTGAGGTAGCGATATGGACACAGCCATGGTGGTAGATCTTGGGCGCCAAGCCCTGTGGATGACGATACTCATCTCCGCGCCCATGCTGGCAGTGGCTTTGCTGGTGGGTGTGATCATTGGTGTGTTTCAGGCGGCCACATCCATCAACGAGCAAACCCTGAGCTTTATCCCCAAACTGCTGTCGATTGGCCTGGCCGCTGCCGTGTTTGGCAGTTGGATGATCAACACCTTGGTCGACTACACCAAAGTGCTGTACGGTCGCATACCAGGCTTGTTTGGCTGATACGCATGAACATTGAAATGCTCAATTTGCTCGACAGGTTTTATGCCCTGTTATGGCCCATGCTGCGCATTTCAGCGTTTTTGGCGTTCTCTTCTATTTTTTCTATCCGCGCGGTGAGTTTGCGAATTCGCATTTCAATCGCCATGGTGCTGACCATTTTTTTGTCCATGCAAATGGATATACCCAAGATTGATCCAGTCACCGCCGAAGGCCTCAAAGAAATCTTCAACCAGTTGTTCATCGGTTTTGCCATGGCCATGGTCATGCAACTGGCGACAGCAGCGATAGTGACGGCGGGTCAGGCGGTATCGGGCTCCATGGGTTTGTCGATGGCCAATATGGTCGATCCCACCTTGGGCAGCGTGCCTGTGATGTCGCAGTTTTTCAATATTTTGGGCACACTGGTTTTCTTGTCGATCGGCGGTCATTTGATCGTGTTTGGTTTGTTGCTGGAGTCTTTCACTTTGTTTCCGATTGGCAAAGTGCTGATGACGCAAGACCTGCTGGGCAAAATGACGGCCTGGGGTGCCATGATGTTTGTGGCTGCATTGCTGATTTCATTGCCAGTGGTCATCACTTTGTTGTTTGTCAATATCGGGGTGGGTTTCATCACCCGTGCAGCGCCAAGTCTGAATATTTTCTCGATCGGCTTTACAGCCATTTTGTTGTCGGGTTTTGTGGTGATGTGGCTGGCAGTTCCCAGCATCGTCAACCGCATAAGTTGGTGGTGGGTGCAAACATTTGGGCAGATGCGCGGCATGCTGCTGGGGGGTTAAGGCATGGCCGACGATTCCTCTGAACGGACCGAAGAACCGACGGCGCAGCGGCTGACCAAAGCGCGGGAAGAGGGGCAGCTGGCGCGTTCCACAGAGCTGCCCACTGCCGCTGTTTTGATAGCTGCCACTTTGTTTTTCAGTGTCGCTGGCAACTTTATGTTCCATCGGCTCGGCAACCTGTTTGCTTCGCAGCTTCAGTTTGACCGCAAGATCATGGACAAGGCTGAATTGCTGCCTGGCATATTTTTTCAGTCCGTGATTGATGGCTATCTGTTGATACTGCCGGTCATGGCTTTGCTGGCTGTGGTGGCGGTGTTGTCCACGGTACTCAGTGGCGGGTTGGTTTTTTCTGTCGCTTTGGCTGCGCCCAAGTTCAGCAAGCTCAACCCCTTGTCTGGTCTGGCCCGCATGTTCGGCACCAAGGCACTGATTGAATTGGGCAAAGCCATCATCAAGTTTTTGCTCATCAGCGTGATTTTGTGGCTGGCGGTGACCAACAATATCGATGATTTGGTATCCATCAACCGCATGGACCTGGGTACGGCCATACACCACGCGGGCAATTTGATTTTGGACGCCTGTTTTTGGATGAGCATGGGTTTGGTACTGATCGCGCTTGCCGATGTGCCATTGCAGCATTACCAAACCAACAAGCGCTTGAAAATGACCCGCCAGGAAATCAAAGACGAGATGAAGAACTCGGAAGGACGCCCCGAGGTCAAGGCGACGATTCGCCGCCGTCAGCGTGAAATGGCCAACAGCCGCATGATGGAAAAAGTCAAAGATGCAGATGTGGTGATCACCAATCCACAGCACTTTGCAGTGGCTCTCAGCTATGACCCAAATTCAGACGGTGCGCCTACGTTGGTGGCCAAAGGCACAGACGAGCTCGCACAACGCATTCGCGATCGAGCCAAAGAAGCCGGCGTGTATGTGTTTGAAGCGCCGGAATTGGCCAGGGCCTTGTACTTCACCACCAAACTCGACCACCCGATCCACGAGGGTCTCTACCATGCCGTGGCGCAGGTGATTGCTTATGTGTTTAGCCTGAACCAAAGTTATGCAGACTCGGGTGGCATGGTCAAACCCACTTTGCGCATACCCGACAATATGCGCTATGACGAAAACGGTTTTCTCTTTCAGTGATGACGACATGACAGCAGCCCAACCATGAGCGACTTCTACCAAAGCCAAGCCGACAAACTCCGGTTTGAGATTTTGCTCAAATCGTTGCGCGAAGGTCGCTTGAATCTGGCCATTTTGGGCGACGATGAAGCGGCGCTCACCCATTACGGCAAGCGTATTTTTCAACACCTGCGCCAGCAAGGCGAGCCCCATGTCGAACTGTGGACTTCGGCGGACTCTGATCGACTGGTCGACAGATTCAATGAAATTCTCTCTACCTTGACGGTGGATCAGGCGCTGGACAAGAGTAACCAGACCGCGCCCAAGCGCTACATGATTTTTCCCGATACCCACGGTATTCAAGATTTTGAGCTGCAGTTGCTGGCCCGCTTGGTCAACGGTTTTCCTGCCAGCAATATCAACGTGATTTTGTTGGTCAACAGCCGCAGTGCCTACGACAAAAAACTCTCGGCGTTTGGAAAAAATTTGCTGCAGTGGGTGTTGGAGTCTGAAGCACCCGCACCGGCCAAGCCTGCACGGGTGGAAACTTTGGGTGACTGGCCGGGCGCCAAGCAAGTGATCAGTGATAAAAAAGCGCCGGCGTCTTTGCCTGATATGGCCGCTGTCAG
>SXGQ01295389.1_pt1 | contig 15261 bp, 12 predicted proteins | sample 3178371 | NCBI WGS metagenome assembly SXGQ01 (sample SAMN11356859, study PRJNA531348) | freshwater metagenome | isolation source: freshwater sample F1-20 | place: China: Fuxian Lake, Yuxi | collected 2017-12-25
ATCTCTTGTTCATCGGTGGCGAGGGACGTGGCCATGCCGCGTTGCTGGCACGCATCGCGTCGAGTGGTGTCGCCGACCGGGTCCATTTCACCGGCCACGTCGGCACCGCTGATCGCGATGCGCTCGTCGCGGAAGCCGACGCGGTCGTGTTCCCCAGCGAGTACGAGGGATTCGGCGCACCGGTGGCCGAGGCGATGGCGCTCGGGGTTCCGGTCGTCGCGTCCGATCGCGCCAGCCTCCCCGGGGTCGTCGGTGACGGTGGAATCGTTCTGCCACTCGAAACAGATGCATGGGCCACGGTCCCCGAGCGGATCGTCGCCGACCGAGGTGCCCTCGTGTCGGCCGGCCATGAACGCGCGAAGAGTTTCACTCTCGCCGCATCGGGTCGCGACCTGCGCGACGCGTACGAAGGGTTGGTGCGCTGATGTCGCGCCCGTCCCATCCCGTCGTCGTGTTGTGTCCGCACTTCGCCCCCGACACCGCTCCGACGGGTGTCGTGATGACACGAATCGTCGAGGAACTCGTGCGACTCGGCCACCGCGTGCACGTCGTTACTTCGTTGCCCTGGTACCGGCAGCACCGTGTCGAAGAAGGTTGGACCGGCCGTGCGTGGCGTACCGAAGCGACGCAGTGGGGCTCGATCGTTCGTGTCAGTCCATTTGCGGGCACCGACAAAGCCAACATCCTGCGGCGGGCAGTCGGTTTTGCGGCCTTCAGCGTTCTCATCGGTCTGCGCGGAGTGTTCGTCGGTGGCGTGCACCGTCGGGCAGTGGCCGTTGTTGCCATGTCGCCTCCGCTGACACTTGGCCTCACGGGTTGGCTCGTTGCCAAGGTGCGCCGCGCACCTTTGGTCTTCAACATCCAAGACGTGTTCCCCGATGCGGCGGTGAGCACCGGCAAGTTGTCGAACCGTCGGGTGATTGCGCTCGCCGAATGGCTCGAACGCGTGAGTTACCGACGCTCCGATGCGGTCGTTGTTCTGTCCGACGACCTGCGCAGGAACGTCGCAAGCAAACTGTCGCCGAAGCACGCAGGCAAGGCGGTCGTCATCCCGAATTTCGTCGACTCCGAGCGCATCGTGCCGGGTGTAATCGACACGTCGTACCGACGCGAACACGCCCCCGGTGCCGATCATGTCGTCATGTACGCGGGCAATGTCGGGTTTTCGCAGTCGCTCGAACTCGTCATCGCAGCGGCCGAGCGCATGCCCGACGTTGCATTCGTCGTGAACGGTGAAGGTTCGTCGCGTATCGAACTGCAGCGCCGTGCCGCCGGACTCACCAACGTGGTGTTCGTCGATTATCAGCCCGCCGACAGGTTGGCCGAGGTGCTGGCGAGCGCCGACGTGCATGTGGTGCCGTTGCGGCGGGGTCTCGGCAACGTCAGCGTGCCGTCGAAGGCCTACTCGATCATGGCGGCAGCGCGACCGATCCTCGCGTCGATCGATGCCGACAGCGAAGTTGCCCGCATGATCGGCGCTGCACACTGTGGTGCGGTGGTTGCGCCCGACGACGTTGATGCGTTCGTCGCCGCGCTTGCGTTGCTTCTCGACCAACCCACCGAACGCGCCGCGATGGGCGGGCGTGGCCGGCAATGGGTAGTGGAACACGCGTCCCCCGCGGTGGTGGGCGAGGCGTACGCGGCCCTGATCGAGCGGCTCGGGACGCGCTGAATCGGCCGATTTTGGTCCGCGAGCAGATAGCCTCGCAGTCTCGTGGGTAAAGCATCGTCGGCCAAGAGAGTCGCCCGACTGGCCAGCAAGGGCAAAGGCAAGAAAATCCGCTTCCAGGGCGGGACACTCTTCCCGACGATCATTGTCGTCGTTCTCCTCGTCGGACTCGGCCTCGTCGCCTACGCGCGCTCGGGCACCTCGTCGGCAACCGAACCGCCGACCACCAACGACCATTGGCACGTTTCTTACGGCTTCTATGCCTGCGACAAGTACCTGCCGAACCTCGTCGGCAACAAGGAAGAGCCCCTCGACGACGAGTACTTCAAGTACGGCGTGCACAGCCACGACGACGGCGTCGTCCACTGGCACCCGCAGGCACTCGCCACCGGGAAGCGCGCCAAGTTCGGCATCTTCCTCGATATCTACGACGTCGAGGTGTCGAACTCGAAGTTGCAGTTCCCCGACGACCAGAACGGCGGCGCCAAGTACGAAGAGGGCGAAGAGAAGTGCAACGGCAAGGACGCCACCCTGAAGGCGTTCGTCTGGGACCGGTACGACAAGCCCGACGCCAAGAGCATGTTGATCGCAGATTTCGATGACATTCGTCTGAAGAACGACGGCATGGTGATCGTCATCGCGTTCGTCGCCGACGACACCGAAGTGCCGCCGCCGCCGACGGCTGCGAACCTGCAGGAACTCGGCGCGGTCGATTCCGGTGGCGCACCCACGACCACCGTCGCAGGTGAAACCACCACGACGGTTGCCGGTGCGACCACGGTGCCGGGTGAAACCACGACGACCGTGGCGGGCGAAACGACCACGACGGCCGCCGACGCCACCACGACATCGGTCGTCACGACAACCACCCAGGGGTGACCCGGGCGTGGACGCCGTCATTCTCGTCGGCGGCTTTGGCACCCGACTCCGGCCGCTGACGCTCAGCGTTCCCAAGCCGTTGTTGCCCGTCGGCAACGTGCCGATCGTTCAACGCATCCTCGTCGCACTCGAACGTGCAGGGGTGACACGTGCCGTGCTGGCACTTGGATTCAAACCCGAGCCCTTTCTCGCCGAATTCCCTGACGGTCGCTGTGGTGGGATCGAACTCGTCTACGCGGTCGAACCCGAACCCCTCGACACCGCCGGCGCGATCGCATTCGCCGCCCGACACGCCGGAATTTCGTCGACCTTCGTCGTGGCGAATGGTGACGTTCTCACGGGCCTCGACATCTCGCGCGTCGTCGACTCCCACCGCGCATCGGGTGCCGAGGGCACGTTGCACCTCGTTCCCGTCGACGACCCGTCGCAGTTCGGTGTCGTCGAAACCGACGCAACGGGTCGAGTGTTGCGCTTCGTCGAGAAGCCTTCACCCGGCGAAACCACCAGTCGCAACGTGAACGCGGGCACCTACGTTCTCGAACCATCGGTCATCGCACGCGTGCCCGTCGGCGGCAAGTTGTCGATCGAGCGCGTGGTTTTCCCCGAGATGGTCGCCTCGGCATCGTTGTACGCGATTCCCACCGACGATGCCTGGATCGACACGGGTCGGCCCGAAACCTTCCTCGCCGCGAACATGTCGGCGGTCGGGGTGGCGGGCTCGTCGATCATCGACCCGTCCGCGGTCATCGGTGCCGGTGCCGTCGTCGAACGCAGCGTCGTCGGCGCTCGAGCGGTCGTCGGCGCCGGGGCATGCGTCGTCGGCTCGGTGATCTTTCCGTCCGCCGCCGTCGGTGATGCCGCGGTCGTCGAGTCGGGGTTGGTGATGGGCCGAATCGGAGCGGGTGCCGTCGCACGCGAGGTCGTGGTGGGCGAAGATGGTGTCATCGACGCCGGTGCCACAGTCACAGGGGCAAAGATCCCCGCCCCCGAAGGTTCGTAGTGCGCGCCCTCGTCTGTGGTGGCGCGGGGTTCATCGGTTCGCATCTCGTCGATCGTCTGCTTGCCGACGGCCATGCGGTCGAAGTCGTCGACGACCTCAGCACCGGATCGTTTGCGAATCTCGGGCCGGCGCGTGCTGTCGGTGGTGAACTGAAGATTCACAACATCGACGTCACGGCTCCCGAGTTCCTCGACCTCGTGTCCTTGCGTCGGCCCGACGTCATCTTCCAGATGACCGCGTTGTCGCCCGCATCGGCACATGCGATCTCGTCGGTCAGCTCGGCGGCGCAGGTGGTGGCGGCACTCGAAGCCGCGCGTCTCTACGGCGCCAGCAAGGTCGTGGTGGGCCTGCCCGCGACGCTGTTGTACGGCGAGGTTGCCGTTCGCGACATTCCCGCAAAGGAAGGCAAGTTCGCCGATGCGGTGAACGTACCGAACGTGATTGCGCGCGCGATTCTCGACCTCCTCGGCGTCTACCGCGAGGTTCACGCAGTCGAGTACACGGCGCTTGTTGTCTCGAACGTGTACGGCCCGCGGCAGCGAGCAGAGGATGGTGTCGTGGCGTCGTTCGCTGCCGCGCTCGCCGCGGGCGAGGCGCCGGAGATCTACGGCACGGGTCGCCAGACGCGCGACTTCATCCACGTCGATGACGTCGTCGACGCATACGTGCGGGCCGCAACGAAGGGCGATGGCCTGCTCATCAACATCGGTACCGGCGTGCAGACGAGCATCGCGACGCTGTGGCGGGCGATGAGTGGTGCGAGCGGGTTACGACCCTCGACGGTCAAGGCGCGTCCCGGCGACATCTCGCGCTTCGCCATCTCACCCGTGAGGGCGCGCATTCATCTTGCGTGGGCGCCTTTCACCGAACTGAACGACGGTCTCGAGGCGCTGCTCGGCGCTAACTGACCGCGCCGGCCGAACCGGTCGACTCGTTCAGCGAAACAGGTCTTCGATCGGCGGACGAACGATTTCGTCCATGCCTGCCTCGCGGAACCACGACTGGTCGGCGCCGCGCACGATGCCCACCGGCACGCCGTTCGACTTGCCCATCACCAGCTCGGCGGCGCTCGCCAATTCGTCGGCGATTGCGACCTCGGTGACCTGCATCGTGCGACCGAGCGCGTCGGGTGTGCCGCGCAGGTCGAGCACCCCGGCGATGCCCGCAACTCCGATGGCAACGTCGGTGAGTCCCTTGCGCCACGGCCGACCGAACGTGTCGCTCACGATCACGCCCACCTGTACGCCGAGCTTCGCCTTGACGATGTCGCGGATGCGGCGAGCCGAGCGGTCGCTGTCGATGGGAAGAAGCGCCGCCTGACCGCGTTGGACGTTCGAGAGGTCGATGCCGCTGTTGGCGCACACGAAACCGTGCGTGGTTTCGGTGATGATGAGGTCACCACGGCGACGCACGATGCGCACGGCCTCCGATTCGACGAGCGCCTTGTGTGACAGCGGGTCGTCAGGGTCGATCTCGACGAGACGACCCTCGGCCTTCGACACGATCTTCTGGGTGACGACGAGAACGTCGTAGTCCTGCAGCGGGCCGTTGGGCTCGGCGCGGCATGCATCCACGATGACGTCGCCCAACTGCATGCCGGGCACGATCTCGCCGATGCCCTCGACACCCCATGCCGTCATCCTGTTCATGTGGTCATGCTGTCACGCCGACGGCGGCGAGACACGTGCGGGTGAGGAAAGCGGCCACTTCGGGGGTTTTCATGATGGTGTCGGCGACGACACAGCGCATGCCGGCGGCCTCGACCTGCGCTGCGAGTGCGGCATCGGCGGTGTCGATCACCAGGGTGCCCGCGATGTGGGCGTACAGCCGTGCAACCCCGACGACGGTCGCCTCGTGGCCGAGTTCGGTGAGCATGCGATCAGCGGGCCCCTTCAGCGCCGCCCCGGCGACGATCGGTGACACCGCCACGACCGTGTCGCGGCGTGAGGCGAGCGCATCGTCGAAGCCTGCGAGCGCGCGCATGGGGCCGATCGACACGATCGGGTTCGAGGGTGCGATGACGACGGCGCGCGATTCGTGCAGTTCGCGCAGGCCGAGTGGTCGTGCCACGACCGCACCGTCGAAGCGCACGGCGTGCACCGGCACGTCGTGGCGCAACTTCACGAAGTACTCCTGGAACGCGACCTCATTGCCGTCAGTAAGCGTGACGATCGTCGACACGCGATCGTTCGACATCGGCAGAACGCGAAACCCAATGCCGAACGCACGGGTGATCTCTGCCGTCACTTCTGCGAGAGTCGCCCCTTCGGCAAGGCGCGTCGTACGGTAGAAATGCGTCGCCAAATCCCGGTTGCCCAAACCGAACCAGCTTTCGCCCGCGTGCGAGTCGACGGGGCGAACGCTTGCGAAACGTTCGAGAGCCTGCATGGTGGTCCACGCCTCGTCGGAAAGTCCCCAACCACGTTCGGGGTCGATCGACCCCGACACTGTGTAGGTGACTGTGTCGAGGTCGGGAGAGATCGCAAGGCCGTGCATCGCGGTGTCGTCACCGGTGTTCACGATGGTCACCAGTTCGTCATGCGGAACGACGAGTGCCGCACCGCGCAACAGTCGTGCCGCACCGACACCACCCGAAACAACGGTGATCATTGGACGACCCGGCCACGCACGCCCTCGATCGTAGGGGCGGCACTGTTAGAGTCGGCATCCGTATGGCACGCGCACTCGTCACGGGTATCACTGGTCAGGACGGCCAGCATTTGGCCGAATTCCTTCACGGGAAGGGCTACGAGGTGTTCGGCGTCGTGAAGGGCCAGAACAACCCGCGTGCGCAACAGATTCGTGAAGAGTTCCCGTTCGTGGAGGTGCTGTCGGGAGACCTCACCGATCTGCCGAGTCTCGTGGCATGTCTCGAAACTGCCCAGCCGACCGAGGTCTACAACCTCGGCGCCATCTCGTTCGTTCACTTCTCGTGGACCCAGGCCGAGCTCACCGCCAACACCACCGGCCTCGGTGTTCTGCGGATGCTCGAAGCCATTCGCATGGTGGGTGGCCAACAGAACAATCCGATTCGCTTCTATCAGGCGTCGTCGTCGGAGATGTTCGGCAAGGTGCGTGAGGTCCCACAAAGTGAACTGACACCCTTCCACCCACGCTCTCCGTACGGTTGCGCCAAGGTCTTCGGCCACGACATCACCGTGAACTACCGCGAGAGTTACGGCTTGTACGCCTGCTCGGGCATCCTCTTCAACCATGAGGGTCCGCGTCGCGGCCTCGAGTTCGTGACGCGCAAGATCTCGAATGCAGTGGCCCGCATCAAGCTCGGCGCACAACAGGACATCTCCCTCGGCAACCTCGACGCGAAGCGCGACTGGGGTTATGCCGGCGACTACGTGAAGGCGATGTGGCTGATGTTGCAGCAGCCGGAACCGGATGACTATGTCGTGGCAACCGGTGAGACGCACAGCATCGAGGAATTTTTGGAACTCGCTTTCGGCGAGGTTGGCATCACCGACTGGCGTCCGTACGTGAAGCAGGACCCGCGTTTCTTCCGGCCGGCAGAAGTCGACCTGCTCATCGGCGACCCGACGAAGGCGAAGACAAAGTTGGGATGGAAGCCCGAAGTCGACTTTCCGGATCTTGTGAGGATGATGGTGCGACACGATCTCGAGGTCGAGTCGGCGAAGTTGTCGAAGTAATCAGCCTTCGAGGGGGTGCTCGCTCAGCGCCTCGGTGATCGATTCGGTGTCGGGCCTGTCGCCGCTGCTCATGCGTGCGCGCAACGCGAGAGCGAACACGACCATCGCCGCACCCGACGAAGCCGCCGCGCCGAGTTCGACGCGCAGGAACAGTTCGTCGCTCGACAGCCACGTGACGAGAACGAAGGTCACCATCGCGACACCCCAGCCGACCGTCACCCACTTGTGTCCGTGCAGTGCGATAACGGCTTGCGACGTGCCGAGCGCCAGCATGTAGAGCGCACTACCGAGAGCGAGAAGTGTGAGCGTGCGGCGGTCGAGGCCGCCTTCGTACACGACCTCGAGAACCTTCGGGCCGATGATCGCCGATCCGGCCACGCCGAGCACCCCGATGCCGATGACGGTGAAGAGAAGTCGACGGAGTGCAACGCGAAACTCGCCGAGGTCGCCGTGCGCGGCGAGTCGCGCGAGGCGCGGAAGAAGCGACGCCTGGATCGCCTGAAACAGGAAGAGGGGCACGCGGGTGAGGATGACTCCGTTGCCGAACTGCGTCACTGCTTCGGCTTGGTTGGCATCGGCGAGGACGTCGACTCCGATGGGTGCGGCGTTGACGAGTGCCGCGGCGAGCACCGAACCACCGAGCAGCCAGCCGAGGTTGGGCGTGATCTCCGACCACGATGCGGGCGGCCCGTCCTCGGTGCGGAGTGCGCCGCGCGACAAAACGATGAAGACCCCCAGCAGCGGGGCGGCGGCGACGACCATCGCATACGCGCCGACCACTTCGACACCGACAATCCACAGTGCGATGCAGCCGATGATGCGTGTCGCACCGTCGAAGCCCATGACGATGCCGTAGTCGACGAAACGACCCGAACCCGAACAGATGCCGCGCGCGAGGTGTGTCGGTGCATAGGCAAGAAATGCGACGAGAAGCGAAGCGGTGACGACCCAGTTCTCTTCGAAGAAGTCCTTCGTGATCCACGGGCTGCCGATGAGCACGATCGATGACACGACGACGGCAAAGATCGCTGCGAGCGGTATCACCTTGCGGATGACGGGTCTCCCGCCCTGGCCGAGTTCGCGGCGGTGGGCGAGTGCGCGGCCCACCTCTTGTTCGATTGGCATGAAGAAGCCCGGCGCGAGGGCGAAGGTCGCAAACCACAGGGCGACGATCGGCTTGAAACCTTCCTTGCCGAGCGCCTGCTGTCCCACTTTGAAAAACGCGTAGCTCGAGACTCCGGCTACGAGGAGACCCACTCCAACGGGCACCGTCCCCTCGGGGACTGCCGCTCTGACGTTGTCGATGCGCTTGGCACCGCCGGGGGAATCACTGCTCACGCGCCCCGCAGGTTAGTGCGAGACGCGTGAGCGGCGGGGGGTTCGGATGTCCGTCAGGCCGACGGAGCGATTTTTGAACGTGCCGACCCGATGGTCTCGGAGGCTGACTTCGTCGCGCGCTCGATCGTCTTTTCGGCAGTGTCCTTCGCCAAGTTGGCGATCGACGCAACGCGCGCACTGACGGCCGCGCCGGCGGCGGTGACGTCGCCAAATGACGACGGAATGCGTGCCTGCACGGCGGCGGTGACTTCACGACGACGCACCTGCACCTGCTGGAACGCGAGAACGCCACTACCGACGGCGACGTAGGCGACGTCCTTGGTGAGGTTGGTTGCCAACTCCACTGCGCGCTTGGTGTTGTCGCGGGCGGTCTCGAGATTCTTCTTCAGGTCGAAGTTCGTGAGGTCGATTCCGGGAATCTGGGCCGACGGGAACTTCAGGTTCGGGATGTTCAGGGTGGGGAACTTGATGTTGGGGGTTGCCATGCGCACAACTGTATCTCGTATTGCTAATTATTGCAAGCAGTCCACTGTCGCAATTGGCCGAGGGGCTGTTTCTGGGTTCCCCCAACTAGCCTCGCCACATCGTGGAGAGCGCTCCGGAGACCCCCTCCAGCCCGTCGAAGTCGGCCTCGGTTGGCGTTGCGGTGGTCACCTCGGTCGTCGTCGCCTACCCGCATGCGGGCCTGGATGTCGTCCTGGAGTCCCTCGCGGCACAGGACTACCCGTATCTCACATACCTCTTTTTCGTGGTTGGAGCCCCGGCGGGAGAGGCCAACGCTCCTCCGGCGCAGGCAGCCCCATTGGAACCCACCACGGCGGCAATCACCGCGGCGCTCCCGGGGGCGATCGTGCGGACCGTCGTCGGCAATCCTGGGTATGGCCCCACCCAGAACGAGGCGGCGCGGATGGTCGAGGGGGACAACGGGCTGTTCCTGTTTCTTCACGACGACGTCGCCCTTGCCCCGAATGCGGTGTCGGTGATGGTCGCGGAAATGTTCGTGTCAAACGCCGCACTCGTCGGCCCGAAGTTGGTCGACTGGGACGACCCGTCGGTGCTTCAACATGTCGGTCTCAGCGTCGACCGAACGGGTGAGGTCGATCCCATCGTGTTGCCCGGTGAGCGCGATCAGGAACAACATGATGCGGTCGGCGACGTGTTCTGTGTGCCGAGTGCGTGCATGTTGGTGCGCGCCGATGTGTTCCGCACCGCCGGCGGGTTCAGCCCCGAGATCGACTTCGGCGGCGAAGAGTTGGATCTCTGCTGGCGTGTTCATCTGACGGGGGGCCGCGTCATGGTGGTTCCCTCGGCGGTGGCGCGTCACCGCGAAGGCTTCGCTGACCGCAATCCTGACATCGATCTCGCGGCCCTTCGTGAACGTCACCGGGTGCGGACCGTTCTTGCAGCGACGTCGCCATCGCGATTCGCACCCGTCGTTGCCCTGCTCGTCGGCTTGTCACTCGTCGAGGGCGTTGTCGGTGTTTTCTCGGGGAGAACCAAGCGTGCTGTCGTCGCCCTTGGCGCCGTCTTTGGCACCATCGCCCGTGTCGGGTCGCTGCGGCGGCGTCGCGCAAAGGTGCAGGCGTTGCGCGCCGTGTCCGACGCCGAGATACACGACCTGCAGGTGCAGGGAAGCGCCCGGGTTGTTTCCTTCCTGCGGGCACGCAGGGCGCGAAGGGATGCAAAGCGGCTCGAGAACCGAATTGCCGCGGCCGAAAGGGAAAAGCGTGCACGCACGACGCTCGCCGTCTTCGCTTTTCTCGGCGCCGTGTTCGTTGTCGGTGTGCGCCGTCTCGTAGTCGACGGTGTCACCTTCGTCGGGCAATTCGTTCCGTTCACCGAATCATGGAGGTCCCTCGGCGCTGCTTATCGGCTCGGATGGTGGCCCGGAGGATTCGGGTCGGCAACCCCTGCTCCGACGGGCACCGCGCTCGTTGGCGTCGCGACGTTTTTTTCCTTTGGCAACCCCGCCGCGGTGCGAACCGCGGCGGTCGTTGGCCTCGGCGTGGTCGGCGTCGTCGGCATGTGGTGGTTCGGCCGCGATGTGACGCAATCGGCACGCGCACGGGCGGGCGGAACTCTCGCCTACGCCATGGTGCCCCTGCACTACGAAGCGGTGGCGACCGGTCGCTGGAGTGTGCTCGCCGCGTATGCCGCGGTCCCGTGGGTGCTGCTCGCATTCAGCAGGGCGAACGACGTTCTCACCGCGACGGCATCAGATGTGTTGCGACGCGCGTTGCGGTTGGGTCTCGTGGTCGGGGCCGTCGCGGCATTCGAGGCGTCGTTCGTCCCCGTGCTGATCGTTGCCGCTATCGCATACATCGTGGCCACAGCGATGTGCACGGGCGTGCGCTCGTTGCGCGGCCTGCCGGGAGTCGTCGCCGCGAGTGTCGTCGTGGCGTTGTTGCTGAACTTCCCGTGGATCGGCCACTACGTCGGTTCCGATTGGTGGTCGCTCGTGGTTGGTGCCGATCCCGGCGTCGGCCGCAACGAGGGAATCCTGCGCATTCTCAGTTTCGATGCGGGTCGGGCGGCATTCGCACCGGCGATTCTCGTTCTCTACGGCGTGGTCATCGCCGCCGTGGTCGTCGCTCGCGGGACGCGGTTCGTGTGGGCCGTTCGAGGTGCCGTCCTGACGGCGGTCTTCGTGGCGCTCGCGGTTGCATCCGACTCCCGCGTGTTCGGATTCTCCTTGCCCGAGTCGGGGGTTCTGCTGTCGTTCGCCGCCGGTGGTCTTGCACTTGGTGTCGTTGCGCTGCTCGATGCAGTCGAAAACGACGTTCGTGGCGCGCGCTTTGGTTGGCGTCAGCCACTCGCGCTACTCGCCGCACTCACGGTTCTCGTTCCGGTCATTCCGCTTGTCGTCAACGCAGCCGATGGCCGCTGGAACCAGCCGCGCTCGTCGCTCGACACCCTGTTGCTGCAACTGGCGAAGAACCCCGACGAGGGCGATTACCGCATGCTCTATCTCGGACACCCCGACTTGTTGCCGGCCGCGCCGCGAACCCTCGACACGCGAAGCGATTTGCAACTCGGCTACGCGGTCACCGACGACGGGGTCGCGACACTCTTCACGCAGTGGGCACCGGGGGAGACCTCGACGGTGCGCACCCTCGAAAACGCGCTGTCTCATCTCTTGTCGGGCGACACACCCCGGGTTGGGCGCCTGATCGCACCACTTGGGGTTCGTTACATCGTCATCCCGCGCATCGACGGCGCGCGCAGCACGCGCAGCGAACCGATGGCCGTGCCCGACGGTTTGGTCGATGCGCTGCGCGTGCAACTCGATCTGCGTCGCCAGTACGAATCGGCGGACCTGTTGATCTACGAGAACACCGCGTGGGTGCCGACCGTCGCGCAACTCAGCGCGGCAGGTTCGCAGGCAAGCACGACGGCAGGTATGGACGAACTCGTTCTGGCCGACCTGCGCGGAGCGACGCCCGCCAAGGTCGGCTTCGTTCCCGGCCGGGCCACGCAGCGTCTCCAAGTTGCTCCCGGCGTGGTGAGCATCGGGGTTCCGCCCTCGCCGCGCTGGAGCCTTTCGGTCGACGGGCGCAGATTGGCATCGCGACCGGCGTTCGGTGCGACGACCGGTTTCGACGTGCCCGACACCGTTGCGCAGGGTTCGCGCGCAACGCTGCGCTACGACCGCCCGGTCCTGCAGGTGGCTTTCGTCGTCGGACAGTTCGCATTGTGGTGTTTTGCGCTCTTCATCGCGCTTGGGCTGCGGGGGCGTCGGCGCCGACCGTTGCCGGTGCGCGTCGAGCGCAGTGACGACACGCCGATCATGTTCGAAATGAAGCCACGGTGAACCGCGTGCGTCGTCTCCCCGGCCTCGTACTCGTAGCCATTGCGGCGGTTGCGGTCGCCGTGGCCGACCGCGCCGGGCGTCCCGATGTACCGCAGGTCGAACCCGCCATCCCGGTTGCAATTGCCGATGCCGTTGCGGCCCTTCCACCAACTGCGAGTGACCTCGCTGTCACGTCGAGTGCTTGGTACTGCCCCGGGGTTCCACTCGGCGGCAAGGGCTACGACGGTGCCGACCACGGTGGCGAGGCGATCGTGGCGAACCCCACCGATGACGAGTTGACGGGAATCGTCACTCGATACGTCGACGGATCCACGCCGCAGACGAATGCGATCAGCGTCGCGCCACGTGACAAGGTCGTCGTCGACTTGGACGAGGGCGTCGATGGACGCTACGTGAGCGCGCTCATCGAACTGACCGGTGTGAACGGTGCCGGTGGGGTGGTCGTCGAACAGCGCGCCGATTTCCCCGCGGGCGAGTCGTACCAGCCATGCGCAAACGCGCCGTCGGACGCGTGGTTTTTCGCCGATGGTTTCACGGCAAGCAACAGCGAGGAAGATCTCGTGCTGACGAACCCGCTCGTCGATGCGACGGTGATCAACGTGCGGTTCGTGACGAAGGACGGCGAACGTGCGCCGTCGCTGCTGCAGGGCTACGTATTGCCGCCCCAGTCCTTGAGTGTCATCAAGATCGCCGAGCAGGGGGCGCGCGGCGAGGAATTGGTTGGCGTGGAAATACGTGCACAGAGCGGCGCCTTCGTCGCTGCACGCGCACAGCACTATCTGGGCAGCGGTCGATTGGGCTACACACTGAAGCTCGGCGCGCCTGCGGCCCACACCGATTGGTGGGTGGTGACGGGCAACTACGCCGGTAGACCCTCCGAACAGATCGACGTTTTCAACCCCGGTGAGAACGATGCGCTGGTCTCGGTTCTGTTCTCCGGTTCGGAGGCGGTGAGCGCGCAGCCGCTGTCGCTCGTCGTTCCCTCGCACCGCGTCGTGAGTGTTTCGATGGCAAATGTTGCCGGTCTGCCCGAGTCGGAATTCGTCGTTTCCCTGTCGGTTCTGGAAGGCGACCCGGTCGTCGTCGAACACGTCGTCACGCGTCAGCTCGACGATAATGCGGCCACATCGGTCGACCTTGCCCTGCCGTCGGCAATGGCCGCGACGAAATGGCGGTCGGCACTCGGTGCCGAAGCCGGACGTGAACGGGCGCTGTTGGTCTTCAACGTCACCGGCGTCGATGCAACCGCGGCGGTTGCGAGTATCGGGCCGGCGGGACGTCTCCCCGCGGCGGGACTCGAATCGATTGCGTTGCCGGCAGGTCGGTCGGTGTACGTGTCGATTCCGAAGGGTCTCGACCTTCTGCAATACGAGGTCACCGCCACGCAACCGGTGCTCGTCGTACGTTTGGTGCCGCGCGTGGTCGGCGTCGGGGGCCGCGACATCGTTCCAGCCCTGCCGGTTCTCGGCGGGTAGGTCGGAAGCGAGGTGAATCCGTGACGAACCTGTTCATCGTTGCTGCCGTAGTGGCGTGCGCGACGACGGCTGCAATCATCGGTCGTCGTCGTCGCCCGGAGGCACCGACACAACCGCGTATGCAGGTCCCCTCGCAGGTCGACCGCAACGACTTCACCCGATCAGAGGCCGAGTGGTTGGTGGCAGTGTTCTCGTCGGCGACGTGCCAGACCTGTGCCGATGTCGTAGCCAAGGCGCAGGCCTTGGCATCGCGCGATGTGGTGGTGCACGACGTCGAATTCTCAGCGGCGCGCCACGTTCACGAGCGCTACGAAATCGACGCGGTCCCCGTGGTTCTGATCGTCGACCGCGAGGGTGTGGTGCGGGCAAACTTCATGGGACCCGTCACGGCAACCGACCTGTGGGCTGCCGTCGCCGAATGTCGCGAACCCGGGTCTCGCCCCGACTCGAGCTGCCACGGCCACGACGATCCGCTCGACTAAGAGAGACGACCAACGACTAGAGGTGCGAGTCGGTCGGTGCTGACGTGCTGGCCGGCGACTCCGACAGACCCTGCTGCACGAGACGCACGACCGCCTGGCCGTCGATGGTTTCCTCTTCGAGCAGTTTGCCCGCAACGAGGTCGAGGCCACGTCGGTGCTTCAGCAGGATGTCACGTGCGCGGTCTTCCTGCTCGCGCAGAATGCGGGCTATTTCACCGTCGATCATTTTTGCCGTGTCATCGCTGTATTCGCGGCCGTTGGTCATGAGATCCTCCCCGAGGAAGACCTGTTGCTGCGTGCTCCATGCCATCGGTCCGACTACCCGGCTCATGCCCCATTCGCGAACCATGCGGCGGGCGATCGAGGTGGCCTGTTCGAGGTCGTTGGCGGCACCGCTGTTGAGATGGCCAAAGACGATCATTTCGGCCACGCGGCCACCCATCGCCTTGCAGATGATGTCGTCGAAGTACTCCTTCGAGTAGGTGTGACGCTCTTCAGGCAGAGACCACGTGACGCCAAGTGCCATGCCGCGGGGGAGGATGGTGACCTTGTGCAGCGGATCGCTGTTCGGAAGGACACTGGCGAGAACCGCATGACCGCCTTCGTGGTAGGCCGTCGCGCGCTTCTCCTCGGCCGACAGCACGAGGCTTTCGCGACTTGCGCCGAGAACCACACGGTCGCGCGCATTTTCAAAGTCGATGCGCTCGATTTGCTTCGATCCACGGCGCACCGCAAAGAGAGCCGATTCATTGACGAGGTTTGCGAGGTCGGCTCCGCTCATACCGGGGGTGGCGCGGGCCATCGTGTCGAGATCGACGTCCGTGCCCATGCGCTTGTCCTTCGAGTGGACCTTCAGGATCGCGAGGCGCTCCTCGTATTCGGGCAACGGCACGATGATCTGACGGTCGAATCGGCCCGGGCGCAGCAGTGCGGGGTCGAGGATGTCGG
>SXGQ01247660.1_pt1 | contig 15260 bp, 17 predicted proteins | sample 3178371 | NCBI WGS metagenome assembly SXGQ01 (sample SAMN11356859, study PRJNA531348) | freshwater metagenome | isolation source: freshwater sample F1-20 | place: China: Fuxian Lake, Yuxi | collected 2017-12-25
CGCGCGAGCACATCGCTGAGGTGCATGAGGTCAGGCTATCAGCATGGCGACCGTGACCTAAACTTCCCCGTGGCAACAATGGACCGCGCGATCCCCAAGCCGACAGCGAAGCGCCTGAACCTCTACGCACGCGAAGTGCAGATGTTGATCGACGCTGGCCAGCACAAGGTCAACTCGTCCGACCTCGGCAGTCGAGTTGGTGTCAAGAGCAACCAAGTTCGAAAGGACCTTGCGTATCTGAGCCGCGACGAGGAAGCGGGCGATCGCGGTCGCGCAGGAATCGGATACGACTGCGAGCGGCTGCTCAGCGGCATCGAAAGGCTGGTGGGTGCGCAGAAGCGCTGGTCGCTTGCGCTCTTCGGCGTCGGGAACATCGGACGCGCGCTGCTTTCGTATGCATCGTTCGACGAAGAGGGCTATCCGATTGCAGCAGTGTTCGATGCCAACGAGAAGATGGTCGGCAAGCGGATCGGTCGCTGGGAGGTCCAGCCCATCTCGCAACTGGCTCGCACGATCAAATCGCGGCGGATTCCCATAGGAATCCTCGCAGTGCCTCGCGAAGCAGCGCAGGGCTTGGCGGATCAACTGTGTACCGCAGGGGTTGTCGGTCTCCTAAACTTCGCGCCCATGCAACTCTCGGTGCCGCCACATGTCGTCGTCATCAACATCGACCTCACGATCACCTTGAAGCAACTCTCCATGGACATCGCAGTGAAGGGTCGCGGCAACGGCAATGGACGCGGTCGACGAAAGGGGCAGTCGTGACGGTTGCGCGTGCCATGCTGCTTCTGGCGATGTATGCCGTGGTTGCGATGCTGAGCACGACAGGCTGTTCGTCGGCGCGCGTGATGATGCCGACGGACAACGACGGACTCCGCCGTGAAGTGCAGGCGCTCCGCGAACAGGTGTCGGCGCTCGAGGCACAGCGAGCGGAACTGCAGCAGCAGCTCGCAGCAGCGACCACGCCGATCGCCGAAGTAGGGACGCTCGATGCGCAAGTCGCTGAGGCGACCCCGCGGTTGGTGTCGCTGGTCGTTGAAGGCGCGAGCCACTTTCGGGCGGGGGGCAGCGCGAGCGGCACATCAACATGCGAAGCGGTGATCTACATCAAGCCGACCGATGGGCGCGGGCGATTCATGCAGATCGTTGGGCGCGCGCGAGCGAGTGCGTTCCAACTGCATGCGGACGGACGCGTGGCGAGCCTTGGGGCGGCGGAGTGGGGTCCCATTGAGGTACGCGATGCTTGGCGAGACGGCATCTTTGGCGCGCACTACACGCTGCGGCTGCCACTTGCGGCGGAGGGCTGGACCTGCGCCGCGGGCACGGTGACTGTTCGTGTTGAGTTCACCAGCCAGCCAGATGGGCGCACCTACGCCTCGCAGCGCGAGATTCCATTTCAGCAATGACACCGCTCACCGCATCAAACACCTCGCAACAGCGGCAACCGACAGGGTGCGGCGCTCGGCTTGCAACCACAAGCAGTAGTGGTGTCGCGTCATGGGCGGTGCGATCCGTCGTGGTTGCGGCGCTGCTGACCATCGGTGGCGGTTGCCAGAGACCACTGTTCAACGAGAAGGATCCTCGCTCGCAGTTCGACACCTACGACCGACTTCGTCAGCAGAATCAGTCGCTGCTCGTACCCGATGAGTTCGGCAATCCGCAGCCGGCACTTCGAGCGCGACTCTCTCCGCAGTCCTGAAATCTGCGGCGATTCCTTCATATCCCGCGTGCGGTCATCCGATACAGAGAGTCGAAAGGACTCACTGTGCCGAACGCATCAACGCAACCATCATCCAAGGCGCCGCGCAATTCGAAGTCATCGAAGGGTGGCGTGCAGCGTCGGCTCACCGTGTGGGCAAGCTTCGCAGCGGCGATGACAGCCGTGGCAGGAATCCTGGTGATCGCTGATGCCGGCGCGCCCAACATCGACGCAGCGGTCAGCCCGACGCTCGTGGGTCATGGGGCGAACCCCAACGCCGTGCCGCTGATCGTGCCGCGCGAGGCGAGCGAGGTTGCCGGTCGCTGGCAGGCAATCGTGATCCATCACTCTGGCACGCCGGCGGGGGACGCCGTGACGCTCGGGCGTCAGCATGTGTCCGCTGGCTTGAGCGGGCTCGGCTTCCACTTTGTTATCGGAAACGGTCAGGGTCTCGGAGATGGGCTTGTCGATGTGGGATACCGCTGGTCGCAGCAGTTGCCAGGAGCCCATGTTGCATCGACCACACCAAATCCAAACGGCGACCCGACCCGAGTGGGGCTCTCCAAGTCCGAAGCGGAGCGATACAACCGTCATGCCATCGGCATCTGTCTGATCGGCAACGGCAACCGCCGCGAGTTCACGGATCGTCAGGTGAACGAACTCGTCAATCTGGTTCGGGCACTTCAGGAGCGACACGGTATCCCGTCGTCGGCTGTTCTCCTGCACTCCGATCTTGCGAGCGTCCCAAGCCCAGGAACGCATTTCCCCGCCGCGCGATTTGAATCGCAAATTCGTCGGTAACGACTGCGCGATTCAGGAGGAGGAGTCGAGATTGGTTCGATGGGCGCTCGGCGGGGCGCCGCGTTCAACGGTGGCGGCGGATGTGTCCGTTCTCAAAACCTGGCAAAACTCGACGCGGGTGATGATGCTCATTGCCCACGGATACTGTATTGTGAGGCATTACAACCATCGCAGGGGGGTCTCGTGTCCCCGATCGTTGTTGAATGGTGCAAGTTCGTATTTTTGATCACGACTGTCCCACATGAGCATCACATGAGCATCAAGGCGACCCAAGAGGAACTCTTTGGCTACAAGGTGATCGCGCTGCTCGGTGAGGGAGCGCGCAGCAAGTTGTACGCGGTGAAGGATCGGCAGTCGGGGGCAACCTACGCACTGAAGCATGTCATCTTCGAAGAGGGGCGCGACAAGGATGATCGTTTCCTGCGGCAGGTCGAGACGGAATGGGCTGCGCTGAAGGAACTGAATCACCCAGCGATTCGCCGCGGAATCACCCTGAAGCGCGAGCGCCCCATCGTGAAGATGACCGAGATCTGCCTCGTGCTCGAACTGATCGACTCATCGACGCTCGAGGAAGCGCCGCCACGACACCTGCGCGACTATGTGCGCATCTTCGCCGAGGTCGCCGAGGGTTTGGCCCACATGCACGAGAAAGGTTTTGTGCACGCGGACATGAAGACAGGCAACATCATGATGCCTGAGGGGCGCGCGCGGTCGGCACATGCAAAGATCATTGACCTCGGTCAGTCCTGCAAGACCGGCACGGTAAAGCCGCGCACGCAGGGCTCGCCTGGCTACATGGCGCCTGAGCAAGCTGCCAAGGAAGCGATCGTGGAAGCAACGGATGTCTACAACTTCGGTTGCACCATGTACCGCGCGTTGACGCGCGACTATGCGGAGACGGTGCTCGTTCCTGGCGAGAACAAGGCGCGTTCGGTCAGCGAGGTTCCGGCAACGGTCCCCGTGGCGCAGCGCGTGCAATCGGTCAATCCTGCTCTCTCCGACCTCGTGTCCGAGTGCATTCGCCTGCCGATCGGCAAGCGCGTGTCATCGATGCAGAAGGTTGCGCAGCGGCTGCGTGCCATCGAGTCGCAGGTTGGCGACGAGACGCTCTGACGCACGTGGGATTTCCAGCGACATTCCCCGATCACTGGCACCAGCGCTTTCTTGCCCTGGCGACGCAGATCGCATCATGGAGCAAGGATCCTTCGCGCGGCGTGGGAGCCGTGATCGTGTCGCCGCGCAAGCAGATTCTCAGCACGGGTTTCAATGGACTGCCGGTTGGCATCGAGGATCGCCCTGATCGCCTCGTGCGCCCCGTGAAGTACGACCTCATTTGCCATGCGGAGTTGAACGCGATCGTGCAGTGCGCCCGCAATGGCGTCAGTCCCCTTGGGTGCACGATGTACTCCACATTCAGCCCGTGCGTGCAGTGCTCTCTCGCGATCATTCAGGCGGGACTCGCCGAAGTGATCACCTTCGAGACTGCTGCGAGCGGTGATGAGCACTGGCAGCGTTCGACGGACTTGGCGAAGTCCCTCTTCGATGAGGCGGGAGTCCGCTACCGCACGATGCCGCGGTCGGTACCCTCATCGACATGAGTTCACACTTGAGATCGCCATGGAGACTCTGTGCGGTCAGCTGCGCGTTCGGCGCGCTGCTGGGCGCTTTCGTGCTGACGGCTCATGGTTCGGCGCGTGAGCAGTCGGCGGTGCAACAAACGAAGGCAGCGATCAGCGATGCCAAGGCGCGCGCGCTGCTGACGCTGTTCGTTGGCAGTTGGGAAGTGCGCGGGACGACAGTGGGCGCCGATGGCGCAAGCACGGGACCATTTCAGGGGCAGTGCCACTTCAACTGGACGCTCGGCGGGGTCTTTCTGGCGGGCGATCATGTGCTCTACAACCAAGAGGGCGCAGCGCTGCAGATCATGGATGTGATGGGCTTCACGCCGGGGGTCGGATTCACGCGAAGTGAGATCACCAATGGTGATCGCAGCATGTTCCTGTCGACTGGGATGTACGACGATGCGCCAAATGCGATGGTGTTTTCTTCGGCGAATCCGATGCTCACGCCCGACGGGAAGCGTCGATCGCTCGACACATCCTTCATGTTCCGACCCGACGGCACGATCGTCTGGAACACGACATTTGAGGAGGACGATTCGCCCGCGGGCACGGTGAAGTTGGTCCTGACTCGGATGCAGACGCCGCCCGCGATGCAGGCGCCGAGCACGCCGTTTGGTGCGCCGATGATCGCGCAGGCTGCGGCGGGGCCGGGCGCAGCGCCTCCGACAGCCGTGGCAAGTGGCGGCAACTTCATCGTTCAGACGCAGCAGGGGCTCGCGGTGACTCGTGCGCCACAGAGCATGGAAGAGAACAAGCAACTCCTGTCCGCGATGCTGCAGCAGCGTCAGCAGTTGCAGGCGCAGATGAACGCGATGCAGGGACAGGTGCAAGACATGTCGCGGATGATGACGGCGGCAACGGGCCCGTGAGAGCACGCGCCGCATGATCGATCATCCGCCAGCCGCGGCACGCGTTGGTGCTTCGCGAGTCGTCTGCTTCGCTTTGCTCGCGGGTGCCTGGTCGGTGTTGCTTGTGTGTGCGGGCGTTGCCGCAGGTTGGGTGTTTGCCGCCTTGCGTGGAGTCGGCGTGGCGCGCCTGACGGACGAATCGCTCGCGTCCATTCCGTCCGAACGGCTGTCGGTGTTCATCGGGGGACAGATCACGCGTGTCATGTTCGATGTGGTGCTGTGGATCAGCCTCTTGATGCCCGCGGTGCTCGTCACGGTGCTCGGCGGTTGGTCTGGAAAGCGCTTTGGAGCGCTTCCTGCGCGCGGCACGCTCGTGCTGCAGCGCGTCGCCGTCGTCGCGCTGTCCTTGGGGCTGTTTGCGGCGATCGTGTCACTGCAACTTTCGCTCACGCTTGCTTCGCAGTCTCAATCGCATTGGACCGCCGCCGCAAGCGGCGATGCTGCAGCGACCGCTGAGACACGCGCGGTGCTCGACGCGACCCATGTGTCGGCGGAGCGCATGTACGGGGTGCTCACGCTGCTTGCGTTCATCGGCACGGCCTGCGGCTGCGCGGCCCTCGTGCGCCGAAGCGCGCTACCCTCCCACGCATGAGCGATCACGGTGAACTCTTTTCGCTGCGAGGTCGCCGAGCACTTGTCGGTGGTTCGACGCAGGGGATCGGGCGAGCGTGCGCACTCGCGTTCGCGGGCGCCGGCGCATCGGTCGTGCTGCTTGGGCGAAACGGTGCGGGGCTGCAGAAGGTGCTGGCGGAACTGCCGACGAGCGAGGGTGCGTCCCACTCCACCCTCGAAGCGGACTTCGCGGATTGGAAGCGTGTGCAGGGCGCGGTCGCAGGTGAAGTGGAACGCGCAGGCGCACTGCACATCGTGCTGCACAACACGGGCGGACCGCCCGCGGGCAGCGCGATCGAGTCAGCCCCCGAGGACTTCGCGCGCGCCTTCGAGATGCACCTGCTGACGGGGCAGGCGATCGTGCAGGCGTGTGCGCCCCTGATGCGCGCTGCCGGCTACGGGCGCATCATCAACATCACCAGCACATCGGTGCTGACCCCGATACGCGGGCTCGGTGTTTCAAATACGGTGCGCGCTGCGGTTGCGAACTGGGCGAAAACGCTCGCAGGCGAACTCGCGCCGCACGGCATCACGGTCAACACGATTCTGCCGGGTTCGATCCAGACATCGCGGCTCGACGCGATCTTCCAAGGGCGAGCGAACCGTGGTGGACTGACGATCGATGAAGTGCGCGCCGCCGCGATCGGGCAGATTCCTGCGGGCAGGCTCGGTCATCCGGCGGAAATCGCTGCGGCGGCGCTCTTCCTTGCGTCGCCGGCGGGTGGGTATGTCACGGGCGTGAACCTCCCTGTCGATGGCGGGCGCACCGCTGTCCAGTCCTGACGGACGGCGCTCATGCAACCCAACGCAGCGACGGACATCATCGACATCTCGCCGTTGTTCTCGCCGCGCCTTGCGGTGTTCCCTGGTGATGAGCCGATTGTCCGCGAGGTGAAGCTCGACATGAAGCGGGGGGACAACATCACCCTCAGTGCACTTCGTGCGACCGTTCATCTTGGTTCGCATGCGGATGCGCCGAGTCACTACGGACGCGATGGTCGCGCCATCGACGAGCAACCACTGGACCTCTACTGGGGGCCATGCGAAGTGGTGCAGGTGCGCGCAGGCGTTCGCCCGCCAAGCGGTCGTGTCGCGCGCGCGGATCTCGATGTTGGTCCTGGCTGGCAGCCGCGCTTCGAGCGCCTGCTGATTGCCACGCGGTCGTATTCCAACCCAGAGCAGTGGGACGGATCGTTCCTCGGTCTCGAGCCGACCCTGGTGGATGTGCTTGCCGATCGTGGGGTGCGACTGATCGGCATCGACACGCCAAGCGTTGATACGGCTGATTCCAAGAACCTGCCGACGCACGCGCGGTTTCTCGCGCGTGGCGTGGCGATCATCGAGGGACTGGTGCTTCGCACCGTGACGCCAGGTGACTTCGAGTTCTGCGGGCTTCCGCTGCGGCTTGAAGGTTTCGACGGCAGCCCTATTCGCGCTGCGCTGCGCCCGATGCGCCCGATGCACGAGATGCACCAGATGCCGGCGCGTAGCACACCGCCTTGACTTCGACTGCAATCGGCGTTGGCAGCGCAACGATCTGAAGCGTGGTGCGCGCTGGGTTTGGATTTCCCTGTCCGCCGAAGTACTCCGCGTAGATGCGGTTGTAAGTGGGGAAGTCGCGCTTCATGTCAACGAGATACACCGTCACATCCACCACACTGCTCCAGGGCAGTCCAGCATCGGCAACCACGGCCTGCACATTGCGGAAGCAACTGCGGCACTGCGCTTCGAAGTCGAAGGGGTCGACGCCGGGGATGGCACTCGAACCGCGCACGCGGGGGCCGATCCCGCTGAGGAAGACGAACGCGCCCGCACGCCGCGCGTGCGGATAGGCGCCGAGCGGCTCAGGGGCGGTCGCGGAATGGACCTCGCTTGCAGGTGTGTTGCTCATTCAGTCTCCCGTGCTGCGGACAACCACCATTGGTTCGGCGAAGAAGTGCAGCGCCTCTTGACCGCCCTCGCGTCCGATGCCGCTGCATCGGACGCCGCCGATCGGCACGCGCAAGTCGCGCATCATCCAGCCATTGATCCACACGGTGCCCGCGGACAATGCACTCGCGATGTGGGTTGCGCGCTCCGCATTGGGCGTCCACACCGTGGCAGAGAGTCCATACTTCGTTCCGTTGGCGATTCGGACTGCATCGGCATCGGTCGAGTACGGGATGAGCGTTGCAACTGGACCGAAGATCTCCTCTTGATTCGCATCGGCTTCAGGCGGCACATCCTGCAGCAGAGTTGGCGGGAAGAACGCACCATTTCGCACGCGTTCGGGAAGCGCATCAGGCGGGACGCGCGCGCCTCCGCAGAGCAGTTGCGCGCCGCCTTCGACGGCAGCGTTCACCATGCCTGCGACCCGCATCAAGTGCGGCGCCGAAATGAGCGAACCAAGGTCCGTTGCCGCATCGAGTGGATCGCCGATGCGCATCGCGCGAGTGCGTTCCACGAGGGCAGGCACAAGGCGGTTCCAGCAGGAGCGCTCGATCAGGATTCGCGAGGCACAGTGACAGACTTGGCCTTGGTTGGTGAACATCGCGCGCACCAGCCCAGCAGTCGTCGCCGAGAGGTGCTCGTCGTTGGCTGCATCGGCGCAGACGATCGCCGCATTCTTCCCGCCAAGTTCAAGAGCGGTGCGCTTGAACGAACCTGCCGCCGCGCGCGCGATGGACTGACCAGTCAGCGTTCCGCCGGTAAAGGAGATGCATGCAACATCGGGATGCGCCGCGAGTGCGGCGCCCGCAAGCGGACCACGACCATGCACCACATTGCACACGCCGGCAGGAAATCCAGCGTCAACCATGAGCTGCGAGAGCATCCAGGCGGTGATGGGCGTCACTTCGCTCGGCTTGCCGACGACCGTGCAGCCCGCCGCAAGTGCGGGGGCGATCTTCCAAGTGAAGAGGTACAGCGGAAGGTTCCAAGGCGAAATGCACGCGGCGACACCGAGGGGCTTGCGGAGGACGGTGGAGCGCATGACGCCACGCGGCAGATCCTGCTCGAACATCTGCGGCTGGTCCTCGATCACGGCGTCCGCGAAGTGACGGAGGTTCGCGATTGCGCGCGGCACATCGAGTGATCGCGCGAGCGCGAGCGGCTTGCCGGTGTTCTCGCTCTCTGCGAGCGCGAATGCATCGAGGTCGCGTTCCACCAACGCCGCAAGCCGCCGCAGCAATTCCGCGCGCTCGCGAGCGGGGCGCACCGACCAGGCGGGAAATGCCCGCTCTGCGGCGGCGACCGCTTCGTTGACATCGTGGGCCGTGCTGTCAGGCACGGTCGCGATGGTCTGTCCCGTTGCGGGGTTCTGTGCGAGAGTCGTGGCGCCGCCTCGCGCTGGACGGAAGCAACCGTCGATCAAGTTGCAGATCACCGAAGGCTGCACGCGCGCAGGATAGGACGCGGGCGATGGCGCGGCACTCGATGCCATCAGTCCGATCCCTCGGAGCTGGCGAGACTGACCTGGCGTGCCCCAGGTCCCGTGCAGGTGAGCATGAGGAACGCGCCGACGACCGCGATCGAACCAGACACCCACTGCCACCATGCGAATCGCTCGCCGAAGATGAGCGTGCTCGCCAAGCCGACGAAGAATGGTTGGAGCTGCAGGACGCCGCTGGTGATGACGATGCCGATGCGCGCGATGCTGATGTAGTACAGGATGTGCCCGAGCGCGATCCCGATGACCGCACTGACGAACAGTTTCAGCAGGACGCTGCTTGGTAGATCTGGGACGCCGCTGCCGCCCGCATCGCCAAAGATCAGCATGAGTGCGATCAGTCCGATCGCCGTGATCTGGCAGATCGCTGCGAATGCGGTGATGGGGTTGTAGGCAGCCATGCACCGACGCACGCCGAGGCCATACATGCCGTAACTGAACGCGCAGAAGATGCTCAGCGCGGTCCCGCGCGGATTGAATCCGCCGAGCGAAGCATCGCCTCCAAGCAACACTGGGAAGAGTCCGCCAAGGAGGATCGCGGCACCGATGAGGTAGCGCGGACTGCTGATGATGGACCGTTCGGTTGGGACGAACATGTACGCACCGATCGCAACCCAGATCAGTTGCGTGCGAAGACCGAATGTCACGAGTCCCGGGTTCATCTCATGGAATGCAGCGGTGAACGCCGCTTGCCCAGCGATGTTGAACAGCGATGGGATCAGCGCGTCCCGCCAGATTCTCGTGGGGAGTCGTCCGCGGCGCCAAGCGAGCACGAGCGCAGGAAGCCAGATCAATGCGCTCACGCCGTAGCGCCAGCCGTTGTTGCTCCAATGATCGACTTCCGACGAGAGGTCGCGCAGGAACAGCGGGACGGTGGACCAGCATGCGAGCGTGAGAAGCAGGCATGTGATGCCCAGCGTTGCACGAGATGGCGCCGTCGACGGCGCTTCACGGTTGTCGGTGGCGCGGCTCATGCGCCGCCCGACATCAGTGCGCGCACGATGAGAACGCTGCCTGCCACGACAACACCGAGCGCAGCCACCGCGACCGTCGTGAGCCACGCATCCTGCCGCTGTGACTTCGCAAGTGCTTCGGCATAGGGAATCGTGTCGAAGCTGACCATGTCGTAGCGCGGCGTGAAGAGCTTCGGCACGATGCGGTGCAGCAGGTGTTCAACGGACTTTCGCGCAAGGAATGCTCGCGACGCGGTGCGGTCGCGCATCTCGATGAAGTTCTGCAGCGCCATCTCGGCGATCGCATCGGCGTTGGGCTTTCGCGCACGCTCATACTCGCGGATCGCGGCGCCGACATCCGTCGTGTGGCGTTCCAGTGAATCCAGCAGTGCTTCGCAGTCCTCGAAGCTCGCGTTCGCGCCTTGCCCGAAGAACGGCACGATCGCGTGTGCGGCATCGCCCACCAAGACCGCGCGCGCCCCCGATGACCACGGGCGGCATCGAATGGTGAGCATCCAGCCCACGGGATTCGCAGCGAAGTCCGCGTCGAATGTGGGCATCAGTTCAAGTGCATCGGCATACTCGCGCTCAAAGTGGCGACGACCGGTGATGGGATCTGCGATCTTGTCGAAGCCGTCGGCAGAGCCATCGCTGCTGCGGTGCGGCCAGAAGAGCGTGCAGGTGAACGACCCATCGGGATTCGGAAGTGCGATCATCATCGAACTTCCGCGAGGCCAGATGTGCAGCGCGTTCGGTTCCATTGCGAAGGGCGCATGCGGCCCAGTCGCAACTGGTGCGATGGTCATCTCCTTGTATCCGTGCCCGAGCCATGACTGCTCGAAGTCGAATCCCTCGCGCCGCTGCATCGCGTTCCGCACGGCGCTGTACGCGCCATCCGCGCCAACGATGAGGTCCGCCTCGACCTGTTCCTCCGAACCGCTGACCGTGTTCACGAAGGTTGCGATCCCCCGCACGGCATCGAGTTCGCCGCATCGCTGGTCGAAGGAGACGCGGACATTCGGTTCGGCGGCGGCGGCGTTCAAGAGCACCAGGTTGAGCGCACTGCGCGAGATGCTCAGGATTGCGTGTTCGGTGTTGCTGCTGTACTGCTGGAAAGTGAGCGCGCCCGACCGCGAGTGCATCATGCGCCCTGGCATGCGGATCGCATCGCACAGGACCTGCGATTCGAGCCCCGCTCGCCGCAGCGCCTTGATGCCGCGGGCGCTGATTGCCAGGTTGATCGAGCGCCCCTGCACGAAGTTCTTGCTGCGCGGATCCCCGCGGCGTTCACGCAGGTCGACATGCCATCCAGCACGGGCGAGATAGACCGCAAGCAGGGAACCTGCGAGCCCTGCACCAGCAATGACAACTCGCTTCGTCACTGGCGAAAGTGTACGAGTGCTCGGTTGTTGCGGCACGAAAGGGAGCCAACGGCTGTCACTCGTGCAGTGCTTCGATCAGGCGCCAGCAGTCACCGAAGGAGCAGTAGAGCGGTGCGGGCGCGGCACGAATGACGCGCGGGTGGCGGAAGTCGCACACCACGCCCCGTGGCAGGAGCCGTTCGAATCGCGCGCGCGCCTGTGCCGTGGTTCCTTGCACCTCGATCGACAGTTGACAGCCGCGCTGCCCTGTGGCGCTCGGCGTGATGATGCGCAGATCGCTCTCGCGCGAGCGCAGTGACATCTCGATGAATGCGGTCATGACGCGCGCCTTGGCGGCGAGGCGTTCGATGCCCGCTTCGGCGAATACCTCAAAACTGGCGAGCAGCGGCGCGAGCGACAGGACCGGCGGGTTCGACAACTGCCATGCATCCGCCCCAGGTCCTGCCGTGAAATCCGGCCCCATCGCGAATCGCGTCGATGGGTCCGTACCCCACCAGCCCTCGAGCCGCGGTGGTGGATTCGCATGATGGCGTTCATGCACGAACGCGCCTGCCACTGCGCCGGGGCCTCCGCAGAGATACTTGTACGAACACCAGCAGGCGAAGTCGACATCCCAGTCGTGGAGCGCCAGCGGCACATTGCCGATCGCGTGCGCAAGGTCCCAGCCGCAGCGCGCGCCCGCAGCGTGCGCCGCGCGCGTGATGCGCCGCATGTCAAGGACCTGCCCCGTGTAGTACTGAACGCCACCGAGCATGACAAGCGCAAGCGATTCGCCCGCATCGGCGATGGCGCGTTCGATGTCCGCCTCATGCAGGCATGCTTCGCCGCTGCGCGGACCGATCTCGATCACATCGCCATCTGGATCGCCGCCGGTTGCCGCGACGAATGAACGCACGGCAAAGCGGTCGCTCGGAAACGCGCCTCGCTCGATGAGCACCTTGCGCCGCGCGCCTTGCATGCGCGAGGCGGGCAGGAAACTCGTCAGCAGCAGGTGCAGATTCACCGTGAGGGTGTTCATTGCGACCACCTCCGATGGCAACCCGCCGGTCAGGAGCGAAAGCCCGCTGCGGAAATGCTGGTGGTAGTCGATCCACGGGCGCAGTCCATGCACATGACCCTCAGCCCCGAGCCGCGCCCAGTCATCCAATTCCTCCTGCACTCGCGTACGCGCTGCCTTTGGCATCAGTCCGAGCGAGTTGCCAACGAAGTACGCCATCTCGCGCCCCGCTGCGTCGCGCGGCATCTCGAAGCGACCGCGCAGTGATGCGAGAGGGTCGTTCGCGTCTGCCCAGCTGGCGAACGCGGCGGACGGTTCGATGTCGCTTGCGGACACCTGGAAAATGCTGCGTGCAACAGTCATGCGTTCACCTCTGGAAGGCCGAGGAAATCGAGTGCGGTGCCGCGGAGCATGCGCGCACGCTGCGCATCGCTCAGCCACTCGCAGGCGCGGATGATTCGCCCAGGGGGAATCTCGCCAAGCGGGAACGGATAGTCCGACCCAAGCGCGATGCGATTCGTACCGACCGTGTCGACAAGAAATCGAAGCGCAGTCATGTCATGCACGATGCTGTCGAAGTACAGCCGCTGCAGATGCGCGCGCGGCGGAGTGGTGGAGTGCGTGGCGCACAGGTCGGGGCGCGCCGCGAATCCATGCTCGATGCGGCCGAGCGTGTAGGGGAACGCACCGCCGCCATGCGCGAAGCAGATGCGAAGTCGCGGGTGGCGGTCAAGGACGCCGCCGAACGCCAGCGCGCAGAACGCACGCGCGCTTTCGGCCGGCATTCCGACGAGCCACGGCATCCAGAAGCGGGGATCTCCGCGCGCCCGAACATCTCCCATGGATGGACGAAGATCGCCGCGCCGAGATCCTCCGCTGCTGCGAAGAATGGTGCGATCGCGGGGTCGTCGAGATCGCGCCCCGCGACATTCGTGCCGATCTGCACGCCGGGCAGTCGCAGTTCGCGAACGCACCGCTCGAGTTCGCGCACGGCACGCGTCGCGTCCTGCAGCGGCACTGTTCCCAGTCCGACGAAACGCGCAGGACTGCTGCGCACGACGCCTGCGAGGTGGTCGTTGAGGAGTTGCGCAAGGTCATGTGCATGCTCGGCGCGCGCGCCGTACGCGAACATCACCGGCACGGTCGAGAGCACTTGAACGCCGACGCCATCCTGGTCGCACTCGCCCATGCGGCGCGTCGGATCCCACAGATTCGATTCGACTTCGCGGAAGAGAGCGCCATCGATCATCATCCGAGCGCGGCACTGGCCGCAATGCTCCATCGTCACCCACCCGCCGCAACCATAACGCTCCCGCAAGTCGGGCCAGCGTTCGGGCAGGATGTGCGTGTGCAGATCGATGGCACCAAGCGCCAGCATCAAGAAGTCCGCGGCGTGGGCTTGGGAACGCGCGTGCCGCAGGTGGGGCATGTGCATGCGGCAGGATCCGCCCAGAACTCCTCCATCTTTTCGCGGAAGTGCTTCACGATGTCGATGCAATTGAACTCAATGTCGCGCACCAGCGTGTCGCACGATTCGCAGAAGAACATGATGTGCTCCGTTTCGCTCGGAGGTCGCCTGCGTTCCACGACGAGCCCGAGCGTGTTCGGTCCGCGCTGCGGTCGGTGCGGCACGCCACCTGGCACGAACAGCACCTCGCCCTCTCGCAGCGGAATGTCACGCGGGCCGTGCGCGTCGCGCACCCGAATGCTGACATCTCCCTGCAACTGCATGAAGAACTCCTCGGAGTTGGTCATGTGAAAATCATTGCGAGCGTTCGGTCCCGCGATCAGCATCACGAAAAAATCCTGACCGCTGTACAGGTACTTGTTGGACACCGGCGGCACCATCAGATGGCGGTGCTGCTTTGCCCACGCCGCGAGATGCACGGTGTTGGCGACACCGCCGACGCCGTCCCAACCTGTGGGGTCCCCAAGATCGTCGTTCGCAGGCTGCGCAGGACCGACCACGGCATTGGTCTTGAAGGTCGTCATGCGGGCAGTCTAATCCGAGCCCCCCTCGCGCGAGAATCGCTGCGGCGTCGGCGCCGTCAACCAATCCAAGCGGCAACGACAGGCCAGAGCACGGCGGTCCAGACGGCAGCTGAAATCACCAGCGACAGCAGCACCGCCGCACTGCCCATGTCCTTCGCACGCTGCGCGAGCGGATGCTCGTCCATCGTGATGTGATCGGTGTTCGCCTCGATTGCCGAGTTGATGAGTTCGACGATGAGGATGACCTGCAGCACGGAAAAGAGCAGCGCTCGCTCCAGCAGCGACACAGGGACGAACCAGGCGACGATCGACAGCGGGACGACGAGCATCAACTCTTGGCGGAACGCTGCCTCGTGCTGCGCGGCGGCGCGAAGTCCGTACCAGCTGTACTGCAGCGCACGAAGCAGGCGGATCAAGCCTGGCTTCGACTTCATCGACTTTCCGAAGGGCACGCCTCCCATAGGGCGGAGGAGTTTAGGGTGTGCGCCGCGGATGCAGTAGCCTCGCCCCATGCATAAATCCAAACCATTGTGCTGTACCACCGTGATCGCCCTCGTCGCCGCTGTTGCAAGTGGCGTTCTGATCTCTGCATCAACTGGTTGTGCTGCGCGCGTTGTCGCCATGCAAGCGGCGCGTAAGCATGCAACGCAGGAAAACAATCCGCCCGCGACGACATTTGCGACGATGGCGGATGCCAACAAGGGCTTCTATGCAGCGCTGAACGAAATGTGCAAGGGCAACGAAGTGCCGATGGAAAGTGTCTGGGCGCACACCACGGATGTGTCGGACTTCGGTCCCGATGGAAAGATGCACATCGGTTGGGATGCCGTTCGGGCACAGTTCCAGAAGGAAGCTGCGATGAAGCTC
>SXGQ01261472.1_pt1 | contig 15259 bp, 16 predicted proteins | sample 3178371 | NCBI WGS metagenome assembly SXGQ01 (sample SAMN11356859, study PRJNA531348) | freshwater metagenome | isolation source: freshwater sample F1-20 | place: China: Fuxian Lake, Yuxi | collected 2017-12-25
GCAAGGGGTCGCTAGTTCGAATCTAGTCGTCCCGACCTGCCCGCCTTAGCTTTAGCGAAGGCGGGCTTTTTGTTTGGCATAGGCTGATCGCTTCATTATTTTTGCCCTTCTCCGGGATCGGGATGTAGCGCAGCCCGGTAGCGCACTACGTTCGGGACGTAGGGGTCGCTGGTTCGAATCCAGTCATCCCGACTCGCCCGCCATAGCTTTAGCGACGGCGGGCTTTTCTTTTCAATGGGCTAAGCCTTAATGCCGTTGATTTCTCCCAAAGGACCGCACATTTTTCCCGATCCATTTTCGCCAGGTGGCGAGCCATTTGGATTCCTTGATCTCTACGGGTGTGACCTGCTCCTTCCCCAGCCGGGTATGAAAGGGTTCTCGATGTTGTCTTTTTTCAAAGGCTACGACGCTGTCATAGAAACAGATCGAGTGGATCTGTCGAATCAATTCGTTTGAACGTACCTGTGCAGGATTATGTAAATGATGGATATGAAGGGAGTCTACCAATTGCTTGCAGTATTCGATGAAGCTGGCGGAACGTTTCAGTCCGCCCCCATAGATCTCCCAATAGGAGGTATGGGTATCCTCAATGAGATAAACACCCCCTTCTTTGAGCTTGGGGAAAAGCCACTCGAACGTCAGACGTTGTTGTGTCATGGTGTGTCCGCCATCGTCGAGGATGATGTCCATGTCGGGGAGTGTTTGGGCCAGCGATCGGAGGAATGTTGGGTCTTCCTGCGACCCGATGGTTACCTGCACATCCTTTTCTTCGAAGGCTTGGCAAGCGGGATTGATGTCGACCGCATACAACCGGATGTTATCACCGAAGTATTTTTTCCAAAGCTGGAGCGAGCCGCCGTGATTGATTCCGATCTCCAGGAAGTTCAGGGGTCGGTCGCGGTAGGGTGAAAAATACTTTTCATAGATGTCAAAGTAATGGTCCCATTTGTGGATCATCCGGTCCTGTGGACCAGTTTCATAAAATATCTCGCGCAACGTTTTGGACATCTTTTGGGCTGAGGGCTATCCGTCAAATATATAACTTGCACCTTGAATCGATTGGCCAATCTCATGACCCCTGCCCGCCACGAAAAATTAACACAAGTGCTCCGCCGCCGGCAATCGGATCTGACCGTGGTGTTGGAGAATGTGTTCGATCCACACAACATCTCCGCGGTCATGCGCACCTGTGATGCCGTGGGGGTACAGGAGATCTTTATTCTCAATACCAAGATTCCCCGACACAAAAAATTCGGGGCCCGCAGCTCTTCCAGTGCGGCCAAATGGCTTACGGTTCATTCCTTTGAGGATGCGACCCGCTGTTTCGAGGAAATACGTCGTCGGTACGAACGGGTACTGACCACTCATTTAGGCGAGTCATCGGCGGGATTGTATGAATTGGACCTGACTCGACCCACCGCGTTGGTCTTCGGTAACGAACACAGTGGCGTTAGTGAGGAGATCCGCGCCCTGGCCGATGGAAATTTTTTGATCCCCCAAGCGGGCATCATACAATCCTTGAATATCAGTGTGGCCTGTGCCGTGACGCTGTACGAGGCGTATCGCCAAAAAGAACAGGCCGGTCATTATTTCCGCGACGATTTGGGATCGGACTTCAAACGATCGGTTTGGGAGCAATGGTCAACGGGAGAGGCCGAATCCTAGGGATCAGGCCGGATCGATCATGTCGGCCTTTCGGTCGATGGCGCGTTGCAACAGCGATTGAATACTCACATTCAACTCAAATCCGATCAGCAAGAACAACGAATTCACGAAGAAAAGGATCAGGATGATCAAGACGGTACTGATGGAGCCATAGATCTGGTTGTAGGCTGCGAAATTGGAGACCCACCAGGAAAAGGCCAGTGTCATCAGCAACATCAGTCCGGTCGCCAGAATCGATCCCGGGTTGATCAACTTCCATTTCTTGTGAACGGATGGCGCGTATTTGTAAATGAACGAGATACAGAGGAAATACAATAGGATGATGACGATCCATCTCAAGTTATCGATCCATCGAAGCATGTTTAGGTCGGTAATGCCCAGCCATCGTAGTACGGCTTCGCGGGCTACGAGCACCGCCACGGAGCCGATCACGAACAAGTAAAGCATCATGGTTATTTTCAGGGCCACGGATCTTTTTTGCCAGCCTTTGCGTTTGGTGAATCCGGCATAATTCTGATCGAACGAACGCATGATGCCCATCATGGCATTGGAGGAGAAGAAAAGGGAGAGCAGAAATCCCACGGATAGCAGTCCACTACGGGGGCGGTTGATGAAATCACTCAAAAAGTTGATCAACACGGCATTGTCCTTCTCCCCGGGAATCACATCCCGGATCAGGCTGTAGAGCTCTTCCTGAAACGCTTGAGTGATGGGAAAAAACGGGATCAAGGTGAACAGAAAAATGATCGCGGGCGGAATGGCCATGAAGAAGTTAAAGGCGATGGCGGAGGCCCTTTCCGTCATGCCGATGGCACGGACCTGACCCATGAAAAACAACACCACATCATAGATCGGCAATTGCTGAAAGCCGGGTAAGGAATGTGATTTGCTCCACCGTAACACCCATTGGATGGGCGCTACACCAGTCAGTCGATCTTGCAGTTGCTGCCAGTTCATGGTTCGACGCTTGTTTTCGTTTTCAATCGCCGGGACAATTCCTCTTGATAGCGTTTTGCTTTTTTCTGATGTTCCTCATAATTGCTCGAAAACAAGGAGGTGCCATCAAATGAGTGACTGGCCACAAAATAAAGGTAATCTGTTGGGGGAGCGTTCAGCACGGCATCGATCGAAGCGATCGAAGGCAAACAAATAGATCCGGGCGGCAGACCGGTGTGTAGGTAGGTGTTGTATGGCGAAGCCTGACGCAAGTGAAAGCCCGTTACGCGTTTGGCCGTAAAATCACCGGAGCCAAATTTGGCGGTTGGATCGGCCTGCAGGCGCATGCCTATCCGCAACCGATTCAAATAGGTACTGGCGATCAAAGGTCGGTCGGGAGCATACTGGGTTTCTTCCTCAACGATGGAGGCGAGGATGTATACGTCGGTAGGACTCAATCCGATCTTCTTGGCTTTGCTATAGCGTTCAGTCTGCCAAAAGCGGTCCCAGGCTTTGTTGAGGGTTCGATACACCTGGGCGGGCGAATCGGTCCAATAGATCTCATAGGTCAATGGCAGCAAGCGAGTCATCGCGGTATTGGTGTCCACGCCCAAGCTGGCCAATGCTTCCGTAGAGCGTAGAAAAGATATCCATTGGGCAGAATCAGCCGCCGTGTAGTCATAACGCTGCATTTTAGCAGCGAACTGAAGGGGCGTACGCAGTCTAATTCGCTCGTTGCCCAGGATCAAAGAGATAGGCGTTTGCCTCCCGTTGCGAAAACGCTTGGTGAGGGTGTACATGTTTTCTCCCGCCGGGATCAGGTAGGATCCGGGTCGAACCGTCTGACAGCCCAGGATCTTGGCCGTGTAGATAAACCCGGAGGGATTGGACAGAATTCCTTTTTCTTGGAGCTGTTGGCCAACCCACTCGACCGGCATCGGAGTGGGCACTTGTATGCGGATACCACGCGAATGACGGGGGAGTGGCCCCAAAAGAAACCATAACAACCAAACAAGGCCGATGACAACAACCCCGATCACGATTCGTAAACGCATGCTACAATATAAAAAGAAAACCCCGACTTGTCGGGGTGTGTCAATGGCTCGTTTGGTTGATCAGCGTCCGCCAGCAGGGGTCGGCGCAGGAGCAGGAGCCGGAGCGGGTACCATCGGCGTGGTCTTAGGTGCCGGGGCCGGTGCACCGGTTGCCTGATTCAGTCGGTCTTCCACACCACTGCTGACGTTCTTAGGCATAAAAACCACCGATACGATGCAGAGTACAGCGATCAGTCCGCCAAAGATCCAGGTTCCTTTTTCCAGCACGTCCGTGGTTTGCTTAACTCCCATGAATTGGTTGCTGATGCCGGCGATGTTACCGGACAATCCGCCGCCTTTGGGATTTTGGATAAGTACGATCAGGCCAAGGATCACGGAGGCCAAAATGATCAGGATCAGAAAGAATATGGTCATGACGAGGAATTTAGTTCGTTAATCTTGGCTGCAAAATAAGCGCTTTTCGAGGGATCAAGCAAACTCAATTGCTGATAGATCCGGACGGCTTTCTGACGCTCGCCCTGCTTGATCCAGACTTCGGCCATGGCTTCGGTCCATACCTGTTTTTCGTCGAGCGATTCGTGGGCCAGGGCAGCCACCTGTTTTTCCTTATCTACCGGGATCTGACGGGTTACTTCCGCCAGGGGGAGTCGCTTCATCACTTTCAGCCAATCGGTAAAACTCTTCAGTTGCTGACCAAATCGATCGGACGGCTGATCCAGCGATGGTGGTTTGATTCCTTGCGAGGCGAAGTAGTCAACCGTATGAAAGGGTTCAAAGATCAGTTCGTCGGTCGAAGCGGGCTGGACCGAAACTGGATTCGTGTCGGTGGGGGCGATGGTCGATTGGGCCGTAGGCTTGGCTACCGGAAATGATTGAAAGAGCGCCTGGTGGATGGCCTGACGGGCCGGGTCGGTGTCGGATAAGCATTGCAAGGGTCCGCTAAAGGGATACTGCACTGCCAACTGATCGGCCGGGTGCGGCAATTGATCTTTCCAAATTTTCCAGAGAGTCTCCATGGGTAACGGCGAATTTACCATTTCGAGAAGATTCGGTTGAAAATCTCATCCGTCAGCGTCCGCAGCATCTCATCGAACAATGCGTTTTCCGCTTGGGTGAAAGATAAATTACTCCTGAAATCAAAACTGCGGCTGATGTCGTATCGATCGGTCTTGTTGGCCTTTAGGTCGCTCACGATCAGATTGATCCCCACCGTGAGTCGGTTGGTGGCCACTTGCTGGCCACTGATGGCAGCCGTGGAGAATGCATATTGGCTGATGGTAGCGTTGATCTCCCAATCGGCCTGGCCATTGGTCTGCGTCAGGCGTGTTTGTCCGATGATCTTCTGACGCAACCGATCGGTTAGCCGGGGACTCAATTGCGGATTAACATAACTGGCCCGGTTCTCGATGAAGTTGATCTTGATGGTCTTGATGCTGTCCGGCACCGTGGCATCATTCAACTTGTAGATGCCACAGCCGCTGGGTATCGCGGTCAGCAGCACGATGCTGATCAGCGATCCGATCCACGCAGCAATATGGAGGAGGCGTCGGTTCACTCTTCGATGTTGTATTCTTTCAGTTTTCGGTACAGGGTTCGCTCGCTGATCCCCAAATCGGCCGCAGCATCCTTCCGTTTGCTCTTATGCTTTTTCAGGGCTTTCAGGATCAATTCCTTTTCCTTGTCCAGGATGTTCAGGCTTTCCTCCACTTCTATTTGTGCGTCCACGGCCGTCGGGAGCGTAACCGGCATGGAGGAGCCGGAAGCAGTGGAGTGGGGGCGAGTGAAGGTAATGGGCCCATGCTGTTCCGGCAGGCCTTGCAGGTTCTCCAGTTCGTGGATGAATTGGGGGTGCTGCGCCGCCAGTTCCGGATTTTGTATCAATTCCAGGAAAAGTCTTTTCAGTTCCGTCACATCTTTCTTCATATCGAAGAAAAGCTTGTACAGTATTTCTCTTTCGTTGGCAAATTCGCGGTTCGAGGGGGCTGCACCGACCAATACCGGCATGCGGTTAGGAGAGACGGCCGGTAAAAATTGTTTCAGGGCCGTGGCGGTAATGCGTTTGTCTTTCGCCAGCACGGAGATCTGCTCCGCAATGTTTTTCAATTCCCGCACGTTGCCGGGCCAGGGATATTCATGAAGAACGCGCTGGGCCTCTTCATCCAATTGAATGGAGGCTGTTTTGTATTTATTGGCAAAATCGGCCGAAAACTTACGGAACAGTAAATGAATGTCCTCGGCGCGGTCGCGCAGGGCCGGCACCCGAATGGGAACGGTGTTGAGGCGGTAGTATAGGTCCTCCCGAAATTTTCCTTCTTGTACCTGCTGCAGCAGATCGCGGTTGGTGGCGGCTACTACTCGCACGTCCGTGCGTTGAACCTTAGAGGAACCGACACGGATGTATTCGCCGGTTTCCAACACCCTTAACAGACGGGCCTGCGTACCCAGGGGCAATTCGCCCACCTCATCCAAGAAGATCGTACCGCCGTTCACCGCTTCGAAGTATCCTTTGCGAGACTCTACGGCACCGGTGAAAGAACCTTTTTCGTGTCCGAATAATTCGGAGTCGATGGTTCCCTCGGGAATGGCGCCACAGTTCACGGCAATGAAGGGGTTGTGTTTGCGAGCCGACAAATGATGTATGATCTGCGAAAAAACTTCTTTGCCCACGCCGCTTTCGCCGTTGATGAGAACGGTCAGGTCGGTGCCAGCCACTTGCTCCGCCACCTGCAACGCAAAATTCAGCGCCGGGGCATTGCCAATGATGCCAAAACGATTTTTTATGGATTGTAGGTCTGACATAAAAACATTATTCGGTTACGAGACTGCCCAGGAGGGTAGCCTGGGTGCATTGGTCCACTTTTACTTGTACGTAGTCGCCGCGCTTTAATCCGGGTACGGTTTTCGGGAAAACCAAAACCTTGTTCTGACTGTTTCGTCCCATCCAGGATTGCTCATCTCGTTTGCTGTCGCCTTCGATCAGCACCTCAAAAACTTTTCCGATATCCTGCCGGTTGCTGATCAACGACAATTCGTTTTGCAACGCCACGATCTGCTGGAGCCTGGCTTTTTTGATCGATTCCGGTACGTCGTCGGCATATCGACGTTGCGCCAGCGTACCGGGTCGCTCGCTATAAAAGAACATGTAGCTGAAATCGTATCGGCTGTACTGCATGATGTCCAGCGTATCCTGATGGTCCGCTTCCGTCTCCGTGCAAAATCCTGCGATGATGTCGGAGGAGATGCCACAATCGGGTAAGATCTCCCGGATCCGATCGACCTTGGCCTTGTACCATTCACGGGTATAGGTACGGTTCATGAGTTGCAGCACGCGGCTAGAACCACTTTGCACCGGTAGGTGAATGTAGCGGCAGATGTTGGGATAACGTGCCATGGTGTGCAGTACTTCGTCCGTAATGTCTTTGGGATGTGAGGTTGAAAAGCGTATGCGCAGCAGGGGAGAGATGCGGGCAACCTGCTCGAGTAGTGCGGCGAAATGCACGGCGCTTCCGCCCGACTCCGGCGTGAAGTGATAGGAATCCACGTTTTGTCCCAATAACGTCACCTCTCGGTATCCCTTTTGAAAAAGATCCAAACACTCGGCCAGAATGGATCGATCGTCGCGGCTACGCTCCCGGCCACGGGTAAAAGGGACCACGCAAAATGAACACATATTGTTGCAGCCCCGCATGATGCTGACAAAGGCGCTGACGCCGTTGCTGCCCAACCGGACCGGTGCAATGTCGGCATAGGTCTCCTCCCGACTCAGCAAAACGTTCACAGCTTTTTGTCCCGTACCCGCTTCCTCGATGAGCTGCGGAAGGGTTCGATACGCATCGGGCCCCACGACAATATCCACCAGCCGCTCTTCTTCTAAGAATTTTGATTTCAACCGCTCGGCCATACAGCCCAAAACACCGATCAGCAATCCCTTTTTTTCCCGTTTGAGTTGTTTGAATTCCGTCAGCCGCTTGCGAACGGTCTGCTCCGCCTTTTCCCGAATGGAGCAGGTATTCAGCAAAATCAGATCCGCTTGGTCAGGCTGACGCGTCGCGCCATACCCTTGATCTTGTAAGATCGAAGCAACCACCTCGCTGTCGGCAAAATTCATCTGACAGCCATAACTCTCGATATAAAAATGACGGTCATACCGATTCGGATCGGCAGCAAACGGAGCAAAAGACTCTCCCTGCCTGGATTCGTCGTGCTGTTTATCGGTAGTGAGCGTGTGCATATCCAACGGGACTGCAAATATACAGATTAAATCACTCCTGTGACATCATGTCAGTGCCTTGGAATAATCTGATTAACAACTCTTTAATACATTTTTAAGCACCCTAACGTTTATTGTTATCTTGCTACACGGATGTTACGATGTTTCTCCTACAAAGCCCTTTTGCTTACTGGCCTGATTTTCTGGGGAGTGCATGCCCTGGCACAATCAACGGCGGGAAGAATATCCGGCGTTGTATTGGATGCCACACAGCAGCCTTTGACCGGGGCGAACCTGCGCTTGATATCCGGGACCGACACCTTGAATACAAAATCCTTGAGCGGCATCCTCAAAAACAAACAGACCGGACCGAGTGGTCAGTTTTCGTGGGAAGACCTGCCCGACGGGCGATATGCATTGTGGATCAGTGCCACCGGGTATCGAACGGTTCGGATCGATAGCTTACTACTGGACGATCGGCGTCGTTCCTATTCGTTGGGGACAATTCCGCTTCTTTTGAGTACCGCCGCACAGCTTGATTCGGTAGTGATCGTGGCCGATCGCTCGCTTATCCAATCCAAGGACGGGAACGTTACGTTTTTGGCCGGGGACTCACCACTGGCCGCCGGGTCTAATGTGTCGGACCTGATGACACAGGTGCCGTTGGTGAACAAGGATCCGGATGGGAAATTGACCGTGCGCGGAAAGGAACCCAAGATACTGATCGATGACAAGCCCGTGGAGTTGAACATGCAACAATTGCAGGAGCTGTTGGAGTCAATGCCCGGCAGTTCGATCGAAAAGATCGAGGTCATGACCAACCCGCCGCCACAATTTGCGCAAGAATCGGCGGTGATCAACATTGTCACCCGCAAGGGGCGGGTGGGGCGGACGGGACGCCTCGCGCTATCAGGCGGTACCCGCGGTGAGTGGTCGGCCAGCGGGCAATACACGTACCGAAAAGATCGACTCTCGCTGCAGATCAATGCCGGCTTCAATCAAAATCGCTTTGCCGGCGACGGATATTCCAACCGACAGAATATCTACTCCGATTCCACGAACCAATTCAATACCGTCTCGGATTTTTTGAATCGTTCGAAAAGGCCATCTGCCCGGGTCTCACTGGAGTATGAATGGCAAAAGAAGCATACGATCAACGTGGTGCTGCAGTATAACGACAACCGATTCCATAACGAAAACAATACCTATTTCAGTAACATCAACCGGTATGGTGATCAATGGCGATACAGCCTTCGGGCTGTTACGGCCCGGGGCGGTAATCAATCCCTGAACCAAACTACAACCTACACCTGGCGTCCGAAACCTGGCGAAACCCTTCGTTTCATATTCCAAACCAATGGCGCCGATAATTGGAACGTTCGCCGGTTCGAGCAAAATTTCTTGTTCAATGACGGCACCCCGATCGGGAAGGATTCGATCCAGTATCAGGATAATTTCACGCGGGTACTCGGCTGGAGCACCCGACTGAACTATGACCGGATGCTGGTGTCGAAGAAAACGTATTTGTCCACCGGTCTCTTTTACAACCAATCCCTCAACTGGGTAGATGTATTGGCGCAGTACCTGAAGTTGCCGGAGATCACGTTGGTGGATATGCCTGCCTTGAATCAGGATTTTCAATTCCGCCAGAATGTTCAGCAGTATCGTTTGTCCATCAAACAGCTTTTCACCGAGCATTTCAGTTTGCTGGCGGGGCTGATCTATGAACACACGCTCATTCGGTTCAATCTCCGGAAAGAAAACCAGGTTCGGGAAAATCAATATGGGAATTGGTTGCCTTTTGCCACCTTGAATCGATCCTGGAAAGACCGCTATAACCTGACGCTCTCTTATAAGCAATCCATTCGTCGACCGGGCCTGGGCGAGCTGAACCCCACGGTCGATTTCTCCGATCCGTACAATACCCGCTATGGGAACCCCGGTCTCATCGCGTCTACCTCACACAACCTCGACCTCGTGGCCGGCTGGAATCGATCGGGTCGGTTCCTGAATTTCGGTTTCGGTCACAATATCGTGCAGGACGTCTTCAGCCAGGTCCGTACCCTGGCCGACGAAGGGAAGACCTTGCTGACCTGGGAAAACATCAGCAATCGGAATGAATGGGAGATTAGTTATTGGAGCAGTTTTACAATATTTAAAAAATTGAAGATCAATAGCAGTGCCAGTTATATCTACAACTTATATGGAAGTTATGATAAGCTGGTACGCCGTTTTCGAGATGGGGGGTCGCTGACCTCGACGATCGGGGCGAATTATGCGCCGCATGACCGGGGGAGTTTCACCGGACAGTTCAACCTGAATCGGTTTGCTTCGCCGCAGGGCTTTGCCCGCTGGAACGGCAGTATGAATCTGGGGGCGCAATGGAAATTTCTCCAGAAAAGACTCGTGGTCTCTTTCAATGCGATCGATCCCTTGCGCGACCAAAGACGATACACTTTTACGTATGCACCAAACTTCTCGCTGGAGAGTTTTAGCAGAACCCGTACCCGAAATTTTAGATTGACCACGGCTTGGAACATACAATCAAAACCCAAAAAGCCGGTTATGCCGATTCGTTGAGTCCGAGGGCGGGAAGTCGTTTGGCCAGCCAGGAACGACCGCTGGGGAGGATCCACTGCGATTGTAATTCGGCGAGAGTTGACACCAGGTTATTGAAATAAAGCGTAGCGGGTCCGATATATCCATGCTCGATGGCATAGGGCAACTGAGTCAGGGGGAGCAATTGAATCTTGTCCTTGATCAAAAAAGCAAGCGTTGTTCGGTCGAGCAATTGCACGCCGTATTCTTTCTCGATGGATTGTATGAAGTGAACGGATGTATCGGTGCTGCAACCACTGACGGAGGCGGCGGTTTCGTCGGCGATCAAGACCAAAAATTGTCCGAAGAACAAATACCCGGCACCTTTAACGGCAGCCCCGTGGCTGGTCCACTTCGCCGTAAACACCTCCAGCTCTTTTTCCAATTGCAAGGCCTCGAGCAGGCTGAAAACACGTTTGGATTGGTAGACCCAAACGCGGGAATTCGGCGAAAGGCTGGGATCGATCAAGTGTTGATAGTCGAGATTCATTCGGAAAAATTCAACGAGGCTTCTACGATCTCCGCGATGTCCAATACCTGTACATCGGCCTCTCGTTCGGCGAGTTTCACACCATCACTCATCATGGTGTTGCAGAAGGGGCAGGCCGCGGCGATGATCGATGCGTGGGTTTCGAGTGCTTCCTGCGTGCGGTCGATATTGATACGCGTCTTTCCGGTCTCTTCCTCTTTGAACATCTGGGCCCCGCCGGCGCCACAGCAACTTCCTTTGGAGCGACAACGTTTCATTTCGACGAGCTCCACATCCAACGCCTCCAGCACTTTACGGGGAGCCTCATAGATCTGATTGGCCCGCCCGAGGTAGCAGCTGTCGTGATACGTAATGCGTTTACCCTTGAAGGAACCGCCTTCCTGGAGCCGGATCTTTCCTGAATCGATCAGTTGTTGCAAAAAGACGGTGTGGTGGATGACTTCGAAGTTTCCGCCCAGTTCGGGGTATTCGTTTTTAAGCGTGTTGAAACAGTGGGGACAGGCGGTGACGATTTTTTTTACGTTGTAGCCATTCAGAATTTGAATGTTTTGATAGGCCATCATCTGAAAAAGGAACTCGTTACCTGCACGCCGAACCGGATCGCCGGTGCACATTTCCTCTTTTCCGAGTATTCCAAAAGGGATCTCCAATTTCTGGAGGATACGGGAAAAGGCACGGGTAATGCGTTGCGCCCGTTGATCGAAGCTGCCGGCGCAGCCCACCCAGAACAAAACCTCCGGTTCTTTACCTTCAGCCAGCCATTCGGCCATTGTTTTGATCGGGGGAAGCGACATGTGGGGAATCGTTGAATGGAACAAAATTAACGCAAAACAGTGGGCTCCGGATAAGCCCCTTTATTTTTGCCCATGCCGATGAAACTGCCAGGTTGGATGAATTGGGAGAAATGGCCCTTCAAGCTGATCTATTTTCCATTGACCCCCGTTTGGCTTTGGTATTGTCTGCGCAGTGGCTCCTGTTGGTTTTTCAGTTCATCCAACCCCACCATCACCTTTGGTGGGATGGAAGGGGAGGGGAAGCGAGAAATGTATGATCAACTTCCCCCGGACTCTTATCCCCGAACGATCTATATAAATCCCCATACATCCGAAGCCGATTTGCTCCGGCAGATCGAGGCAGGATTTAGTTATCCCTTGGTTGTGAAACCTGATGTGGGCATGAAGGGGCTTTGGTTCGAGCGCATCGATCACGAGCAGCAGCTGCTGCGCTACCATCGAGCCGTTCCGGTGGAATACGTCGTGCAAGAATGGATCGATTGGCCGGTGGAGGTCAGCATCTTCTATTACCGACACCCCGCCATGGCGACCGGTACCATCAGCGGATTCATTCATAAAACTCTGTTGCAGGTGCAGGGGGATGGTCGTTCAACCTTGCTGGAACTGATCCGACAACACCCGAAAGCTTCAGAACGCATCGAAGAATTATCGCTGCGCCATGCCCTTCATTTTGAAACTGTCCTGCCCGACGGTGAATCGTATCTTTTGTCGCATGCCGCCAACCACAACCGCGGAGCTTTTTTCTATAACCTTTCCGACCGGATCCAGGGGTCGCTGACCGATCGGTTTGATGCGATCAGCCACCGGCCCCATTTTTATTATGGACGGTATGATCTGAAAGTCCGTTCCATCGATGATTTCTGTGCCGGCGGTGATTGTTCAATTTTGGAATTCAATGGATGTGGGGCGGAGCCCAACCATATTTATGATTGTGGGATGAGCCTGTGGCAGGCCTATGGCGTGATCTTACAACACTGGAAGATGCTGTTTGAGATCAGCCGGTACAACCACCGGCAGGGACACCGGCATTGGACCTTTCTGCGAGGCTGGCGCTTTCTTCGCATGTCTGCCAAGCATTTCCAAACCTTGGCCCTTCACCCCAAGCCTAGTTTGTAACTTCATGTCATGCCCCGCTTTCTAACCGTTTTTCTAGCCGGATTGGTCGTCAGTTTTCTGGGGTCGTTGCCTTTGGGCACCACCAATGTGGCCGCCATGCAGATATCGATCGATCGCGGGTTGTTGCCGGCCATTCAATTCTCCCTCGGATCGCTTATGGTGGAACTGGTTTATGTGCGGTTGTCGTTGTTTGCGGTGGACTGGCTTCACCGCAACAAAACCTTCATGCGTTACTTGAATGGGGTGACACTGCTCATCCTGATCCTCTTGATGCTGGAAAGTTTTCATTCGGCGCTGTATCCGGAGAATAACGCTCCGGTAGCGATCAGTCAGGTATTGCCGCCCCTGCTGTTTGGGATGTTCTTGTGTTCGATCAGTACGGCCCAGATACCTTTTTGGTTGGGCTGGTCGACCATCCTGATGGAGCGAAAAATTTTGTATCCCAATGGTGGGATGTATTGGGAGTATCTGCTGGGCATCGGATTGGGTACTTTTCTGGCCAATGGTATCTTTATCTATACCGGGCAATGGGCGGGCGAGAGTTTTTCTAACAATCCCGCGCTCTTGCATGGAGTGATCGGGAGTTTTTATCTGATCACAGCTGTTTGGCAGATTTGGAGAATGTGGAAGTCGGCCAGATCGAATGCCGCTTCTTCCGGTAATTGATCATTTATTGGCCCGCATCCAGGCATCACGTTCCTCGGGTGAAAATTTCCAAGGGGCAAAATTGTTCTCGACGTTTCCGAACATACCGGTCCACTCCCCGGGCGCATTGCTTTCCTCCATGACCAGGTAACGGCGTAACTGAAGGATGATGTCGAGCGGATTGATGCTCACGGGACATTCCTCCACACAAGCCTGGCAAGTGGTGCAGGCCCGAAGCTCCTCGACCGTAATGTAGTCGTGGAGCAATGATTTCCCGTCCGTATCCCGCTGATCGACCGGTAATTTTTTCAGGTCTTCCATCCGGTCGCGGGTTTGCATCATGATGCGTCGGGGTGATAGTAGCTTGCCGGTGTGTTGAGCGGGACAAGCCGCGGAGCATCGACCACATTCGGTGCAACTGAATGCATCCAGCAAATTTTTTTGCCCCAGATCCTGTACATCTTTGGCGCCGAATCGTCCGGGAGGCGCAACCGACGTAGCCGTGGCCGCGGCCGGATTCATGGCCAGTTCAACTTCTTGCTGGATCGAGGGCATGTTGCTCATCTTCCCCGGGGTAATCAGTGGCGCATAATACGCATTGGGAAATGCGAAAAGGATGTGCAGGTGTTTGGAATACGGCAGATAGTTCAAGAAGGCCAGAATGCCTAAAATGTGCAGCCACCAGCAACTTCTTTCCAGCGCGATCAAGACAGCATCGCTCGACCCATCCAGGAGCGGGTGAAGAAAAGAGGAAATGACGAAGGGACCGGTTGGGGCCGCTGCATAATGGCCGACATGACGGGCTTGCAAGAGGGTATCCGCAGCGTTCATGATGAGGAATAAGCTCATCAGGATGATCTCAATGATCAAAATAAGGTTGGCGTCGCTCCGGGGCCATCCATCGAGATCTTTGGACCAAAGCCGTTGGACCTTTATTAAGTTTCGCCTTGTCAGAAAGAAAACACAGGCCACCCAAACGCCCAGGGCCAACCACTCGAAGCTGTTGATGAGGATCGGATAGAGCGCCCCCAAGGGTTGATGGAACAGGCGATGGGCACCCGTAAGGCCGTCCAACACGATCTCCAATACTTCGATGTTAATGATGATGAAACCGGCATAAATGATCAGGTGCAGGAGTGCTACGGGAACGTTGCGAAACATTTTTTGTTGCCCCAGGGCCAGTCGAAAAACCTGTACCCAGCGCTTGGCCGGTTGGTCGGTTGGCAGATCGGGGCGGCCGAGCCGGATCATCTGCTGGATGGCTTGAATCCTGCGAACAAACAGATAAACGCCCGTACTCAAGGCGATCAAAAACAGCAGCGGGGATATCCAGTTCATGAATTAGTCGATGAGTTGAAATGCTACTTCCTTGCTGGCGGTGTAGCCGATCTTGTCCGTGGTGGTGACGATCAATTGCGCCGGTGTCAGGGATGTGATACCGGTGATGGTCCAGTTTTGAGAAAAATCAAAAAATCCGACATTCCCCGTGGAAAGGGTGCGATTGTACAAGACCGCATTGGTAGTTTTATTTCGAACCGTACACGTTATCGAGGCCAATACATTATCGTCCGTAGCATTGCCTCGTATCTGCAGAACGCTGCCGTTCAAAAAGATGGTGCCGGCCGTAGGATTGCTGAGGGTGATCTGTGCGGCCACATCCGGCTCTTGGTCGGAGTCTTTTTTACAGGCCGTCAGCAATAGGGCCAAGCCGAGTATCCAAAGGTTCTTTCGCATGCTACGAAATTAAGGA
>SXGQ01319803.1_pt1 | contig 15259 bp, 22 predicted proteins | sample 3178371 | NCBI WGS metagenome assembly SXGQ01 (sample SAMN11356859, study PRJNA531348) | freshwater metagenome | isolation source: freshwater sample F1-20 | place: China: Fuxian Lake, Yuxi | collected 2017-12-25
ATCGCTGCTTGTTTTAGTTTATTAATTGGTCAATTTATTATGGCTATTATATTTGGAGTATTCTTTTATTACTCTATGAGGGAATTGGGTTATTTAAAATAAAAAACCACTCTAATTGAGTGGTTTTTTTTATTATAATCTGTCTGTAAATCTAACAAGATAATCTAATTTAGAGAAATCTTCATTTATTTTTTGTCTTATACTATCAGTTACTTCATAATTACTAACATAACTACTTCCAAATAAGTATCTTTTTAAAAAATCAATAGTATTTGATGGATTTCTATCTAAATAATAAATTATATAACTAATATCGCTATCTAAATCTAATCTATTATTTAATAGATTATTTATTGAAACTATCTTAGAATAAGCAACTTCATAATCTTCAACACACTCATTGTTAAATGTTTTAATTTTATTAGATATTTTAATTGAAGTCTCTGAAATTTTATCAAAAATTAAAGTAGCAACTTCTAAAAATTGTTCAGAGTTATCATAATTAGAAATTCTTTCATAAACATCTTTTATGTTATTATCAAATCTTTTGTTATGATCATCATTTGATTTTAAAGTTTCTCTAATTCTTTCTGAAATTTTTTCTGAATAGTGTTTTCTAACATCATCAGTACCAGCCTTTAAGAAAGATTTTAGATTAGATATATTGTTTCTAAAAGAAGTAAAATTTCTTTCATTTTTAATATAGTGAAGAGACCATTTATCTCCAAAAAATCTATAGTTTTTTGAAAACAATTTCCCAAAACCACTAAATAAATCAACATCTGAAAGAGTTTTAAGATATCTATCTATATTAGCCTTTTTAATTTCATCATCACTAGTACCTAATTTACCACCGATGATACCAGATTTAGCTTCAGCTCTCTCTTCTCTTTGTTGACTAAGTGGTTTATAACCTTTCGCTACTAAATCTTGTTCCCATTTTTGGAAATCAAATACGATAGCAAACTCAGCCTCATCTAAGAAACTTTTATTAAAACTATCTTTTAATAAAAATCCATTTTTACTAAAATTAACGGAGACATTATAAAGAATATCTTCTCTTTCTTCAATATCAGTTAAGATATAAATTCTAGAACCAGAGTTATAACTTAATAAAGTTTTCAATCCATCCCAAACACCAGTTAATTGGTAAGTTTTAGTGCCAAAATTTCTCCATCTTGTACTAGATGGTCTATAATCATATACATCTAATTGATTATTAACAAAATAAAGTCTTTCTCTTGCTTGATCATTTCTATTTCTACTCTTAAAAAATGAACCAATAATATTTCTAGCAGAGTTATAATTTTGTGTTTTCCAATTTTCTAAATATATTTTTGTAGAGTTTTCAATCTTATGATTGGTCATTATTGTATCTAAGAGTTCCATATTCATACTCTCACGATAACCTCTATCATTAATTGTTCTAGCCAATTCCAAAAATTCATCAGTTATATCAATTTTCTTAAATTGAGCAACGTCATTTTTATTTGCGTGATAATTACCATCAACAGCAGTAGTACCAATGTATTTACCACTTGAATTAAGCCAAAACTTAAAGTATTTCAATTGACCAGCTGGACTAACTTTACCAGTACCTTCACACTTTTCACATTTAAGAGTTCTAAATCCTCTACCCCAAGCTCTTTTAATTTCACCAGTACCACCACAAGAAGGACAATCAACTTGTTCTAAACTAACATTAGATTTAATTGCCTTTTGATAAGGAAGATATTGAAAATATTCATCCGAGATTAAAGTTACAGGAGCATCAATATGAGAAGATATTGACATTAGATCACTTTTAAACTTACTCTTAGAAGAATCATCTTTAAGGTAATTGAAAACTTTATTTAGGTGTTCAGCACCAAAAGCCTCTAAGAGGCTTCCGAATGCTTCAAACAATTTTATGTATTTTAAGTTTTTCATATTACTAAACCAATTGTTTCTACTTTTATATCTGATTTCTTCAAGTTATTAATATATTCTTTGTTAGATTTATCAGATAATAAATCACCAGATACTACTAATTTCTTGAACTTAGCACCACCTAAAACTTCTGGAAGAGATCCTGATGTTGTATAAACTAATTGAAGTTCATCTACATTAACACCATCTAATTTTAGATCATCTACTTCACAAGAAGTTAATTGTAATTTTTCCATTTCAGGATTATCAGAGATAGCTTTTAATAACTCAGCATTTGTAAATTTACATTTATCAAAAGCGAATGATTTACAACTAAACTTACTCATATCTGGCATTCTCTTAATATCAATAAATTTGAATTTAATCCAGTTTAAGTTAAGAGGTAATTTGAAAAGTTCTTCTGATACATCTGGTGAATCAACGATTAACTCTTCAACTCTTGCATGTTTGGAAATGATAGCATCCTTAAACATACTCATAGAAGTTGATAATCTTTTAGTGTTAACACCAATAAATCTTTTCTTTTGAGTTCCTAATGAATCTTGGTAAGCTGTATCTAATTCAGATTGAACTTGAGCTGGTAAATCTAATGCGTAAGTATATGTACGAACATCTTTTCTATTAACATGAGTTCCACTTGATTCCATACCAGTATATTTAGTAATAGTATTATACATCACATCTCTTAATCTTTCTGGATAAACTCTATCAAAGAAGAATTTAGGTTCAGAGCCATCACCAAAACCATCCAAGTATCTAACTATCGATCTTGAGATTGGTAATTGTTCAGAAATAAGTTCTTTTCCATTAAAGATTGGAGTTTTTATAACAAAGAATGCTGGAATAGAGTTAGGATCAAATACGTTTCCTAATAATTGTCTTCTATACCCACCTGTATATAAATGTTGACAAGACTGATAAAACTTAGAAATAGACATATTTAGAATATCTTTTGGATTATGAGATATTCTAAGATAAACTGGTTGATTAAATAACTTAAATGATGTTTTAAAATCACCATTAACATCTTCTCTGATAACATTTAGAATTCTTTGTAAGTTTCTATCATTGAAGTCTCTTTCAACTTTATCAAAATATTTATTATATTCTTGTCTAAAAGATTCTAAGTTAATAAGGTTTTTCTCGAAAACTGGAGCTCCAACTTCTTTAGCAATTTTAACAGGTCTTCCATCTTCACCCATAACTGGTCTACCGTTCTCATCTTTTTGGATCATTTCGTTCTTACCTGTCTCATTAGAAAGTTTTCTTAAAACTGGTCCGTTAAGAGCAACCATTTCATCTACACCGATGTTATTAAGATCAACTTCTTCAAGAACTTCTTTAGCTCTTAAAATCGCAGTATCAGTTGATGTTGATTCTTTTAAGTATTCTAATGATTGTTGAATCATATTGATAAACTTCTCAGGAAGATCTTTATATTGTTCTTGTCCAGCTTTTACGTCACATCCAAAAAGAGAATCAAGTACTTTAAATTTATCTTCCTCAGATAATTTCCAATCACCTTGTTTTATATGATCAGTTGGAATAACTTCTTCCATATCTAACCATTTCTCACCCCATTGTCTGATAAGTTCTTTCTTTTGAGGTGGTAAGATAACGTCACCAACTTTAGCTTCGTTTAAGAATTTTTTTCTTGTTTTAATAAACTTCATCGTTAATTTTATTTTTTTTGATATTTCTATTTTTATATGAACAAAGAGGTTGTAAGTTAGTATAATGATTAAGTTTCATTATATCTTCTTCATTTTCAGCAGATGATAAAGGAATAATATGATCAATATCCCAACCATAATTTAACTCACCATTATACATACCTCTGTTATCCCAACTCATCCAATACTCAAATTTAGATTCTAAATAAATTTTAAATTCTTCAAATGAGCATCCTAATATTTCATTTGTTTTTGAGATCTTTGAGAATCCACATCTCTTAAATGAGTTTGAAATTAAAGATCTTATATTTTCAGATAGTTTGAATAAAGAATCATTTTGTTTTCTGTTTTTTTTATAATAGTAATTATTTAATAAGATGGTTTCTTTATTATTTAAGTAATAGTTAGAGTTATAATTTTTAATATCTTCTTTATTTCTTTTATCTCTATATTCTTTCATCTTATCTTTATTATTACTCTGATACTCTTTATCTTTTAATTTTTTATATTCTTTGTTCTTTATTCTCCATTCCTTATATAAGGATTTACATTTTTCTTTATTTAAATCTCTATATTCTTTATTATATTCTTTTATTTTATCCGAATTCAACTCTCTATATAAAGATGATGATTTCTTAGTACATTCTTTACATTTTCCAGAATGACCATCTTTATTAATTTTATTTTTGTAAAATTCTAAAATATCCTTTTCTATTAAACACGATATACACTTTTTCATAGTATATATATTAAAAATAATTTCTAAAAAACATTTTTTTAGAAAAAAATATATACACTATGTGTGATTGGAAAAGACTAAGAGTGGATGAACTAATAGAAGGTGTTGATTTCTATTGGGAAGAAAAAGACGGCATAAAAATGCGAGTATTCACTGGAGAATACCTAAAAATGATCAGACCAGTTTGTTGTAAAACTGGTTGTAGACACTGTCCCTGGGGATATAAATCAGAAAAGAAAGGCTAATACAATAATAATTAAAAGGACTATAAAGATTAATTTAATAACTGGCATTATTAAAGCAAAAAGTACAGAGAATACTGGTCTTAAAAATCTAAATAAAATAACTAAAAGAATTATGAATGCTAAAGTTCCCATGATGAATTATTTTTATCAAATATAATAAAAATAATTTAGTTTGGATTATAATTATTCGGATTTTCGTCTAAGAAATTAAATTGTTCTCTCTTCACACTAACACCATCAAACATATTAAAGAAATCTATAAATGATTTCAAACTCTTTTCATCTAAAGCGAAAACAGTATTTGATGGATCGAATTTAGATCCATATGATGTGTATTGTATCACATCGACTTTATCACCTTCAATCTTGAACTCACTTGCGACAGTGTCACCATAAGTTATGTCAACATCTAAAGCAATATTATTGTTTTTAATAAAATAAATATCAAAGTCAACTACCTCTGGTACAATATCTTTAGTATCCATTGGATAAAGTTCATGTGTGTATGTTATTTGAACCATATCAGAGTGTATCATTATATTACCTTTTTTATAAACCTTTCTTTGGGTAAAATCATCTTGACCTTTTATAATAGTTATTTCGTTAGGTAAATATTTTTCCCACTTACTATCATAATACGGTATATCGAAACTTTCAAACTTTTTAATCCATTTCATAATTGTATATATAAAAAAACCTCCAATAAAAATTGGAGGTTTTTAATAATTTTGGTTTTAATTAGTTAACTGTTTTTGTTAACTCATTACCAGCCTTAAACTTAGCAACTGTTTTACTAGGAATAGTAATTTCATCACCAGTTTTAGGGTTTCTACCTTTTCTCTCAGCTCTAGTTGTAGTAGACCAAGTACCAAATCCAGTTAAAGAAACTTTCTCACCTTTAGCTAAAGACTCAGAAATAACTTTAACAATTGAATTAACAACTTCACCAGATTTAGTTTTAGATAGACCAGTTTCATTAGAGATTGCCTCCACTAATTCAGCTTTATTCATACTGTTATTTTATTTTTTTATTACGATTTCTTATTTGAACTCGTATGAAACTTATATTTCTCATATTTAATAATGTTTTAAAAAAGTTTACTAATTCGAAAAAATTTTTTATATTTGTTAAAAATTAATTCTTATGACTAATATTTATACTGATTCAGTTTTCCAAGATAATTCAAGTATCTCTCTTAACGTTGATGTTATTAGACTTTCTAATAAATTAGATAGTTTGATGTTTTGGGTTAAAGAACAAGAATTAATTGCTGTTAGTGAAGAAAGATTTTTAGACGCTATCAAATGGAGAGATTTTCCTAAACACGGTATTGTTAAAGTTGATAGTTTAGATATGAAAACATTTTATATTATATAGTGGAGGTAATTGTTAAAGAATATGATTTCTATAATTGTCTTGTAAGAGTTGTCGAAGATGATCATCGAGATAAATCTGGTGAAATAGATTGTAAATGTTATGGATATCAAATTATTTATCCGGGTGATATTGTAAGTTATGGTAATAGTTGGTGGTATTCCATAAATGATTGTTTAGAAGGTGCCATCTATGATATATGTGACGGTGATGTCTCTATGATTAGAGAATTGAAATTAAGAATTGTATTTGATGAAGTTTAGAAATGAAATGTGTTAAACCCTGTAAAGAATGTCCGTGGACTAATACTAATCAACATAGTATTAAGTTCAGAGAGTATGCTGAAAAGATGAAGTCTTTAGGTAAGATTGAAAATCATAAATGTCATATGATTTCAAATGATGTGTGGGGATATTCTTCTGATATAAATGATAAAAATGTTTGTAAAGGTTCTAAACTTTATTCTAAAAAGTCATAAAATTGATATGAACGAAAAGAGAATTTTATTAAGCGAACCAATGTTTACATTTTTATGTAAACGAGGATCTTGGATAGATCAAGTTAATGGTAAAAATGTTGAGTTATCTCTATCAAGTAGAGAAATAGCAACCTTATGTAAAGGTGAGATTTTAGATAAAGTCTATGTTGATTGGAATGGAAACTTAACCTTTAAGTTTGCTTTACAAGATATTGGATTTGATACAATAAATGAGATACTCAAAAGGTCTCCGTTATTTGCTGACTTAGCAGGTAACTTCTTAAATATGTAACTTTAATTAAATATAAATATGGATTTCGGTAAAGATTTCAGAAAATTTGCACTTAGTGAGGGTCTTTCTTCTATGAACCTTCATTATTACAACCAACAAGTAGAAGCGTCAATGACACCTTATATTCTTGAAGAAAGAGAAATGAGGGTTACTCAGATGGATATCTTTAGCCGACTTATGAGAGATCGTATTCTTTGGGTTGCTGGTGTTGTAAATGATAATATGTCAACTGTTGTTCAAGCACAGTTAATGTATTTAGATTCAGTAGAGAAAAGAGATATCAAAATGCACATCGACTCACCAGGTGGATCAGTTAAATCTGGATTAAGTATGGTTGATGTTATGAGATATGTTAATTCTGATATTGAAACTATCAACACTGGTATGGCGGCTTCGATGGGTAGTATTTTACTTTCATCTGGTACAAAAGGAAAACGTTCTTCTTTGAACTTTTCTAAAGTTATGATCCACCAAGTTAGTTCTGGTGCTCAAGGTCATATCGAAGACAACCGTATTTCACAAATGGAGTCTGAGAAATATAACTATATCTTATTTAAGATGTTAGCTGAAAACTCTGGTAGAGATTTCAATTATGTTTTAGAGGCGGCTAGACGTGATAAATGGTTAAATGCTTATGAAGCTTTAGAGTTTGGATTTATCGATGAAATCATCACAAACGAGAAAACTTCTACAATTAAAGAATTGTTAGATGGTTTTGATGATTACTACCAAAAAGAAGTTTTACATAAGTAATGAAGAATATTATCATTTTCGCATCTGGTAATGGAACCAATACACAGAACATAATAAACTATTTTTGTGATAGTGAAGTTATTGTATCGAAGATAATTTGTAACTACTCTGGGGCAAAGGTATTGGACATAGCCGAAAATGAGAATATCGAATCTGTTATCATATCAAAAAATGATCTTGATAATGATAACTTACTTAACTTGTTAGAACAATCGAAGCCAGATTTGATTGTTCTAGCAGGTTTTTTATTAAAACTACCTAAAAAAATAACAGATAAGTTTAAGATTATAAATATACACCCATCATTATTACCTAAGTTTGGTGGTAAAGGAATGTGGGGTATGAATGTACATCGAACTGTTATTGAATCATTTGAAAGTGTAAGTGGTATTACAATTCACTGGGTTAATGAGAATTATGACCAGGGTAATATTATTAAACAATTTGAATGTGAGGTTTCTAATTTAGATACACCAGAGACACTTTCTGATAAAGTAAGAGAGTTGGAATTAAATTATCCTGAAGTTATAAAAGAATTACTTTTTTCGATTTAACATATCAGTATATTCTTTAATCATACCATCAAATATTCTATTTGATGCTCTTTCATCATGGCAAACCTTTATTACATCAATCATTTTTTTGTGATTAAGTTCTAAAACACTCTTATATGAAATATTATATTCTTTATAATATTTCTCGAAACATTCAAAATGAATCTCAGCCATTTTACATAAAGTTTCTATTTGTTCATTACTCAAATAGATATCTTCCATTATGTTATAATTAATTTTTTCAAGTTTTTTCCAGTATTAAATATATATTCAATTATAGCACCATCTTTTACTTCTTTAATATTTCTATTTATTACAGGAGTAACAGAATCAAAATTTCCACAATAAATAAGATTATCACTAAAATGTGTATAACTATTTGATTTTTCTGGATTTGCTGGTAGTTCAAAAACTAACGTATCATTGAATTGATAATTAAATCTACCTCTCAACTTGACGAGTGTATCGTTTTCAGTCCATTCAAAACCTTTTACTTTTGATATTTCTTCAATCATATTTGGAGATGCTATAATCCAATTATAATTTAAAATATGGTCAAGTATAATATCTGGATCTCTTTTTGTTAGTAGGTTTCTTAACAAACCTCTATCAAAATACTTTAAGTCAACTCTTTCCGAACTAAAGTTTAGACCAACAAAGAAATTATGTAATAAAGACCAAGTAATGCTATCTTCATTATTATCCGTAATCAATGATGTTAGTTCATATGTAATACTATTATCTATGGTTTTTAATTTACCATTTTCTTTAATTGTTTTCTTAAAATTAATAATTGCTGGATTTTCATCAGCATAAAAAATGTTTGAAAACATTCCATTTTCAAACATTTTGTTTAATATATTTTCCATAAATATTTTATTTACTAAAACCTAATTGTTTAGACTTTTCTAAATATTTTTCAGATATAGTTTTAAATAATTCAGGATTATCATGAGATGTTGAAAGTTTTTCACAAACAACATATTTCATATAAGCATTTTCACCATCTTCTATTTTTTCAATATGATTTTCAAACATTTTAACACAAAGTTTTTTATCTGATCCATATTTGTTATAAATTGAAAGAACTTTATTCTTATGTTTAATTTCATCGATATTACTTTCAGAGATATTGTCTAATTCAGAAATCTTATTATCTAATGTTTTCCAATCTGTAATTTGACCCTTTAAGCTTTCTAAGACAGCTTTTGTTTCTTTTTGTGACTTATCACTCATTATTGACATTAAAGCTTCTAAAAACGTTTCTTTACCACTTATTTTGATATTACCAGCTCTTAAATAACGGTCTACTGGTCCGTATGTTTGTACTCTTAAAAATTGATCCATCAAATCCATTACTTTAGATTTGAATAATTCTTCTTCATTTACTTTTTTAACTTCAACTTTTGGTTCTTCATTTACCTTTTGATTAACCGATGTACTAAATTTTTTCATTAGAAGTTTTTATTTTTTATTATATATTAAAATAAAAAACCCATCTTTTTGATGGGTTAATATTAAATTTTTCCTTTGTAATCTTGAACGTCATCTCTGACTTCTTGAGCTAATTTCTTCAACTCTTGCATAACTTTTCTAATTCTAGTTCCTGCTGTTTTGTTAGATCTTATAAAGAACTTTTCAAAGTCATCTTTTAAGTCATATCTCTTACCATCAATCTCAACTTCTTCTGTAAGCAACTTAACAAGATTATCATATTTATCTAAATAATCCATAATTAAAAATTATTTTTGATTATATAGTAAAAAATAACTTTTACCCACTTGGAAAATCATAGTTAGTTATGATAACCTCTACTGTTTTCTTATCACCAACTCTTGATACTTTATTATAATCAAAGTTTAACACTTTATAATTAAATCCATCTCTAATTAGTTTGTCTAACATCCAACAAGTTTCACCATTGTGTTCTAAGACACCAGATACCATAAAAGAAGATTTTCTATTATTAATTGACTTTATATAATGATATAAATTAAAATCATCTTCTTCTTTCCAATAGCAATTGTAACCAGCTTCTGATATTTGTTTCTTACCTAATAATCCTTCAGTATTTTTTATTCGACCATAAGGTGGATCTAAATAAACCATATTATTTTCTCCAAAAATATCGATCTCATCAAATGATGTTGATACAAATCTAATTTTATCTACATATTTTCTTATATGATTTTTGTATTCTTCGACTTTTTTATCAGTATTTGAATTCCATCCTCTATCACCATATGTTTGATTGAACTTAAACTTCTGATTGAACCTCATCATATTATTTGTACAAGATAACATCAGGGCCCAAAGTTTATCAGGTGTTGGACTTTCATTGTAAGAGTTTCTTAGATCTGAGTAACCACTCGGATTGTTTTTACCAGGACATAAGTTTTTAGTCCTTTCGATTATCTCATCATTTTGAAGTAAACTATTATGAATACCAATTAGATTATCTATAATATCATTAGCAACAACTTTTTCATACTTATCTAATACATTTGTATAAACAGAACCACCACCCGTAAAAACATCAATAAAATGACTTTTACTATAATCAAATAGTGGAAGTATTTGATTTAATAACTTAAACTTATTACCTGTATAATTAAAAGGAGTTTCTATCATAGAATATTATTTAATTTTTCGTCTCTGAAATCATCCAATAATACAAAGTGATGATGAGCCTTAGAGTAAATAACTCCATATTTATGATCATGAAAAATTATGTATCTATTATCACCCATATAAAGATCTGAATCATAGATGATATCTATATCTCGTATGTTATAGTGTTCACCTACTTTGAAGTTATCGAAGTGTGGTTCACCGGTGTGATTACCGGTGAATACCAACACATCACCAATTTTAAAATTCATATTATTCAATATTAAAATGTTTATTAAGAGATTCAAATGCTAATTCTCTAGTTTTACTAATATATCTAGAACTTCCAGATACTTTTATAATACCTAAACTTGACATTGTTTTAAGAAAGTTTGTAACATCTTTTGGTAAAATTATAACATCATTTACTTTACAAGTCTCAATAATTCCTTTATTAGACGGAAGTTTTTGATTTACTTTAGTTTCCTCTGTGTAAATAATATCTAAAATTTGTTTATAAACTCTCCACTTTTGGAAGTTAGGATCTTTTTCAATCTGAACTTTCTTTTCTCTATATGAACGAATATCATAATAGTCTTTGAAATAAACACCTGCTAATATAGATATCTCAATTAAAGTTGAAAAGACGATAAAAGCTACCGAGTTAGAAGAGTTATCACTTTTTTTCTTTTTAGATTCTTTATCTGTTTCGGTATGATGTTTCTTAATAATCGAATTTCTTTCAGAGATTAAAGTCTTAATTTCTTTCTCTTTGGATTCTATAAATGGTTTATTTTCATTCTCTAAGGCCTTTATTTGAGCCGGTAAAGACTTCAATAATTTCTTTTGATCTCTGGTTAAGTCACCTGAAAGAGCCAAATTATTCAACTCATTTTGTTGATTATAAAGAACTTGAAGAGAACCATCTTTTGATCCTTTTTGTTTTTCAATTAAATCAATTTTAACTTGATAAACTTTAGTTATACTATCCTCATATTTTTTATTGACTTTAGCATAGTCTTGCTCAATCTTGTCACTTTTAGAAGAATATTCAGAAGCTCCTTTAATTGATGAATAGAAAGATATTCCAATAATAGCAATACTTAAAAAGAAAAGAGGTAGGACATCTTTTGTAAATGCTCTAAGTTTAAGATAAAGTATAGAAAACTTGTGAAATATATCTCTTTTTAAAAGTTCAATAGCACTTAAAACAATTACAGTAACAACATAAACAACCGGTTTGTTATCCATAACACCCATAAGAACTTTTGAAAGCATGAAAAATGCCAAGAATATTGAAGCAATATGTCCAAAATAAGAAAGAGCTATCATAACGTAGTTCAATGTACGGTAGCTTTCGTGGAAATTTTGATTATTAATTTTATTCTCTAACTTTTCAAATTCGTTAATTTTCATCTTCTTTTGTTATAATTTTTCCTGTGAATCTTTCTTTCCAGGTAAGTTTTCTATTTTTTAAAGAATTTATTACATCTTCTTTTTCAGCTATTTTTACTTGATGTAAATTTCTCTCGTTATTTAACGATTTTATTTGTTCCATCAAAGATTCGATAGTAAATTCTGAATCTGATTTATATCTCTCAAATTTACCATTAAACAATCTATAAAAATATCTCCATTTTTGAAGTAAATATTTTAATTCATCTGGTGAATGGTTATCTTCAAATTCAGATGTCATTAAAAAATCCAACACTTCATCATCTAGTAATTCTTTAATATTCATTATACTATATATTATTTTTAGAAACCGATCTCAAACTCTTGTTTGTTTGAACGTTTTTTAATTATATCAATTAGTCTATTTTTGTTTTTGTATTTCTTATTACTACCAATATGTTTTGCTAACGTATTACTTTCTTCATCACTCAGAATATCAAATTCTATAATATCAATTAGGTTATTACAATCTAACAAAGACTGATCAATCTCTTCTTCATTATCTAAGTTAAAAATTGTTATGATATTACAATTAATTGAGTCAGATAAGAAACCATCAACCATCTGTAATAAGTTTGAACTAAACATATTAGTTCTACCATATACCTCACTAAACACCATCTCGCAATCATCTAGAACTAAAACAGGTTTTTCATACTTTTTCAAGAATTTTCTAAAATCTGAGTTATTAATAGTGTGTTCAATCATATTATTAGGTATGAATATAACAATACGATCTAATTTAGAAGATATGTAGTTTATAAAGGATGTTTTGCCGGTTCCTCTATCACCATAGAAAATAGATAAACCTTTATCAGACTTCTTTATTTGTTTGACAATTTTTTCTAAACTTCTAAATGTATCTGAATTATAGTAATTATCAATATTATCTAAGTCAATATCATGTAAACTAACAGGTTCTATTTCTAAACCAGTAGCACTCAATCCAATTGTATTTAGTTTGTGACTATCTACATCTTCATAATCTAATATACAATCATTTAACTTATCAATAAAATCTTGAACACCTGTGTATCCAGAGTTGTAGTAAAATGTAATTGAGTCTATAAAAGAAGCGTCAGACATTCTATCAGCTACAATGTAGGACAAATAACAATCATCATCTAATTTAACAAACAATTTATCATTTATAATTAGATCTTCTTCGCTATCTGGTATTACTTCAGTAAAAACATTTTTTTCTATTACAAACTCAGATATAACACTATCAAATAGTTTTGATGAATAAGTATTATGTATAATAATTCTATTAGGTCTTTTACCAAAATTTTTCCAACAAACCAAAAAGTCATTTAAATTATAATCATCTTTCGTTACATCGATATTTATTGAAGATGATTCGTTTTTTAAACCATCTATGTTAATAACATCTTCATCACCTAATAAGTATTTGAAGATCTCATGGTCATAGTTTGATGTTAAGTTAAAAGCTTCAATAGCAAGATTTTCTCTTTCTTCAAAAGAAGTTTCTAACCCATCATCTATTAATTTTTCTAAAAATTCATATTGTAATTTATTTGATATAATCAAAACATCTTTATGATTTTTAGCAGCTGCTCTAATTAAAGAAACACCACCTATATCAATCTTTTCGATTATATCTTCGTGTTCTGATTCTTCATTAGCAACGGTTTCTTCAAACGGATAAAGATCAACAACAACTAAATCTATTTGAGGAATAGAATTTTTTTTTATATCTTTTTGATCCTTCTTAGAATCTCTTTGATTTAAGATTCCTCCAAAAACTTTTGGATGTAATGTTTTTACTCGACCACCTAATATCTCAGGAAACTCAGTTAATGATTCTACTGAAACTACTGGTAAACCAAGACTATTAATAAAGTCATAAGTTCCACCAGTTGAATATATAATGACTTTGTTATCAACAAGTTTTTTAACAATTGGCTCTAATCCTTCTTTATTAAAGACTGAAATTAAAGCACTTTTTATTTTTAAATTTTTCATAATTAAAAAAATCAATTTTTAGTTTTTATATATAAATCATCAAAAAGTTTCTCAATTAGTATGTGTAAAGAAGACATTGATAAAATATTAATGATTAACTGGTACTTTACCGTGTGTAAAAAGAAAAAGTCCTGCTGTTATAAGACAGAACTTTTAAAAAAATTTCTTAGTAAAAAATTAAAAAAGTTCTTAAACATAGTCTAAGAACTTATACCTTTTAAAGAGATGGTCCGTCAATGATTGGTCCATCAGTATTAATAGCAGGTGTATTTTCAAACATTCCTTTACTTTGCTCTTCTTTAATTAAATTCATAATGAACTCTCTTTGTAACTTTTGAGCTCTTACTTTTTCACTTTCAAGTCTAACTCTCCTAGCTTGAACTTTTTGCTTGTGATTCTTTCTGTGTTTTGACTTTGGCATAATAAATCTATTTTTTTAAGTTATATTAAAATTGTAGATCAAAGTTTACATCCGTATTCTCCGCCATGAAATCATCTAATGATTCTCTATCTAAGAATGTCTTAGTAGTACCATCTGTTAATTTAACTTCATATATAAAAGATTCGTTAACATTTTGTTCTTCATATGGAATTGTACTATTTACCTCTGTTTTATCTTCTTCTTTACCAGTACTTGATGGCACTTCACCGTTTAAAACTTTTAAGAGATCAAAAGGACTTTTAGTTTTACAAATTTTAATTTGTGGTGGCGGTATAAGTACCTCTATACCAAGTAAAGCCCATATAAAGTTTATAAATCCATTTACAACACCTTCTATTAGACATAAAGAAGGAAAAATTAATTTAAAAAATGGTAATTTAAAAAATTGTCTTAGTAGTAGATTAGCCGTTTGCTTGATTTGATCAGCAACAAAAGTAGCTCTTTGTGTTAAATTATTTAATATAGATGAATTTAAGTTAACTAAATTATTTGCGATACTCAATCCTATATTATTTAAATTATTTGTTAAATTAATTGTTTGACCAGAAAGATTACTAGCAATTTGGTTTGCTATGTTACCAGCCTGACCTTGAACATTACCAATAATATTTCCGGCTTGTCCTTGAAGATTAGATATTATGTTACCAGCCTGACCTTGAACATTATTAATAATATTTCCGGCTTGTCCTTGAAGATTGGATGCTATGTTACCAGCCTGACCTTGAACA
>SXGQ01013137.1_pt1 | contig 15258 bp, 12 predicted proteins | sample 3178371 | NCBI WGS metagenome assembly SXGQ01 (sample SAMN11356859, study PRJNA531348) | freshwater metagenome | isolation source: freshwater sample F1-20 | place: China: Fuxian Lake, Yuxi | collected 2017-12-25
TCTATTGATAGTTTGATTACTCAATCATCAAAGCAAACTTACGAGTATATTCAAGTTAATCAAAGTGATATTGAAAGAAACAACGACTTTAGAATTTTAAGTTATAATATTGAGAGAAATCAAAATCTACTTGAAAAACTAAGACTTGGAACTTACTCAAGTTTTAGAGCAGCATTTAATCCATTGACTTGTGCATTTACATTACCAGGTAAAGGTAAGTTCAGTTTAAATGATTATGTTGGAAAAACTAAAAACTTAGGTAGAGAACCAGAACTTCCTAAAATAACCAATAATGCAAATATAACTCTTGGTGATTTGCCATCTAGGATTTTAACACAGGTTATTGATATTGGAACATTGGACAAGGGCATTTCAATCTTACCCAATGCTGATCCATTTAAATATCAATCTCAAGCAATTATGAGGTATAATTTACTATTCACTCAAATTGTCAATATGACCGTTCCGTTGAATACTAATTTACAAGCGGGTGATATTATTGAGTGTAAGTTTCCAAAGATTACGGCAGATAATGCCAAGACATATGACGAAGAAGAAAGCGGTCTATATATGATTAAGGAACTATGCCATCACTTTGATTCAGACATATCTCTTACGTCCATGAAACTTGTGAGAGATACTTATGGTCAATATGGCACAAATAATCAAGCACAATAATGGATGACTCTCTATTAAAAACTAATTTCATCGGAAGAGACGGTTTCCGATGGTGGATAGGTCAAATTCCTCCTATTGATGCTTGGGAAAAGCAAGTAACTGGGCAAGGTTGGGGAACCAGATATAAGGTTCGTATTATGGGATATCATCCCTATAGCACTGCTGAACTTCCCGATGAAGATTTACCTTGGGCAGGTGTGTTGATGCCACCTGGTAACACTGGTTCAGCAAATGTTTCTAAAACGATTAAATTTAATCCTGGTGATACTGTTATCGGATTTTTCCTAGATGGAGATAACGGGCAAATCCCAATGATTATGGGCAGTTTTGGTAATTCCTTCTATGCTGCAAACAATAAAGAGAAAGGAACTCCTGGAGCATTTGGTTCCTTTACTGGTTATAATAATTATATGAAGAAACCCTCTCAGTCAGTATTGAGGGCAAATCAATCTAATGATGCAAATGCAGGATCTTCAAGATCACCACAAAATTTAGGTCCAGCAGACGCTAATCAAAAAGCAAATAATGCTAATTATGCTTCAGCAGCAGGAGCAGTAATTCAACTTCCTGTGGGTTCAGACCAAGGAGAATCTAAGACTAAGAAAATACTTAATAAAATTAAAACAGCAATTGAAGGATTTGTTTCTTTTCTTAAGAACGCAAAAAACGCCTTTAACGATTCAATTCAATATGCTAAAGACTGGATTAAACAAGAGATTGATATAAGAGCAGAACAGATTACTGAACTTGTTTCTGGAATGATTTCTGGAATGATTACTTCTTTATATAAGAAGTTAATTCCAATCTTGGCACAAGGATTGAATATGCTTTATGCTGATGTGTTTGCTAAGGTTCTTGCCGCAACGTTGAACCCAGTAGCAGCACACTTGGCAGGTGTTGCTGCTCAAGTAGCGATGACAAAACCAGTTAAGACACTTCAAGATTTAATTCCTTGTATTGTCAATCAAATTGTTGGCAAGATGACTGGTTTTGTTGCAGATATTCTGAAATCAGTTGCCGACAATGTTCTCAACTTTGTTCAGTGCGTAGGTGATCAAGTTATTGGTGCAATCTTTAATGGTGTTGTTGGACAAGTTGTAGATGGATTAGCATCTGCTCTTGATGGTATTTCTAAAATCCTCCAATTCTTTGAAAACTTTAGTGTAGAAAATCTTCTCAGAAATGGTATTGATGCACTACTTGGATTGATTGGTCTTGCAAGTTGCAATAAGAAGAATAAGAAAGATAAATTTGGTGCTGAAAAATATAAGATCGGATATGGACCAGTGTATCAGAGTGAGCCTGATTTATCTGGTATTATCAAAAATGCTAATGTGGCACAGGCAGCCACTGCCGCTGCTCAGGTTGCAGGACTTCCACTTGATGCTGCTTCAGATCTGATGGGTGCATTTGATTTATTTACTGGTGCAATTTCAGATCCAAATCCATTCCCAACCGATCTTGGATCTTGCTTTGGTGGAATACCAACTGTCTGTAATCCACCAACTATTAATGTATTTGGTGGCGGCGGAACCGGTGCCGAGGCAATCCCCATTTTCGGTGCAGTTGTCGGTCAAGACAGTTCAAAGACTGGTAGCGTTATAGGAATTAAGATAACAAATCCTGGAAATGGATATACATTCCCACCATTTGTTGAAGTTGTTGATAACTGCGATCAAGGTTATGGAGCAGTCGCAAGAGCAACAATTAAAGATGGTAAAGTTGATAGTATTTACGTTGTTTCTGAAGGTGAAAACTATCCAGTAGATGAAATTATTCCATACGCAGTTTCAGACGTAACCATTATTGATCCTGGTAGTGGATATGAGGATGGAGACACTGTTGAAGACGATTTAGGAAATACCTATCAAGCACAAATTTTCCAGGGATCTATCATCAAGGTGACCCCAATAAATATTAAAGATATTACAAATATTCCAAGATTGACAGTTCAATCAAATACAGGATCTGGTGCTATTCTTGCTGCAAATCTTGATACAAGACCAGACTTCCAAGGTGAAGTTAAACAAGTTATTGACTGTGTTACCTAATGGCAGAAAGACCTCTTGAAAATCAAAACTGGTATAGACGTTTTGTAGAGTCTTATGGACCTACATTTAGGATTGATATTAACAATCCCCAGATGGGGTATGGTGGTGCTGATGTTTATACCATGTATGGTGTAACTGATCAAGATAAAAAATCATCTATTAGTTTTGACCAGAATGGAAAACTGAAAATTAATAGTGATATTAGTATTGAAATTGTTGCAGGTGAAAAAGCAGGTGATAAAAGTGAAGATATTTTAATTCATAGCAGACGTGGAAATGTTACTATTACTGCTGATAGAAATGGTGCAATTAAGATTTCTGGAGCAAATATTACAGTTGAAGCAAGTGGAGACTTAAATCTTTCCGCTGGTAATGATGTTGTAGTTAATGCTGGAAATATCTTCAGAGTTGAGGGTAATGGTGCAGAATTAAATGCCCTCACAGGTAATTTAACACCACCAGAACTGACATTCTTGTTCCAAGTCTTTAGTGGTTCCTTTGTTGGTGCAGATATTATATTAAAACTATTAGGTATCGCTTTACCTGGAAAGTAAAATGGCAGAAAATATTACAGTTACAGGTCAGGAAGCATATTTTAATGAAGATGCTAAGTTCTTCAAAGACGTTTATGTTTACGGGACGTTATATTACGACTTTGATTTAGATACTGATAATTTAGTTCTTGATAATATTACAGTAAATAATAATACAAATCTCAATACATTAAATGTAAGTGGAATATCAACATTTAATAATTATGTTTCATTTGGAAGCACGATTTCAGTAGCTAGCACAGCAACATTTCAAAACAATGTTGATATTCTTGGAACACTTGATGTTAGAAATATTATTGTTGGTATTGCCACCATTCAAGAAAGATTTGAACTAACCAATGAGAATGGAACTAATTACTTAGTTGGATTTGCCACTGGTCCAAGATCTGGAAGTATTGGTATTGGTAGTGCATTACCTGATCAAAAACTTGATATTGGTGGTGCGGTTAGAATTCAAACTAATATTTTCGACTCTACCAATTTTCCTGGAGATAATGGATATTTTCTATCACGTGATGCTACAGGAATTCGATGGGTTGCTCCAAATCCAACTCAACTCCAATCTATCTTTGTTCAGAATGAAGGAACAGCAGTTGGTGGAGCTGCTTCATTCACAACTCTAAACTTTATTGGAACTCGTTCTGGTGGAGATTTAGTTAATGCAACTGTAAGTGTATCTAATCCAAGTATTGTAGATATTGATATTATAGATCATTGGACTAAGAATGGATCTGGAATTCACACCACAGTAAATGTAGGTATTAATGTTGCTAACCCAACATTTGGATTAGATGTTGGCGCAGACGCATACTTTAGAAATCCGGTAGAATTTGAAAGCACAGTATTTGTTGATGCAGGTCTTATTGTTTCTGGATTTACAACTGGTACAATATCAACAGCATTATTTTCTTCAGTATCAGGATTTGCTACAAATTCTGAAAGATCTGGATTTTCTACTTTTTCAGATTTTTCTGGGATATCTACATTTTCAGTCATATCGGGATTTGCAACTAATGCTAACAGAGCAGGGTTTGCAACGTTTTCAGACTTATCTGGCATTTCTACATTTGCTTCTATATCTGGATTTGCAACTAATGCCAATAGGGCAGGGTTTGCAACATTCTCAGACATTAGTGGCATATCTACATTCTCAGTTATATCAGGATTTGCTACTAACGCTAATAGGGCTGGATTTACAACGTTCGCTGATTTTGCAGGAATATCTACATTCGCCACTATATCAGGATTTGCAACTAACTCAGATTTTACGGGGATAGCAACATTTGCAATAACTGCAGGTGTTTCAACTAATATAAGAACAACAGCAACTTCTACTAATCAAAATTATTTCTTACCTTTTGTTGAAAATTCCACAAGCACCAGTGAAGAAGTAGTTAGAGTTGATAGCGGAATTAAATATAATCCATCCACAAATGCTTTAAGAATTGATGGTAATCTTTCTGTAGGAACTACTAGTTTATTCCAAGGAAATATTGAACTTGATTCAGCACTTATTGATGTCAATGGCAACACTGGTTCAGGAAAAACTGACTATAGACTTGCATCAGTTGGAACAGGTGTTTCTTGGAGACCTGCTGGAGTTGAAACACAGAATATCATTTATGTTACAAAAGATGGTGATGATAATAATAGTGGTCTTCTAGAAGGAGACGCTAAAGCTACTGTTGGTGCAGCAGCATCAATTGCACAATCGGGAGATACAATATTTGTAAGACCAGGAGTTTACTTTGAAAATAATCCAATTGGATTAAGAACTGATGTAAGTGTGTCTGGACAAGAATTGAGACTTGTAACAATTGTGCCCAATAATATCACTAAAGATGTCTTCCACGTTAGAAGAGGATGTTTAATTGAGAACTTAAATTTTGCTGGTTCAAGTATATCAATTGCACATACTGGTTGTGGTGCAGTTGCATTTCCACCATTAGAAATAGCAAATCAAGCAGTTTCTGGTTACATTGGAACTGGTCCCGCTAATGAAGGTCCAAGTGGTAGATGGAGATCCCCATACATCAGAAACTGCACAAACTTTATGAGTGACAGTATTGGTATGAAAATTGATGGTAATCATGCCAATGCTTCTTTTACTGGTATTAACAGTATTGGACAAGATTTGAAAAGTATGGTATGTGATTCATTTACACAATATAATCAAAATGGTATCGGAGTTTCAATTATTAATGGTGGATATGCCCAATTAGTTTCTATATTTACAATTAATAGTAACATTGCAATTTATTGTGATACTGGTGGAAATTGTGATCTAACAAACTCCAACTCTTCATTTGGAAACTTTGGATTATATGCAGATGGTGTTCAAGAAGTTGGATTTACAGGTATTACAACTGGCACAGATGTATCTGCTGAGGAGGATACTTACATTTTTACTGATGTAAGAGATGCTGTAAATAACATAAGAAAACCATTTGATGGTCAAGCATTGTTCTTTAAGATTGACCTAGCAGATTATAATGATGTGGGTGGAGCAACAGGAATTGTAACAGCACCACTAAGGATTGTACGTAGTATTAAAGTTACTAATGGTGGATCTGGATATAGTGAAACTGCCCCACCTAATGTAACTATATCATCACCTGGTGGTCCAGAAGGAATTTTGGCAGAACTTTCTGCAAATGTAAGTGCTGCTGGAACAGTAAGTTCCATTGATGTTATTGCAAGTGGTAGAAACTTCCTACCAAATCAAGCAGTTACAGTCACAATCGCTGGTGTTGGTGGAGCAACTGCGGAAGCTATTATGGAACCAATCTTTTTTACTGTAACTGCAGCAACGGAACCAACTAATGTTGGTCTCACTACAGTTACTTTTAATGAATTTATTCCATATCTTGTTGGTGCTGGTACAAGTGCAGAATTCAGAAAAATTAGTCGTATCGTTGCTAGCAATATAACCTTTGAGTATGTTGGTTCTGGTGTAGACATAAATAGAGCAAACCCCTTCCAGGGTGGTGTACCACGTCCAGAAAATGAAATTATTGCTATAAATGGAGGTCAAGTTCCATTTACTAGCACTGATCAAAAAGGAAACTTTAGAATTGGACAAGGATTAACAATTGATCAAACAACCTCAACTATTTCTGGAAGAGATTTCAACAGAGCAATACAAGCAAACTTAACACCATTGATACTGGCACTGGGAGGATGATAAAATAAAATGGCAGTTGCACCAGTTAATAAGTTTCTATCAGTTGCAGTGCCTGTTGCTCCTGGAGAACAAAAAATATATGAAGTTCCAACGGGCACTTCTTCAATTTTACTTTACGCACAAGTATCTAACGTTGGTGTAGGCACATATCCAACCGTAAGTTTAATTCATAGAAGAGAATCGAGAAGCACAGGGCAGACAAGAGATATTAGAGTTATTAAAAATATAGAAGTTCCACCTAATGATGCGGTTATTCTAATTGATGGTAGATTAGTTTTAGAGAAGACTGCAACTACATTAGATAGACTTTTTATTGTTGGTGTTCAGACTGGTATATCGACAATTACTAACGTTGTTTATCACGAACCAACTGGCGTAGCAACCATTACAACACAAAATCCACACATATTTACTGCTGGTAGTGAAATCACACTATCTGGCATTGCAATGACTTGTCCTGGCGGATCAGGAATTACAACGACAATTTTTCCAAGTCCGCAGAGATCTTTTGTTGTAGATAGTATTGTTGATACTGTAGGAACTTCTAGGACATTTACAGCGACAGTTGGAAGTGCAAATGGAATTGCACATACTTATGTAAGTGGTGGATTAGTTGGTCCACTTCAGATGGAATTTATTGGAAGTTTCCTAGAGAATAGTACAACATAATATGTCGGAAAGAAAAACTAGTCAGCGATATTTAAGTGGAAGGGTAAAAGTTACTGGGTTTTCTGGATTAAGTTCAGATAGACATTTATATGTTGCTCCAGGAGAAGTTGAACCTAATTTAGGATATGTTGGTGAAAAAACAATCCCACTTTCAGCACAATACTATCAATTAATTACTATTGAAAATGGTACTCAATATGATCGTTATTGGCAACCAACTCCTGCAGTAAGTCCTGGAGGAATTAGTTTATTTGATGAGGGATCTCTAGTAGGTTTAGCAAATAGCACGTCTAAACTAAACATTGTAGGAACTGGCGTATCTGTATTTGCATCTGGAGACATTGGAACAATTAGAGTTTCCCCACCAGGTCAGAATGGACAAATTTTATTTAATGATAATAGTGATTTTGGAGCTGCATCACAATTCTATTACAATTCATCCAATAATAGGGTTGGTATAGGAACATCTATCCCCACACGAAGTCTTGATATTCTTGGTGCAATTAGAATTCGTAATGAACTTTATGATACAAATAATGTTGTTGGAGTTGCTGGGTCTGTTTTAATTTCAACTGGAATTGGTATTAGTTGGGCAAAAAGTGTTACTTCTAGAGTTTCCATAGGAACAAATCCACCAGCTGGACCTGCACAAGGAGATTTGTGGTGGGATAGTGATGTTGGTGAATTATATGTTTATTATGAAGATGCAAATAGTGATCAATGGGTAGAAACTTCTGGAGGAAGTCAAACTGTTACTATATCTGATAATCCTCCACCTTCACCAAATACTGGTGATTTATGGTGGGATAGTGATGAAGGTATTTTATATATTTACTATGATGATGGAGATAGTGATCAATGGATTGATGCCACTGGTGGAATACTTGATGCACTAGTAAATTTTTGGACTGCAAATTCAGCAGGTATCCATACACTTGGCAATGTTGGTGTAGGTACGACAAATCCACGATATAGTCTAGAAGTAGGATCAATAGGTGCTGCTGGAACTTCTTTATGGGTCAATGGCGATGCTAGAGTCACTGGAATTCTTACAGTTGGACCAGCATCAATTAGTTTGAATGGTATTACTAATGAAGCGTTTGTTGGAACTGGTATTACAATGTATGGTAATACTGGTATTATTACTGCGACTAAAGTTTATGCACATAAGTTCTTTGTTGATGGTGTAGAAGCAGTAGGACCACAAGGTGCTCAAGGAATTCAGGGTGCTCAGGGTGTTCAAGGTGTCCAAGGTGCACAGGGTATTCAGGGATCTCCTGGGGTTCAGGGTGCTCAAGGAGTGCAGGGTTCTCAAGGAAATCAAGGATTTCAAGGTGCTCAAGGTGTTCAGGGTGCACAAGGAGTACAAGGAACTCAAGGTATTCAAGGTGCTCAAGGAGTACAAGGAACTCAAGGTGTTCAGGGTGCTCAAGGAATACAGGGTGCACAAGGTGTATCTGGAACTCAAGGATCTATAGGAACTCAAGGTGTCCAAGGTGCTCAGGGTATTCAAGGTGCTACTGGAATTCAAGGTGCTCAAGGGGTTCAAGGAGCTCAGGGGGTTCAAGGTGCTCAAGGGGTTCAAGGAGCTCAGGGGGTTCAAGGAATTCAAGGTTCATTAGGTGCTCAAGGTTCTCAAGGTGCTACTGGTGCACAAGGTATTCAAGGAGCTCAGGGTGTTCAAGGTGCTCAAGGAGTTCAGGGAACTGCTGGAACTGGAGGTGTCCAAGGTGCTCAAGGAGTTCAAGGAGCTCAAGGTATTCAAGGTGCACAAGGTATTCAAGGAGCTCAAGGAGTTCAGGGAGCACAAGGTATTCAAGGAACTCAAGGTGTCCAAGGTGCTCAAGGTGTCCAAGGTGTAGCTGGTATTCAGGGGGCAAATGGAACCCAAGGTGTCCAAGGTGCTCAAGGAGTTCAAGGTGCACAAGGTGTTCAAGGAGCTCAGGGTGTTCAAGGTGCTCAAGGAGTTCAGGGAACTGCTGGAACTGGTGGTGCTCAAGGTGCTCAAGGTGTCCAAGGTACACCTGGAGTTCAAGGTGCTCAAGGTGCTACTGGATCTCCTGGAACTGGTGGTGTTCAAGGCGCACAAGGTGTTCAGGGTGCTCAGGGAATTCAAGGAGTACAAGGTGCTACTGGATCTCCTGGAACTGGTGGTGTTCAGGGTGCTCAAGGAACACAAGGACCACAAGGATCTAATGGTGCTCAAGGTTCACAGGGCGCACAAGGTGTTCAGGGAACATCTGGTTCAACTGGACCATCAAATAGTATTGATGCTTCTGCAGTTACTACTAACTCTACTTTTTATCCAGTATTTGTAGCAGGAACTGGAAATCAAACGCCAAGTATTAAAACTGCAGCAACAGCGTTTAGCTTTAATCCAAGCACTGGTAACTTAGAAGTTGGTGGAACAGTTACTGCAAGTTCTGATAAAAATATCAAAACTAATGTTAGATCAATTGATAATGCATTAGATAAAGTATTAAATCTACGTGGTGTAGAATTTGATTATATTCACAATGGACATCATTCTATTGGTTTTATTGCACAAGAAGTTGAAAAGATCATTCCATCTCTTGTTTTTGGCACTGATCCTAAATCAGTTGCGTATCAGAACTTTGTTGCACTCCTTGTAGAAGCAATAAAAGATCAGAATAATATAATAAATAACTTGAAGGATAGAATTGAAAAATTAGAAAATAATCAATAATGGCAGCACTAGATTTTCCAGCAAGTCCATCATTAAATGATTTTTACGTTGCCAATGGTAGAAGATGGCAATGGAATGGTACTGCTTGGCAAAGAATACCTGATCCTGGTGCTCAAGGTGTTCAAGGTTCACAAGGAATCCAAGGTGCCCAAGGAGTTCAGGGTGCACAGGGAGTCCAAGGTTCTCAAGGAGTTCAGGGTGCTATTGGTGCTCAAGGAAACCAAGGTATTCAAGGTGCTCAAGGTGTTCAAGGTGCATCAGGTTCACAAGGAAATCAAGGCGTCCAAGGTGCTCAAGGAGTTCAGGGAACTCAAGGAATTCAAGGAGCACAAGGAATTCAAGGTGCCACTGGAGCTCAAGGTGTTCAGGGAACCCAAGGTATCCAAGGTGCACAAGGAGTTCAAGGTGCTCAAGGTGTCCAAGGTGCACAAGGTCTGTCTGGTGTTCAAGGATCTGGTGGTGCTCAGGGTGTCCAAGGTGCACAAGGTGTTCAAGGTGCTGATGGAAACTTTGGTGGTGCTACGTTTGATTATACGTTTAGTACCACTCTCACTGATAGTGATCCAGGAACAGGAACTTTAAGATTTAATAATCTTAGTTTAGCATCAGCAACACAAATGTTCATCGATGATGAATCTGATGGTGCGATTGATATTCAAGTTTATTTGAGAACAATTGATGACTCTACATCAGGAATTAGAGGTCACTTTAGAATATCTAATCGATTAAATTCTGCAGATTTTACATTATTCACAATTGACAGTGCAATTACTGAAGCAACTGGTTATTTCAAAATTCCTTGCACCAAGTTAACAGGTTCTGATAGTTATACTAATGGTGAAGACATCATTATTACTTTTGCAAGAACTGGCGATAAAGGTGATACTGGACTTCAAGGTGCTCAAGGTGTTCAAGGTGCACAGGGAGTTCAGGGAGCACAAGGTATAGCTGGATCTCAAGGTGTCCAAGGTGCTACTGGTGCACAAGGTATTCAGGGTGCTCAAGGTGTCCAAGGTGCACAGGGAGTACAAGGTGCTACTGGTCCTCAAGGAGTTCAAGGTGCTCAAGGTGTTCAGGGAACTCAAGGAGTTCAAGGTGCACAGGGAGTTCAGGGCGCAGTTGGTATTCAAGGATCTAGTGGTGTTCAAGGTGCACAGGGAGTTCAGGGAACGCAAGGTGTTCAAGGTGCCACGGGAGCTCAAGGTGTCCAAGGTGCTCAAGGTGTCCAAGGTGCACAGGGAATTCAGGGTGCTCAAGGACGCCAAGGTGCACAAGGTGTCCAAGGTGCTCAAGGTGTCCAAGGAAACCAGGGAGTTCAGGGTGCTCAAGGTGTTCAGGGAACTCAAGGTGTTCAAGGTGCTCAAGGAGTTCAAGGAACTAGTGGTAATGTTGGTACTCAGGGTGCTCAGGGTGCTCAGGGAGTTCAAGGTGCTCAGGGTGTCCAAGGTACTACTGGAACTCAAGGTGTCCAAGGTGCACAAGGTGTTCAGGGAACTCAAGGTGTCCAAGGTGCACAAGGTGTCCAAGGAGCTCAAGGTGTTCAGGGAACCCAAGGTGTCCAAGGTGCTACTGGAACTCAAGGTGTCCAAGGTGCACAAGGTGTCCAAGGTGCTCAGGGTGTTCAAGGTGCTCAAGGTGTCCAAGGCGCACAAGGACGCCAAGGCGCACAAGGTGTAGTTGGAGCACAGGGTGCTCAAGGAACTGCTGGAACTGGTGGTACTCAAGGAGTTCAAGGTGCACAGGGAGTTCAAGGTGCTCAAGGTGTAGTTGGAGCACAGGGTGCTGCTGGTGCTCAAGGTGCTGCTGGTGCTCAGGGTGCTACTGGAACTGGTGGTACTCAAGGAGTTCAAGGTGCACAGGGAGTTCAAGGTGCTCAAGGTGTAGTTGGAGCACAGGGTGCTCAAGGTGCAACAGGTGCTCAAGGTGCTCAAGGTGCTACTGGAACTGGTGGTACTCAAGGAGTTCAAGGTGCTCAAGGACGCCAAGGTGCTCAAGGTGTAACTGGAGCACAAGGTGCTCAAGGTGCTGCTGGTGCTCAAGGTGCTGCTGGTGCTCAAGGTGCTACTGGTGCTCAGGGTGCTAATGGTGCTCAGGGTGCTACTGGTGCTCAAGGTGCTACAGGTCCTATAGGAGGTTCTACCACTCAGATACTCTTCAACTCATCAGGAACCACATCTGGTGATGCTGCGATGACCTTCAACTCAACAGATAAACTGTTGACGATGACGGACGGTTTCTACGCAAATGACACTGAACTCAATACAACCAGAACATTCCCAACTTCTGGAACTCTGAACGGTGGAGTATTTGGACCTTATACAATTGCGTCTGGTATTACACTGACGATTAGTTCAGGTTCTAACTTTATTATCTTATAATATATAATAAATAGAGGAAATAAGAAAAATTATGGCGACTTACGATTACACAAACAAAAGAATTATTTACCCAAATGATGATGGTGGAGTTTCTATTGTCGTGCCCGCACCTGACTGTGAGCTCTCATTAGAACAGATTGCTGGAAAAGATGTACCAGCAGGAAAACCCTATCAGATTGTTGATGTTTCTGAAATTCCTGACGACAGGAGTTACAGAAATGCCTGGACGTTTGTAGCAGAATAAGGAGAAAAACAATGCCTATCGGAATTGATATTAACAAAGCAAAAGAAATTCATAAGGATAAAATCCGTGAAGTTCGCAATCCACTTCTTGAGAAAAAAGATGTGGAGTATATCAGAGCACAAGAAGTAGGTGATACTGAAAAGGTTGCTGCTGTTGTTGCTGAGAAGCAGGCTCTGCGTGATGCGACAACTCTTGTGAATGATGTTGAGATTACTGCGACTTCTGTTCTTGGTGTGACTGAAGAACTGAAGCAAGTGTGGGATGAGACAGTATTAGGAGCTAATCCACTAGTATGAGTACCTTAAAGACTAATACTATTCAACATCTAACCTCAGGGTTTAATAATATTGTTACTCACACAGACGGTGCGGGAACTGTAAATGCTGCTCACGCTCGTGCTTGGGTTAATTTTGATGGTACTGGTGCTGTTGCGATTCGCAGTAATTTTAATGTGAATTCTATTACTGATAACGGGACGGGCAACTATACGGTGAATTTTACAAATGCTTTGAGTGATGCTAATTATGTTTGTTTTGGAGATGGTAGAAGAAGTGCTGATGTTGGTGGTGGAGAAGTTTCTCCGAATACAGGATTTAGTAATTTTGCAACAACTAGTGTAAGAATGGGAACTCAAGATAATAATGCTGATGGGTATCAAGATTCTACTAATGTATTTTTTGTGCTTTTTAGATAAATGCCATCTTCCGTTAATCACCATACATAATACTGAGAGGAAATAAAAAATGAGCCAGTTAAGAACTAACAGTATTGTCCCAGTCGGAGGAGTACCAGCAGGCGCAAGTGGTGGGGGTATTGTTCAGTGTGTTACTACTACAAAAACCGATACTTTTACAACATCTAGCACATCTTTTACTGATGTAACGGGAATGTCGGTATCAATTACGCCGAGATCATCATCCAACAAAGTTCTTGTGTCTCTTACTATATGTTTTATCGGAAATAATAGTACAAATGCTTACGTAAGACTTGTTCGTGACGCTACTACAATTGCTGTGGGTGATGCGGTAGGTAGTAGAGTACAATTTACAATGAGTGATTATCAAGGATCTGCCGCCAGTAACCAGTCTCCGAGTGGTAGTATTGTGTTTTTAGATTCGCCATCCACAACATCAGCAACAACTTACAAAGTGCAGATGCGAACTCAAGGCGCAGGAACTGTGTATGTTAACAGATCTCCGACTGACTCAGATAGCGCAGATGCTGGTAGAGGTATTTCAGTTATTACTGTTATGGAGGTTTCAGGATAATGGATATTACACAAGCACTCTTAAAACTTGCTCCTGGAGCAGAATTTTCAGTTAATGCTGATGATTATAACCAACTCCAGTGGTTCTCACCAGATATTCCAAAACCAACAAGAGCACAAGTAGAAGCAAAAATAGCAGAACTCAAAGCAGCAGAACCAATGCGACTTCTGCGTGTAGAAAGAGACCGACTGATTGCTGAAACAGATTGGTGGGTTCTTCCTGATAGAACTCCAACATCAGAACAATTAGCATATCGTCAAGCACTGAGAGACCTTCCAGACAATTCAAGTCCAGTTCTTGACCCCATAAGTCGCATTGGTATTTCTGGTGTCTCTTGGCCAGTTAAACCATAAGGAGGGCATATGAGCACACTACGCTGTACAAATCTTCAAGACACTTCTGGTGGTAATTCACTGACGACCGCTCAGATTTATAATGGTGCTGCTAAGGCGTGGGTGAATTTTAATGGTACTAGCACGGTTGCTATTCGTGCTCAGTTTAATGTAAGTTCTATTACTGATAATGGGACTGGTAATTATACGGTCAACTTTTCCTCGGCACTTGCGGATGCAAATTACGTTTTTCAGGGCACCTCACACAAACAACAAGGCAGTTATAATTGTCAGGTAACAATCGTCGGAACGCCAACAACCACCACTCTTCAGTGTCTGGCTCAAAACGACGGCAACGATAGTCAGGCTGACCCAGCATTTTTATGCATTACCATCAATCGTTAATCTCCCCATCTGACCAGTCTCTCAGATTTTTGGGTCTTTATAAGAACTTAAAGCATAATAAATAGTCAAAAAAGTAGATAATGGCACTTAACTTTCCAAACAGCCCTGCTTTAAACGATATTTACGAAGCCAACGGAACTAAGTGGTTGTGGAATGGTTCATCCTGGACCCGTGTAGTAAGTGCTGGTGCTCAGGGTTTTCAAGGAGTTCAAGGTGCTCAAGGTGCTACTGGTGCACAAGGTATTCAAGGAGCTCAAGGACGCCAAGGTGCTCAAGGAGTACAAGGTACATTAGGTGCACAAGGTGCACAGGGTAGTCAAGGTGCTCAAGGTGTTCAAGGTGCATTAGGTTCACAAGGAAATCAAGGTGTTCAAGGTGCACAGGGAGTTCAAGGTTCTCAAGGACCACAAGGTGCACAGGGAGTTCAGGGAACGCAAGGCGTCCAAGGTGTATCTGGTGTTCAAGGATCTGGTGGTGCTCAAGGGGTTCAGGGGGCTCAGGGTGTTCAAGGTGCTGATGGAAACTTTGGTGGTGCCACATTTGATTATACTTTCAGCACTACTACAACTGATAGTGATCCAGGAACAGGAACTTTAAGATTTAATAATGGTGATTTAAGTCTGGCTTCTCAGATGTTCATCGATGACGAATCTGATGGTGCTATTGATATTCAAGTATATCTGAGGACCATTGATGATTCAACTTCAGGAATTAGAGGTCACTTTAGAATTTCCAATAGATTAAATTCTGCTGATTTTACAATCTTTACAATTGATGGTGCAATCACA
>SXGQ01854732.1_pt1 | contig 15246 bp, 20 predicted proteins | sample 3178371 | NCBI WGS metagenome assembly SXGQ01 (sample SAMN11356859, study PRJNA531348) | freshwater metagenome | isolation source: freshwater sample F1-20 | place: China: Fuxian Lake, Yuxi | collected 2017-12-25
AAATGACTCACAACTGCCGAACATACCCATCATGTTTGTAACGTTGGATGTATTCCATGCGTCTAAGGGCTGATTAAATTCATCACATCCATTAAACATGCCCATCATGTTTGTAACGTTGGATGTATTCCATGCGTCTAAGGGCTGATTAAATTCATCACATCCATTAAACATACTGGACATATCTATAACGTGTGATACATCCCAATCCTGTATTCCATCATACATGTCATTTTCGCCATACGATGACGCAAACATATTTGAAAAATCCGTAACCAAGGTTACATCCCAGGTGCGAATGTGTCCGTAATCGTGATTTTCTTGACGTATATATTTTTTTATGGCACCTCTTAATTCTGTTTTTGTGGTTGGTTTAAAACGAACGCCACCTGTTTGACGCAAACGCCTACGACTGCGACTTTTATTGGGTTTGCATGGCAAACAATCGTTTTTGCGACGGCAAAAACTGGGTTTTCTTTGAGTTTTTCTACCTGTGCGATTATTGTAAGGTTTCATATATTATGTTTGGATTATCTCAACTAAAACAGAAGATAACCCAAACATAACATACTTTTTACGGAGTAAAAACAGGTGTCGTTTTGTTCTCACAAAACTATATGCCAATACATTACGAAAAATTCGTGACAACATCCACCGGAAGAATTGTCATGTCTGTATTATTGGGGCTCGGATTGGCGACACTATTCCGACAAGTCTGCAAAGGTAAACATTGCATTCACAGGCAAATCCCAACTATGGATGAAATTGTGGGAAAAATTTATCGATCAGATTCGGGAACAGGCTGTGTAACATATGATTTGGTTGCGACAAAATGTAGGTGATTTCGGAGGAAAAATGAAATAAATATTTTTAATTATTGGAAAACAATTACAACATGGAACCTGAACCAATTAGATTTTACTACATTAACGAAGACGGATCAAAAACACTTCAGGAAGAATATTTCTTATTAAACCACAAACTTCACGGTACAAACAAACTGTATGACAGAAAAGGTAAGTTAATTGAAACAAAAACATACAGTAATGGCAAATTAAATGGCGAATGTATTAGTTACAATATACTTTATGGCGCCGAATTAAAACCAATAAAAAAATACATTCAATATTTCGAAAATGGAGTTGAATTGTCAACTAAATTGGAATTGTAAGAATGACAGTGGCGCCATCACTTCCGCAACCCCACATAAATTCCTCCAGCAATAGCAATCATTACCAGGGCATATAATCCTCTGTGTTTCCATCTGGCATGTTCCGCTAATGCAACATCTGCTCGTTTATACGCGTTTTCATAATCTTGTTTGAATTGTTCAAGTGTTATCGTGGGTTTTTCCAGTTCTTCATTTATTTTGTTGTGAACAAAATGCATCCAAGTGACCAAAGATTCTCTATTGTCCAGGTAAGGAGAGATTGGATACCGGTTTAACATTCTGGTGAATTTCGACGATATGTCTTCTACGGGTATAAACAGGGGTAAATTTTGTATGAAATCGTAGTATTTTTTTTTAGTTATGCTGTTGGGATACAGCGGATAGGTCATGGCAATTGTATGTAAAAAAAACCAATAATGGGGTCCCCACACAGAAGGATCTAAATAGGTCATATAGTTTGCAAAGTTTAGGTTGTGCAAAGTTTAACTGCCGCCGCTGCATCCACTTCCCGCGCTATGTCCACCATCGCTGTAAGTATCGTGGTGGTGGGTGTCATGATTGTGCGTATCGCGGTGATGTTCTCCCGAATGGTGATTGTCTGAATAACATTTGTAATATAACAAAGTTGCAAGTGTTGGATTTGTATCGTCGTCATCTGCGGTGTGGTTTGAATTTCGGACCTTATTCTTCAGTTTGTGTACACGCAATGAAGCTTCGGAATAATCAGCGCAGCAAGTTTGTCCCATGACAGAAGATAATTGTTTGTTGTTGGTATTCATGTGGGGTTTTGGTTTCAGTTTTTCTTCTGTTCTCTCCGAAGAAAACAGAAGAAAATGGTAATAATTGTAGAAATTGCCAACAAATTGGTGAAACAAGTTTGTTGGCAATTTCTTTTGCGTTATTTCTGCCAAAAACAGAACAACCCAGAAGAAAAAGGTAAACTGGTCGCGATCGAGAGAAAATTTTTGGCGCTCATCGTCCTTGTCCAACCCAAGGCAGGGGATTAACAGGAGCATTGTATCCCATGATGGTGTTGTAGGCATTCCCAGCATTAAATTCGATTTGTCTTCCGATATTCATCAAGTCTTGTCCGATGAAATTTGTCATTCCACCGCCGGCGCGATGTTTGTTTGCTCGCCGGCGATGGCGACGTTTTCGCCGAGTGCTGCTGCCGCCACCGCCTTTGAACAAACTTCCCAAAGCATCCAGAGGAGAACCACAGGTTTGGCAAACATGGCGGCGTTTTCGAGTACGTCGGTGTCGACCGCCTCCCCCACCGCCGCCCAAAAATGGCGGAGCTGAACCAGTATATTTTATATCTCTCTGGACATCTGTGTGATATTGATTCATAGGGTAATGATTGCTGTCACCAGAAACTCCGTTCACACCAGGCCAAGATTTGATGTTGGATGTCCAGGAACTTCCGACTAATCCGTTGGGATACGCGCCGCCACCTCGCATTTTTTTGCAATCGCTGCATAAACATCCTTGACGATGCCCGCCGCCTCTGCAGCCACCATGCTGAGGAATCGCGGAATTAAAAACAATATCGCTGCTTGGCGGTGGACCAGTGTTTGGCAATGCTGGATTGGCGGCGTTTTCATTCACAGGAGGTTTCAATGTTTCAAATGCAAATCCCGGACCTTTGTATGGTATAGATGTTGACATATAGTTTTGTGAGAACAAAACAATCCGCTGCGCTCGCCAAAAATTTTTCTCTCGATCGCGACCATTTTACCAATTATCTTCTGTTTATGTTCTGTGTTTCCAGAGAATCTGGAAATAATTACCAACTATTCGGTTTCACCAGTTTGTTGGCAAGCTCGCCAAAATTTTTTCTCGATCGCGACTTGTGTTTTGTAATTATCTTCTGTTTTGCATCGCGCAGAGGGAAGAACCGCACTATGTATTTGACATAATTATGTGAGTTGTCAGTCGAAGCGGCTTAGCTCAGCGGATGAGAGTGTGTGGCTCATAACCACAAGGTCGGAGGTTCGATTCCTTCAGCCGCTATTTTGTTGCACCAATTTGCAGGAATATCTGAATAAAAAAACATAAACATGTTTAGCGTTGTACAATAACGCAACTTGTGCGAAATCACATGTCAACAACGACATACAAATTGTTATTCGCTGGAACTATCGCGATATCTTGTTATGCGTTTTATTCTGCGTCTGTGCCAACACCTGCGCCAACACCTGCGCTTGCACCAGAGATCGTGGAAAACTTAATGACAAAAACAGAGGTGGAAACAATACCGACAATAACAGAAGACCTCACCCCGGTTATCGCCACAACCTGCGAAATAGCAACCCAAACAGAAGACGACGTGTTGTGTTCCATGATAAATACGACACATCCAGCAAACACGGCGTTTGCTGAACCGCGCGACAACCCGCCTGTTCACACAGAAAGTTTTTTGGATTGCATTTGTGATGGTGGTGGTGGTGGGGATTCTGAACAAACCGCAGAAGTTGCGAATGCTATAAATACCCCCGAAGAAACTCAACAAGAGAAAAATGTAACATCAGCCGCTACATACACAGATGAAGAAGACTTGGCGGGATATAGTAATTTGCCGATGAGTGTGAAACCTTCTGGGTTTTTTAAAGCGTGGTTTGGGTCAGTCGCAGCCAAAACTTAAGGATTTGCGGTTGTGGTGTCCGCCGCATCAATGTTGATAGCGGCAGATACTGCGCGATATAAACAATTTGTCACAAGAGTTTGAATTTGCTCTTCTGACAAATGCAGTTGACGAGTGTCCAGTTGTGTGCGAACAGCTTGATCTAATTCCAAACAATCTTCGGTTGTCATGATATAATCATAACTCGTATCCACAACACAATTGACGGTATTGTTGTCATTCATAAATTTAAGCATGTGCTTAGTTTCAGCAACGCTTTTGTTTACCATCGGATGAATATCTTGAAGTATTTTCGAGATTAACTCAGATTTCGGCGTAACTTTGTGCAACAAAATGTACATGGAAGTTTCTTCGTTTATTTCCGCCCCCGAGTCCGTAAGTTCAAAGCATTTCAACAACTTATAACAAGTTTCGGAATTATGTTGCAATCCTTGGATAATTAATTTTACGGCTTTGGCTTGATTATTCAATATGGCATGACAAATCGCCAAATTAACAATTATGGGTTCCAATAAATATTCACCAATAGTGTAAATTTTGTTTGGGTCGTCGACTTCTAGTGCAGTGGCAGCCGTGGTTGCATGCAAATCTGCCAACAATTTTTCGTAAATAACCGCTGCATCTTTGTAATTTTCTTTTTCCGTTAATGTTACGGCGATGTTGTAAATCGCGACTTTTACTTTTTTAGCAGCAGCGATTTTAAGCATCAACTCGCATTTTTCCACGTCATCCATAATGGTTGCATAATAAATACCCAATCCCACATAACCAATGGGATATTGCATGACAATGACTTGTTTCACCAGCGCCAAAAACAAATCCACATATCCATAATCAAATGCTGCCAGATAAGCTTTCCATAGTTTGTACGGATCTGCAACATTAGCCACAAACCTCTGAAGATTTGCTGGATCTGCATGCAATTCCCAGAAAGGAATGTCATTGTATGCCCACATTTCTACAGGAGTGAATTCATCGTGTCGCAAACATCCTTTTAATTTTAATTTAATTGAAAAGGATTGCGCTTGAGTATGGTTTGTGACTTTTCCTTCGGGCAATGATGCTCTAAACGCACGGATTTCAGCTTCCGTATAGGGAACAATTGTTTTCGGCGCAGTGGTCGTCGTCGCGGTTGCTGCAGCAGGGGTTGGTTCGCAAAATTCCATTGTCTTGTGATTGGTTGTTGATGCAGATGATTTCCGGATATTGTTTGGTTTCAATTTTTCACTCTCTCGGTTGCACACGAATTATTAATTATCGGCAGCGGATCGTCGCCACCAAACAGAAGGTCGCCAACGAACTGGTGGAACCGAATTGGCGTTTATCTTCTGGGTGTTGCAGAGAGAACTGAAGATAATTCAATAAGATATCTTTAATTAAGATGTATTAAATGGCATTTGTTTCTTTTTCTCTCTGCCGCCCAACACAGAAGATAATTGGTGAAATGATCTCAATCAAGAGAAAAATTTTCCGCGAGTTTGCCAACAAACTGGTGAAACCGAATTGTTGGTGTTCTGTTCACATGGAAAGGAGGGGTCGCCGGGGAAAGTCCCTTTGAAGACGACGGCTGCACGGTTTGTTTTCTAACAAAAGTATATGGCAAGAACTCGCAGACATAGACATAAAAGACGTGGTGGAAGTCGCGGTGGGAGTCCCTATACTTCTGCATCATCCTATGGTGCGTATGTAAACGGATCCACAAATGCTCAATATAGTCGCGTGTTTGATCAGAACGGACCGTATGGAAATGTACCAGGAAATGCTGCAATTGGTGCTCAAGGTCAATCGACCATTTCAGCTTTACCAACTGCATCGGAAATCAAATTGTCGCAAACCGCGGGAGGATATCGATCGCGATCGCGTTCACAGTCCCGAGCCATTAGCCGGTCGCGTGGTCGCAGCCGAGGCAGAAGCCGAAGTGGCGGAATGTTTGCCGAAGTCTTACAACAAGCCGCGGTTCCTCTGAGTTTGTTGGGAATGCAAAAAGTCTATGGCAAAAAAACTCGAAGACATCGTTAACCCCGCGGCTACAAAAACATTTGCATCTGGATTTATTTAATTGAGTTTTTCATCGAACGTTTCAATTAAATAAAGGAATAGCATTTTCTATTTCTTCGAAATTTTTGTTGGCACACAACCATTTGAACTCGAAATCCGTCCGGATTCTTTCGGATATTTCGGCGCACACAGAGAGAATCCACAAAGCCACGTGATAAAATTTATTTCTACACGCAACTTTGAATGCGAAATCATCACAGGACCGAAGATTTGTGTGACCTAAATGATACAACCATTCAGCAACGCACACATGTCCAGCTTCACAAGCCAAACAAATCGCAGAATTATCATAGAAATGGATATCAATGCCTGGAATATTTTCAAGTAGCCAAATGGCAATATGAATGTGTCCATTTCCACATGCCCACCTGAATGCATAGTCATGTCTGCTGTGAAAATTTATGTCAGGAAATGTTTCAAACAACCAGATGACCACATGTAAATGACCGTTTTCGCATGCCCATCGGAAACAATAGTCTTATCTGTCATGAATATTGATTGTGTCATCGACAGATAAAATCCACATAGCAATTTCTACATGCCCGAACTCGCAAGCGGATCTAAAACCTATTTTGTCATACACGCCGTCACGAAACAGTTCTTTGCATAAATCCAAATCCCCTGTTTCACACGCTAATCTAAATTTGTACGATTCTTCTGTCATGTGTGATCTAATGAGTAACCTTTGTTCTTCGATGGTAAAATGACTCAGTTTTATGTTTTTTCTTCTGTTTAACCGGAGAGAACAGAAGAAAAAATTGGTAAATCGGACTTAAACATTGATTGATAAACGACCGTTGCGCAATTATGCGATGGATTGCGCAGCCTTTATTTTTTTGATAATTTCAAAAACAGAGGTCGAAATGTAATCTTTAAATTCTGTTTTCAAAATGTTCAATGATTCTCTCGTTATTTTTGGATAAAAGCATGTGCTTTCAATCAAATGTCTATCATATGTCAGTTCTGTGTTTATTGAAATACTCACAGTTTCTCCGCTAACAGCCGTCAGTACGTCTGCATCATTTTTTCGGATGGTTTGTATGTTTCCAATAACTTTGCCGGTTTGATCACATAATTGGGAATTTAAATGTAATTCGCCAACAGTTACCGTAACACCGATAATAATTGGATTTTTGCGCCTAAATATTTGATCTTTTACAATGGCAATTTCATAGGGAAAACAGGCTCTGCGTTTTAAATCTGCAATTCTTTCATCATCCGCTATTTTAGTGGATTTCATGAAAACGTCTAACACTCGATATATCGTTTTTTCATAATGAAATTGAATTCTCTGAATACCATTAGATTCTTCTGCGAATTTGATGATTTCATCTGAAGGTTCTATGTCAAAACACAAAACATGCATATATTTTTTGAGTCCTTTGTTTGCGAATTTTATTATGTCTTTTTTCCCAACACTTCCGACCATGGCTGTGGATACTTTTACGCCATTTTCGCGAAGATAAGCAACAAAAGCTTCTAATTGTCCAAATGTTGGTGCAATCGCAAACACACCATCGCTATCCAATTGAATCGGCGAAGTATCATGCGTTTCTGAAGCTGATGCGGCAGCGCTCGACGATCTTAACGTGTTCAAAATATGCACAGATGTTCCCGGCAAAACACATTCAATGGTGTCTGACAAAAGAACTTTTACACCACAGGAACCTTCCGCAAACAACACATTTTCATAGCGAGTTGTATTTCGCATTTCTTCTCTGTCTTTTGGCATACGCAATGCTGCAATTTTGGTAACAGCATTGCCGCCAATGGTGTACAGACTCACCATATCTCCGACTTTCAACGTCCCACTTTTAACAATAAGGTCAATGGATGTTTCTCCGCTACTTGATTTTTTGCTTTCCATAACCACGCCATCAAACGTGTCCGGTTTTTCAAGTTTTTGAGACAAATAATATTGGCAATACAAAGCAACTTCCCGCAAAAGATCGTTAATTCCATCACCGGTAACAGCGGATATAGGCACATACATTACTGAATCTTCTCTATTGGTTGTTTCCAAGTGATAATCTGTAAATGAAACTGGCGTTAAATGATTTGCATAAAACCATGAATTAATTTTGCACATCAAACTTTCAAATTGAGATTGCACAGTTGCATTGTTTATTTTGTCCATTACAGAAGTGCTCGCTGACGCTGAATCGTCGACGGTCCATCCATACAACAAATCTATTTTGTTAATAGCAAGAATAAATGGAATAGAATTGTTGATGCAATGCAACAATGATTCTTCTGTTTGGGATTCAATTCCGTGCATAATGTCTATAATAATCACAACGACATCGCAAAGACGTGTGCCTAAAATTCGCAAATTTTCAAAAGATTTATGTCCCGGAGTGTCAATCATAAGTATTCCTGGAATGCAAATCCCGGTCGCACGAATGACATTTGCGTTAATTTTGGATGCTCCAATTTGCTGAGTAATACCGCACACTTCGCTATTTTGAATAAATGAATGTCTGATTTTGTCAAGAAGTTTCGTTTTTCCGACGTCCACATGTCCTAAAATTGTCATAATTGGACATTTTAATGGGTTGATGTCGTCGCATTCAACGGCATCATTGGAACAACTCGTGGCAGCGGCTGCTGTTGTCGAAACCCCTCTGTTTCTGAAAAGTTCCAATTGTTTGGCTTTTTGTTTTTCAGATTTTGTTTTGTATGTGCCATCTTGTTTTGCCGCTTTTATTCGATTTTCTTTCATTATTTTGCGGTCTATTATTTCCTGTTCTTTCGCTTTTTGTTGTTCTATTTCGCGTGCAAGTTGGATTCTCTCTTCTTCAATCAACCGTTCTTGTTCCACGCGTTGAGCTTCTACGAACGCAACTCTTTTTCTGGCTTCTTCGGCAAGTCTGTTTACTTTCTTTGGCGGCATACTATCGACTGCGTGTAATGTTGAGTTTCATATGAACCACAAACGGATTTCATTTTCTTCTGTTTAGCCGGAGAGAACAGAAGAAAAAACCATAAATTACATTGGTCGCGGTCGAGAGAAAAATTTTCCGCAACGTCCGCCCCCCTGAATCACATATAACACGCGGTTGTTTCTGGCGGAGTTTTGTGAATTGGACCGATGTCTGTGAAATACCGAAGTTGCACAAAACATCGATAAGTCACCAGAACATCCACAAAGGAATTATGAAGTCCATCTGCGGTGACGTTTTCAGAAAACAATGTCGTGTATAATTCCGATAGTTTCGGATATTTCACATAATTTCCGTGTTTTCCTGCACAAACAAGGTTGCACAAACTGGTGGATTGTTTCATGGTGCAATAATGTGCTGCTGGATTATTCAGAAAATATTGTAACAAATCCAGTGCGTCTGGTTCTATGGCTGTGGCAGCTGCAGCAGCACGAATCATTTCAATCTGCAACATTTTCGTGTCAAAATCCACATTATGACAAACAATTAGGTCGACTTTTCTGAGATAATACACAAATTCACGCAACACATCTTCTATGGGTATTCCCTGTTCGGCGCTGATTTCGTCCGTAATATGATGTATATTCGAAACCTCTTCAGGAATCCGGATCCCAGAAGGTAATTTAATTATGTGATTCTTGGCTACAATAATCTTCGAATTTGCTGCAACCGCACCTGAAGAATTGTTTCCGAGATTATCGCAATCACAAATAACATAACTACATTGTACGATGTGCGGGCATCGTTTCAGCAAAGCTGGATGATCTGCGTATTTAGTTATAGGTGTGTAATATGTCCATTTTGGCAGCAATCCAGTTGTTTCTGTGTCAAAAATGAGCACTTTCATATACAATTCAACAACCTTTATGTTAAACTTGTTTGATGAGTTTCAGTTTTCCCAAACCCAGTTTTTCTATACTAACAGGTAAAAACATGTTTGGCGTTGCCACAAAGAGAGAAAAATGAAAACGAAAACACACGATAATTTAAATGCAATTATTTTTGAGTAAGTAGCAAATATGAACAATCTTACCTCAATTTCTTGCGGATATGGTCATTATGCAGCGATTACTCCGGAAGGACAAATTATTTGTTGGGGAGATCCTATGTATAAATCTTTATATGACGTTCCACCTGAACTGGAACCCGAGTTTGCCGAGAAACCCGAATTAATATCGTTAGTTGTGTGCGGGTATGGAATTACCTGTGCGCTGACATCAGAAGGTCGTGTTGTTTGTTGGGGAAATTATGCTGACCGCTACAAAGTTCCAGGAAACGCATTATCTGGAATTGTTTCGATTTATTGCGGATTCGATCACGTGGCAGCTTTGACAGAACATGGGCAGGTTGTTTGCTGGGGTAATAATGGAGATGGTCAATGCAATGTTCCAAAAAAACTTGAAAGTATGCATGTAATACAAATTGCGTGCGGCTACGGATTTACAGCCGCGTTAACGTCCAATGGCAGAGTTATATGCTGGGGAAAAACCGATGACGGTATATGCAACCCAAAACCGAGAGAAAACAAATTTGTCACGCAAATTTGCTGTTCTTTGTATCATGTTATGGCATTGACCTCAGATAAAAAAGTCATTTGTTGGGGATATAATAAACAGAAACAGTGCGATGTTCCTGTGTGTGTAGAAAATGTTGTGAGAATTTCGTGTAATAATGACAATAGCATTGTTGTAACAGCAGAAGGCAATGTAATTTGCTGGGGTCACAACTTACGCGGACAATGTGATGTCCCTGAATATGCAAAAAATATTGTTGAAGCCCATTGTGTTGACGCAGGTGTGTTGGCTCTGACACAAGATGGACAAGTAATTATGTGGGGAAAGCTGAATTTTATTTATAACAACAATCCAGAAAAGCCCATAAGAACCATGTGTGTAAATCTTGGGTGTGCAGTACTGATTACGTTTGATGGAGAAGTGTTATCAATGCGTTCTGCGAATGTCAATTATTTGGGTAACATTAACGGGAAAAATAAACCCGATGATCTGCGAATACGAGACGAAATGATTATACTTTTGTGAACCTCTGCGGCACTGCAGCACCGGCATTACATAGATCCAATGGCTCCAAACATTTTCCTGGCATTCGTCAAAGCTTGTCTCTCTAAACTTACTTTGGCTTGATCCACGGAATGTGTGCGTTTTAAGGTTTTTTGCGCAGCTTCAATAGCTGTGATCCATTTTTTTCCTGGTTTGGTCGTCGTGGCGGGGTTTCGTCGTTTTTTATAAGTCTTATGTTTCATACATTAAACTTATAAAAAGCACGTAAAATCTACAGTAGCTCTTAACAGATCCACAATAAAACACATAAATGTCCGGTTAGGCGTGGCGTGTTTAAGTTCTTGCCGCGGAAGCTGCGCGAGATGCCGCCGCGGAAGCCGCTGCTGTGGCGCTTCTGGCGGCTTGTGCTGCGCGAGAGGCAGCAGATGACGCACTTCTGGCAGCCGATCGGGATCGGGATGCCGCTGCACTTCTGGCAGCCGATGCTGCACGAGAAGCCGCGGCTGAGGCACTTCTAGCTGCACGAGCGGTTCTGGACGCATTTCTAGCTGCACTACGAGCCGCGGCTCTTGCTCTTGATCTGGATGCTGTTCGGGATCGACTTCGTCTCATATATCTCTAGTAGAAAATTTATGGAATCCAAACCTGTCGTCCCGGACTTACAAAACCCTCAGAACATCCCAGACCTTATTTCTGCATGATTTTGTACAACACATACAATCCTAATCCCCCTACTCCTGCCAAATATAATTGCTGCAAGGAATCTGTCGGATATACCGCAGGAGTTGCGCTGCCAACAAACGTTTCTTTGCAACTTGCTCCAGTAATCGGGTTCTTACGGTCCGGAAAACTGCAGGGATCCATAGCTGAAATATCCGCCAAGGTCACATAATGTGTCTCGGTTCCACGCCGGTTTTCGCTGTCAATCGTGGTCATGGTTATTTCTTGACAATCCGGGGTCGCTCCTGTCATAAACGCTCGCATAATGTTAAAGGGGTTTAACGCGTTTAAATTTCCCATAGCCCCGGGTATTAATCCCTTAAATTCGCTGAAATTCACACCCATGCCGCTGGATATGAAGGGAATATTTCCCTCCGGGACATTGTCAATGTACACATATCTGTCTGTGGTTTCGCCGGATGGCGCGGCGCATTTTGCTCCGGTTTGAAGAAAAAACTTGTTGCCCAAAGGTCCGCCAGTAGCCGAAGCTTTGCTTTTTCCGGACACCAATAACTCGACATATTGAACTAATCCATCCACATCTTTTCCCATTTGCTGGATCGTGCCCTTGTCGCTCATGCCCAATTGTGCTGGGGTTTTGACGTTTTTGTAATAGGGATAAGTTGGTCCCAGTAACCGTTCTTCAACGCCTTTTGCGTCGCTCAACACTTCGTCAAATATGTTTCCTGTTGTCTGAGACATCGCCGCGGTTGTATGTATGTTTCAGTTATTTATTTTGACCAAAATTGTTTGGCGTTTAGTGAATAGGTTCAAATACTTTGTGAATGACAATGCTGGTGGTTTTATTAATCAAAGAATGATTTAGTGAAGTTGTAAATTTATATGGCAATATTTGACACAATAATATGATGAAATCGGATGTTGACAACCAAATTTCTGTGTTGCTAATTTTCAATTCTTCGGGAATAGAAATGTATCTTGTAAAATTTTGACCAACAGACACTTCAATCACTCCACTCCAGTTTACCAGAATTGAATCCTGTTTTAAGTCAACTTTAACAGCATTTGTAATACGGCTGTTATTAGCAAGATATTTCAATATGTCAACAGTTGAAATATTTTTCTCAGCCAACGCCCGTTCATATTGTTCCAAAGTCATGGTTGGTAATCCTGGTTCATTTGCCTGAGGTGTAGATTGTTTGGATCCCATTGTTGTTTACACGCGTGGATGGCTTTAAGTTGAATTTTCAGATGAAAAATTGAGTGTACTTCCGAAAAATTAATATTGGTATCAACAATTGTTTGCATAATGACAACTTTATTGGACCTAAGTATTACGTGTTCGGATGTGTATCTTTATAGAACGAAACGAAGTGACATGAATTTATCTGCGTTTGATTTTGCTATTGATATACGTAAAATAAAGTGTACAGTAAAATATTATCTAAATGACAGCGATGAATTCGATGATGATGACTTTGACTATTTTGACGACTTTGTTTTTGACATGGAAAATAAAGTAACAAATGCGCGGCATAATGTTGTCCGCAAACTAGAAGAAACAAAATTTAAACAAAATACTACAGAATATAACAATGAATATTCATACCAATTGCGTAAAAACATAATAACTGAGTTTAACTCAATTTTAAAACACATTTTACGATTAGATTTGCCGATGGGTAATTACAAATTTAGAGAAATTGTACAATATTTAATTTGCATTCCAATGGAAAATGACATTTATATTCCGAACGCCGATGTGTGTATTCACTTAATGAATGATGCAACTAGAAATGACCGGGATGCAATAGACATTGGATATGTTACAAATGGTCGCGACATGCAATTTAGTTCTAACATAACAATTAAATATGTGTATTCAAAAAAATATTATGTTTTGCAATGCAGCGAAAATGCATATTCATTTAATAAAATAATTAAAATGAAATTTGGCGTACAATCACAACATCTTAAGCTGCAAGTCGCAAATGGTAACATTAGCTACGAAATTTTAATACCATCGCTCTATTTAGTCACTGGATTTGTAGACATGTTACATCGAATTATGGAAGGATATTCCCCTTCGCGCCCTGTGATTGAAGTTCCAAATTTGCTGGAAATGGACTCGCCGCCAGCGCCTTTGCAAACGTCCGCGTTGACACAAGAAAGCTCTGCATTTACAACAGAAGTTACAACAGAATCCACACCAGATACAACAGAAAATACAGCAGCCAACATCACAACACCTGAAGAGTAAAAAACGAATAATTACATCCCGGACAGACAAACGCCGGTGTTTAATACGTATCATTTTCAGGTGGACTCATACGAAACCCTTGCAACGCCGGCTTTAATTTCAGAGTGGTTAAATCCGAATTGCCACCAACAGTCAATCCTGTGGCATAATCCACAAAGGGCGCAGCCATATTTTCTTCCGTCGAATTGTAATTAAAGGTGATTTCGTCGCCAGGCACAATGTATTTGATTGCGACCAAGGAATGACGTTTTACGCATACAGTAGGAGCGAACGAATGATTGACATATTTACCGTAGTCATCTGTGATGTGTAATCCGCTGCCAATATGAATACTTTCGCTGGAAGGAGTTGTGCTAACTGCGCCATGCAAAGTGTGCACAACATCGCCAGGTTTAAATTTTTGCAAGGCAAACAATCCTTTCGGAGACATGTTCTTGGGATGTTTCAATCGTTGGCAAATAGATACAACGACTTTTTTAGATGCAGCAGACACAGGCGAAGACATGTTGTGTGTTTGGTTGATAGATGTTCTGCATTTGGTCGGATTTGTTCGTTTCAGTTTTCCTGCACATCGCAGGAAAACGTTTGTTTTGCTTTGCACAACTCCAGTTTTTATCCTGGACTTCAGCGAGAGACCACTGAAAAAAACGACTTAAACCTAATTCCCAAAGTTTCAATATCTGGAAGAAATTCAGGAGCGAGCAAATATGGATGCATTTACCAGTCAATCCAATCTGAATATGTTATGGGAAGTAATCAGCGATGAAAATGTTTTCAAGTATTTAAACAGAGACTCACAACAAAACGTGTACGCAACCTTTACATCCAATGTCTCGAGTTTTTACAATTTGGAAAAAACTCGTTACGGAGTCGCTGCACAATCCCTGATGGACATAAATAAAAAATATATCCTGTTGATTATCAATTACATAAAACAAACGTTTCCGCAAATCAGCACGATTTCCATACATTCTGCTGCTGCCGCTGCGCCTGCGGCTGCTGCGCCTGTCCCCACTCCTGCACAAACTCCCTTGGAAACTCGCATAAAACGTCCCTCTATCAGCGATGAATTAGAAGAAATCGCGCTGCACAGAGCCCAGAACATAAAAAGTATTTATGGAGACGTCCCAGGCGCTGGCGCAATAACAGAAGAATCCGCGACTGCGAAAAAACCTAAATTGCGATTCAATGACATTGTTGAACATATCCCGGATCCTGCGCCGACGACCGCGCAACTTCCAGCGCAAGATTATTCCTATCAACCGTTGAACATATATCCAGACCTGCAGGAAATTCCTCCACCGCACCCACCGTCTTCAGATTTTTTAAATAAATTAAAACGACTCCCACAAACAACCGCGGATCCGCCCGCCGCAAACCCCGATACTTTGCAGTTGCGCAAATTAGAAGAAAGAATCGTCAAATTAGAACAACTGATACAACAGTTTATTAGTGGGAAATAACTCAAACAT
>SXGQ01855880.1_pt1 | contig 15246 bp, 20 predicted proteins | sample 3178371 | NCBI WGS metagenome assembly SXGQ01 (sample SAMN11356859, study PRJNA531348) | freshwater metagenome | isolation source: freshwater sample F1-20 | place: China: Fuxian Lake, Yuxi | collected 2017-12-25
AAAACCTCAGGGCCTAATTTTGCAAGCATCTCCTTAGAGATCTCTCTCTTTGGTTGTACTTTTTGACTTTCTAAAAAAACCTCAGGGCCTAGCTTTTCAGAGACATTTAATTTTTCTCTAATAGGCTGGTTTTGATTTTTTTGAATACTCCCTTCCAACTCTAAGTCTTCAGGTGGCATTTGAGAAAATGCTGTTGTCATATCCTCTCCAAAGTTTGCCCTGCAGATTCATACTTAGCTTTCAAAGCGTCAAAATCTTCTGGTAAAGGTTGAAATAATCTTTTATTACCGTTTTCGTCTGTTACTTGAACTAAAATTCGTTTCTTTTCTTCAGCCTTCTTTTTAAGTTTATCTAGTTCTTTTTGTTCTTCAAACTCAGGAACAAGATTTTCTAACCTTTTGAATAAAACATCTTCTTGAGGTTTTATAAATTTTTTTGCCTCCCGTCTTGCATCAGCTGGATCTATGCCTCGCGAACCATATTCTTTGTAAACTGCATCTAGTCCTTCTGCATTAAGCTTTTCTATATCGTTTTTAATGGTCAGCACATTATTAATAAGTCTTCGTGACTCTTGTGTATTTGTGAGGTTTGGCCAAATTTTCATAAAGGACTCCAAATCAAAATTAGTGATTCTACTTCCAAAAATTTCCTTAGCACCACTTAATTGATTGGAAAGTAAGCTCACATAAAGATTAGATTCATCTGTTGCAAATTGCGGAAACCTCAAAGAACCATCTTCTTTCACATTAGCCAAAGCTCCAAGCCCTGAAGGTAAATTACCTGTGTCATTTAATTGTTGCATTTGCTTTAGTGAGGTAGCTTTTTCTTTGACATTTTTAATCTTATCAAAGTTTTCAATTTGAATAGGGGTATTGTCTTTATAAAAAATTTCTTGGCGTTTTACAACTTCTGCCGGTTTTAATCCTTTGAAGGGATCAATTGTAGAATCTCTTTGATAAGTAACTAAAGCATCTTGCGAAACATCAATGACATTTCCGTTTTCATCGACATTCACCTTATCTTTTATGGTTTCCACGCCTTGTTGGGGAACACTTTGAGCCATTCCAGCTTGTGTTTTTGGTGTTAGTCCCCCTTGTCTGGATATATAATCAGAAACCAATCTTGTGGCTTCGGTCATTCCACCCTGTGATGTGGTTGCAAGACGAGTTAAAGCTTGGGCGGTATCGAGAGGTATGCCCAATTGTTCAAGAGCGTTCTGATAAGTGGTTTGTTGTGCTCTATTTATTATCCCTTGGCCTAGGGATTCTGCTGCGGTCTGTAACCCTCTTTCGAGGGCTGTCCCACCTTGTAAAAAGTATGGTCTAAAGCTCATAAATTTTATCTCTCAAAACTTGATTTTCATGGGCTAAATCTTTAACAGAATTAATTAACAAGCCAATAAGCCCATAAATGTCTATGCCCAGTAAGCCGTTTACTTCAACCTGAAACTCTTCTGGTACTTCCTCTGCAATCAGACCAATTTTATTTTTGTCACCACCAGCTATTTCTTTATAGTCATATTTTTTGACCATCAAGTCTTTTAAAACTTCCAAACCCTTACCGTAGGGGCGAATATTTTCTTTGACCTTTTCAGAAGAAGTTACCTTAGTACCGTTACCAGATAAAGCTTTGATAAGAGCATTTATGCCACCTTGTTGGATAGCTGCACCTCCTAGTTGCCCTGCGACTCCTAACAAGGGCCCTAAAATTCCTTGAGATTGTTGAATCATTGGTGCTTGTGTCGGAGTAGTGGATAAACCTGATAATTGACCTAACGCCCCTAATGCTCCTGCTTGTTGCGTTTTGTAAAAATCCATCTGCTGTGCCCCTAACTGTGTGCCCAGTGAAGTAGCACTTTGAGCCAAAGCTTGATTTAAAGCTCCGGATGATCCAAGTCCAAGATCGGAATAATATTGTTGAATAGAGGGGATAACCTGTTGCTGGTAAGTCTCAAGTGTTGGTGAGACGATGGATTCTTGAAAGAGTTGTTTTTGGGCAGCAGGATCAAACGCTAACAAGTTCTGAAGGGCTTGTTGTGAACGTTGAGCTGTTTGGGGTGAAGTCAGACTTTGAAGAAGTTGGCGTTGGCTCGGTTCCAATAGTTCGATGTTCCCCAGATTCTGGGCTCCGCCGAATAGTAGGTTGCTCAATCCCCCTGACGTGTTGTTCATTCCCATTTTCTTTGCCCTCGTAACACATTAAGACATTTTTTGATTTTTGAAATCCATATTTTTCACTATGGCGCGGATAATTTGTAATCCAGAAAATTTTCTTAATCGCACCCTTATTTTGATATTCTAAGATGTAATCAGATAATTTTTTTACAGCTTGACCCTTATTCCAATACGCTTTATCAATAGAATAATTTTGAATAATAAGATTTTTGGTTAATGGCTCAATGGTAAACCAAACAAACCCTTTAGTGATGTTCTCTTCATCTACAAGGACATGAAGATGGGAAAAAGGGTTTAATTCGACCTGTTTTTGATTTTGAATCAAGCAATTTATCTCATGGTAGCGGTAGAAGTCTTCGATTGTAAAATCTCTCTCCTTGATTTGCTCCACTAAATATTTAGGTATATGTAACGGGGTAAAAATTCTTACCCATCTTAGTTTTTCCATTTCACTCATTATCTACTCCGATATAGCGAATGTGGCCTATAAGTTGCCCTGCTGGTACGGCGCCTATGTTGGCGGTTGCGTTACCAGATCCAGAAGACCAAATTTCACATCTGTATGTATTGGGTATTGCATTAAGGGTTAAATATGTTTGACCAGCACCGTAGGCTAAAGTAGCTGTTTGAACTACTCCGACAAAAGGTTTAGAAGTGCTATTAGCAACACGGTAAGGCAGCTCAATATAAAGGTTTCCAGTAGCTCCACCGTTGGCTGACCACCGTAAATCGAAAAAAACATCTGTCATCAATCCTTGTCGTAAACACCAACCCACGCGCTCTTCATAAGAAAATGATCCCGGGACTGTTGAGCCATATAATGTAGGTTGCCATTGGTCGGGTGGATTTAAAAAACTATTTAAAATTCTGCCATTTACAGTTAGAGAGATCTCTGTATCTCGGTCTTGCAGTACTTCAACAAGATCCTCGATGTACTCATTTAGAGTTTCAATCTCTTCAGTGGGCTCAAAATTTGGATATACTGTGTCAGTTGGTAACGTCATGTCCCTACAGTCCTTGAACCAATCTTTTTAAAATAGGGCTTGAATCCGCTTATTTTCATGGCCTGATTTGCTCCACTTGATTGAATTTCTATTGAATGTTGATAACCAATACCACCGCAAAAAATACGTTTCCAGACCTTTGTTTTATAAAATTTTCGTCTATAAACAGCACCATTTTTGACATATTGTCCATAGCCGGTGGCATCTATACCATCTAAAGAGAAGAAATTTTGGTCGATAACCGTAATTGTGAACCCGTTGGTGTTGTTTAGTTCAATCATCCCCTCTACGCCATAAATGTAAATAATATCCCCTGTTTGAAGACCTGAGTTAGGACAGTTTACAACGCAGGGGTTCGTCTGGCTCACATCGTCTATGACTTGGACAAAATCCAAGTTGGGTAAAAAATTCATATTTACAGTTTTATAGGGTGAAAACATGTCATTTTTGAAAAAACTTACGGTGGCGGTTGTCTCAATGTCGGTATCGACGTAAATGTCCATGTAGGCTAATAGACTTTCGACACCCTCTTCTTTAAAAGGGGCTAGATCTATCGTTTTTATCGTGGTCGAAATGGGTTCTCCAGCATCTGAACCGCTATTTTCAAGGGCCATGATCTTTCCCTCAATAGTTCCTCCCATCAAGGTTTCTTCTTGTCCACCATAAAAATAGTCCAGTAAAATCGCATCGCCTACTTCCAGAAGGTTAAAATCAAGATTATTAGCTGCGGTAAAATCATTGAGGCGTAAATCATTGTCAAAGTTATGATAACCCAAACAATTCATATCGATTTCATATGAAGTAAAAGCCTTGGAGTTGTCATCATTGATCAAAGCGGCTGCATTTTCGGTTTGTTCAATGGGAGGATACAGACTCCACCAACGCATAGTTTGATAAGAACGAGCTAAAAAAACTTTTTGAAATTGGTTGGTATTGAATTCATCAATGACATAGGTTTGAATTCGGTCATCGATTCTTTTGACATTGACCCCATCACAAGCGATAATTCCCCGAATACCTATAGCAACGGCATACCCGTCATAACCAACGGACGCCATTTTTCCATCGCAAGCTCTATAATCATTGATCTTTTCCCAAAGAAAAGGGGCTTTTGGATCTCCTTGGCGTTGTCTAACCCTCCAGACGGAATTTGTAAAAAATACCACAATTTGATTTTGTAGGGCTCTAGCGGAAACAATCTGATCACCTGTTGGGGCGTCGGCATAATTACCGCCTCCGGGTGTAACGGAGTTCCATAATGAAACGTTATTGGCTGCTGAAAACCGCATTCTTTGGGGGTAGGTAATCACCGAGGAGGTTGCGTTATCATATTCATAGGTATACAAGGCAAGGAGACGATCACCCAAAGTGAATAATAGTTTTGCCCCATAAAGCAGTTCGTTCGCATTGTTGGTAAGTTGAGGTGTAAATAGGGTAGTTACATTATAATTTTGGTTATCGTAATAGCGAATTCCATCTAAATTTGAGCCGTTCCAAACTTTTCCATTCGTAAAATAGAGTCTGTTGGGTAGTTGAGGGGATTGTAATTGAACCGTCCAAACATAATCGAAGGCACTTCCGGACATTATGGGGGCTGCATCTAAAGGCTCGTATTTTTTTGACCCATCATTATAAACGTTAGCTCTTGTTGTATTGAAAGCGATGTTAATATTGTCAGCATCTTGCCTTAAATACCTCGTGATTCCCATAATGCGGTCTGTATCGGTGATGACCTTGGCGTATGTACCCGCAGCTGTGTAAGCTCCATAAAGGGTGGTATCTTGATCAATTTCGAATGTGAGACCCACTATATTGCTGATGCTAAAGACGCGGTTATTTACCTCGGTCATACCCGTTACGCCTGTGATAAAAACCCTATCTCCAGCTGTCAAACCAGTGACACTTGCTGCAGTTACAACCCCGGGGTTTGCTTGAGTAATTCCGGTAATATTCACTGTCGTGTCTGTTTTGACCAATTGACCAAATTCGTAATACCCATCTCTTTTTTCTACGTATCCATAACGAATATGCACGTTTGAGGCCTTTAAAAACGAATCAGCAGGTGCAAGCCATGGCTCCACATCGGTATAAAGTCCCGTTTTAAAAGGGGCAATTAAGATGGGTTCTAACGACATTATACTCCCATAACTCTTAAAAATATTTTTGAATTAACACCTAAAGCCCCAGCGTTAGCTCTTATTGTAAAATTGGTTGAGCTGTAACTTTGAAGCTTTAAAACTACTGAATTTTGACCGTTTTGTTCTGTTAGTTGTATACTAATGGGAAAATTTGTTTGAAAAGAAAAAGGCCATGGTATCGTTATTGTTCCTGCATTTCCTATTGAGGAGGCTGTTACTAAAATATATCCGATAATCTCAAAAAGTGGGTAGCTTGTTCCTGTTACTGTAAAGTGACCCTGTGAGAAAATTTTATATGTGTCGTTATATTCAAGAGTCGCATTATTACCGCCTATTGTGACTGTTACGGGTGCTTGTGAACTTGCAATAGGTGTTGAGGTAAGTCTAGATTTATTGCTGGACGGATCAATGGCAAATATTTGGGCATTTCCTGCGCTATCATTATCACCATATATTCGAACCATCGAAGCAGTAGCTGGAGGAGTTCCACCGGTATTTGCAATATTCCATCTTGGGGGTGCAAGAGAAGTATCACCGACTGCTATGGCTGTATTATTGGCTCGAATAACGACGCCAAGGTCACGTATTTTTGTGGTGTCAGCCGGTTGATTCGTATTCCAAGCCATAAAATTCCTTTAAAATGTTGGAACGGAGCGGATATTGAGTAGATTTTGTTCCGTTCTTGTTAAAATATAGGCTACCTGTTCTTTGTAAAGAGCTGTAATGGTGCCGTAAAGATCCATTTCTCCAAAATCTGCTGCAATATTTCGAGATGCCCCATAAGCAATGGTCGGGCCCCATTCATCAAGAGGAGGTCTATCATTAGCATTAACTAAAGGGTCGGTCACCTTATAGGCTTTACATTGAAAGGTGTATGCGGTATTCGGTACCGGTGAAAATTGCAATTGATTATTGAACATCAAGACATTTTGTGGCAGACCCGGATTGAATAGGGCATACGATAAGTAGATTACTTGAGCATTCGCGGGGGCTGTGTTAAAGGTAACCGAAACTGAACCACTTAAATAATTTACTACTAATGTCCCTCCAAGATCACCCACAACGGTTACATTAGAAGTCGTCCAATTTTTGTTAGTATCTTGAAAAGTTTCAACATTATCCGAGCAAATAAGCGTCCCGGGCATGATCGGAAAACCCGTCTGAGTGGTTGAAAAGCTAGTCGTCGTACCATCACCCGTAAAAGGTGTTTGAAAATATAGCTGTAAGGGATTTTGCGCATAAAAAAGGGACGGATCTTGATACCACAACAGGCTTTGAAAGTTGATTTGAGCCGGTGGAACAAGATTTGTATATCCCTCCGGTAGATCGTAATAGGCTTGGTTGGCCGATGTCACCAGAGTGTAATAGGTGTATTGACGATCCAGTTTTACTTCAGCCGGAAACGTGTACTGGTAATATTGATTAATATAATTATCTATTCTTGTGGTAGATAATTCATCCTCACTATATCGACCAGTTACCTGACGTACTTTAAGCCGAATTGCTGCTAAATCCCAAGTAGCCATTAACCACCAAAAACCTGTCTCATTTGAAATCTTGGTTTTTCACCAATTCTTTGTTTTACCATTTTTCCGGTGCCATCTGGTCTCCAGTCCCAAATTGGGGTAGAGCAAGCCTCTAAATGGCGCGCAACGTGTCTGGGTACTCTATATTTTCCACCGTGCCAAAAACTGAAATTGTGGTAATTTCTTGTGTTACCATAAGGAAATTTAATCGCTAATCCGGGTTCTTCTAAATTATAAAACTCGAACTCACAAATTTCTCTCAAAAATTCTTCTTCTCTGTCGGAACTGGGTACTCTTCCGATGATGGGTAGTCCTTTAAGAAATTTCTCATCGGTTGATCTTGCTTTGTCTTTTAAGGTGCTCATTTTGACCTTTGGTTTTTACCATTTTAGGGGGTAGATGGGAGCATTCTAAGCCCCCATACTACTTTTATTTTTATACTACGGAGTTTTTACCGTAAACAATAACATGGATAACTGACGATGCAGCTTGAACACCGGTTCCAATTCTTACGAAATTTTCCCCAATGTTTTGTGTTGCAATCGGCGATCCTGAAGAGTTGGAAACTCTTGTCAAGAATCCTCCAGAAACATAAACCCCATAAGCTGACGTATCGGCTGTAAGGGTAACGCTGTTGCCTGTAACGGATGCAACGGTAAATTGCCCATTCAAGCTAGTTCCAGCACCGCTATAAGCTACGGATGCTACTTGAACGAGATCACCTGCTGCAAATCCTGCGGCTGCGGCATTTGATACCGTTATCACTCCGGGGTTGGCATTTGTAAAACCAGTAATTGCCGAACCGTATACAGCCCCGCTACTGAGTAGAGAAATACCACCAGAAGTAATAAATGCCGAGGTAAGAGTGGCAGCTCCGTTAGTATTTTTTCTAACGATAGCCTCACCGTTAGCCATGGTATCAACGTAAATTCCTTCTTGGACTACTCCGGGGTTAGCAGATGATCCTTGCGTTGTTTCGTTATAAACCTCTACTTTTGCTGCATCAAAGCCGATATTGATATCCTCATTGACCGGCACTGCCGCAGAAGTAAAACTATATGTAAATAATTGTGACATAATTCCTCCTATGAATGGGTTGCAGTCAAGTTGATCATGAACGCATCATTCAGGATTCTGCTGACAAATGGATGTTGCCAACCTACTGAACCGCGTTGATGTAATGGATCAGCAGCACCAGCAGAACCGAGAGGCTCAATATAAAACTCACCGGTTTCACTTCTTAGGTGTACTACCGCATAAGCTTCACGACCTACAATAAAGTTATTGTAAACTGGAGGAGATGCAGAGCTCACTGAACCGACTGATGTATATAACCAACGGCAATTTCCTGTTGCTCCCCACTCAGAATCAAGAACCGTTTGTTGACCTGCATATTGTGAAGTGGAAACGAAGTTTGCAACTGCTTCCAGATCATCCAATAAATCAGTATCAATATAGCCAAAAAAAGCGGGCCTGATTGGGCTTGTCGCAAAGAGATTGGCGCCCGGGACCACTTCGGAAATCATGTCAGCATCATTACCAAGTAATGTTTTTACAGCTGCGTCAATATCCGCTTTTGTGAGTTCAGTAGGAGTTAGTCCATTCACGCCGTTTGAACATTGGAGCGTCGAACTGGTAGACGCCAATACATCACGGGTGACCTCGTCCATGGTTTGTGCCAAGTTTTGGGCCAATAATCTCGAAGATTCATTCAAAACTCTATCTTCGACTGTTAGCTCTACTTGGTTTGTGATAGTCACGAAGTTTCCATAGAAAGAAACTTGTGCCTTAATATCTGTGGCGGAAAGTGGTGCGCCGGGTGGTGTTACCCCATCCACCAATGGAATTGGTACGGTTGCAAGACGGCTATAACGTCTAAAAACGATGGTGTCTCCCATTTTTTCGGGAAGGATTCTTTTTTGTGCAAACTTTGTGTAGATAAGCTGTGGATAGGCAGTCATCAACAAAAGCCTGTCATAGTACTCTCTAACTGCTGGTGGCAGTACTGCTGTCGTAGTAATTGACATTTAAAACCTCATACATAGCCCAAGTTTTTAGCAATTTCTTTACGAAACTCGTCATCCGACATATCCTTATATTTTTTGGAAGCTTGGAGCCCTGAAACCCCACCAATAGAAGATAACGTACCGCTTTGGCTTGCATTTTTTACCATTTTTTCTGCGTCCGCATTGCGTTTAGTGGTCTTATTTTGGTTCTTATAGGTTTCTGAGTTCTTAGCTAGATAATAGGCTAGTTCGAAATCTTGGGTATGTTGTAAAGATTGGTATAAACTGGGATTTTGTTTTATTACTTCTGGTAAATATTTTGTTACGACTTCCTGATAATCGGGATATTTTTGAGATATTTTAAGCTCTTCAACGCTCATCCGGAGCTGGGTGTTATACTTTTGGGCTACTTGTTTAAATTGCCCTACGGTCATAACGTCGGTATCGTCCATGCCTTCAAATTCATCGACTTTTTTTTCCGGCACTCTGGATTGATTGGCTTGAAGCAGCGAAAGATGATCTTTTATCATTCGAAGTTCTTGTTGCAAGGAATCATTTTGCAGCTTTTGTTCTTGTAAAACGTTAGCTGGTACCATTTCTGGCGCTGAAACCTCTTGAGTGGCGACCTCATTGCTTACGCCCATATCATTTATAGTCATGATTTAGCCCATATTGTTGGCTTCACTTAGTTATATATGCGTTCGGAATGCGTGTTGTTTCCACGATCACTTCATCACAACGCTCTGCTCCGAAATCTTGGAGCTTATCAAAATCGAATGGAACTTGGGGCATATCCACATCCCAATGAACTGTGCCATTTGGATGAACCTCCCCGACGACCATACCGACTTGAGCTTTTGGTTTGACATCGTATGCTTTGATACACTGAACCAAGGTCGGCTTTCCATCTACGACATGCTTTGAGGGTTTCGCAAAAAGGACGATCCAATATTTACCAAGATAATTTTTTCTTGAATTGATGATCTTCTCAATTTGTTTATTTGCATCCTCGATTATAGCATCTCGTGTTTCACCGGTCTCTTGCATAGTCTATCCGTTTAATAATCGTATTCGTAAGCTTGGACTGGATATCCTCTCAATCCTTGCTTCATATACTTAACTCTTCCCATATCCGCATCTTCGGACATAGTATCGATGCTGTAAACAGGAGAGGCATGGCCCATTACCATAGCCATTCTTCCGCTCATAGCACCACTGTAACGGTCTTTGGACATCCCGTTGGATTTTCCATAACCATTATAGCCATTTTTTTTCATAACATACCTCCTTGGGGTGGTGTTTGCTGGGCTAATTGTTGGCCTAACATTTCGTTACCGGCGGGTTGTTGGGGTTGTTCGGCTTGAGCGGATATCGAAATGTCATCATCCTTAATTTGTTCTTCTTGCGTGCGATTGTAAGCATCCAAAAATTTTACAATTTGGAGGGCTTTCATCAGTTGGTCTTGAGAAATATTTTGAATCTCTTGAGCAGCTTTGATGTTATCGAGAGTAGATTTTGCACGGTCTTGAACCGCTTTTGCTGCTCTTTCGTCTTCGAGACCCATGTTCGCGACAGCTCTTGTAAATCTTTCTTTTGAAAGGGCAAGATTGCTGATTGATGTAGATTTTGCAAGTTCGACTTGAGACCCGACCAGCTGGTTTTGTAGTTGTTGTTGCGCTTGTGCTGCTTGCATGATTTGCTGCTGGTTTTGCGTAATCTGCTGTAATAAATTGGTTTTGCCTTGAATTGGGGCTGCTTGTATGAGCATATCTGGTGTAATTGGGCTGGAGGAGGGCTGATCTGTTAAGGCCTTTAAATCCATCAATTGTCGGAAATACATTTGCTGTTGGGTGTCTGTTAGCACGCCCTCTTGTACTATAACATCGAATTTTGTCAAATCTTTATTATAAAATGCATCTGTTGGCTCTTCTCCAATAATTCTTGCTACTTTTTCAGGACTCCAAGACTGAATCAGTTTCAAAACTTTTGAAGAGAGGTTTTTTTGAGAAAAACGCAACTTATCGAATACAGTTTGTAATCCAGTAACACTGGACGCTTGACGAAGCATTGTTAAAAGTCCAGATTCGTTACCGCTAGAGGGTATGCCGAACATGGAATCGTTGACACCAATTATTTCTCTCATATCTTTGTCAAAAAGATCTTGTAATTGGAACATCGACGGGGGTATTTGTGCCGGTTGTAATCTTTCTAGGGCTCCAGAGTTTTTCTTTTTCCAAATGACTTTACCTTGGGACGTTTGAAACAGGGATCTTGGGTTAATAACGGAATCTTCTTCGGCAATCCAACCGGAATTTATTTGAGAATCTAAAATATCGATCATTTGAGAACGACGTCTATTTGCTTCACGCTGTGGATCAATCATTGGGCGCATCAAAGATTGCACTTTTAGCTCCCAAAAATCACTTTCGGGCTGAAATGTGGCAACAAACGGAGTGAAAGGATACTCAGATAGGCCGTATTGATCTACCTCCGTCCTCATATACGTTTCATTGCAAATTATATGTTTCTCAATAAATTTTTTGGATCGTTTGATCATTTTCATTTCCGGATATTGTTCGCGGAAAATCTCAACTTTAGACCTGTCGCCATCAAACTCCAAAAATTCTCCCGACTCCATGTCTAAAAAAACATCAACTTCTTTAAAACCCTGCTTATAATACTCGTTAAAAGCGATCAGTTCTTCCCCGTTGGGTTGTTGTTGGTAGGGTAGCCACGTAAATTTATCATCACGAGACCAGCCAATTTTGTGAAGTTGATAGATTTCTTTCTCTTGGCCCGGTAAAAGTGAAGCAGCTTGGTTAACATTTAGATATTTTCGGCGAATCATGTAGCCCATATCGCTACAATCTAAGCGTGTAAAATAGGGATCAGTGATAAAACCCGAATAAGGTTCTCTACCAAAACGAATGTCACCGTTTATGGGGTCGGAAACGTAATCCATATAGACAGTGCATAGATTCCATCCCGTCTTAAGAGCTCCAGAAAAAGCGTCGGAGATTGCTTCATAACCTCCTCCATATTGCATAACGTACAACATCAGCTTAGTTAACTGGTCGGCTGTTTGTTGGTCTTGATTTTCCACTGGGATTACAACGGAAGAAAGCCGATTTTTTCTCTGATAGCCATCGATTAGATCGATAATTGCTCTTGATCGGTTAAAAACAAAAGCGTTTCGGTTATCTTGAAAAAGTTTCTGCTTTTCTGATGCGTCCCATTGATCACCCAAATAAAACCGGAGATCTCGATCTGCAAGGGGATAATAAGGGTTCCACGCGTAATATGCTTGCGTATAAGCATCATGATATTCATTTACAATGGAAAGATCTCGCGACATCAAAAAACCATTTTATTTTTAGACTAGAATATTTTAATTTACTAATCTATTTTTTACGCTTTTTTGCCAATTTTGCTAACGTTTCCGCCAGTACGGCCCTTTTTCTAGTGATAGGACTTTTAGATTCTTTGGCTTTTTCTAGCTTTGATGCGGGTATATCTTTCCCTTTTTTAATGCCGAGAGATTCTCTTAAAGCACCGGGTTTTTGTATAGCATCTTTGATCAAGTTTTGGGCCATAAAATTCCAAAGTTTTTTTTAAAGATGCCGAAATATAGATAAATCCGCAATCCTTTATCAAACTTTTTTATTTTAATTTATTTCGTTGTAGATTATGCTCACCTTGTTTTCAAAATATTTTGATAAACGTATTTATAAAAACAATCAACCCCCAGAAATGGGAAAGGAGTAACGCCCTAGTTGTTTACGAAATTTGGGGGGGCTGTAAAAGCCCTCTTTTTAAAACTCTACTCCATTACCAAACGTTTGGCGACTTTTCGACCTTTAAAAGCTAAAGAGTAGATAATCAAGCATAAACTAGGTCGGAAAAAAATCTAGCGCATTACTGAATTTTCAACAACGCCACTTTTTCAAAGCTAAATTAATTCTAGAGTTGGGGTCATTAGCAGTTTTTGCAGAAGTCAGTTTATTTTTCATCCCTTGCATTCTCGAGCAAAAGGACTTCCTGCGGGCTTCTCTTTTGGGACCCGGGTCTTTCTCTGTTACAGCCATAGCAAGCTTAGAGCCTGGATTTTCTCGTCTATAGGACTCAATTCCCTTTTTTGATAGACCGCCAGATTTCGACTGTCCTTCGGCTCTCTGCCAAGCAGGGGTTTTGTATTTTGCCATGGTGACTCTCCTAAAACTTTAACGTGATGGTTTAGAGCGACTAGGTGCATCTGTTTTTACCATTGTAGGTTTGCCACCAACGCCCTGTTTTTTAGCTCTTTTACGTTTTACAGCGGATTGTATTTCAGAAGGGCTCATTTGTTTTGCTTTTGAAAGTGGAACGCACTTGGGGTAACCCTTTGACTCAAGTTTTGCCTTGGAGCGTCCACACGGCTCAAAAGATCCGTCTTTGCGTTTCGCACCAATATTGATCCATTTTTCAGCAAACCATTCTTTAAGACCCATATTGACCGCCTCGGGCTTTATATTCTTTGACCAGCCAAGCATTAGCGTACGCGGAAGGGTACACCTTGAACTTTTTTTTCGCCTCAGCTTTTACCGTTGCGTACAACTTTGGATTTTTGGGTACAGCCATATGTTCCATTTTTTAACAAAGATAAAAATTGCCAAAAATAAATCCAAGAAGTATTTTAAAATTACTCAAGAACCGTAATCTTAAGAGTGAGACTGATAACGAGCTCATCATCGTTATTGTTTGGTTGGGTGGCTGTGTTAACCTTCACGGCCACTTTTTTTTATGGAGAGTCAGATGATTTTTAAACCCAATGGCACACGATTATTAGTCGAGATCGTCCAAGAGACAGAAATTCTTTACGGACCTATAGTGGTCGTAGATCAAAATAAACGTAGCCAACATGGTATCGTCATAGAATGTGGGGTAAAGGAAGATGGGTCGCCAATGCATTTCAAAAAAGGGGATAAAGTAATGTTCTCATCTGTAGCAGGTAGCAATATTAATTTCAACGGTAAAGCTTATCTATTGCTACGTCAAGAGGAGATATGGGGAACAATCTTAGAAAGTTAATCTTGTTGAGTCGTTAGATTCTTCTTTGTTCTTGGTTTTCTTGGTTTTTTAGCGAAACATTTTTCAATTTGATCATTCATCGCATCGCACGTTTCTTTAACCGCGCGCCAATCATTTGTTGATCTTGTAAGAATAACCCTTTTACCAAGAATCCAGCTTTTTAATTGCATATATAGCTCTTTTATAAAGTTTCTAACCATGGCAAAAGGGCTCCATTTAACACGATTTTCCGCGTTTTCCATTACCGTTCATTGATTTTACAGCGGAATAAGCCCCTTTACCCATTGCTTTTTCCATTCCTTTTGATTCTGCTCTTCTGGCACCCATAGACTGGCTTTTTTTGCCTTTGCGCATACCAAGAGACTCATCAAGTTTTGCATTGTAACCTTGCTTTTTCATTAGACCTCCGTTGTCATAAATGTAACAATAGAAAATCTAGACCGAAATTGCAAAATAAAAAAACCGTGCTATTCGACGTCTCCATTCAATAACACGGAAAACAAAAGGAAGATATGTTTATGAAATATAATAAAGAATAGATAAATTAAAATCAATGATATTGTCTAAAATATAGATCTTCGAGCCGGTTTGCTTCCGCTTCTGTCATCGATTTTTGCCGTTTTACGTTGAGAATAATTGACATATACCGAAAACAATCGGCGGAATGAGATGACCAATCGTGTACAGGTCTTTCGGAGAAAACATTATGTTTCTCATTATATGCACGATGATAATTTTCCAACGATTTAATTAAGTAGTTACACTTCTTTTGGTCTATCCAGATTTTTGGGAATAACCCGCGAGATAGTTCTATACCCTCTTGCACAGGTAGATTTGGTACGATGTTAAAAACGATTCCAAGACCTTTTGCGATTTCCAATCTTGTTTGCGCACCTGAACCAAGCTCACGCACTTGAATATCATGAGGAGCGTAATGGTCGCTATAATAATAGCCAAAATCATCCGACAATTTTTTGAGTACTTTTGCATAGTGAGATAACCCCTCGCCTGTGTTTTTGTACATATTGATAATGTGTATCTCTTGCCCCACCTGCTGAACGAAGAGAATTACCGTCTCATCACCAACGCCAAGATCCCAAAAAGTTAAAACTGGTGCCAATGGTTCGTAGGGTACATTAGAAATTCGGCCCTGAAGATCTGCTTGATTCAAAAGCTTTGCAAAGTAGGCCCCTTCAATCCCCTGATCAAATGAACAATAAAATTCTTGTTGGATCAGATTTTCAGACATGCCCTCAAAACGTTCTCTTTCGATATCGGCTTCACTTAAAACGCCAGTATCTGCCACAGTTAACCGCTCACAAAACCACTCA
>SXGQ01105469.1_pt1 | contig 15244 bp, 16 predicted proteins | sample 3178371 | NCBI WGS metagenome assembly SXGQ01 (sample SAMN11356859, study PRJNA531348) | freshwater metagenome | isolation source: freshwater sample F1-20 | place: China: Fuxian Lake, Yuxi | collected 2017-12-25
GAGCGAACCGGTGGTGCAGGCGCTGCCGCTGGAGGCACAGATGCCGGCCTGATCGAGCAACAACAGCACGGCCTCGGCCTCGACGCCGTCGAAGGAAAGATTCGCGGTGTTCGGCAGACGCGGCTCCTTGCCGCCGTTGCGCGCGGTGCCAGCGATGGTTTTGATCAACGTGTCTTCCAAACGGTCGCGCAGCGCGCGCACGCGGGTGTTCTCGTCGTTCAACGTGGCTACCGCCAAGTCGGCCGCGCGGCCGAAGGCGACGATGTTCGCCACGTTCTCCGTGCCGCCGCGGCGTCCGCGTTCCTGACCGCCGCCAACGAGGTAGGGCTGATAAGGCGTGTTCTTGCGGACGTACAGCAAACCGACGCCTTTCGGCGCATGGAGTTTGTGGGCGGAAAGGGAGAGGGAATCCACGCCGAGCGCTTTCACATCGAGCTTCAATTTGCCGGGCGTCTGCACGGCGTCGGTGTGGAAAAGCACGCCCTTGGCGCGGCAGAGCGCGGCGATCTCCTCGATCGGGAAAAGCACACCGGTCTCGTTGTTCGCATACATCACCGAGACGATGGCGGTGTCGGGGCGGATGGATTCGGCGAGCAGATGGACATCGAGTTCGCCGAGCGAATCCACCGGCAGAAAGGTGACCTCGTGGCCGCGCTTGGCGAGAGCCTGGCAGAACTTGATGTTCGCCGAATGCTCGACGGCGGTGGTGACGATGTGGCGCTTGCCAGGTTGAGTGACAAGCGCGCTGTGAATCGCGGTGTTATTACTCTCGGTGCCGCAGCTGGTGAAGATGATCTCGCGCGGATCGGCGTTGATGAGCGCGGCGCATTGCGCACGCGCGGCTTCGAGGTTCCGCGTCACGGCGCTCCCGAAACGATACGCGCTGGAAGGATTGCCCCAGTGCTCGATCAGGAACGGCAACATCGCCTCGACCACTTCGGGGGCGACCCGCGTGGTAGCGTTGTTGTCGAAATAATAGATCTTCCGCTGGCTCATTACTGGGTTGGCCGACACACGCCGCGGCCAGAGCGCAAGAGCCGATTTAAGCCGCAATACGCTCTCGAACGCAAACGTTTTCTCGGTGGATGGGAAGGGGCGAAGGGCGCCCGACGCTCACGGTGCGCCGGGCGGGTTCTGGAAGCGGATGATGGTCTCCCCCGGCTTGGCGTAGCCGAGTTTTTCGCGGGCGAGGCGCTCGACCGTGCGGGGATCGTTGCGCAACGCGTCGGTAGCCGACTTCATCTGACGGGCGAAATCCTCCTCGCGTTTGACCTCGGTGGCGAGCTTGTGCAGTTCCTGGCGCATCCGCTCGTTTTGATTGATCAACGGCAAGTACCAAACCGCCACCCCGACGGCCACGGCCACAAGGATCAAGCTGATCACGACCTTGGTCAGTTTTGACCAAACGCCCAAATCCACTTTCTCGGAATCGCTCATCTCCCTCCTGCGCGGAGTTGTTAACAGATTGCCCGCCGCGGAGCAATCCGCAAATGCCTACGCGCGCGGATGGGCCGCATCGTAGGCGCGCTTGAGCCGGTCGGTGCTCAGGTGGGTATAAATCTGCGTGGTGGCGAGGTTCGCGTGGCCGAGCAACTCCTGCACACTGCGCAGATCCGCGCCGGCATCGAGCAGATGCGTGGCGTAACTGTGGCGCAGCTTGTGCGGCGTGAGTTTCGGATCGAGACCCGCGGCAGCCAGATATTTTTTGAAACGCAGTTGAACCATCCTCGGCGCGACCGGTTCGAGACAGTTCGAGGAACCATAAAAAATCGGCGCCGCCGCGCTGGGCCACTCCCGCAGCAGCTTCCAGTAGGCGCGGATGGCGTCGAGCGCAGGCGCGCCGATGGGCACCTGCCGCTCCTTCCTCCCCTTGCCGCGCACGCGCACTAGCTGCTGCTGCCAATCGATATCCTGCACACGCAGGCCGCACAGCTCGCTGATGCGCAGACCCGACGAGTAGATGACCTCGAGAACCGCAGCGTCACGCACATAGGCCGCCGGGTCGAATCCGCTCCCGGCCGCTTTCCGATGCGTCTCGAGCTCCTTGAACGGCGCGACCAACAGATCGTTCATCTGCTGCACCGTGAGGAACTGCGGCAGCCGTTTGCCGAGCTTGGGCAAAGTGAGATCCTTGATGGGAACGGACTCCAGCCGGCCGCGCCGGACGTGAAACTTGTAGAACGTGCGCAACGCGGAGAACCGCAGGCGCGTCGCCGCGCGGCTTAGATTGCGGCGGCCAAGGAAACGGAGATAGGCCCGGAAATCATCGCGTTGCAGCCCCGCCCACGACGGCGGGCCGTGGCGTTCCGCGACATGCCACGCGGCGAACTCCGCCAGTGCCTGCCGATAATTGCGCTGCGTGTGGGCCGAGGCGTCGCGGTCGGTCGCCAGATGCTGCAGAAATTCCTTCACCCACGCATCCGGCGTCCCGACGGTGGCAGCGGAGTCAGCCATCGCAGGCGAAGTCTAGTCGCTATCGGCGAACTTGAAGATGACGCGGCCCTTTTCCTTGCCTTCAGTGCCGAGGGCGAGATGCGCGCTGAACGGCTTACCGCGCTTGGAAATGAAATTCTCGAGCAGATCGGTGTGGCCATCGGCGATGAGCTTGCGCACCTGCTCGGGCTCGACCGCCCGCTGGCAGACGACTTTGCCCGTCTTGAATTTGCACGCGCGCTTGTCGGCCTGCGTCTTCTCGCAGAGATAATCCTTCTCCGTCTCATACACGCTGCCGCCGCACAACGGACATTTGGCGAAGGGCTGGAGCCCCGTAAAATCAATCTTCGGCTGCGGTTCACGGGCCTTTCGCGCACCGCCCGCCTTCGGCTCGCGCTTCTCGAACTCGAAGGAAACCTTGTTCTCCTTGTCGAGCGCGAGGTAGGCCTTGAACGTGCGGCCGGTGCGCTTGGAGACGAACTTGTCGAGCAGATCGGTCTTGCGCGTCTCGAGCAGCTTGGCGATCTGCTCGCGGCCGATCGGCTGCTGCAGGATGATCGCGCCGGTCCGGAAATCGCAGCTCTTCGCCGCGCCCACGGCCTTCTCGCAGACGTAGTTCATCGCATTGTCGAAGACGCCGGCGCTGCACTTCGGGCATTTGCCAATCGGCTCTTTGCCGGTGAAATCGACTGCTATCGCACCGCCGGCGTCGTCCTTCTTCTCCTCGCCGAAATCGAAGACGAGTTTGTTCTCGGCATCGAGCTTGAGCACAGAGGCGAAGGGGAACCCTTTCTTGCTGCGGAAACCTTGCAACGGCCCGATCTGCTTCTCGCGGACGAGCCGCTCGGTCTCCGTCGCCTCCATCAGGCGGCCGGCTAAAAACTTCGGCAGACTGAAGTCGCACTTCTGGCACTGGAACCGACGGTAATTCTCCTTCACCACGCCGCCGCACTTCGGGCAGGGCACCGGCAGATCGCCGAAATCCCCCGGCACCTCGTCACCTTGAAACGCCTTCGTGCGGCCCACGATGTGCCGCGTCATCTCGGCGATCTCGGCCATGAATTCCGGGCGCGAAAGCCGGCCCTGCTCCATCTCGCGCAGCTTGAACTCCCAACCGCCGGTCAGCTCGGGCTTCGTCAACTCCTCCACGTCGAGGCCGCGCAGCAATGCCAGCAACATGAACGCCTTCGCGGTCGCCTGCAGGTCGTTGCCCGTGCGATGGACATATTCCTCGCTGATCAAACCCTCGATGATCGCCGCGCGCGTGGCCGGCGTGCCGAGGCCGCGCTCGCTCATCGCCTCGCGCAACTCCTCGTCCTCGACCATCTTGCCCGCGCCCTCCATCGCGCCGAGCAGCGTCGCCTCGTTGTAACGCGGCGGCGGCTTGGTCTGTGCGCCGCGCACCTCGACCTCCCGCGTCTGCACACGCTCGTCCGGCTGAACGGCCACGAGCGTCTTTCCATCGCTCTCGCCTTCGTCTGCTTCCTTGCCGTAAACCTCCAGCCAGCCGGCCCTCACCAGCACCTTGCCCTCGCTCTTGAACGGCTCGCCCTCGACCCGCGTGATGCGCGTGGTGATGAGGAACTCCGCCGGCGGATAGAAAACCGCGAGGAACCGACGCACCACCATGTCGTAAATCTTGCGCTCCGCGTCGGTGAGGTTCTTCGGCTCGACGTTCGTCGGGATGATCGCGAAGTGATCACTCACCTTCGCGTTATTGAAGATGCGCTTGTTCGGCCGCACCCAGCCCTCACGCAGGATCGCCCCGGCGAAGCCCGCGTAGGCCGAACCGCTCATCGCTTCGAGCGCATCCTTCGCCACGCTCACGTATTCCTCGGGCAGATGGCGCGAATCCACACGCGGATAGGTGAGCGCCTTGTGCCGCTCGTACAGCGCCTGCGCGATGGCCAGCGTGTTCTTCGCCGAGAACCCGAACCGGCGGTTCGCATCGCGCTGCAGGCTGGTCAGATCGAAGAGTAGCGGCGAGAGCGAGGTGGACGGCTTGCTCTCCTCGGTGACGACGCCGGGCTTCCCGAGGCACTTGGCGCGGATCGCCTCCGCTTTGGCCTGATCCCAAATCCGCTCGGCGCGCAGCGCTTCATCCACCTCTTTGCCAACAGGCCTGGAGAAATTCTCATCCAACCAGCGGCCCTCGTACTCGCCGGCGGCGCATTGGAAATGAGCGAGCAGATCCCAGTAACCGCGCGGGATGAACTTGCGGATCTTCTCCTCGCGCTCGACCAGCAGCGTGAGCGTCGGCGTCTGCACGCGGCCGACGGTCGTCTTGTTAAAGCCGCCGCCCTTCGAGTTGAACGCGGTCATCGCCCGCGTGCCGTTGATCCCCACCAGCCAGTCGGCCTCGCTGCGGCAGGTCGCGGCGTCGGCCAGCGGGCGCATCGTCTCGTCGCTCCGCAGGCGCTCGAACCCCCCGCGGATCGCCGCGGGCGTCATCGATTGCAGCCAAAGCCGCTGGATCGGCTGCTTCGCTTTCGTGTAGCGGACGACGTTGCGGAAAATCAGTTCGCCCTCACGCCCGGCGTCGCAGGCATTGATCAGCGCATCCACATCCTTGCGCTTGATCAGCTTCTGGAGCGTCCGGAGCTTTGACGCGCTGCGCTCGATCGGATTGAGGTCGAAGTGCGGCGGAATCACCGGCAGATTGGTGAGCGACCACTTGCCCTTCTTCGCCTCGAACTCCTCCGGACAGGCGATCTCCACCAGATGACCGACTGCGGAAGCGACCACGAACTGATCACTCTCGTGATAGTCGTCGTGCTTCTTGAAGCCGCCAAGCGCCTTGGCGATGTCGCCGGCGACGGACGGTTTCTCCGCGATGATGAGGGCCTTTCCCATAGGCGTAACGGCAGCTTGTAACGCCGCCGCGATTTCATTTGCAACCGTCTTTTTGATAAACCGAAAAACGACCGGCACCTCCGCGCCCCCATTTCGAAGGCGAAAAACCTGCACGAAAGACGGCGGCCGCTCCCCGCCAATTCAGTGTTTCCGCCTCCCTCTATTTCCGCGATACTCCATCCGATGGGCAACGCGTACTACACGCCGGACGCCACCCGCGCGGCGAAGGTCAACTCCCTCTTCGCCCGTATCGCGCCGCGTTATGACCTGATCAACGACCTGCAAAGCTTCGGCCTGCATCGGTTGTGGAAACGCCGACTCGCGCGCCTCGCCGACTCGCGGCCCGGCCTGCGCGCGCTCGACCTCTGCTGCGGCACCGGCGACGTCGCCTTCGCGCTCGCCCGTGCGGGCGCTGAAGTCACCGGCCTCGATTTCAGCGAGGAAATGCTCGCCGTAGCGAACCGGCGCAAATCTTCCGCCGGCACAAGCCCGATCGAATTCCTCCACGGCGACGCGCTGAAAACGCCTTTCCCCGACGCGCACTTCGACATCGTCACCCTCAGCTACGGCCTGCGGAACCTCGCGGACTTCGCCGGCGGCCTCCGCGAGATGCACCGCGTGACGCGACCCGGCGGCCGGCTCGTCATCCTCGATTTCGGCAAGCCACCCCACCCTCTCTGGCGCGCGCTCTATTTTGGTTACCTGCGTTTCGCCGTGCCGATTTTCGGACGCATCCTTTGCGGCGACGCCGCAGCCTACGCGTACATCCTCGAATCACTGCAGCATTACCCCGCGCAAGAAGGCGTGGCCGAGACGCTGCGTACATTGGGTTGCGCGAAGGTGCGCGTCATCAATCTGCTCGGCGGCGCGATGAGCCTCCACTGCGCCGAGAAAGCACGTTAAGGCTGTTTCGTTGTAGCCAGCTCTTCCATCAACCGCAGCGCTGCGGCCTCGCCCAATTCGGCCAACTTGAAGTGACGCAGCAGCCGTGCCGCCTCGGCATCCGTACCGAATAATTCGCGGACGCTGACCTGCGCCAGCAACCGGCCATCCGCCAACCGTACCGCCGCCAACTGCAATTCCGGCACCAGATGCACGCGGTCGCCCGACACCTCGCGCACGGGCAGCCGCCGTGTCGCGGCGAGCACTTCGATGACAATCTCCGCCGCTTCAGCACCGGTTTCCTTCTCCAAGACACGCCCGCCCGCCTGTACGAACAAGCGCATGAAAAGTGGCAGCAGCTCCCGGGCCTCCGCCGGCAGCTCTTCTTGCTTCACCGAATCGGACGCGGCGGGCGCGTTCGGATTGCTCAACGTGCGGGCCTGCGGATTGATGCGGATGAGCAGACGCGGCTGGCCGAGTTTCGCGTAAGCCGCTTGAAACCGTTCCGTCACGATCCGTGCCGCGCTCGGGCTGACAAGCGGCGCGAGGACCAGCGCGGGCTTGTCCGTGTAAACAAACGACTCGTTCCGGACGGGCGCGACGAAGAGGGTGGGCGGTTTTGGGGCGGGCAACGGCTCCAGCGGCCCGGCGGCCGCCACGATCGCCACGATCGCGGTGAAGCTGAGTTGGGCGAGCAACCGTTTCATTCTCCGGCACCCCGTTCAACGCGCGAGCCGCACGCGGATGGTGTAACCCTGCGCCTTGTCGTTGAGCGAGGTGAAGGTGGAGGTCTCCTGCGAGTTCTCCGTGAGGATGAGTGTCTGGAAGGGCGTCTCGTCGCCGGTGGAAAATCCGTTGGCATCTTTGAAGACGCAACTGATCTGGACTTGGATGCGCTTATTCTCGCGGTTCCGCACGTTCGCGCTCACCTCGAGGCGGCCATCGGCCAAACGGCGCTCCTGCAGGCCGGAACAGGTGACGGCGGATTGCGTGAGACTGTCGAGCAGCACGAACTTCTCGCGGTTCTCGAGGTCGTGACGAGACGTGTTGGCGGGCCCATAAGCACCGCCGACACAACCGGCGAGCAGTACGGCGGCGAACGTGGCGAGAGGGAGGAGCGGGGTTTTCATGGCGGTTCGTTTCATTGGTCGGAGATGAACAACACGGTGTCGCGATCGGCGCGCACCTCGAAGGTGAGGCTGCGTGAGAGTTTCGGCAAGGGCTTCCCGTCGCGGTCGAGGAATTCGATGGCGACAGCCTGCGGGCCCGGAGGCAGACGGAACGCGGTGAACGCGAGGTGTTGCGGCAGGTTGTTCCACGTGCGCGTGTCAGCCATCGCCTCGGCGGTGTTGCTCACCGCCCCGGCGGCGATCCCCGCGCCGATGACCGGCAGTGCGGCGGCACGCGTCTCCTTCGGCCCAGCCAGCACCGCGCCGGCCGCGGGCGCAAGGGTCGCAATCGCATCGAGCGGCTTTTTCAACGACCCTTTGTCAGCGAGGATGTCGTCCATCAAGCGCCCGCCGCGCGTGGTGGCTTGGAAGGTCAGATCATCGAGCGCCTTCGCCTCAGCCATCTGCTCGCCCATCTTGAATCGCACCGCAAACACGGCCGAATAGCCGGCGTGGTATTGGAGCCGTTCGCCGTACTTGCCACCACCGTGCTTGAGCGGACCGAAGCCGAATTGGGCAAACACCAGCACGTTGGCCGAGGCGGCGTAGCCGGACAACGCGTTGGTCTTGGCGGAGGCGCGCGCGCGGCGGAGCATGTCGCTGCCGTCCCCGAGCAGCTTCGTCGTGGCGAGGCCGTCGAGATAATCGAGCAGCACGAAGTCGCTGGCGAACGCCTTATCCCTCGCATCGCCGTCGATGAGCTGCGCGCTCTTGAAACAGGCGCGGGCATTGTCCGGCTCGCCGTCCATCCAGTAGAGCAGGCCGCGGTAGAAATAGGCCATCGCCTGCTCGTACGGTTCGCCGATGTAAATCTTCTGCGCCTCGTTGCCAAAGAGGCTGCGCGCCTTGATGGTCCGCGCGTCGGCTGTGAGAACGGCGCCGATGGTCGGCAGGCAGTCGTCGAGAAGTTGTCGGGCTTCGGCGAATCGTCCCGACTTCATCGCAACCAGCGCCACACGATAACGCCAGAGAATCTTGTCCGGGGCGGGGGCGGCGGCGATGAGTTTCAGTCCTTCCTCAACCAAGTCATTGCTGGCTGTCGGCGCCTTCTTGATCTCCGGCGCCGCGCAACCGGCCGCGAGCAGCGCGACCGCGGCGAGCTGGCAGACCTTGTTCATGGCCGGCGGGGGAGGCGTTCAGCGATAGACTGCGTCGCTCTGCCCCTGTTTCTTGATCTCCGCAAAGTCCTCCCAAAGAATCGCGCTGGTACGCGGATCGATGAGCTGGAAAGTGTAAAGAACGTAATCGCTTGCGCCGGTGTTGCTGCGGGTGGAGAGGCTCTGCAGCTTGCCGGTGAGGATAAAGTCCGCCCCCTTGAACTCGACCGGCGCGTTCGGCGTACCGCCGGTGACCTTGCCGGTCTGCTTCAAGTCCCGCTCCTTCTCGAGCGCATCCATCCGGTCGCGCGCGAGGAAGACCACTTTGCCCCCGGCTTTGGCGTTCAAGGTCACGCGGATGCGGGTGAGGAATATCTCCTTGTTGATCGGGAATCGCGTCTCGTTGGCCACCGGTTCAAGAACGATGTTGGGCTTCCCCTGCGCGTTGGCGATCTGCGGCGTGGCAAGGATGCTCCGGGCCATCTTGTCCGCCACCGCCACGAGATCCTGCGATTCGATGCCGGTGCCGGCGACGAACCCGCGTTCGTCGGCCTTCATCTCGGTGACATTGGCTCCGTGGGGATTCATCCCCGTCGTGCCGCAGCCCGCGGCGAGCGCGGCCAGCAAGGCAACGAGGGCGAGAGTGGTGCAGTTTGTCCCGATCATGATTCAGCCTTTCCTTCGCCGCGTTTCTTAAGGGCGATTGAACTCATTCTTAGTGTGGGCCACGCTACGATACTGGAAGATTCGACGCCAGTGGAAACTGGCGATTCATCGGACGCGCAACATCACCCGGGTGTGACTGGCGCACAGCACCGTTGGCCGTGGGTGCAAATTCTAAAATATAATGATTGTACTAATTTCAGCGACCACTATTATTGGCATCCCAACGATGAAAATTGACGCCCTCAAACAATACGTCCACCTGCGCAACGCCCTTCTAAAGGAAAAATCCGACCTCCAAGCGCGCCTCGCCCAGATCCACAAAGCCCTCGGCGGTGGCGCCATCCCGGTCACCAAGACCGCTGCGACCAAGCCGGCCCGTCCCGTCAAAGCTCCCAGCCGGAAGCACGCGAAAAACAAGCTCTCGCTCAAGGATGCCGTGACCCAATCCATCGAAGGCAAAGAACTTACCAAGCCTGAGATCCTCGAGGCCATCAAGAAGGCCGGCTATAAGTTCGCCACCAAGGATCCGATGAACTCGCTCAACGCCCTGCTTTATAGCGGCAAGGTGTTTAAGAAAGTCGGCGACGGCAAGTTCAGCTTGGCGAAGTAACCTGTTCATCCCTTCAACCAACCGGCGGCCACTGGCCGCCGGTTTTTATTTTCAACGGACGCAATGAAAACCACGTTGCGCAGCCGCGCCAGCGCCCGTTAAGGTGCTCCTCTCGATATTATGCTAACGAAACGCGTCATCCCGTGTCTCGACGTCCACGGCGGGCAGGTCACTCGCGGTGTGCAGTTCGGGCGCGCCGAGGCGGGCGAACTGCGCAATGTGGGCGACCCCGTCGAGCTAGCTGTGCGTTACAACGAGCAGGGGGCTGACGAGATGGTCTTCTTCGACATCACCGCCAGCGCCCACGGCCGCGCCTCGATGGTGGACGTGATCGAGCGCGCCGCCGACCAGTGTTTCATGCCGCTCACCGTCGGCGGCGGCATCCGCACCGTCGAGGACATGCACGCCATGCTCAAGGCCGGCGCGGACAAGGTGAGCATCAATTCCTCCGCGCTCTCCACGCCCGACCTCATCCGACAAGGCGCCGAGAAGTTCGGCAGCCAATGCATCGTCGTCTCCATCGACTGCAAGAAGGTCGCGCCGGACAAATGGGAGGTCTTCGCCAAGGGCGGCCGGCAACCGACCGGACTCGATGCCGTGGAATGGGCGAAGAAAGCCGTCGCGCTCGGCGCGGGCGAAATCGTGCTCAACTCCATTGATGCCGACGGCACGAAGGCCGGCTTTGACCTCGTCATCACGCGGCGTGTTTCCGAGTCGGTCGGCGTTCCCGTCGTCGCCAGCGGAGGCGCGGGCACGCTCGAGCACATGGCGTCGGTACTGCTCGAGGGACGGGCAGACGCCGTCCTCGCCGCGAGCATCTTCCACTTCGGCACCTATACCGTGGGCCAGGTGAAGGAATATCTGGCCCAGCAGAAAATCTCCGTCCGCCCATGATCGACCTCGCCCAATCGCGCTGGCTGCCGGTCGTCTTGTTGACCGCATCGAACCTCTTAATGACCTTCGCGTGGCACGGCCATCTGAAGTTCAAGCATCTGCCGCTCTGGCTCGTCGTGCTCGCGAGCTGGGGCATCGCCTTCCTGCCGAAGCAAAGCTGATCCGCCTCGGCAGCGCCTTTGCCACGGTCGGCAAAAACGCTTTTGGGTCCGCCGGCTTTGTGGTGGAATCTCCCCATGAGCTTTTACGACAGGCTTAAGTTCAACGCGGAGGGGCTGATCCCGGCCATCGTGCAGGAGCAGTCCACAGGGCGCGTGCTGATGATGGCGTGGATGAACCGCGCCTCGGTGGAATCCACCCTCGCGACGGGCCGGACACATTTCTGGAGCCGTTCGCGCCAGAAGTTCTGGATGAAGGGCGAGTCGAGCGGCCATGTGCAGGTGGTGAAGGATGTGGCGTTCGACTGCGACGGCGACACGCTGCTGATCCAGGTGGAGCAGACGGGCGCGGCCTGCCACGAGGGTTACAAGAGCTGCTTCTTCCGCTCCGTGACCGAGGGCGCGGGCGAGAAAATCACCGAGCCGCAGCTCGAGACGCCCGAGCAGATTTACGGAAAGAAATAGCCATGCATCATCCGACCCAAGACGAGTTCGTGAAGCTGTCGGCGCAGGGGAACCTCATCCCGGTCACGCGCCGCATCCTCGCGGACCTTGAGACCCCGCTCTCGGCCTACCGCAAGATCCGCGGGCAGGGCGAGTCGTTCCTGTTCGAGAGCGTGGAAGGGGGCGAGCACGTGGGCCGCTACTCGTTCGTGGGCTGCAATCCGCGCGCTATCATCAGGCAGACCGGCAGCCGCATCGAGGTGATCGAGAACGGCAGGGTGGTGGAGAAGTTCGCCATCCCCGCGCCCGGCAAGGAGCCGTGCGAGAACTGCGTGAAGGACGGCCTCGAGGTGGTCGAGAAGGTGTTGGCCCGCTACAAGGCCGTGGCGTTGCCGGGCCTGCCGCGTTTCACCGGCGGTGCGGTCGGCTTCATCGGGTACGAGTTCATCCATGACGTCGAGCCGGTCGTGCCGCGCCCGCCGCAGGATGACCTCGGCACGCCCACGATGTATTTCCTCATCGCGGACGAGCTGCTGATCTTCGACCGCGTGCAGCAGACGATCACGATCCTCGTCAACGCCTGCCTCGACGGCGCGGCCAACCCGGCCGAGGCGTACGAGGAGGCCGTGGGCGAGATTGAACGCCTCCTTTCGCTGCTCGAGCAGCCGAGCGAACACGCACCGGTTACGCTCGGCGGGCCGGTGCCGGAGGCGCCGTTCGAGAGCAACGTGGCGAAGGGGAAGTTCCTCGCCAACGTGCTCAAGGCGAAGGAATACATCAAGGCCGGCGACATCATCCAGGTCGTCGGCTCGCAGCGTTTCAGCACGCCAGTGAAGGCCGCGCCACTCGACATCTACCGCGCCGCGCGCACCATCAACCCCTCGCCCTACATGTTCCTACTGGAGCTCGAGGGCTTCGCGCTCGTCGGTGCCTCGCCGGAGATCCACGTCCGCTGCGAGGAACAGCGCGTGGAGATCCGTCCCATCGCCGGCACGCGACGGCGCGGCGCGACGGAGACCGAGGATCTCGCGCTCGAGAAGGAGTTGCTCGCCGATCCGAAGGAACGGGCCGAGCACGTGATGCTCGTGGACCTCGCGCGCAACGACCTCGGCCGCGTCTGCGATTACGGCACCGTGCAGGTGAAGGACCTGATGATCATCGAACGGTACAGCCACGTGATGCACATCGTCAGCCAGGTCGAGGGGAAGCTTTCCGCGAAGCACACGCCGTATGATCTGATGCGCGCCACGTTCCCGGCCGGCACGTTGAGCGGCGCGCCGAAGATCCGCGCGATGCAGATCATCGCCGAGCTGGAGCAGACCGCGCGCGGGCCGTACGGCGGCTGCGTCGGCTACTTCAGCTTCAACGGGAACCTCGACTGCTGCATCACCATCCGCACCGCGCTCATCAAGGACGGCAAGGCCCACGTGCAGGCCGGCGGCGGCTGGGTGAACGATTCCGATCCGGAGGCGGAGTTCCAAGAGACGGTGAACAAGAGCAAAGCGATGCTCAAGGCCGTGGCGCTGGCGGAGAGCTTCCACCGCCAAGACTGAAACCAACCCGCGCCCGATTTTCCTTGTTGCACCGCACGCGGCTTCTTCGCTATAAGAAACGTCCTTTTTATGGAGCGGACGTTGATTTTATTGAAACCCGACTGCCTCGCCGACAAACATGTTGGCGCGGTGACGGCCCGATTTGAACAGGCTGGATTCCAGATTTGCGGTGCCAAACTGCTCCGCCTGAGCGCCGACGTGCTGCGTGAACACTACGCGCACCTCGTCGAGAAGCCGTTCTATCCGGACATCGTGGCGTTCATGCAGTCCACGCCGGTCCTCGCGCTGATCCTGCAGGGGCCGGACGCCGTGGCGCGCATCCGCGAGATGCTCGGACCGACCGACTCGAAGAAGGCGGCCAAGGGCACCATCCGGGGCGATTTTGGCAAAGAAAACATGCGAAACATCGCGCACGCCTCCGACTCGGTGGAGAACGCCGAGGCCGAGATCAAGCGCTTCTTCAAGCCCGAGGAAGTCTTCCACTGGTAACGGGAAAAACCGTTCCCGCTGAAAACAAAACAGGCCGGCATTGCCGGCCTGTTTGCTTTTCGAAGATGACCGCGAGATCGGTTTTCAGTCGAGCCGCTGGATCGGCACCGCCCGGCACGCCGCGCTCGTCCCGTTACTTCCGCTGGTGTTTCAGGAACCAGTCGTAGAGGGCCTGGTTGTTGTAGGTCTCGGTCCACGAATCGTGGCCCACGCCGGGATAGACGGTCAGCTTGATGTCTTCGCAGCCAAACTTTTTGAGCGACTCGACCATCTCCTCGGATTTCTTCAGCGGCACGGCCGTGTCCTTGTCGCCGTGAAAGGCCCAGATGGGAAGCGACTTCAGCACCGCCGCTTTCTTGGCGTCGGACAGGCGGAAGAGCACGGTGTCGCCGCCGCCGCAGATCGGCGCGATGGCCGCGAAGCGTTCCGGATGCGCCGTGCCGAGGTTCCACGTGCCGTAACCGCCCATCGAAAGGCCGGTGAGATAGACGCGTGTGGTGTCCACCTTGTGCGTGGCGATGATGTCATCCATCAGAGCGAGCACGGTGTCGTTTTCCCAGCGCAGGCCGGGTGCCACCTGGGGCGAGACGACGATGAACGGGAAGTCGGCCCGGTCCTTCACCAGCTTCGGCGGGCCGTGCTTGGCGACGAGCCAGACGTTCGTGCCGCGCTCGCCGGCGCCGTGCAGGAAGACGAGCAGCGGCCACTTCTTCGCCGCCTTCGCGTCGTAGCCTTTCGGCAGGAAGAGGAGATAATCAGCCTTGAGCTTCTTGGTGAGGCTGCGCTCGAAGGTTTTGGTTTGTTGGACGTTGTCCGGTTGCTGGGCAGAGGTGCGTTTGGCCATGGCGACGGTGCAGAGGAGTGTAGCGAGGATCCAGTGGGTTGTTTTCATGGTGGGGATCACATCAGTTTGAGTTTCGGCAAATCCTGCGAATCAACGAGGCCGACCGGCTCGCGCTTCGCGTTGACGACGATGAGGTCGTCGATGTTCCGCGTGTTGAAGATCTGCAGCGCCTCGACCGCGAGCGCGGTCTCGCGGATGCAGATGGGCTTGCGCGTCATCACCGACGAAAGCGGCCGGGCCAACACGTGGTCGTCGTCCGCCATGCGACGGCGCAGATCGCCATCGGTGAAAACGCCGGCGAGCCGGCCGCGCTTGTCCACCACGCAGACGCTGCCGGACTTGGCGCGGGTCATCACCAGCAGGGCCTCCTTCACCGAGAACGACTGCGGGGCGACGGCGTTGCGCGCGCCCGAGCGCATGATGTCGCGCACCTGCAGCAGCAACGCGCGGCCGATGGCGCCGGAAGGGTGATGCTTGGCGAAATCGCTCTTCTTGAAACCGCGCGCCTCGAGCACGGCCATGGCGAGCGCGTCCCCCAGCGCGAGCATCGCGGTGGTGCTGGCGGTCGGGGCGAGGTTGAAGGGGCAGGCCTCCTTCGGCACGCGCACATTCAGCACCACGTCGCTCAACCGGCCGAGCGAGGACTTCGGCACGGCTGTGAACGAGATAATCTTCACCGCGAAACGCTTGAGCGCGGGGAGCAGGTTCACCAGTTCCTCCGTCTCGCCGGAATAGCTCAGAGCCAACACCACATCGCCGTCGCTCACGATGCCGAGGTCGCCGTGGAGGGCGTCCACGCTGTTGAGCAGAACGCTGGTGGAACCGGTGCTCGTCAGCGTCGCAGCGATCTTCTGGCCGATGTTGCCGGACTTGCCGATGCCGACGACGACGACCTTTGCGCGCTCGCGCAGAGCCGCGGCAAGCAGCTCCACCGCGCGCCCGAACTCGCCGTCCAGCCGCGCACGCACCGCGCGCAGTCCGGCCAGTTCGATGTCGAACACCCTGCGGGCTTGGGCGAGATGGCTCATCGCATCAGTCTGAATTCGGGTAAGAGCCGAGCACCTTCACGAAGGTGCAGTGCTTGCCCAGCTCGGCGATGGCGCGCGCCACGCGGCGATCCTCGGCGTGCCCTTCGCAGTCCACGAAGAAGAA